>ENA-ORSM01002686-ORSM01002686.1-human-gut-metagenome-genome-assembly--contig:-NODE-2686-length-12253-cov-2.726922_pt1 | contig 12253 bp, 10 predicted proteins | sample MGYA00241903_ERZ509170 | MGnify/ENA primary metagenome ERZ509170 (study PRJEB26280, sample SAMEA2338784) | human gut metagenome | biome: human gut; feature: human-associated habitat; material: faeces...
GGCACTAAAGAGCAACAAAGAGCTACGCATATCCGCCGAGAAAATAAATGTGGCGCATTATGAAAAGAAAGCTGCTTTTACGAACTACCTGCCCAAGATTGCCGCTATGGGAACGTATATGCGCACCCAAAAAGAAATCTCCTTATTAAGCAATGACCAGAAAGGAGCTATCGGCAACATAGGAACCGCCGCACAAGGGTCTATCCAAGAAACTTTCCAACAACTGGCCGCTTCCAGCCCCGAACTGGGCGCCCTGCTCCAGCCGCTGGCTCCGCTCATCCCCGGCATAGGGAACAAACTGAATGGCATAGGGCAAGGGCTGGTCGATGCGTTGCACACCGATACCCGCAATATGTATGCAGGTGCCGTCACTCTCACCCAACCCATCTTTATGGGAGGCAAAATTGCAGCCTACAACAAGATAACCCGATATGCCGAACAACTGGCCCAATCACAACATGCCACCGGCATGCAGGACATCATTCTCGGTACCGACCAAGCCTATTGGCAGGTCATCTCATTGGTAAACAAGAAAAAGCTGGCGGAAAGTTATCTCCGACTGGTACAGCAATTGGACAGCGATATAGACAAAATGATAGCCGAAGGAGTGGCTACCAAAGCCGATGGTCTCAGCGTAAAGGTGAAAGTAAATGAAGCCGAAATGAAACTGACGCAAGTGGAAGACGGACTGAACCTTTCTAAAATGGTATTGTGCCAGCTTTGCGGCATTCCCTTGAATGAGGACATCCGATTGGCGGACGAAGAGGTAGAGAACCTCCTGGTTGCCGATGAAGCACAGGCCTCCGACAATGTTGCCACTGCCCTTGCCAATCGCGAAGAACTGCGAAGCCTCGACCTGGCTGCCAAAATATATGCACAGAAAGTCAATGTCACCCGTGCCGAGTTCTTGCCCACTGTAGCCCTGACAGCCAATTATATGGTGACTAATCCTTCATTGGTCAACGGATTTGAGAACAAATTCCGCGGTATGTGGGCCGTAGGAGCAATGGTGAAAATACCCATTTGGAATTGGGGCGAAGGAATGTATAAGGTAAAAGCCGCCAAAGCCGAAGCCAATATTGCCCGCTATCAGTTGTCGGACGTAAAAGAAAAGGTGGAGCTGCAAGTCAATCAGGCCACCTTCAAAGTAAATGAAGCCGGAAAGAAACTGGCAATGGCTACCAAGAACATGGAAAAGGCGGAAGAAAACCTCCGTTATGCCAAGCTGGGATTCAGTGAAGGAGTTATCCCCACCAGCAACGTACTGGAAGCACAAACAGCATGGTTGTCGGCTCAATCGGACAAAATAGATGCACAGATAGACGTGAAACTGACTCAAGTATATCTACGCAAATCAATGGGAACATTAAAATAAGAACAAGATATGGCAGAAAGAACACAACGCAGCAACATTTTGCTGGCATTCATTTCACTGACGGCAGTCATTGCAGTCGTGTCTCTGATAGGTTTCTTCACATTGGGCAAAGGTCCCGAAATTATTCAGGGACAAGCTGAAGCAGACGAATACCGTGTGTCCGGAAAAGTCCCGGCACGCATTCTTGAACTCCGTGTAAAAGAAGGAGATAAGGTAAAAGCCGGCGATACCCTGGTTATCCTCGAAGCTCCCGATGTGATGGCAAAGCTGTCGCAGGCACAAGCTGCCGAACAAGCAGCCCGGGCAATCAGCGAGAAGGCACAGCGAGGGACTCGCCGGGAACAGTTGCAAGCTGCTTTCGAAATGTGGCAGAAAGCCAAAGCCGGAGTAGAAATTGCCGAGAAGTCATACAACCGTGTGAACCGACTCTTTGAACAAGGCGTGATGTCCGCACAAAAGCGCGATGAAGCCAAAGCACAATTTGACGCAATGGCAGCCACCGAAAAAGCTGCCCGTTCACAGTACGAAATGGCTAAGAATGGCGCCCGGCAGGAAGACAAAGCAGCTGCCGCCGCACAAGTGGAACGTGCCAAAGGAGCAGTTGCCGAGGTATCTTCCTACATGGATGAGACCATCCTCACAGCTGCTGCCGACGGTGAAGTGACCGAAATATTCCCCAAAGTGGGCGAGCTGGTCGGCACCGGTGCTCCGATTATGAATATCGCCCGACTGGATGATATGTGGGTGACTTTCAATGTGCGCGAAGATTTCTTGAAAGACTTCACTGTGGGAGAAGAAATCAACGCCTTTATTCCGGCATTCGATAAAGAAGTGAAATTCAAAGTGACTTACATGAAAGACCTTGGCACATACGCCGCTTGGAAGGCAACGAAAACAACCGGACAGTTTGACTTGAAGACATTTGAAGTGAAAGCCGTTCCTGTGGAGAAAGTAGAAGGCTTACGCCCCGGAATGAGCGCCATTATAGAGAAATAAATGAGAACAACGCATATCATCTTCCAGATAGCCAAGCGCGAAGTGTTCCGCATCGCCACAAGGCCGCTATACCTGTTTTGCATGGTCATAGCTCCTTTGTTCTGCTACATCTTCTTTACTACGCTGATGTGGAACGGACTTCCCACGGATATGCCGGCAGGGGTTGTCGACTTGGACAATACAGCAACCACCCGCAACATTATCCGCAACCTGGATGCCTTTCAGCAAACCAAAATTGTGGCACATTATGCCGGCTTTGCCGATGCGCGCAAAGCCATGCAGGAAGGAAAGATTTATGCTTTTTACTTTATTCCCGAAGGTACAACGGCAAAGGCACTTGCCAGTCGTCAGCCCAAGGTTTCTTTTTATACCAATTATTCTTATCTGGTAGCCGGGTCACTGCTTTATAAAGACCAACGCACCATGTCCGAACTGGCAAGCGGTGCCATCGGTCGCGCCACTTTGCGTGCCAAGGGTGCTACCGACGACCAAGCCGTGGCTTTCCTGCAACCTATTGTCATTGATTCTCACATACTGAACAACCCATGGTTGAACTATTCCGTTTACCTGAGCAATACCATTATACCGGGTATCTTGATGTTACTGATATTCATGACCACCATCTATACCATCGGAAGTGAAATAAAAGGCAATACCCAGAAAGAATGGATGCAAATGGCCGATAATTCCGTCACTTTGGCTCTATCCGGCAAACTGTTGCCACAGACCCTCATATTCTTTATCATGGCCACCTTTTATAATGTATACCTGTATGGATTCCTGCATTATCCGTGCAACAGCGGTATCCTCCCCATGCTCTTGGCAGGACTGTTGCTGGTATTGGCATCACAAGCCTTTGGCATTTTCTTGTTCGGACTGTTCACCACCATGCGGCTTGCTTTAAGCACAGCTTCGCTATGGGGAGTCATTTCCTTCTCCATTTCAGGAATGAGCTTTCCCGTCATGGCTATGAATCCTGTGTTGCAGGGATTAGCCTGTCTGTTTCCGCTACGGCATTACTTCCTCATCTACGTCAACCTGGCACTCAACGGCTATCCCTTGATTTATGCATGGCATTCGGTAGTAGCATTGATGCTTTTCATGCTATTGCCTTTCTTCATACTGAAAAGGCTTCGCACCGTGCTATTGCACTATGTATATATCCCTTAAAAAACTAACCGGTTATGAAAGAGAAGAGATTCAAAGAGATAGTTTCGGAAGGCATTGCAGACCTGTTCTATATCTGGTGGCAAGAGCTGAAGGCTGTGGTAAAAGACCAAGGTGTATTGATTTTCTTTATCTTGGTTCCATTGGGATATCCACTACTTTATACCTTTATATATACGAACGAAACCGTCCGCGAAGTACCAGCAGTGGTAGTAGACAATAACCGTTCCACGCTCAGCCGGGAGTATCTGCGATTGGTGGATGCCGGTCCCGACCTCCACATTGTTTCTCATTGTGCGGATATGGAAGAGGCCAAGGCATTGCTGAAGGAGGGAAAAGCATATGGCATCATTTATATTCCCGAAAGCTTCAGCCGAGATATTGCCAAAGGCATCCAGACCCGCGTCACACTTTACTGCGACATGAGCGGAATGTTATACTACAAAGCCATGCTGACTGCCAATACCAATGCATCGCTGACCATGAACAAGCAGATAAAGATAGAACGCTCCGGCAACACCACCGAGCGTCAGGACGAAGTCAGCTCCTCACCCATCGAGTATGAAGACATCTCTATCTTCAACCCGCAAAACGGATTTGCCTGCCGTATTGATGCTCATCATTCAGCAAACCCTGCTGCTGGGTATCGGTTTATCTGCCGGAACAGCCCGTGAAACCAACCGTTTCCGCGACTTAGTTCCTTTAAGCCGCCATTATCACGGCACACTCCGCATTGTATTGGGCAAGTCACTTACCTATTTCATGATTTACGTCATCATGTCGATCTATATGCTTTGTCTGGTACCCAAGATGTTCAGTCTGGTGCAGATAGCACAGGCAGGCACACTTTTCGCTTTTGTACTACCTTATATATTGGCATGCATTTTCTTTGCGATGACTTGCTCTATCTTTATCCACCACCGCGAAGCCTGCATGATGATATATGTATTCACTTCCGTGCCGTTGCTATTCATTTCGGGCATTTCATGGCCCGGTTCCGCCATTCCTGAGTTTTGGAAAGTTGTTTCATGGATATTTCCCTCCACTTTCGGCATCAACGGCTTTGTACGAATCAATAATATGGGGGCTACACTGCCCGATGTTGCCACAGAGTATCACGCCCTATGGCTACAAGCGGGTATTTATTTCCTCACTACTTGCATTGTCTATCGCCGACAGATAACCCTCAGCCGTACACATGTATATGCAAGACTGAAAGAGATAAAAAACAGACATAAACCCAAAGAGGTCTGAATTTGTTTTATAAACCTAAAAAGAAAGACTTATGAAGAAAATTTTCATGCTGGCCTGCGCCTGCCTATTGATTGCTGCATGCAACAGTAACAAAAAGAGTACAGACAATACTACTATTGCTGCCGATACCGAAGTCGCCGATATGCATAATGCAGAAAACGCATTGGACTACGATGGGACTTACACCGGAACATTCCCTGCTGCAGATTGCCCGGGTATCAACATCACCCTTACGCTGAACAAGGATAAGACATTTACTCTTGTCTCAGAATACATCGACAGAAAAGATGCCACCTTCACCGATAAGGGAAACTATACCATCGAAGGTAACCTGATAACTCTGCAGAATGGAACAGAAAAGAATTACTATAAAGTAGGCGAGAATACGCTGACTGCCCTTGATCGGGACAAGCAAGAAATAACCGGTGAGTTGGCAGAACACTACATATTACATAAACAACAATAATTGAAAAATTCTCCCAATAATGAGGGTTCAAAGTCAACTTCAGAGAAAAGAAGTTTTAATCTGAAACCTGACACCCTATATCAATTCTTATATTTATCAGCTACAATCTGTAACTTTTCAGGGGGCAAAGCATTGATAATACTGTTATTTTGCCGGTAGAGGCGAGGTTCGCTCGTCCGAAAACAGTTTGCTTTGCATATTACTCCCAAAGTTGTGACCGTTGGTTCGGGCAGGCAAACCCTGCCCCTACAGTTGACGATTCGATAGGCCGTTTTAGTTTTGAATACCCTCTTACAGTAAATAGGATAACAGTTACTCCGGATTTTTGGTACGCCTTCAGACAGATTTTTCCCCCTCCCTCCCATCTTTTATCACTTTCCTCCGTTTTATTCATGGCTTTTTACTACCTTTGCGCCCATCAATCAACAGATTAAACATGAAAGAATTTATACAGATACTCCGTCGGTTCGTACCTCCCTATAAGAAGTACCTAGCTTTAAGTACTCTATTCAATATATTATCAGCCGTTTTAAACATCTTCTCCTTCTCACTCATCGTGCCCATACTGAGCATCCTGTTTCAGATGGAGAAAGCCACTTATACTTTTATGCCGTGGAGTTCGGATGCTTCCATCAAGGACATCGTCATCAACAACTTCCAATATTACATCACCGAGCTCATCAATCAATACGGTCCCAGCACCACCCTGTTGCTGTTGGGACTGTTCATGGCGTGCATGACCTTCCTGAAGACAGGATGTTATTTCCTCTCTTCCGCTACCATGATTCCCATTCGTACCGGCATTGTCCGCGATATCCGGGTTCAGCTCTATAAGAAGCTGCTCAGCCTTCCTCTCGGCTTCTTTTCGGAAGAAAGGAAAGGCGACATCATTGCCCGCATGAGCGGCGATGTGAACGAGATAGAAAACTCCATCATGTCCTCATTGGACATGTTGCTCAAGAATCCTATTCTTATTATCTCTTATTTCACTACACTTATTATTATCAGCTGGCAACTCACCTTATTTACCATTGCCATCGTGCCCATCATGGGCTGGGTAATGGGAACAGTAGGAAAGAAGCTGAAACGCGGCTCGCTCATCGCCCAAGGACAATGGAGTGACTTAATGTCACAACTTGAAGAAACACTCGGTGGTCTGCGCATCATCAAGGCTTTCAACGCAGAAAAGAAAATGAACACCCGCTTCACCGAATCCAACAACCTATACCGCAACACCATCAACCACGTCAACATCCGCCAACAAATGGCACACCCGATGAGTGAGTTTCTGGGAACGATACTCATTGTCATCGTATTGTGGTTCGGAGGTACGCTGATATTACACAATAACAGCACCATCACCGCGCCTTCTTTTATCTTTTACCTGACCATCCTCTACAGTGTTATCAACCCACTGAAGGATTTCTCAAAGGCAGGCTACAATATTCCCAAAGGGCTTGCCAGCATGGAACGTGTAGACAAAATCCTGATGGCGGAAAATAAGATGAAGATAAGTCCGAACCCTGTTCCCGTCGGTCCGCTGAAGGAGAAAATAGAATTCCGCGATGTCTGCTTCAAATACGAAAACCAATGGGTGCTGCAAGACATCAACCTCACCATAGAAAAAGGGAAAACGGTAGCACTCGTCGGACAGTCGGGCTCAGGAAAATCAACCATGGTAGACCTTATTCCCCGTTATTACGATGTACAACAGGGTGCAGTCCTGATAGACGGTATCAATGTAAAGGATACTACACTGCACGACTTGCGCAGCATTATGGGAAATGTAAATCAGGAAGCTATTCTGTTTAATGACACTTTCTACAACAATATCTCCTTCGGTGTGGAGAATGCCACCATGGAACAAGTGATTGAAGCTGCCAAGATAGCCAATGCACACGATTTCATCATGGCAAGCGAAAATGGTTACGACACCATGATTGGCGATCGGGGCGGTAAACTTTCGGGCGGTCAGCGGCAACGTATCAGCATTGCCCGGGCAATCCTGAAAAATCCGCCTATCCTCATTTTGGATGAAGCTACTTCGGCCCTTGACACCGAAAGCGAACGAATGGTGCAGGACGCTTTGGAGAAATTAATGAAAAACAGAACAACCATTGCCATTGCACACCGGTTGTCCACCATCCGCAATGCAGATGAAATCTGCGTTTTACACGAAGGACGCATTGTGGAACGCGGCAAGCACGAAGACTTATTAGCCATGGACGGATACTACAAAAAACTGTGCGATATGCAACAAATGAGCTAATCCTCAGCACAACAAACCATAAGTAGAGCTGTCCAGGCATCCCGCCGGACTGTCTCACCGGTACGAAAATAGACAATCACTAATTTAATGCACCCTCTTTGCATTAATTAACCCTCCTTGCATTGATTGATTACGATAATTTCGTAAGTTTGCGAAAACATCGTAATTAATTCATATACTTATGGAAAAACTAACAATACAAGAAGAAGAAGTGATGCTCTACATTTGGAGCATAGGAGATTGCTTTGTTAAAGAAATTGTTTCAAAATTTCCTGATCCCAAACCGCCATACACCACAGTCGCTTCCATTGTCAACAACCTGAAGCGTAAAGGTTATGTGGCTGCTCAACGCTTTGGAAACACCTACCAATATACTCCATTGATAAAACAAAGCGAATACAAGCGTACATTCATGGGAGGAGTAGTACAGAACTACTTTGCCAACTCTTACAAGGAGATGGTGTCTTTCTTTGCCAAAGAACAAAAGATTTCGGCAGATGACTTGAAAGACATTATCAACCTGATAGAAAAAGGAAAAGAAAAATAACCTCATCAACAAGTCAATACTATGACTCCCGAACTTATCTACATGCTGAAAGTGAATGTAGGCATTGCCTTATTCTATGCTTTCTACAAACTGTTTTGCGGCAGCGACACATTCTTTAAGTGGCGTCGGATTGCTCTGCTCAGCTTTCTTACGCTTTCTTTCCTTTACCCATTGCTCAACATACAGACATGGATAAAAGAACAGCCTGCCATATATGAACTGACAGACTATTATACACTTTTAATCACCGGCAACACAAACACAAATAATGAAATAGCAACCACCGCGGTTACTGCTCCTACTCCCACGCTAATGACCTTGTTTACATGGGTATATTTTATCGGAGTAGCGCTGCTCTCCGCCCGGTTCATCATCCAATTGCTCAGCATCTTCCGGCTCTCTTTGATAAGTAAGGAAGAAACAGTAAATGGAATTCGGATAAAAAACCTTCCTTATCCGAACAATCCTTTCTCATTCTGGCATTGGGTTTTTATCTATCTCCCGGAGCTGAAAGAAAATGAGAGACAGGAAATCCTGACACATGAACTGACTCATACACGTCAGCTCCATTCCATTGATGTCATTGCCAGTGAGGTAGTGAATATCATCTGTTGGATGAATCCTTTCATGTGGCTGTTGAAAGGTGAAATCAGGCTGAATTTGGAATACCTTGCCGACCACACGGTCATGGAGTCGGGAACCAACAGGCAACAGTACCAGTATCATTTGCTGGGACTTGCCAACCAACACAAACAAACCGGTTTATATAATAACTTCAACTTATTACATTTAAAAAAACGCATTATTATGATGAACAAAAGAAGAACCCGCACAGCAGGTCGTATCAAGTATGCCCTGTTTGCACCGCTGACCGCTGCTCTACTCTTGGTCAGCAACATTGAAACGGTGGCACGGACTACCGAACGTATCACCAATGAGGTGGTCGAAACGGTAGCAGCCATCCAAACACCCAAACCAGGAGCTGTAGACACACCAGCAGTTTACCAAGACAACGATCAGATATTTACCATTGTTGAGGTAATGCCTGAATTCGTTGATGGCGGAATGCAAGGATGTCTAAAGTTCCTTATGGATAACACCAAGTATCCCGAACAAGCCAAGAGAGATAAAATATCAGGCAAAGTATCGGTTAAGTTCGTTATCGAAAAAGACGGAAGCATTACGGATGCCAAAGTCGTAAGAACTGACAACCCGGTATTCAATGAAGAAGCATTGAGAGTGGTTAACTCCATGCCCAAGTGGAAACCGGGTAAACAAAGAGGTAAGGAAGTAAGAGTATCCTACACTGTCCCTGTTATATTTTCATTAGACGGCAAAGGTTATCAGAAAGCAATGAGTACAGCTAAGGGTAATACCAAAAGCAATGCAACGCAAGCTCAATCCGGCTCCGATTTCGATGAAAACCAACTATTTCAGATTGTAGAAGAAATGCCTGAATTTCCCGGTGGTATGGGAGCTTGTTTAAAATTCCTCATGGCTAATACCGAATATCCGGAAAAGGCAAAAGCTCAGAAAGTGGAAGGAAAGGTATCTGTTAAGTTTGTTGTAGAAAAAGACGGTTCAATCAGTAATCCCCAAATTATAAAAGGTGGTAACCCATTGCTCAACGATGAAGCATTACGAGTGGTCAATTCCATGCCCAAATGGAAACCCGGAAAACAAAGAGGTAAAGTTGTACGCGTAGGATATACTGTTCCGATTATTTTCAAGTTACAATAAAGAAATCTATCATTCATAAGAGGGTGTACTTCAAAATGTGAAGTACATCCTCTTTTATATCTGACATCTCAATATGTAGAATAACGTCTCTTACAACAGGTTATTTGATCCCAACACGGTCAACATGGAATATCCTAATATCAGTCCTATGATTCCCATTATAATACCCACTTTCTCCATATCCTTTTGCTGAATCATGCCGGTGGCATGTGCCAAAGCATTGGGAGGAGTAGATATAGGAAGTACCATGGCTAAGGAAGAACCTATGGCAATACCGATAAGCAACGTTTCCACGCCACCTAAAGGCAACAAATTTTCACGCATACTGACACCTGCAATTGCCAAAATGGGGACTAACAAAGCAGCAGTAGCCGTATGAGAAATAAAATTGGCCATTGCATAGCAAATAAGACCGGAACCGACAATCATCAATATAGGAGGCCAAGTGTTAAACGGAATAGCCTCAATCATGTGTTGAGCCAAACCTGTTTCTTGCAAAGCAACACCTAATGCAAAACCTCCTGCCACCATCCAAAGCACACTCCAACTGATTTCTTCCAAATCTCTCTTTGTTATGATTCCTGTTACACAGAACACTGCCACAGGTATCATGGCTACTACATTTGAATTGACTCCCGTAAACTTGTCCGACATCCACAAAAGTACCGTTACGGCAAAAGTAATATAAACCAAGATAGAACGCCAATCTTTTTTTGCTTCACCTTCTATATGCAACTCAATAGTCTTCTGCTTGAAAGGGAATAATCGCAACAAAATAAACCAGGCTATGAATAATACCACAATAGTATAAGGCAGCATGAATCCCATCCACTCACCGAAACCTATGTTCAGATTCAAACCTTCAGGGTCATTCAAATACTTCAATGCAATAGCATTGGGCGGAGTACCAATAGGAGTAGCCATACCGCCCACATTAGCAGCAACCGGAATAGCCATAGCCAAACCAATTTTTCCTTTTCCATCAGCCGGAAGTGCTTTCAGCACAGGAGTCAAAAAGGTCAACATCATGGCAGCCGTGGCAGTGTTACTGAGAAACATAGAAAACACTGCAGTCACCAAAATAAAACCTAATAACACGTAGCGCGACTGAGTACCGAAAGGCCGTAGCATAACACGTGCCAACAACACATCCAATCCACTCTTAGTAGCGGCAATCGCCAAAATAAATCCACCAATGAAAAGCATAATAATAGGGTCGGCAAAACAGTGCATAATGGATTTATACTTCACTGCTTTTCCCAATTCCTCAGCAGGAATACCTTGCACGAAGAACCATAGGCTGCTGTCCGAAACAGTGAGTAACAATAAAACTACAATCAGCACAGAAGTAGTCCATGCCGGAACTGCCTCGAACACCCACATAAACGTTGCAAAAATAAATATGGAAATTAATCTTTGTTCAATAACAGTCAGCCCCTCCACCCCGAAGATTTCGATAGGCAGACACCATAATACAAGAGATACAACAATGGCTATTGCCAGCTTCACAAACCGTGATACACTTTTATTTTCAGCTAAACGTTTAGCTTTCTTCAAATTTTGATAGGCTTCCACCAAAGCGAAGCCATGAAATATTTTATACATAGTACTAGATTAAATGGTTATTCATTTCAAAAGAAAGTACAAAACAGACTTCCATTTAAAATTAAAGAATATAAAAAATGAAAATAAACAGGAGAATGTGCCCATAGCAATAAGCTTACCTCCAGCATATTCTCCTGTAAAAGTTCAATGCATCGTTACTTTTTCAACTCTACAATATGTGTCGGTGCTTGCTCGGCATTACGCTTCTCTGTCTGTTTCACTACATTTTCCGCCAATTCCAAGAAAGCACGTCCCGTGATAGTCGTTTCGTCCAAAGCAGCAGGAGTACCCTTATCACCATTCTCACAAATACTCTGTACGATAGGAATCTGCCCCAGCAAAGGAACATTCATATCTTCTGCCAACTGCTTCGCACCTTCTCTGCCAAACAGATAATATTTGTTTTCGGGCAGTTCGGCAGGAGTAAACCACGACATATTCTCTATCAATCCGAGAATAGGCACATTCACCTTATCATTGGTATACATATTAATACCCTTACGCGCATCAGCCAGTGCTACTTGCTGCGGTGTGCTGACAATCACAGCTCCCGTAATGGCAAGTGTCTGTACCAAAGTAAGATGAATATCGCTGGTGCCCGGAGGAGTATCAAGAATGAAATAATCCAATTCACCCCAATTAGCATCACCTATCAATTGCTTCAAGGCATTGCTTGCCATGCCGCCGCGCCACAAAGTCGCTTGGTCGGGATCTACAAAAAAACCTATGGAAAGAAGTTTGATGCCATACTTCTCAATCGGAATAATCAAATCGCGTCCGTCAATCTGCTCGGCGTATGGGCGTGCATCTTCCACCTGAAACATCTTGGGCATG
>ENA-ORSM01002717-ORSM01002717.1-human-gut-metagenome-genome-assembly--contig:-NODE-2717-length-12132-cov-2.835307_pt1 | contig 12132 bp, 9 predicted proteins | sample MGYA00241903_ERZ509170 | MGnify/ENA primary metagenome ERZ509170 (study PRJEB26280, sample SAMEA2338784) | human gut metagenome | biome: human gut; feature: human-associated habitat; material: faeces...
AAGATCTTGGACCCCCCGGTACCCGACGCGCCGTTTTCAAACTCCGCCACCAGCTGCACGTCCGCCGTGGTCACCGGCAGCACCCGACCCGTAATGGCCAGGACTTCGCTCATGCGGCTGACCGCCTCGTCGAAGGAGCCGGAGATTCCGTTGAGGGCTGCAAGAAACAGATTGCCGAAGCTCTGCCCCGCCAGGCTCCCCTCGGTGAAGCGGTAGTGGAGCAGCTCCCGCATCACCGGCTCCGTGTTTGCCAGGGCCTCCATACAGCTGCGGATGTCCCCCGGCGGAGGCATCCCCAGGTCCTGGCGCAGCATGCCGGAGCCGCCGCCATCATCCGCCACCGTGACGATGGCGGAGATGTTCTCCGTATATTGCTTCAGTCCCCGCAGCATGTTGGACAGGCCGTGGCCGCCGCCAATGACGGCCACCTTGGGTCCATGGGCCCGGGGGACACGGTATTCCTGCTCCCTCACGGCTCAGCCTCCCCGGGTCATGTCCCGGTGGTTCTCCAGCACCTGATAGCCCAGGCCGTGGATGAAGCCCGCCAGGGCATGGGTCACCGCCACGGAGCGGTGGTGACCCCCCGTGCAGCCCACGGCGATGGTGAGGGAGGTCTTTCCCTCCTCCGCGTACAGGGGCAGGGAGAAGGCCAGCAGGTCCTCCAAACGGCGCATGTAGTCCTGGGTCTGTGGGAAGTGGAACACATAGTCCGCCACCGCCTGGTCCAGCCCCGTCCGGGGACGCAGGTCCTCCATATAGAAGGGATTCGGCATGAACCGCACGTCAAACACCAGATCCGCCTCCAGAGGCAGGCCGTACTTGAAGCCGAAGGAGGTGACGCTCACCGTCATCCCCCCCTTCTCCCCCTCCTGGCCGAAGAGGCGCAGCAGCTCTCCCCGCAGTTGGGCGGTGGAGGTGCGGGAGGTGTCGATGACAAAGTCCGCCCGCTCCTTGACGGGGGCCATCATGGCCCTCTCCTTCTTCACCGCCTCCTCCAGGGAGTCGGTGTCTGCCGCCAGGGGATGGCGGCGGCGGGTCTCCTTGTACCGCTTGATGATGACCTCCGGCGCGGCCTCCAGAAACAGCATCCGGCACTGGGCCTCCATGTCCTTCAGCTTATCCAGCACGTCGAACAGCTCCGTGAAGGAGCTGGCCGTCCGCACGTCGTACACCAGGGCCACCCGGTCGTAGCGGCCGTTGCCCCCGGCGCAGAACTCCGCAAATTTCAGGATCATGGCGGCGGGCATATTGTCCACGATATAAAAGCCCATGTCCTCCAAAAAGGAGGCCGCCTTGCTCTTCCCGGCCCCGGAGAGGCCGGAGATGATGAGGATTTCCATGTCCGCACCGCCCCTTTCTCAGTCGATGATCCGGACCTCCGGCTCCAGCCGGACGCCGGCCTGCGCAAAGACCCGCTCCTGGATCTGGCGGATCAGCTCCTTCACGTCGGCGCAGGTGGCGCCGCCCCGGTTGATGACAAAGCCCGCATGCTTCTCGCTGACCTGGGCGCCCCCCACCCGGCGGCCTTTTAAGCCGCACTCCTCAATGAGGGCGGCGGCGTAGTAGCCCTCCGGCCGCTTGAACACGCTGCCGGCGCTGGGCATATCGTAGGGCTGCTTTTCTTTGCGGCGGCGCATATATTCCTGCATGGCGGTACGGATCTCCTGTGCATCACCGGGGTGCAGGGTAAATTCTGCTTCCAGGATGCACCAGGAACACCGCTCAAAAATGCTGGTGCGATAACCCAGCTGCAGTTCCTGCACAGGCAGGGTTTGCAGATGCAGGTTTTCGTCCAAGAACGTAACAGCTGTCAGCACGTCCTTTATTTCTCCGCCGTAAGCGCCCGCGTTCATATACACAGCCCCACCCACCGTGCCGGGAATGCCGAAGGCAAATTCCAGCCCGGCCAGGCTTTCCTTCTGGGCGGTGTTGCAAAGAGCGGAAAGCATCATGCCAGCCGGGGCCAGCACCTTGGTGCTGCCATCCGGCTGGGCCTGCATGGAAAAGCGGGAGTTTAACCCCGTCAGGCAGATAACCGCCCCGCCGAACCCTGCATCCGAAAACAGCGTGTTGGAACCGTTGCCCAGCAGATAGGTGCGGACTTGATATTGGCGGCACAGTTCCAGAATACGGGTCAGCTGCGTTACCGTGGCGGGCACACAAAAAAAGTCTGCATTGCCGCCAATGCGGAACGTTGTATGCCGCCCCAGGGATTCATCAAGGCTGACAGGCAGGTTTTCTGCCTGTAAAGCTGAAAGAAATTGCTCGTTCATAAGCAAACCTCACAAACGGCTTAGATAGAATTTGCCAGGGCTGCCGCGCCGATCACGCCGGCATCGTTGGTCAGCACACAGGCACGAATAGCGGGCATTTTGCCGGTGGTAATGTTTTTGGTTTCTTCCTCCACATACTTGCGGATGGGTGCCAGCAGGGTTTCTCCCTGATTGGAAACACCGCCGCCAATGCAGATGGCTTCCGGCTCAAAGGTATTCACAACATTGGAAATACCGCAGGCAACATATTCGATCCAATTATCCACAACAGCCTTGGCGGTTGCATCTCCGGCTTCCATCGCGTCAAAAGGGATCTTGGCGTTCACATGGTCAATATCCCCCGCCAGTTTCCACATCATGCTCTCGGGGTGCCGGGTCATCGCTTCGCGGGCATCCTCCGAAAGAGCGCGGGAGGAAGCATAGCGTTCCCAGCAGCCATAACGGCCACAGTTGCACTTGCGTCCACCCTTTACAATTACGGTATGGCCCATCTCGCCAGCGGCAAAGTTGAAGCCGCGCAGAATCTTGCCGCCCAGGATAATGCCGCTGCCAATGCCGGTACCCAGCGTGATAACAACGGCATCCTTGAAGCCCTTTGCGCCGCCTGCGATGTATTCGCCAAATGCTGCTGCATTGGCATCGTTTTCCACATAGACCTTGCAGCCGAGCAGAGCTTCCAGGTCAGGCCCCAGGTTCCAGTCATAGTAGCCGAAGTTGGTGTTATAGCCCACAAAGCCGGTGGTAAAATTCACACTGCCCGGGGTACCGATGCCCACATAGCTGACATCTGCAAAATCAATCTTGCAGTCTTTGGCAACAGCACGGCACAAATCTGCCAGTGCCTGCTCCAGGTCCTGCGCCGGACGCGGCAGGCGGGTCGGGCGGGTAATTTTGCCCACAATGTTGTAAGCTTCGTCAACAAGGCCTGCCGTCATGGTAGTGCCGCCAAGATCGATACCAATGGTGTATTTCATAAGATTTCTCCTTCTATATATTCTGCACAGATGCGGCCGTGCAGTTTTAGCTCATTTACAAGGTTCTGCCGCGTGGCGTTTACCACAAGTTCCTGCGGGAACTGCATTTCTTCCAGCATCGCCAGCAGTGGGGGCATGTTACCTTGCAGCTGGGTGGTGCTGTGGGCATCGGTATCCAGCGCAATATGGCAGCCGTTTTTCAGGCAGGCGGCCAGCAACAGTTTCATGTTGGGGATACCATCCCGCCGCACATTAACGGAATTGCCGTTGAGCTCCACAACCTTATGGTTTTTGGCGAACGCTTTGGTTACAAGGTCATAGTCATAGCGGTAATTCTGCTGCTCGGAATGGCCGATGCAATCCACATAAGGGTTTTCGGCCACAGCCAGCCACAGGCGGGTGGCTTCTTTTTCGGTCAGCAGACCGGGGATGCAGGGGCTGTGGATGGATGCCACAACCCAATCCAGCGCCCGCAAACGGCTTTGGGCAAAATCCAACCCGCCGTTTGTGTCCATCACATTGGCCTCCGCGCCGTACATCATCGCAACGCCGTGCAGTACCAGCGGCAGAGCCGTCTGGTTGGCAAAATGCCACATGTGCGGGGCATCCGGCATAGCCGGGCCGTGGTCGGTAATGGCCAGCGCCGCATAGCCGAGGGCGGCGGCTTTGGCAGCCATTTCATCTAAGGTATTAAATGCATGGGTAGCGCTTAAAGTATGGGTGTGAAGATCCGCAATGATCTGCATATAGATGGTACTTCCGTTTCTAGTGATAAAATGATAATTTACAGTCAGGCTCAGAACCCGCTTACATCGTTCTGCAAGCCAAGGCGGTTGAGCAGTTCCTGCGCCGCGTTATAACCCATCTCTTTCTGGCGGTTGTTGATGGCTGCAGTTTCCAGGATAACGGCCAGGTTACGGCCGGGCATAACGGGGATCAGCATACTGGGCACCTTAACGCCAAGGATATCATAGGTGTTGCTTTCCAGGCCGGTGCGGTCATAATTCTTGGTGCGGTCCCAGGCTTCCAGCTCAATGACCATTTCCACCTCAACGCTGTTTTTGACCGCGCCGATACCAAACAGACGCGCCACGTTGATGATGCCGATGCCGCGCAGCTCAATAAAGTGGCGGATGTTCTCCGGTGCCATGCCCATGATCTTGCTGCTGGAAACCTTGCGCAGCTCCACAGCATCGTCCGCAATCAGGCGGTGGCCGCGCTTGACCAGCTCAATGGCCGTCTCGCTTTTGCCAACGCCGCTGTCGCCAAGGATCAGGATACCTTCGCCGTATACTTCCACCAACACGCCGTGGCGGGTGATGCGGGGGGCAAGCTCGGTGCTCAGCGCCTGGATCAGGGAGCTCATCAGCGGGGAGGTCATTTCGGCCGACTGCAGCAGTGGCACGCCGTACTTTTGGGCAAACTCCATCATTTCCGGCAACGGCTCAAATCCGCGGGTCAGGATGACTGCCGGCGGCTGGAAAGAGAAAAGCTTTTCGAGATGGGTACGGCGGATCTCCGGGTCCAGCTCATTCAGGTAGGAAAGCTCAGTCAGGCCGATGATCTGGATCCGGGTGCGGTCAAAGTACTGATAGTAACCGGCCAGCATGATGCCAGGGCGGTAAACCTCGGCGGTATAGACCTTAAACTGGTCAAGATCCTTGGGGGTGTAGGCAACGGTCAGATGGGATTCGCGCGCAAGCTTGTCAAGGCTGACGAAAAACTGCTCCACGGAAAATGCGCCCCTTTCCAATTTTTGTTATGGTATATCGTTTTAGGTTTGCGATCAAATGGTTTTGTTAGTATTATAACGTACAGGATTTTTTTTGTACAGTCATAGCCGAAATAATTTTGATTCTTTCCTTGTTCCGGGGGTGAAACAGCAGGGCTTTCCCTGCCGGTTCTGCCGCACAGGTGTCCGCGGCGCTGCGATATTTCAATCATAATTCACCACAGAAAAAAATGCCCGCAGCAAAGCAGGCATTTTCATCTTAATGCAAATTATGGGGCACGTTATTCCGGTTTAGCAACCAGCTTTACCGCACTGCTGCGCACCCAGGCATCCAGCCGGAAGAGCGCTGCCGACGCCGCGGCAACGGCCAAAAGGTAAACGCCAAACAAGAGCGCGGTATCCCGCCGGGTCATGGCGGCCAGGTCAAAGTTATCCACCAGGCGCAGAATGATGACATGGTGGGTCAGAAAGACCGCATAAGAATACTTGCTGAGGAGCGCACACGCATTTTGCAGCGGCACCCAGTGGATGCACCCCCCCAGTGCGGCCAGCAGAATGAACGCCGCGGCACTGAACAGCGCACAGGCCACCTTGCCATCCGCCGCAGCGGGGGTAAACAGCAGCACCGCACACCCGGCCAGCACGCCAAGGCGCGCCGGGCGCTTCCAGTGTACAAACGCCATGCCGAGCAGGAATTCCGGGATGTGGATTGCTACCAGGCGGGCATCCCACCCCATGTAATGCACCGGCAGGCTGGCCGCCAGCACCACGGCCCAAGTCAGCAGCGGCTGTTTGCGCAGCCCCCAGCGCAGCAGTGGGAACAGCAGATACAAAAACAGGATACTGCCCAGGAACCACTCGCCCACGCAGGCAAAATCCATCGTGACCCAGCCCGCGGCCTGAGCAAAATTATCCAGCCCCAGCAAGGTCAGCAGGATACTGGGTGTTTTGGCTGCGGCATAATACCCCGGCTTTGTGACAAAACGGATGGGAAAAAATATACACCACGCCAGCCAGAACATGGGGTACACCGCCTTGGCGCGCTTTTGGTAAAAGCGCGCCAGATTGAGCGGCTCTCTTCCCTGGCCGGGGCTGGTATACTGCAACGCCGCGCCGGAAACCATAAAGAACAGCGAGGAGCCAAAGTCCCCCAAATAGATGTTAAAGGGCAGCACACTGCCGAACAGTTTGGACGGCAGTGTAAAATACCCGGTAACGGCAGCATTGAAATGAATGACCAGAATGCACACCAGCGCCACGGCGCGGATGAGGTCCAGATAAAACAGGCGCTGTTTTTTCACCGGGCACTCTCCTTTCGTTTGCGCAGAGCATTTTTGACGGTGCGGCCCATCAGGCGGAATACTGGGCCAACGCCGCGCTGGGCAGCAAGGGCGGCATCCAGCACATCGGTGCGGGCCGCACACTGGGCGGCGGTTTCAAATGTAGCGCTGGCATAGCCGTTATACTGGGCCAGCAGCGGCACCAGCCAGAAATCCGACTCCGTTTGCAGCGGCGGCAGCCCCTGCGGGAATGCCGCCCCCCGCACCAACAGACAGCCGCCATTGGGCAGCGGCGGCGGGGTTTCATCCAGAGGGAGCGGGCAATCCAGCGCAGACAGTTTTGCCTGTACGGCAGGTTTCTGCTGCTGCCAGCGCCGGGCTTTTTCAGCGGCGCAGCCCGCATACAGCGGCAGAGCCGGGCCAAGCACACCTACCAGCGGGTGGGCATCAAACAGTTCTGCCGCCTGGGCCAGCTGCAGGCTGGTTGGCATAGACCGGGCATAATAATAGCCCTCCACCCCGGCAGCACGCGGCAGCAGCAGGCAGTAGACGGCATCCGGCTGCAGGGCGCAGCCTTTTGCCAAAGTGTTAGCATCCAGCAAAATGGGCGCACACTCCCCCGCCGTTTGCGGCAGGATATAATGCCAGTGCAGGTTTTGCGCCATGGCAGCCAGCGGCTGCACCGGCAGCAATGCGCGCAGCAGGTCATCCACCGGGTAATCAGTCTCGGATTTCAGATAGTCATACAGTTCTGCGGCGGCCTGGCCGTCTGTGCGGCGCAATTCATCCGCATAGGGGGTAAAAAAGCTGCGGCGCTTGAAAAACGGGCACCCACGGTCCGCCAGCAGCAGCTTGGGGCAGGCCATAATGGGGTTGACGAAAAGGCTTGCCAGGTCTTTTGTATCCACAAAGGTATCCCACCGGTAACCAAGGGCGGCAAAGTGGGCGGTAAACTGCGTTTCGTGCAGGCGAACGGAATCTTCATAGCTGGCGGGCAGGGCGGCCGCCTGCCAGTAAGCAAAAAAGTCTGCCATCATGCGGGAACGCACCACAACAAAGTGGGATTGAATATGCTCCGGCACCATGGCTTTTGCCCCGCCAAAGCGGTGGCTGCGCATAGCATAGTGGCGGGTCAGGCCCCAGAAATCCAGCTCCGGGCGCCCATCCATCGCTGCAAACATGGCAGCTACATCCCCCACCGGCCCGGCAAGGGTATAGTTCATCAGCACAACTTCATCGTATTGCAGCAGCATATCCAGGCCGGTCTGCAAAACAGCGTCCCGGTAGGCCCCCACATCAAAGCCTGTATTTTCACGCTCCAGCACAGTGTGGCAGCAGCCTTGCGCCCACTGGCGGGATTCCGGCTGCAAGGGGCCGTTATTGACAAAGAACACCTGCCCCACTGCGGCCATTTGCTGTACAGCAAAGCAGCAGGCTGCATCAGCCTGCCCGTTGGGGTGATAATTGAAATAGATAATCAGCCGTTTTTTCATAGCGGTTGGCTTAATCCTCATAGTTCACGTCATGGGGGCCCAACACCGTGCGCTTAACGCGCATCATGTTTTCGTAAGCGGATTTCGGCATCCGCTTACGCAGCCAGTTGCGGGCGCGGCGGCGCTTGGAATTCTCATACGGGCCATAGTTTCCAAAACCGAACCAGTGCTTGCGCGCGGCAAAAGCACCGGCGCTGGCAGCGGCACTGCCAAAGGTGGTACAGTCAAACACGCGGGCAAGCGGGCGGATCAGACCACTCGCGTATGCCTGCATGGAATCGCAGCGGGCAACGGCATAATCAACGCTCATGGCCTGGGCGGGGTAATACCCTGCCCCCTGCGCCACAAAGGGATAGATACGCTCAATGGCATGGCTGATGGTACCATCCTGCGGCAGCGGCTCCGGCGGGAAATCCTCGTGCTTCCAGCCGTGGTCAAACAGTGGGGCCAATGCTTTTACGCGGAACCAGAATACGCTGCCAAAGGGGGCAATGGGCATTTTTTCGCCGGAAATAGGGCGGTCAATGCCCAGCTTTTTCATCAGGGCCTTGGTATTATCAAAGTTGGGGCCCCAGCCGTTGGAGCACATGTTCATGAAATACACGCCATGCGTGGGGAACGGCGGGCAGAGCAGGCCCAGATAAGGGTCTTTTTCAAATTCTGTCAGCACATTCAGCACATAGTCTGCGTTTTTGCAGATATTCTCGTTACAGACATAGCCAAAGCTGGCGCCAACGCTTCCGGGTTTGGTCTGGATAGCCTTTTTATCGTGCATAAAGCAGGCGTAATCATACTCCCGGATCTGCGGAGCAAGGTCACACAGGAACGCTGCCACATCGCGGCCGCGGTTTTCGACCACCTTTACGGTAACGGCATGCAGTGGCAGGGTGCGGAACGCTTCTTCGATCTGCTGCTTTTTCTCCGGCGTGTTGGTGGAAATAAAAACGTCAGTCTCCGGCGGCATGTTGGCGGCAAAGGCGCAGCTTTGGGGCAGCATATCCATAAAATACAGGTGCATGCACAGCGCAATGCGGCGGTTTTTGCGCACGGCAGCGGCGCAGGCCTCATCCTGTACCCTTTCCGGAATCAGGCGGGTCAGACCCAGGTTGCGGGTAAAATCATAAGGGTGCATGGTGCGGATCATGTTTTTCCAGATCAGCTCCAGCGGGTAATCCGTATGGTCCCGCAGGTAGGCGTACAGTTCCCGCACCGGCTCCCCGGCGGTATCGTTCAGGTATGCCTCAAAATCATGCATAAAGCTGCGGCGCTTGAACAGCGGGCACTTTTTATCCCGCAGCAACCGCGTGGGGCAGACAAGCAGCGGATAATCCGTAAACTCTTTCAGATCGTCCGTGTTGACATAGACATCCCACTGGTAGCCTTTATCGGCAAACTGTTTGGTAAACACCGATTCGTACCGCTGCACAGAGTCGGTATAGCTTTCGATCATGGGCATGGTATCCCAGTAATTTTGCAGCTCTTTGCTCTGGATGAACTTTTTGCGGTAGACAATAAAGTGGGACTGAATGTGCACCGGCAGGTAATTATAAAGATGTTTGCCCTTAAAGGGGTTGCCCTCCGCCCCATGGTGGATCGTCAGGCCCCAAAAATCAAGGTTGGTGCGCTCGGCCATGGCGTCAAACATTTCTTTCAAGGGGCGCACAGGGCCCATCAGGGTAGAGTTCGTCATGACCACTTCGTCAAATTCGCTCAAACGCTGCCAGCCGTAATGATCCAGCGCGGTTTTATAGGCCCACACATCCAGGCCCTTGTTTTCGCGCACAATGATTTGATCGGTAAATTCTTCAAATGCCGCGCGGCCCTGCTTGCTCAGCTTGCCGTTGCACACAACGATCAGCTCGGTCAGGTTACGGGCAAGATCGCGCAGGTAATAGGTGATAAAATCATCCACATCACCGTTTTTTTCGTAAAAGAAAAAAATACCCAGTCGTTTCATTCTGTCACCCTTTCCGGTTATCGTTATGCCAAACCTGCATCTTTTAATATTGCGTTAATCTTGGTGGGGTCGCCCCAAACGCCGGGGCTGTCATACGGGCGGTCCGGGAAAACGCCGTAATCCAGTTTGATCTTATAGTTTTTATCCCGCAGGAACTGCTCCACACGGTCAGCCAGGGTCCGCGGCTGGCCGGTGCAGACGTTGATGATGCCGTTAACCTTGTTCTGCACGCTGGCCGCCACAATCATGGTTGCCAGTTCATCCAGATCAATAAAATCGTATTTATTCTGCCCGCTGGTAAACGGGAAAGTTGTTTTGCCGTCCAGCTCTGCCTGTGCGATTTTGGCAAAGATGGAACTGCCATGGGCTTCGTCGCCCGTAATATAATAGGCGCGCAGCCAGTGCAGATTGCAGCTGCTGCCCTGCAAGGAGAGCATCATGCTCTGGCGCAGAGCATTTTTGGCAATGCCATATTGGCTCAGGGGGTTGCAGGGGGTATCATCCTCAATAGCGCCCTCCCAATAGCCGACTTCGTGCATGGTGCCCATCACGGTCAAATCCGAAAGGCCGCCCGCTGCCATATTGTTCAGGAAGGTAACATGGGAGGAAAGATCCTTCATGTGGCTGGGCGCATTGTGGCGGAACCCATCCCGCCAGGCCATATGGATGCAGACATCAGGCTTGCCCAACGCCGCATAAATATTTTTGTCCCCGCTGAAAATAGGCACATCGCAGAATTCTGCGCGCTCGTCCACGCCCTTAAAGGCAAAGTCCGATGCAATGACGCGGTAGCCCATATCCAGTGCTTTTTTTACAACATGGCGGCCGATATAACCGGCTGCGCCGGTAACAAGGATGGTTTTCATTGTAGCAGTTTCTCCTCCCGGTTTGGCAGGCAGGCATACAGCCCCTGCAGGTGGGTACGGAACAAAAACAGTGCGGCACCCTGTTTTTTGTTGTGCCGCAGTGCATACCAAAAGTCAAGCCTGCTGTGGGGGCAGGCTGCCAGCGCCTGCTGCAGGCTGCGCCAGGCAGCCGCTTTGGCTTTGGGCGGCAAGCGGCCATCCCGCAGCTGATGCATGACAAAGGTGACAAACTCTGCCTGGCGGGCGCTCCACACCTTTGGCAGCTGCTGCGGGGGGCACCAGGCGCGGGCTGCGGTATATTCCGCCTGCACCCACCGGGGCAGGTATTGCAGCCGTACCTGCACTGCTGCCGGGTTCCCACAGGCGGAGGTACTGCCCTGCCGCTCCAGGTGTTCATATACGATCTGCGGCGTATATGCGGCTGAATCTGCCTGCTGGAACACTGCCGCGTTGAAGGCAAAATCTTCCAGCCCTTTGCGGCAGGTTTCATCAAAGCGCAGATGGCCCAGCCGATTTGTACAGTACATAGCGTTCCAGACAAACTGCGGCCCGCTTTGCTGCAAAAATTGCAGGTAGCCCTGCCCCGCCGGCTTGTGAATGATTATTGCCTGCCCCGGCGGGTGGGGCAGCTCCACAGCCGTTCCTGCAGCATTGGCCCGCAGCAGGCGGTAGCCACCGCGCACCACATCCGCCCCGGTTGATTTGGCAAGGACCAGCAGGGTTTCCAATGCATGGGGCAGCATGGTATCATCATCATCACAAAAGGTGAACCACTGGCCGCGGCAATGCTGCAAGCCAAGGTTGCGCGCAGCGCAGATGCCCGCATTGGGCTGTTCCAGCACCCGGATGCGGCCATCTTTTTTGGCCAGTTCATGGGCCAGCGCAGCACTGCCATCGGTGGAGCCATCGTCCACCAGCAGCAGCTCAAAATCCGCAAAGCTCTGGCGCAGCACGCTTTCCACCGCGGTATGCAGCAGCACCCCGGCATTATAGACAGGCATGATAATACTGATCAATGGGGCCTGCTCCATACGGTTCACCTGCCTTTTGGTTTATATTTTATATCCATTTTAATGCTTACTTTTTATGTTTCAGTGCAGCGTACACCTTGCCGTATGGCAGCGGCACGCCAAACAGGCGCTGCAAAAACGCAGGTTTCCAGCGCGCCTGGGCAAGGTCCCGTTTCAGCTGTGCCGGGGCGTGCAGATAGGCGCCCCAGCTGGCTGGGGCAGCCAGCTTCCAGCTGCCGCCGTCCTCCACGGTGATCTCACCCAGGGTGCGCACCTCCTGCATGCGGGGGGCCTGCACCATCTGCAAAAACGCTGCGATGCAGGTTTGCGGCGGAATTTGCACTTCCCGCAGCGGGCCAGCCTGCCAGCGCTGAACAAAAGCCCTCATGCCCTGCCAGAGCGGCGCGGTGATTGCCCTGTTATCTGCACCCGCCTGCCCGATTTCCGGCACCATCTGCCCGGCCTGTGCGTGGTATCCCACCGTGGAGCCGCATGGCTCGGAGAGCAGAACTTCCAGCATGGGCTGGCCCACCCAGTACCACAGGGG
>ENA-ORSM01002719-ORSM01002719.1-human-gut-metagenome-genome-assembly--contig:-NODE-2719-length-12124-cov-3.576187_pt1 | contig 12124 bp, 10 predicted proteins | sample MGYA00241903_ERZ509170 | MGnify/ENA primary metagenome ERZ509170 (study PRJEB26280, sample SAMEA2338784) | human gut metagenome | biome: human gut; feature: human-associated habitat; material: faeces...
CCGGAGGCTATATCGTAGAATTATCCTGGCATCATTATTTTATTGTACAAAAAAGCAGAGGTTTTTTAAACCCCTGCTTTGTAATTTTATCTTCTATTTGTCGTATTTCTCGTAATTATGAGAGCCACCGGATCTTCTTGCCAGTGTTACAACGACTTTTCTGTAAGGCTCTTCACCTTCACTGTGTGTAGATACAGCCGGATCAGACTGCAGTGCTGAGTGAATGATTCTTCTCTCATATGGATTCATTGGCTCAAGTGCAACTGTTCTTCTTGTTCTCTTTACCTTGCTTGCAATGTTCTTTGCAAGATTCTCAAGAGTCTCTTTTCTTCTTCTTCTATAATCCTCTGTGTCAAGTTTTACACGAACGTATCCATCCTGCATCTTGTTAGCTACACGATTGGTAAGATACTGAAGAGAATCCAGTGTCTGTCCTCTCTTACCGATCAGGATACCCATGTTCTTACCTTCCATAGTGATGCTCAGTGCACCTTCCTCATCAACTGTAGAAGTAACCTTTACCTCTTCCATATTCATGGCATTCAGAACATCTTCTACAAATTTCTCACAAGCTTCAATTGTAGCCGGCTCAACTTTTGCAAGTTCTGTCTCTTCTCTTACTTCTTTTTTCGGAGCTTTTTTGAAATCTTTCTCTTTCTTATGCTCTTTCTTAAATTCATTCTTAGTCTCAGTTTTTACTGGTTCTTTTTTCTCTGCATGCTCTGTCTTCTCAACTTTTGCTGCCTTCTCGACCTTTACAGGTTTCTCTTCTTTTTTCTCAGCTTTCACTTCGACTACAGGCTCTTCTTTTCTGCGGGCTTTGATAACGGCCTGTTTTCTACCGAATCCAAGGAAACCATCGCTTCCTTTTTCGATAACTTCATAATCAAGACGATCACTTGTTACTTCTAACTGAACTAACGCTTCTGTAATCGCATCATCAAGATTCTTTGCTGTTACAGTAATGTAATCCATGAATATATGCCCCCTTACTTATTCTCATTAAAATTCTTAACCATGTTGGCTTTTGAAGCAAGACTTCCCGGTTTCGCATTTGCTCTTGCTTTTTCGAGCTTTTCTTCTCTTTCTATATCAGACATAGAAGAACTCTTTGTTGCAGAAGATTTGATACTCTTTGTATTTGTCTGAGCCATAGCGTTGATCTTCTCTGCTTTTTCGCCACGTTTTTCTTTCTTCTTCTGCGCTTTTTCTTTATTCTTCTCGATCATGTCATCCACTGACATCTTACTGAGATGTTTGTTGATAAATACCTGCTGAACCATACGTACGATTGCACTGACGATCCAGTAGATACCGATACCAGTCGGTAATGTAAATACCATAACCAGTGAGAACAGAGGCATTGTCATATTCATAGTTCTCATTGTTGCTGCTGTCGGGTCATCTTTATCTGCCGGTCTGTTAGAACCATTTACTGCCATAGACAGTTTCATATTCAGATACTGTGTAAATGCAGATAATACCGGAAGTAAAATTGCTGTGATAACCAGCGCTGCCGCTGAATATCCCATTGTCTCTCCGCTTTTTGCCATGCTAAGCATGTTACCCGGAGTGATTGTCATATCCGGAATTGTGAGAAATTTATTTGCCTGAGCTGTAATATTTGGTACGTAATCAGAAATTCTGTAAATGACCGGATACAATGCGAACAAAAACGGCATCTGGATCAGTAACGGAAGGCATCCTCCCATCATGGATACACCATACTTGTCATACACCTGCTGTATCTCTTCCTGCTGTTTCAGCATTGAAGCCTGATCTTTTTTGTTCTTGTACTTCTTCTGGATAGCCATGACTTCCGGCTGTACAACGGCCTGCATCTTAGATGATCTCTGCTGATTAATTGTCATCGGCAGCATCAGGGTATATACAAGAATCGTATACAGGATAATAGATATACCAACCAGACCGGTGTCACTTGGAAGTGCGCTATCTAACATCGTATAGATAAAATTCATGACTTTACCTAATACCCAGCAGATCTGTCCGACAATCGGCCAATTTGCTGCACTTAGTAAACTTCCTACCATCTCTTTTTCCTCCATCGGATTTTGTAATTCTTTTTAAGGAACAGGGTCATATCCTCCTTTTGAAAAAGGATTGCAACGCAAAATTCTCCAGGCAGCAAGAAGACCTCCCTTAAAGGCCCCGTACTTTTCAATTGCTTCTATCGCATATCTGGAACAGGTCGGATAATACTTACAGGAAGAATATCCCTTTGCTCCTGATAAATACTTTTGATAGAATCTGATGATACCAAGCAGAATCTTTTTCATCACGCAATTACCCCTTATATATATTATGAAGACGTGCCAGGTGGATCAGTGCGCTCTCTATGTCGCGGTAATTCTTACCCTTAGCTGCACCTCTTGCGATAACTACGATATCGCGCCCACTGCTGAACATGTCTTCTTGTAGCCGGTAACTCTCTCGGATCAACCTAGTTAATCGGTGTCTTACGATACTGTTTCCCACTTTTTTACTTACAGATATTCCCAATCGATTACCTTCCGTCTGATTTTCCAGTACATACATGACAAGATACTTGTTCGCATAAGAACTTCCTTTTTTATATACATGTTGAAAATCCTTATGTTTTTTCAATGATTCGGAATATTTCATGCTTTAATCTCCTATTTTTTGAAAGAAGAAAAGGCCACATATATGCGGCCTACGCTGATAATTTCTTTCTTCCTTTTGCTCTTCTTGCTGCAAGTACTTTTCTTCCGCCTGCAGTACTCATTCTTGATCTGAAACCATGTACTTTAGATCTTTGTCTCTTTTTTGGCTGGAATGTCATTTTCATAGATATCCACCTCCTTATATTTTTCCAAGGGTTGCCCCATATTTTTTCTTAAGACATCAGCTTTGATTATATAAAAAAAATCTTGATACGTCAAGCATTACCGATGATTTTCTTTACTTTTTAATTGCTTAAATACATATTTTGATGTAAAATAGATAAAGAGTAGACTTGGGAAGTAGGAGTTTGTTTAAAATGAACGAAGTGAAAGAAAAATGGTCTGAGATCATCGAACATTTACGAGTGGAACACGAGCTGCTGAATGTATCCTTTAATACGTGGATAAAGCCGCTGAAAGTTTACGATGTCATCGATGACACTGCTTATATTCTTGTGAACAAGGATTCCAGTGTTGAATACATCGATAAGAAGTACCGTCTCCCACTCATGGTATGTATTGCTGAGATTACAGGCAAAGAGTACGAGATACAGTTTGTATCGGAAGATGACGATAAACTGAATGAAATTCATAATGCATCTATTGATAACGGTCAAAAGAAAAAGACGAAGTCCTTAGCAGAGAAAGCAGGGCTGAATCCAAAATATACTTTTGATACTTTTGTTGTAGGCGGAAATAACAACTTCGCTCATGCAGCTTCACTGGCCGTTGCCGAATCTCCCGGTGAAGTGTACAACCCTCTCTTTTTATATGGAGGTGTTGGACTTGGAAAAACCCATTTGATGCATTCCATTGCACACTTCATTTTGGACAAGAATCCGAAGAAAAAAGTATTATATGTAACCAGTGAGACGTTCACCAACGAACTGATTGATGCCCTGAGGAATGGTAAAACAGCCGGTAATGAATCTGCCATGCTGAACTTCCGTGATAAATACAGGAACATTGATGTTCTGTTGATTGACGATATTCAGTTTATAATAGGTAAAGAAAGTACTCAGGAAGAGTTCTTCCATACTTTCAATCACCTTCATACACTTGGAAAACAGATCATAATCTCCAGTGATAAACCTCCGAAAGATATCGAGACACTGGAATCCAGACTCCGCACACGTTTTGAGTGGGGTCTCATTGCTGATATCTCATCTCCGGATTATGAGACACGTATGGCAATTCTCCAGAAGAAGATCGAATTGGATCATCTGGAAAAATATAACATTAAGAATGATGTACTGGACTATATTGCAGCCAACGTCAAATCTAACATCCGTGAGCTGGAAGGTTCTCTGAATAAACTCATTGCCCTCTATAAGCTCAACAACAATAATAATCCGATTGATATTGCTCTTGCAGCAGAAGCATTAAAAGATATTATTTCTTCTGATAATAGAAGAGAAGTTACTCCGGAACTGATACTTGATATCGTTGCGGATCATTTTGGTATCACCGTTGCTGACCTTAAAAGCAAAAAACGTGATTCGGAGATTGCCGTTCCACGTCAGATCTGTATGTATCTGATGCGTACTATGACTGATACTGCCCTGAAAGGAATTGGTGCAGTTCTTGGAGGTAAAGACCATTCTACTGTCAAATATGGAGTAGAAAAGATCGCCAAGGATATCGAATCAGATGAGATGATGGCGAATACAATCAATATAATAAAGAAGAAAATCAACCCGGCTTAGGATTTTCCATATAGTTATCCACAATTTATCCACATTATCCACATTTTTGGATACTTGTGTGGATAGTATGTGGACAGTGCGTGGAAAATCCTCCGATTTATTTGGATATGGTGTGGAGAAGTGATTTTTTTTCCATTTTTTCAAAAAGCAACAAAAATGTTTTCCAAAGCAGTTCCACACATTTTCCAGTTTAATTTCACAGACTTATCAAAGCGCGAAACGCCTGAGTTTACTGGGCGCGCAGGGGTTTTCCTCTTATCCACAGCCCCTAAGGCGAATAAGGCGGAAAAAATTTATTTATTTCTATATATGCGTAACGTGGGAAAGGAGTTTTACACACATGAAAATCGTATGTAACAAATCAGACCTTGTAAAAGGAGTTAATATTGTTTCTAAAGCTGTTCCTGGAAAAACAACAATGCCAATATTGGAATGTATCTTAATTGATGCCACTACTGACATTATTAAGTTGACTGCCAACGATATGGAACTTGGCATCCAGACAGAAATTGCAGGTGAAATCATTGATCGTGGTATGATTGCCATTGATGCAAAGATTTTTTCTGAAATTGTTAGAAAACTTCCGGATAATGAAGTTTCTATAGAAACTGATGACAGACTTCAGACAACTATTGTGTGTGAAAAAGCAAAATTTGATATTTCCGGAAAACCTGGCAATGAATTTGCTTATCTTCCAATTATTGAGAAAGATGATTCCATAGCAATTTCACAGTTTACTTTGAAAGAAGTAATTCGCCAGACTATCTTTTCTATTGCTGATACAGAAAGCAACAAATTAATGACCGGAGAATTATTTGAAATAAAAGATAATGTTTTAAGAGTTGCATCTTTGGATGGACATCGAATTTCTATCCGTAAAATTGAATTGAAAAATCCAGTAAGTGATTATAAGATGGTTGTACCTGGTAAAACTTTAATTGAAATTAGCAAAATTTTATCCGGAGAAGCTGAGAGTATGGTTGAAATTTCTTATACAAATAACCATATTGTATTTGAATTTGACAATACAATCGTTGTTTCCAGACTTATTGAAGGCGATTATTTTAAAATTGATCAGATGCTGTCCAGTGATTACGATACAAAAGTAAGAATTAACAAAAAAGAATTCTTAAATTGTATCGACCGCGCAACACTTCTCATCAAAGAAGGAGATAAAAAACCGATCATCATTGACATCCAGGATGAAATGATGGAGTTAAAAATCAAATCTCAGATTGGATCCATGAATGAAGAGATTATGATTTCCAAGGATGGAAAAGATCTTCTGATCGGATTCAATCCGAAATTCCTGATTGATGCACTGCGTGTTATTGATGATGAAGAGGTTACACTTTATCTGATGAATGCAAAAGCACCTTGCTTCATCAAGGATGAGACAGAAAGCTATATTTATCTTATCCTTCCTGTAAACTTTAATGCAAATGTATAATAAGTGCATAATTATACAAAAACACTAATATTATTCATAAAAATGCATGAATAATTATACATTTATTCATTTTTTGTAAATATAAAGGAGCGACTATGGAAACAATCAAATTGCGTGATGAATTTATAAAGCTTGGGCAGGCATTAAAAGCAGCCGGTCTTGTTGAATCGGGCGTCGAGGCAAAAGAAGTCATCCAGGACGGACAGGTGTCTGTAAATGGAGAAATTGATACTCGCCGTGGAAGAAAATTATATGGCGGAGAAGAAATCAAAATTGAAGATTAAATCTTTGAAACTGAAAAATTTTAGAAACTACGAACTTTTGAATCTGGAATTTGACGGCAGCACCAACATTTTCTACGGGGATAATGCCCAGGGAAAGACGAATATTCTGGAGGCTGTCTATCTGTCCGGGACGACGAAGTCCCACAGAGGGAGCAAAGACCGGGATATGATCCGGTTCGGGGCAGAGGAATCACACATTGAGGTGATTGTTGAAAAACGTGGGATTCAGGATCAGATTGACATGCATCTGAAAAAGAACCGGCCGAAAGGTGTTGCTATTAATAAGATTCCGATACGCAAAGCCGGAGAATTATTTGGCATTGTAAATCTCGTATTTTTTTCACCGGAAGATCTGAACATTATAAAAAATGGTCCGGCGGGAAGAAGAAAGTTCATAGATTTAGAGCTGTCACAGCTTGATAAAGTATATTTTAATCATTTATCCAATTACAGTCGGATCGTAAATCAGAGAAATCATTTACTAAAAGACAGTTCATACCGGCAAGATGCAATGGAGACTCTGGACATCTGGGATCTCCAGCTTGTTCAGTATGGCAATGCAATCATTGCGAGGAGGAAACAATTTGTTGACGAAATGAACGAAATTGTTTCCGGAATACATAAGAAACTGACTGGCGGTAAGGAAGAAATCCGTCTGATTTACGAACCGAGTACGAAAAACATGTCTCTTGAGCAGGCTCTTGAGATGAACAGACAGCGAGATATCAGGATGAAGAGTACTTCGGTAGGGCCTCATCGAGACGATGTCTGTTTTATGGTCGGGAATCTGGACATCCGGAGATTCGGATCCCAGGGACAGCAAAGGACCGCAGCATTGTCATTGAAACTGGCAGAAATCGAGCTGGTGAAAAGAGTGACCGGAGACACGCCGGTCCTGTTACTTGACGATGTGTTGTCTGAACTTGACAAACACAGGCAAAACTATTTATTAGACAGTATTCATGATATACAGACACTCATTACCTGTACAGGAGTGGATGAATTTGTAAATCATAGATTTGAAGTCAATAAAGTATTTCATGTCCAGAACGGACAAGTGATAAAGGAAAACTAGGAGGATTAGCATGGCTACAGAAAAGGTACAGCACGAATATGGCGCAGACGAAATTCAGATACTGGAAGGACTGGAAGCTGTAAGAAAGCGTCCGGGAATGTATATTGGAAGTACCTCATCAAGAGGTCTTCATCATCTGGTATATGAGATTGTTGATAATGCGGTTGATGAGGCGTTGGCAGGATTCTGTGATACCATTCACGTAACGATCAATCCGGATAATTCCGTTACTGTCACAGATAATGGACGTGGAATTCCGGTCGGAATCAACCATAAATCAGGACTTCCGGCAGTTGAAGTCGTATTTACGGTGCTTCATGCCGGAGGAAAATTCGGTGGTGGAGGATACAAGGTATCCGGAGGACTTCATGGAGTAGGTGCATCTGTTGTAAATGCGCTTTCTGTCTGGCTGGAAGTTGAAATCTGTCACGAAGGAAAAGTATACAGACAGCGCTATGAGCGAGGAAAAGTTGCAAAGAAGCTGGAAGTCATCGGAGAATGTGAGCCGGGAAAGACAGGAACAAAGGTCACATTCCTGCCGGATGGAGAGATTTTTGAGACAACAATCTTTGATTACAGCATTTTACAGCAGAGATTCCGTGAGATGGCATTTCTGACAAAGGGACTGAAGATCGTTCTTCGCGATGAAAGACCACAAGAGCCGATTGAGAAGACTTTCCACTACGAAGGTGGAATCAAAGAATTTGTTGAGTATCTGAACCGCAGTACGACTCCGCTTTACGAGCAGATCATTTACTGTGAGGGAATCGTCAACAATGTATCTGTTGAAGTTGCAATGCAGCACAATGATTCCTACAATGAGAACAGCTACGGATTTGTAAATAATATTACGACTCCGGAAGGTGGAACTCATATTGTCGGATTTAGAAATGCGTTAACAAAGACATTTAATGATTATGCAAGAAAGAATAAACTTTTAAAAGATAATGAGCCGAACCTGACAGGTGAGGATATCCGTGAGGGACTGACTGCAATTATCAGTGTCAAGATCGAGGATCCTCAATTCGAAGGTCAGACAAAGCAGAAACTTGGAAACAGTGAGGCAAGAGGAGCAGTTGATAATGTTGTCAGTGAACAGCTTCAGATTTTCCTGGAACAGAATCCGCAGGTCGCTAAAGTAACAGTTGAGAAGTCTGTGATGGCACAGCGTGCGAGAGAGGCTGCAAGAAAAGCGAGAGATCTGACAAGAAGAAAATCAGCTCTTGATGGCATGTCACTTCCTGGTAAGCTTGCAGACTGTTCTGACAAGAATCCGGAAAAATGCGAAATCTACATCGTAGAGGGAGACTCCGCCGGTGGTTCCGCAAAGACAGCCAGAGACCGTGCAACACAGGCCATCCTTCCACTTCGTGGTAAGATCCTCAATGTTGAGAAGGCAAGACTGGATCGAATTTATGGAAATGCGGAGATCAAAGCCATGATCACGGCATTTGGAACCGGAATCCATGAAGACTTTGATATCAGCAAATTACGTTATCACAAGATCATCATCATGACCGATGCCGACGTGGATGGAGCACATATCAGTACACTGCTTCTGACATTTATGTACAGATTTATGCCAGATCTGATCAAAGAAGGATACGTGTATCTGGCACAGCCGCCACTTTATAAGCTCGAAAGAAATAAAAAAGTTTGGTATGCATACAGCGACGAAGAACTTGACAGCATTTTGCAGGAAGTTGGGCGTGATAACAATAATAAAATTCAGCGTTACAAAGGTCTTGGAGAGATGGATGCAGAGCAGCTTTGGGATACCACTATGGATCCGGAGCACCGCGTACTCCTTCGTGTCACAATGGATGATGAGACAGCAAGCGAGCTGGATCTCACATTTACAACACTGATGGGAGATAAGGTAGAGCCAAGACGTGAGTTCATCGAAGAAAATGCACAGTATGTACAGAATCTTGACATTTAAACCTGACATTTAAATATCAGCGAAATATTTTCGCTTTGCAGAAAGGAAAATAGATAAATGGAAGACAATATTTTTGATAAAGTCCATGAGGTCGACCTAAAGAAAACGATGGAGACCTCCTATATCGATTATGCCATGAGTGTTATTGCTTCCCGTGCGCTTCCAGATGTAAGAGACGGATTGAAACCTGTACAGAGAAGAATTCTTTACTCCATGATCGAGCTGAACAATGGACCGGATAAACCGCACAGAAAATCAGCCCGTATCGTCGGTGATACAATGGGTAAATATCATCCGCACGGTGACAGTTCTATTTACGGAGCATTGGTTAATATGGCTCAGGAATGGTCTACCAGATATCCGCTCGTTGACGGACATGGAAACTTCGGCTCTGTGGACGGTGACGGAGCAGCGGCTATGCGTTACACAGAGGCAAGACTGAGTAAGATTTCCATGGAACTGACTGCTGATATCAACAAAGATACGGTAGACTTCATGCCAAACTTCGATGAGACGGAGAAAGAGCCGGTTGTACTTCCGGCAAGATTCCCGAACCTTCTGGTGAACGGTACATCCGGTATCGCCGTAGGTATGGCAACGAATATCCCGCCGCACAATCTTCGTGAGGTCATTGACGCAGTAGTCAGAATTATCGATAACAAGATTGCAGATAAAGACGAGACAACAATGGAAGAAATCCTTGAGATCATCAAGGGACCAGACTTCCCGACCGGTGGAGAGATTCTTGGTACAAGAGGAATCGAGGAAGCATATCGAACAGGACGTGGTAAGATTCGTGTACGTGCCGTAACGAACATTGAGACGATGCCGAATGGAAAGAGCCGTATCATTGTTACAGAGCTTCCGTACATGGTCAATAAGGCCCGTCTGATCGAGAAGATCGCAGAGCTGGTACGTGACAAGAAGGTGGATGGAATCACAGACTTAAGTGATCAGTCCAGCCGTGAAGGTATGCGTATTGTTATTGAACTTCGTAAAGATGTCAATGCAAATGTATTGCTGAACCAGCTTTACAAACATACACAGCTTCAGGATACATTTGGCGTGATTATGCTGGCACTGGTCGGCAAACAGCCAAAAGTCATGAATATTTTAGAGCTTCTTGGATATTATCTGAAGCATCAGGAAGATGTTGTGACACGTCGTACAAAGTACGAACTGAACAAAGCAAAAGAAAGAGCGCATATCTTAAAAGGATTATTGATCGCGCTTGATAATATTGACGAAGTTATCCGGATCATCCGTGGTTCCAGTACGGTACAGGCTGCAAAAGCAGAACTCATGGAGAAGTTCGAACTGGATGATGTTCAGGCTCAGGCTATCGTAGATATGCGTCTGCGTGCTCTGACAGGATTGGAAAGAGAGAAGCTTGAGAAAGAATATGCAGAACTTATGGCTCAGATTGAGAGACTGGAGGCAATTCTGGCAGACGAAAAATTACTTCTTGGAGTGATTCGTGAAGAAATCCTTGTCATTAAGGATAAATATGGTGATGACAGAAGAACATCCATCGGATTTGACGAGTATGACATTTCCATGGAGGATCTGATTCCGAAGGAGAATATTGTAATTACCATGACAAAACTTGGTTACATCAAGCGTATGTCTGATGATACATTTAAGGCACAGAATCGTGGCGGTAAGGGAATTAAAGGTATGCAGACTCTGGATGAAGATTATGTGGAAGAGCTATTCATGACGAATACGCACCACTACATTATGTTCTTTACGAACACCGGACGTGTCTACAGACTGAAAGGTTACGAGATTCCGGAGGCAAGCCGCACATCAAGAGGAACTGCAATCATCAACCTGCTCCAGTTAATGCCGGGCGAGAAGATTACCGCAGTAATCCCGATTGATTACTACCGCGATCAGGATTATCTGATCATGGCAACGAAGAAAGGTCTTGTGAAGAAGACATCACTTCGCGAGTACATGAATGTAAGAAAGACAGGACTTGCCGCAATTACACTGCGTGATGAGGATGAACTGATCGAAGTAAAATTCACAGACAACAATCAGGAAATCATTCTTGCAACGAAGTATGGTCAGTGTATCCGCTTTAATGAGACCGACGTAAGAGCAACAGGACGTAACTCCATGGGAGTACGCGGAATCAACCTTGCAGACCGCGATGAAGTGATTGGAATGCAGCTTGTGACCCAGGGACATGACCTTTTGATCGTATCTGAAAAAGGTATGGGTAAACGTACAGACATCCATGAATTTACAGCACAGAATCGTGGCGGCAAAGGAGTGAAGTGTTACAAGATCACTGAAAAGACAGGAAATGTCATCGGAATCAAGGCAGTTGACGAAGACGATGAGATTATGATCATAAACACAGACGGAATCATCATCCGTATGCTGTGTTCCGGAATCTCCGTACTCGGAAGAATCACATCCGGAGTCAAACTCATCAACCTGAAAGATAAAGAGACCGTAGCAAGTATCGCAAAAGTCAGAGACGAAGAAAAAGAAGAAGCCAAAAAGAAAGAAATCTTCGGCGAAGATGGGGTTGAAGTAGACCAGATCGATGTAGAATCACTGTCGTTAGAAAGTGACGAAGAATAAAAATAATTCTATCTGAGAAAAGAATACTTAATAAGACTATAAAAAAATCTGCAGCTGCAAGACATGAAAATCCGAGGCTGCAGATTTTTTTGTCTTGTATATCACTAAGGGACAGGGTAAAATGAAAAAAGAGATGAAAGGAGATCATTATGCGTTCAGTCGATGTAAGTATAGTTACGAGAAATATTAAAGAAATGTGTATTCAGGCGAATCATTTTCTGTCTGAGGATATGGATATAGCAATGAAAAATGCGGTGGAGACGGAGGAAGCACCGCTTGGAAAGCAGATTCTGACACAGCTTCAGGAGAATTTAAAGATTGCAGGAGAGGATATGATTCCAATCTGTCAGGATACCGGTATGGCGGG
>ENA-ORSM01002721-ORSM01002721.1-human-gut-metagenome-genome-assembly--contig:-NODE-2721-length-12108-cov-3.164026_pt1 | contig 12108 bp, 10 predicted proteins | sample MGYA00241903_ERZ509170 | MGnify/ENA primary metagenome ERZ509170 (study PRJEB26280, sample SAMEA2338784) | human gut metagenome | biome: human gut; feature: human-associated habitat; material: faeces...
CCGCAGTGATGGAATCCGTGCAGAAGCGCGGAACGCGCCGCTTCATAGGTGGCGGGGAGCGTCTTGAGACTTGTGCTGAGCGTCAGGTATCCCACCGTAAAGAGGTGCACGAGCGTGTTGAAGAGAACGAGCAGGCGGTTCCCCCATACGCCCGAAAAAATCTCCCAACCGCTCAGACTCATGGCAAATCCCAGGCCCAGAATCGTGCCCGGAACGGCCATGGGGAGGAGTGCCGCCGCATGAAAGAGGACGCTCACGGGCCGCACAGACGGACCGTGGCGCGTCATGAGAACGCTCGTCACCCAGGCGAGAAGGACGCCCGAGACGGCCGTCGAGAAGGCGAGTCCGAGACTGTTGAGAACCGGCGCGAAGCCGTAGGAGAGCGAAGTAAGCGAATAGGCCTCGAGCGTCCAGGCGCGATCATAAGGCCAGGCCTTGACGAAGGACGCAAGCACGACGGCGCCGATCGAAGCGAGCATGCCCGCCACGATGAACCAGGAAAGCCCTCCGAAAAAGACGTCTCGCCCCCGGTTTGGTTCGATTCTCAAGGCTTGCGGGGTTGCCCGTTCTTCTTTGCGGCGCGAGAGAAGTGTATAGGCTCCGAAGGCGAGAAGGGACGGCACCATGAGCCAGAAGCTCAAGAGGGCAGCGCGCTGAAAGTCGGCGAGACCGATCGCGTACTTGTAGATTTCGGTCGCGAGCATCGGTACGTTGCCGCCCAAGAGTTTCGGCACGCCGAAGTCCGTGACGGTGAGTACGAAGGCAATCAGAAGGGCGTTGACGACGGCGTCCCGAAGATGCGGCAGGAGAACGGTTCGAAAACGTCGGGCGGCCCCGCTTCCCAAAAGAAGCGCGGCGTCAAGCAGGCGTTGGTCGAGCCTCCGGAAAGCGAGAGAGAGCTGCAGAGTCGTATGCGGAAGCGTAAAGAGAACGCCTCCGGCCAACAGTCCCGGCACCCCGTAGAGCGACGTCGGAAAGAGCAGTCCGTAGTTGCCGAAGAGATAGACGAGTCCCATGGCCGGCATGAAGGAGGGCGCCAGAAGCGGGACCATGAAAAGCAAGCCCAGCGCCTTGCGGCCCGGCGCCTTCGTCATCGTCATGGTGTAGGCGAGAATGCCGCCCAAAATCGTGCTCAAAAGCGCCGTGAGACCGCCCACCCAGAGGGTGTTGCCGACCGCGCGAAGCATCGGACGGGAAAGAAGCATGCCGAGAACGTCGCCCGCCGGCGTTGTTCCGGAAAACGCCTCTCCCACGAGAGCGCCCAAGGGAAAAAGAATCCCGACGGCAAGCGGAATCGTGAGAAGCAGAAGGAGGCCGCGCATCACCATCGGCACCACCTTGCTTCCGGAAGATGCACGACGAGCAGCGCTCCCTCACGAAGCCACGGATGCTCCACCCGCACGACGTCCGCCGTGACGGTGGTCTTGAAGTCGTTCAGAAGCACGTGGGCGCGAAGCATATCGCCGCGAAATTCCAGGCGCTGCACTTTGCCGACAAAGCTCTCGGGCGCGGCAATCGTTTGTTCCGTCGGCTCGAACAACTTCACGTCCGCGTAGCGAATGCCGACCGTGCCTTCCGGCCCAGGCAATGTAAGAAGGTTCATGTCGCCCACGAACGTGGCCGAGAAAGCGCTCTTCGGATGTTCGTAGAGTTCGTCGGGCGTACCGAAGTCTTCGAGCTTGCCGTCGTGAAGGACGGCAACGTAATCGGAGAGCGTCAACGCTTCCGTGCGGTCGTGCGTGACCATCAAGGTTGTGACGCCGCTTTTTCGCTGAATTTCCCGAAGTTCTTCGCCAATCGCCGTACGACTCCAGGCGTCGAGTGCCGAGAGCGGTTCGTCCAAAAGGAGAATGCTGGGATTCGGCGCCAGCGCACGGGCGATGGCGACGCGTTGTTGCTGACCGCCCGAGAGTTCGTGCGGGCGGCGCTCGGCAAAGGATTCGAGTCCCACGAGCGCGAGCATTTCGCGCATGCGCTCCCGTCGGGCCTCGGTCGGCCAAAGGGGCGCCCCTGACGCATCCTTCCCATGGAGACCGTAGAGAACGTTTTCCGCTACCGTGAGATTTGGAAAAAGGGCGTACTGCTGAAACACCATGCCGATCTTACGGCGAACGGGAGGGATGTCTGTGATTTCCGTGTCGTCCACGAAAATCAGGCCGCCGCTCGGACGCTCTAGTCCCGTGATGAGGCGAAGCAGTGTGGACTTACCGCAGCCCGAAGGTCCGAGTAGGCTCGTAAAACGTCCGCCCGGGAAGGAGAGCGTGAGCGGGTGCAGCGCTACGGTCGAACCGAAGCGCTTCGTGAGGTCTCGAAGATGAAGCGTGTGACTCATGATCGTGTCCTTATCGTTCGCCCACCACTTCCTGCCACTTTTGAAGAATTTCGTTTTTGCGCAGGGCGGCGTTTTGGAAGTTCATCGGAATCATGTGCTCAAGTGTCTTTCGTCCTTCCTGCGTGGAAAAGTCCTCGCGGGCGGCGATGCCGCTGAAGTCGGCCGCAATGCGGGCGACTTCTTCCCCCGCACAGAAGTCGAGGAAGGCTTGGGCGGCTTCGGGATGCTTCGTTCCCGCAATGACGGCGCTTCCTTCGGCGTCCCAACCGATGCCTTCTTCAGGTTCAACGACGCGAAGAGGAATCTTCGGGTTGCGGTAAGGCTTCGTGAAGGCGTTGGAGCTGAGTCCTATGGCGATTTCCCCTTGCGCCACCATGGAAACGGGGCGCGACCCGGAGAACGTGTAAAAGAGCATGTTCTCGTGAAGCGCCTTGACGAACGCCCAGGTCTTCTCTTCGCCGAAAAGTTCGAGCCAGCCCAAAAGAATCATGTAGCCCGTACTCGACGAGACGGGGTGCGGCATGGCGATTTTCCCTCGATAGACGGGATCGGTCAGATCAGTCCAATGTTTCGGAACGGGAAGATTCTGACGTTCGAGCAGTTCTTCGTTCAGACAAATGGCGCTCCCCCAGGCATTGATGCCGACCCAAAGCGATTCTTTGGAGAGAAAACGGGGGTCGAGCGCCTTTTCGTCCTGCGGACGGTAGGGCGTTAAAACGCCGGCCGCGGCCAGGGTCTCGAGTCCGATGACGGAGATCGCGTGCACGACGTCCGCCTGCGGAGCGTTCCGCTCCGCAAGAAGACGAGCGACGATGGGAGATGCGGAATCGCGCAGAAATGTGATTTCCACGTCGGGGTGGCGGGCTTCGAAGGCTTTCTTGTAGAGCGTCAAAAGCTCGGGCTGCGAGGCCGTGTAGACCCGCAGCGTTTCGGCCCCGAGAGGTCTGGCCAGAAAGGCCGTTGCGAGCACCGCCGCCAAAGCCGCTCGGCGGAAAAAGGGGAAAAGGCGCATTACTCGAGCTTGAACTCTTTCTTGATCGTTTCGATGAGAAGACGCGCAATCTTGTCGGACGTGCTCGTCGACTTGTTTTTGAGGTTGAGCGAAATGAGGCAGTCGAGCACCCGTTCGCGGAGGATGGACGAGCTGATTCCCTCGGTGCGCGGGAAGATGACGAGTTTTTCTTCCGGAATATGGTTCGAATTGTCGTTGCCGTGCACGAGCAGATCGCAGTTGTGCGCCACGACGAAGGCGTCGTCGATGAGCCACGGGCAGGGAACGACTTCGTCGACGTAGCGGATCGCCTCGAGGATCTCCTTGCGCTCTTCAAAATTGAGTTCGGGAACGTAGCCCTTCTTCTTTTCAATTTCTTCGTCGGTGGTGAGCGCCACGACGACGGTTCCGATCTCGTGCGCCTTCTTCAAAAGGCGGATGTGACCGTGGTGAAGGAGAGTGGCCGACATGTCGACCATGACGCGCAAAGGCTTGTCCATAGTGAGACCTTTTCAGAAGTCGATGTACTGCACGCGAAAACGGCGGTCTTCGGGCGGTAGGGGAGTCAAGTAGTCGTTGCCGTATTCTACCTTGAGGTAAACGTCGGGAACGCGCGGACCCGGCATTTTGCGTCCGCAAAAGTCGAGCGCTCTCGTGACCGGCAGCATTCCGTCGAGCGGAAAGCTGTTGTCCTGATAGTACTTGGATTCGTAACGCAGCCGCGTGAAATGTGCGGCACGGTCCGCCTTGTTGCGAAGGTAATTGCGGATGGGGCGGCAGGGGTACTTGAGAAGACTCAGCAGAATTTTGGTGGGGTGCCAGGCGGGATAACGGTGGCGGCTGTCGATCCACTTCTTGAGCCGGAGAAGCGTCTCCGCTTCGGGCCCCGTCTCGCGCAGGACAAACAGATCCAGAAAAATGGGCTGCCACTTCGTCATGTCCTGACCGCGGACGAAGTGGTAGCGGTCGTCGCGGAACTTGATGATGCGCTCGCTCCGGTCGATTTTCAGGTGAGCGGGCAATTCCGACTGCAGTGCGCAGAGCTTTTCGAAATGGGGACGCGTCATCATGAGGTCGACGTCGTCGTCCCAGGGAATGAATCCGTGATGACGCACGGCGCCGAGCAGGGTGCCGAAGGAGAGCATGTATTCGATTCCGTGGGCTTCGCAGAAGTCGTCGAATTCGAAAAGAAGATCCTTCAGCTTTTCGTGATAGCGTTGACGCTCATCGTCGGTGAGTTCAAGTTGCATGGCGGACCCCGCAAGCAAAAAAGGCGCAGAAGATGTCTCTTCTGCGCCTCGGAATTCTGGTGCGCGATACTGGTTTCGAACCAGTGACCCCTGCCGTGTGAAGGCAGTGCTCTACCACTGAGCTAACCGCGCCAACTGAGAAGACGTATTATACAGACTTCAAGGAAAAATGCAAGGGTCCGGAGAAAAAAAAAGTTCAGAAGGTCAGCCCCTGCGTCCGCCGATGCTGTCGCAACCCTTGTTCGCGAGCTCGTCGGCCTTCTCGTTGCCGGGTTCTCCGGCGTGTCCCTTTACCCAGCGCCACTCGATGTCGAACTGCCCGCAGAGACGGTCGAGCTCCTGCCAGAGCTCGCGGTTCTTGACGGGGGTCTTCGAGGCCGTCACCCAGTTGTTCTTTTTCCAACCGTAGATCCACTTGGTGATGCCGTCCTTGACGTAGCTGCTGTCGGTGTGAATGACGACGGGGCAGGGACGACGGATGAGCTTTAGGGCTTCGATGACGGCCGTGAGTTCCATCTGATTGTTGGTGACGTTCGGCGCGCCGCCGAAAATTTCCTTTGTGTGGGCGCCCCAGACGAGATAGGCGCCCCACCCTCCGATGCCGGGGTTGCCTTTGGAGGCGCCGTCGGTCCAAATTTCCAGTTTCTTTTCCGTGTTGTCCGTTGTCATGGTTGCGTGTCGATTTTTGAAGACATGGGGCGCGGAACGGTCTTTTGCCCCGCTTTGCCGGCAAGAGCGCAGAGTGTATCCGCAAACGAGGCGGCGACGGGCGGAATGCGGCCGGGGATTTTTTTCACGGCTGAGAGGAGATACAGATTTCCGCACTGCGGGAACCATCGGTCTCCCGCCTTGTCGAGCCACTGCCAGCGATTGAGCGTAGTAAGGCGCTGTCTGGCGGGACGGTAGATGCCGAAGTGTCCTTCCTGCGTCGTGAGCCCCAGGAGCGCGAACCAGTCCTTGAGGCGCGGAACGCCGATCGGGGTGGTGTGAGGCGGAAGATACGGACGGCACCCGAACCGAACGAATTGCTGGCGCCACCACCAGAGTCCGAGCGGATTGAATCCGGCGAGAATGAGTCGTCCTTCCGGCGCCAACACTCGGACCGCTTCAGAGAGGAGTTGCTGCGGTGCGGGCGAGAAGTCGAGACTGTGTGGCAGAACGACCAAATCGAAGGTTTCGTTCGCAAAGGGGAGCGCTTCCGGTAGAGCCAGGACGCGGTGCCAGTCTTCGCGAAGCGGCTCCTCTCTCTCGGAAGGTTCTTTTTCGAGGAGCAGCCAGTGCTCCCGCATGCCGTTGGCGCGCAAAGTGTCGAGCAACGGCAGTCCGATCTGTAGGGCTCGGTCGCCCAGAACGTGCTCGACCATCCCGTCCAAAAGACGGGATTCCCACTGTCGGACAATTTGTCCGGGAGGCGAGAGGAAAAAGGAGAGCGTTTCTTCGGTCTGCATGTCGCGTGAAAAAGAAAGGGTTCCGGCCATCATAAGGTCAATATGTTCGGCGCTTCGACCCCTTAACAGATTGTTTCGCAATCCGCGTGAAGCACACGTTAGGCCCCAAGTCTTCCGTAGAATAGTGCATTCTCCCGAAGATCGATTTTTCTTTTCCCCAACGCCCTTCATGCCGCATTACTTTCCCCGTTCGCTTTTGGCGCTTGCCTTGAGCCTTTCTTTTTTCGTCGCTACTCCCGGCGCACAGGCCGCTTCGGAAGACGACGACATTCCGGCGAGCGTCGCCAATGCCGAAGCCCTTCCTGCGGACGATGCTAGTTCGGTGGAGGAGCTCGGCGTGCCGTCCGATGTGTGGGAGCGCATTCGACGCGGATACGCCATGCCGGTGCTGCAGTCGAAGTTGGTGGACCGTTGGGTGGACTTCTATACGAAGGATCCGGCCTATCTTCGCCGCATGAGCGAACGGGCGGGGCAGTACCTCTACCACATCGTGGAGGAAATCGAAAACCGAGGCATGCCGACGGAATTGGCGTTGCTCCCCTTCGTGGAAAGCGCCTTCCAGGCGGAAGCGCTTTCGCGGGCCAAGGCGGCGGGGTTGTGGCAGTTCATGCCGGCAACGGGGAAGGCTTACGACCTCGCACAGAACCTCTGGCGTGACGACCGCCGCGACATTCTGGAAAGCACTCGTGCGGCACTCGACTATTTCGAATATCTGCACGGAATGTTCGGGGATTGGCATTTGGCCCTTGCCGCCTACAACTGGGGCGAAGGGAGTGTTCAGCGTGCAATTCAGCGCGCGAAGCGCCGCAAACAGCCGACCGACTACCTTCACCTGAGAATGCCTCGGGAAACGGCAAACTACGTGCCAAAACTCGAGGCTGTGAAGCGCATCATCTCGAATCCTTCCAAATACGGCATCACGTTGCCCGACGTGGGGAACGAACCTTTCTTCGTGACGATCACGAAGCCCCGCGACATCGACATCGAGACGGCGGCGGAACTCGCAGGCATGCCGCTTGAGGAATTCCGGCGACTCAACCCGAGCTACAAGCTCCCAGTCATCGTGGCGTCGCACAACAACGTGATGCTGCTGCCTGCCGACAAACTCGACTTCTTCGTCGACAACCTCGCAAGCTGGATGGACAGCGGCCAACCCCTTTCGCAGTGGACGACCTATCGTCTGCAGCAGGGGGAAACGCTCGCGCAGGTGGCGGGTCGAAGCGGCATGACGGAGGACGAACTGCGCAAAGTGAACGGCATTCCGAAGGGACGCCGCGTGTTGGCGAATTCCACCCTTTTGGTGCGTTCGACCGGGACGGAGGATCAGCAGGACATTGCGGCTGAACTCGCCAATGCCAAGCTGCAGCTCTCTCCCACCACGACCTGGCGTCGCGTGACCTATCGCGTCCGAAGCGGCGACACGCTTTCGGGCATTGCGCGGCGCTGGCGCATCACGATGAAGTCGATCGTGACCGCCAATCGCCTGCGCTCGGACCGTCTGCGCGTGGGACAGCGTCTCGTCCTGACGGTGCCGAACGTACCGCGTCAGGCCATCGCGTCGACGCAGCGCTCGGAACCCTCGCAGCACGTCATTCACCGCGTGCGTGCGGGCGAAACGCTCTCGCAGATTGCCGAACGTTACGGTGTGAGCATTGCGCAGCTCAAGATGACGAATCGAATCCGCACGAATCTCATTCGTCCGGGACAGCGCCTTCGCATTCCGTCGGGCGCGGCCGATGCGGTGCCCGATACCAAGATCTATACGGTCAAGGCGGGCGATACGCTCTCGACGATCGCTTCGCGCTACGGCGTGTCCGTGGTGCGTCTGAAGCGTGCCAACCGTCTGTCGGGTGACTCTCTGCGGATCGGCGATCGTCTGGAAATTCCTACGCAGGTGACGGTCTCCGAAGCGCCAAAGCGCGTGGCGAAGAGCCGCACGCACCGCGTGCGCTCGGGCGAGTCGCTCTACACGATCGGGAAGCGCTACGGCGTGTCGGTCGATCGGCTCAAGGCCGCCAACGGCCTTCGCCGCAATACGATCCGCGTGGGACAGGATTTGGTGATCCCCAGCGTGTCGAATCAAAAAGCGGTGTCCGAAGGGAAGGTCTATCGCGTTCGAAGCGGCGACACGCTCTCCGAAATCGCGCGGCGCTACGGGACGACGGTGTCGAAGTTGCGTTCCGCCAACGGTCTCACCTCCAATCGTCTTCGCATCGGTCAGGAACTCAAGATCCCGTAAACGGATTCCCGTTCCCATGGTAGGCGAGAATTGGCGAAAGAGGCTCGAATGGGTACAATACTCCCTTTCGGGAGAGAGTCTCTCCGCAACCAATTTCATAAAGAGTACTGACCATGGGTTTTCTTGCTGGTAAGAAGGTTCTGATTACGGGGCTGCTTTCCAACCGTTCCATTGCCTACGGCATCGCCAAGGCTTGCCATCGTGAAGGGGCCGAGCTCGCCTTCACCTATGCGGGAGACCGTTCCTGCGACCGAGTTCACGCCTTTGCCGAAGAGTTTGGCAGCAATCTCGTCTTCAAGATGGACGTGAGCAGCGACGAAGAAATTCAGTCCGCCGTCGAAGGCATCGGCAACGCCTGGGGGGCGCTCGACGGCGTCGTGCACTCGATCGGCTTCGCCCCCCGCGAAGCGATCGCCGGGGACTTCCTCGAAGGCCTTTCCCGCGAAGCCTTCAAGATCGCGATGGACATTTCCGCCTATTCCTTCCCTGCGCTGGCGAAAGCCTGCCTCCCTCTGATGGAAGGCCGCAACGGTTCCGTCCTGACGCTCAGCTACCTCGGCAGCGAACGCGTGGTGCCCAACTACAACACAATGGGCCTTGCCAAGGCCGCTCTGGAAGCGAGCACTCGCTATCTCGCCTCGAGCCTCGGCCCCCGCGGCATCCGCGCCAACGCCATTTCGGCGGGCCCCATCAAGACGCTCGCCGCGTCGGGCATCAAGGACTTCTCGAAGCTTTTGCGCATCATGGAGAATTCGGCTCCGCTCGGCCGTACGGTCACGATCGAGGAAGTCGGCAACACGGCCGCCTTCCTCTTGTCGGAGCTCTCGAGCGGAATCACCGGCGACGTGATTTACGTGGATGCCGGCTTCCACAGCGTGGCGGTCGCCGTCACGGAGTAATGGACGCGTCCAGTAACGCGTGAAAGGAGGAGAGGCTGGGTGTCTCTCCTCTTTTTGTGTAAGGATCGAGGTCAAATTAAGAGCGAAACGCCCAAAGGAATCACCTCATGTTTTCAAAAGTCGCCATTTTCGTGAAGCCAACGGAGAGTTTGGCGGGACCCTTGACCGCTCTGATCTCTGTGATTCGTAAGACCGGTGCGGAAGTTTTCCTGGACGAACGCAGTGCCAAGACGTTGGGAGATCGAGCCGGAGGCAGGGGGTATACCCGTGCGGAGCTTGGAGAGCTCTGTGATCTTGCTGTGGTGTTGGGTGGCGACGGAACCATGCTAGGCGTGGCCCGTTCTTTGGCGCCTTTCGGAACGCCCATCGTGGGCGTCAATGCCGGACGGTTGGGATTCATTACCGACATTGTTCTCGAAGACATGGAGCGCCTTCTCCCTGCTTTGATTCAGGGTCAGTGCACGCGGGATGTGCGAAGGATGTTGGGCGCAGAACTCGTTCGAAACGGAGAGTGCATTTTCTCCGGCCTGGCCGTGAACGACATCGGGGTGAGTCATGGGCGTGCGGGCGGCATGGTGGAATTCATCGTGTATGTGAACGGCATTCAGATGGCGAGCCAGTCTGCCGACGGCATCATCTGTTCCACGCCTACAGGGTCTACGGCATATTCGTTGGCAGCGGGCGGTCCCTTGCTCGCCCCTATGCTCGACGGTGTGACCTTGGTTCCTGTGGCGCCTCACACGCTCTCCAACCGTCCGATCGTGTTGCCGGGAGAATCGTCGATCGACATCGAGATCACGGAAAGCCGAGATGCGGTCGCCTACTTCGATATGCAGGAGTTCGCGGATGTTCAGCCCGGGGATGTACTGAAGATTCGTCCTTCTCAACGAACCTTTACTATGCTTCATCCGATTGGGTATGACTACTTTGACCTTCTGCGCCGCAAGCTCAAGTGGAATTTCATGCCGACGAGTTCCCGTCAGGATCCGAACGACGGGAAAAACGAGTAAATTTATAAAACCTTTGTTTCCTGCCTTCGGGGATCCCCATGCTACTGACGCTCAGCCTGCGTGATTTCGTCATCGTCGAGTCTCTCAATCTGGACGTACAGTCTGGTTTTACCGTTCTGACCGGTGAAACCGGTGCGGGGAAATCCATCTTGATCGACGCTCTGCAACTCATTCTAGGGGCGAGGGGCGACTCGGGGGTGGTTCGCGAAGGAGCGGAGCGCACGCAGATCGTTGCGGAATTTACGCTGGCGGAACGCACCAAGGCCTGGCTCAACGCCAATGAGCTTGATGTTGGTGAGGACACGCTTCTGATTCGCAGAACGGTCGACGTGAAGGGACGTTCGCGAGCCTGGGTGAACGGGATTGCCGTTACGGCCGCGCAGTTGCGCGAGCTCGGCGAAACGCTCGTGGACGTGCACGGGCAGCATGCGCATCAATCGCTTCTCAAGTCTTCCTATCAGTTGAAACTCCTTGACGATTTTGCGGAGAACGGCGACGTTCTCAAAAAGGTTCGTGAAGCGTTCGAAGCTTGGACCAAGGCGCGAAAGACGTTGGAAGAGGCGACGGCCAATGCCGACGCTCTGGCGGAAAAGACGGAGCGCCTGCAGTGGATGATTGAGGACTTGGAGTCGCTCAATCCCAAGAAAAACGAGTGGGAGACGCTCAATCAGGAACACTCCCGTCTCGCTCACGGCGTCGCCATTCGTGAGGGACTGGATTCGGCCCTGGAAACGCTTCATGACGGCGAAGTGAACGCTACCGAACTTTTGGCTTCCGTTCACGGAAAATTGATGGGACTTGCGCGCTACGACGAACGACTCGCCGCGATTGCCGAGACACTTTCCACGGGCATGGATTTGGTAGAGGAAGCTGCGCAGGACGTGATGCGTTATGTCGACCGAAATGATCTGGATGAAGATCGTTTCGAAAAGGTCGACCGTCGAGTGTCCGCTTACTATGAACTTGCGAGAAAGTTCCGATGCGAACCGGAAACGCTCTTTGAACGACTGGAGAACGCACGAGACGAACTCAAGAACTTAACGTCCGTAAAAGACGTGAAAGCTCTTGAGCGCGCCGAAAAGAAGGCGTTGGAAACCTATCATGCACGGGCGTCGGAACTCACCAAGCGGCGCGAAGAGGCTGGCAAGCGGCTCGCCAACGCCGTGACGGAAGAAATGCAGACGCTGGCTATGAAGGGCGCTCGAATGGAAACGGCCTTGATTCCGAACCAGCCTTCCACCAACGGATCGGAACACTGCGAATTTCTGATCGCCGGCCATGCGGGCGTACAGACGCGATCGTTGCAGAAAGTGGCCTCGGGCGGCGAACTTGCCCGCATCAGTCTGGCGATCGCCGTCATCACGGCAAAAATTACGCCGGTGCCCACCTTGATCTTCGACGAAGTGGACAGTGGCATCGGCGGCGCTACGGCGGAGGTGGTGGGTCGCCTTCTTCGACAGTTGGGAAGTGACCGTCAGGTCTTGTGCGTGACGCATCTTCCGCAGGTTGCCGCCTGCGGGCATCACCACTGGCGCGTGGAAAAGACGCAGAGGGACGGAAAAACGCAGAGCAACCTGCGCGTTTTGTCTCCTGATGACCGCGTGGAAGAAGTGGCGCGCATGCTGGCCGGTATTTCCATTACGGACAGTACCAAGTCGGTTGCGCGGGAAATGCTCGCGCAACCGGCTGTCTAACGGCTTCAAGCCGCGCAAAGGCGGGTGAGTTCTCCGAGCACGGTATCGACGGAGGGCCACCCGTCTTTTTCGTTCCCCAGAACCACCGCCTTGGGATTCCACGGACTCGTGCGGGTGATGTCGGTGACGCCGATCAGCGTGATCTGCGGCGCCGAAACAGCGGCCGCGATGTGGCTTACGCCCGAATCGTTGGCGACTACAACTGCCGCCTTCTTGGCAAGGGCCGCAAACGTACCGAGCGTCGT
>ENA-ORSM01002729-ORSM01002729.1-human-gut-metagenome-genome-assembly--contig:-NODE-2729-length-12084-cov-3.821265_pt1 | contig 12084 bp, 8 predicted proteins | sample MGYA00241903_ERZ509170 | MGnify/ENA primary metagenome ERZ509170 (study PRJEB26280, sample SAMEA2338784) | human gut metagenome | biome: human gut; feature: human-associated habitat; material: faeces...
ATAATTTTACCACAGACAAATTTCTGTTTTGACCACTTGAAGGATACTCCCTTTGGTGGATAAGGTAGGATAACTTTCGCAAATAAGAAATGGATAAAAAGAGACATGGTTTGCAGAACTCATGTGGAATGAAGTCGCGACACACCATTCTAAAAGGAGACAGCAAACTATGTCTGAGAAAATTGTACAGCTAAATGAGGAAGCAATCAAGGGGGCAGCCCAAGGAGTTTGTTTGCGGCAAGATGGAGAAAGCTCTCATTGAGACGTGATCCGTCAGGTGCATGGAGGATATTACCCAGGCTCTGTGGGGCGGCAAGGTCATTGAGATGCTCAACCGAGAAATCCGCTGTCGCACCCATGTGGTTGGCACCCGGTGGTGCAACAAGAAGTACATGAACATGAAGCACCTGGAGGCTGCCGCTGAGGAGGCATCTATTGCCGGCTGAATTTATTCATACCAGAGTGGCAAACCAAAGTGCAAAAAACTGTTGACACTACCCGACAAAATCTACGGGGGCCGGACCTTAGTTATCCCCGGCGCATAGCAAATTGAACAGGAGCCAGGCCCTCAGTAGTTCTTTACGGCTACGGCGGGCCTGGACTCCTATATTTATATATGTTTATATCCAAGCTCCTTCTTCTGCTCTGCCGTCCATACACGCTTACGTTGCCCCGCCTTCATGATTGCCACCTCCGACTTTACCTTAGCATAAAGAAAAGGTAGAGAACATGGTGGTTCTCCATGTGTCTGCCGTTATCTTACAACTTTACTCAGCCGAAGGCTTTGGGGTGTCAAGCTTCAATCTTTTCCTTTTAAGGGCGGCATCGTAGAATCCTCCTGTAAAGGAGAGATATCCTTAAAAAATTCTTCAAATATGCGATTCAGAGCGATTTTATTTGGAATGCAGATGTTGTATTCCGGAGCAAGTCTTTTTAAACGTAAGTAGCATATGGAATCTGACATAAAAAGTGTCGGATGCGCGATATGCTGATGATCAGAAAGAGCACCTTCAGGCAGGATACATACATTCAGCAGTTCGAGATCAGTTATCATGTATTCCAGATTTTTAAGGCAACGTAATCGTTGAGATACATTCAACGACATTTTGATACCAAAGAAATCAAGCTCTCCAGTAACTGTGAAATCTTTTAATACAGAATCATAAATAATGAGACGAATTGGTGTGCTTTCCAATATACGTTGAGTCAGTTGATTCAGCTTTTTCATATCTGTCAGTTGGATATCGGGGTTATTCTGACAATATTCATCAAGAAGTTCCATATACAGGTCTTCTGGAAGAAAATGTTCTGTAAGATGCCCGAGAAGACAGTATTGATTCTGGGAAATTAACGATTGTTCATATTCAAAATGCTGAATCATTTCGGGAATCGTTGTTTTTCGCAGCAATAAGGTTTCCTTGTTACAAAGAAGTCGAATTTTATGATAGAGTTCGTTAGTAAGCTCACAATCCTCAATGGTAGAAACACCAAGACAATGACTACTGTCTACCAGCATCCCGGAAATAGCGTAAGTATCTTTTATTGCAAAAATAAGTTTGCGTTGAGCTTGCATTCCACAATAAAGAGTAAAATCAATGTTGGACAGATGGGTTATTACATTCATCAGAAAACAGGCGGTATAAGTTGCATTGGAAGTCGCTGATTCCAGATCAATAAAAAGTGAAAAATGAACACCGGGAAAAACAAGATCTCTTCCTCCGTGAACACTGTTGAGTTCTGCAATCAGGAATTGATAATTTGGATCAACACTCAGAATATCAACAATCGCATACACATTCAGGGAATTAACCTTTCGAAGAGAGGGATGTTTCATTTTAAAAATAAACTGATCTAATGTGAGTTCTGGATAATAAGAAATCTTGGGGGCGACTTCTGTACCGGTAGTAGACTGTAATTCTTTAACATAGGCATATTCAGATTCGAGGTTGTCATAAATGGCAGATGCAAGATCTTCGGTATTCTGTAACTGGTATTCCTGGAGTAATTGGGTTGTGCTGTCTTCCGAAAGAGCTTCTACAATGCAATGGCTGATAGACATAAGAATGTTTTCATGATTTTTTTCGGTGGGCAGCAACTTGCCGCTGATCCATTTACTGATATAAGAATCATCATATTGAACGGCTCTTGCAAGGACGCTGTTCTTTAAATCAGCAACAGACATAAGATGTTCCAGTAGAACGCTGAAACGGTTTTTATCTTTCATACACTTCTTTTATATTACAGAATATACATCTGTAATATTTCTCCTTCCCTATATCTTTAAATATGAATCTGGCATAAGAAATTTATAGTATAATAGTAGTTTAGAACAGTGTGGTTCAGATTGCAAGAACATAAGAATAGTTATCTGGTATTTTTTGTTTGTTTTGAATCAAAACAGGAAGAACTTGATTCATGTGATTCAATAAAATTCCGATTTTCAGAAATTGTTATTTGAAAGGGGCTGTGATAAAATATAGCACGTTGATAAACAAATGAAGAAGGGAAGAAAAAGATGAATTTTACAGGTAAAGCAAGTATCGATAAACCGTGGCTCAATTTTTATCCGGAAGGACTTAGAAATCTGGATGTACCGAAAATTACAATTGAATCATTTTTAAAAATGAAAAACCCAGATGAAAACAAAATAGCATTTGAATATTATGGGAATAAAATCACATGGAAACAGTTATGGGAAGAAGTTGATATTGCCGCAAGAGCACTGAAAGCTCTCGGTTTTGAAGAAGGAGACAGAGTCCCATCCTTCATGGTGTCCACACCGGCACAGTATATTCTTCTTTTGGCAGCAGAAAGAGTTGGTGTAGCGATTATCTGTCGTGATGATGAACCGGAAGAGCTTTGTTACGCAATCCGCAAGAGCAGAACTGATACTGTATTTGCAATGGATTATATATCAAAGGAAGATGAAGAGTTATTCCGTGAAACAACTCCGATGACCCGAATGATCAAGGTGTCACCTTTTGAGTATGCAGATAAAAGCCAGATGAAAGATTATGTCTTAAAAGAGATTGAATCCCGTTGTGCTGCAGAGACTGAAACTGCTGAGAATGATATAAGCTGGCAGGAGTTTATGAATCTGGGAAGAAATTTCGAGGGAGAATATCTGGCACCGGTAGATCCTGAGAGAGCTGTATTTGGAGCATATACAAGCGGTTCTACAGGAATTTCCAAACTTGTAATTCATTCTTCAGCGAATGTAGTAGCAATTGCATACCAGATGTCTATCTTTATTCCACCGGCAGAGGTACAGGAAGTCTGGTGGACACCGATTCTTCCTCCGGCATTGATCGCGGTAACCGTTTCAATGACAATTTTCCCACTTTCTACAGGATTAATGGTATCGCTTGACCCATTCTGTCCGTTAGAGGAAATTGATGTTGAGTTTATGGATCGTAAACCAAACTTCTGGGCATTGATTCCGCTCTACTGTGATATGTTAATGGAAAGTAAAAGAATTCCGGAAGATTACGATATGTCTCATCTGAGAACCATCGGTGCGGGCGCAGAAGCTATGAATGACCGTAAATATGCAGAGGTAGAGGCATTCTTCCACAAACACAACGTAAAAGCAAAATTTAGCGCAGGATATGGCCAGAGCGAAGGTTGTTCAAACTTTACACTGCCAAATCCGATGTTTCCATTGGAAGATGGATGCGTAGGTATGCCAATGCCGGCAACTGTACTGGCCGTATTTGATAAAGATCTGAATGAACTGAATTACGGTGAATCCGGAGAACTTTGCATGATGGGACCATCTATGATGCTTCATTATTCAGGATGGAGAGGCGAAGAGATGACTGAGAAAACTCTTGTAGAACATCCGGATGGAAACACATGGTTACATACAGGTGATGAGGCATATATTACTGAGCAGGGAATCGTTCACATTCTTGGACGTGGAGATATCAAGTGTTACGGAGATAAACCACTTCATATAATGAGAATGGAAACAAAGACTGTAAGAACTCCTGGCGTACAGGATGGCTTCTTCTGTGTTGTACCGGATCTGGAGCATGAAGGATATTTCCGTCCGTATCTGTTTGTAATTCTTGATGGAACAAAGACATTAGAGGAAGTGTCAGAACTGTTAAAGGATACACTGGAAGAACACGAATATCCGGTAGAAATCAGAGTAATTACAGAAAGACCTTATTTCCACTTCAAAACAAACAGAAAAGAGCTGACAGCACAGATTCTGGAAGAACTGAAACAGGCAGAATAAAATAGAATAAGATTAGAAAAGTCATGACCAACACGTTTATTCCATGTGCTGGTCATGACTTTTTTTAGAACTTTTTAATGATGACAGATTTGGATTTTTTGCGCAGAAGCTTTTTGTATGCAGAATATTTTCTACGAGGAACGCGCACTGTCATTTGATGTACTGATTTGTCAATCCTGGAAGCGACTTTTCTGAGCCGCAGACTCTGGATCGTAATGGTACATCCTTTTTTTACACCGCGGAATGCATAGGCTTCTATTGTTGTTAAACCAGTTCCGATGGTTACTTTCTTTAATTTTTTGCAATTAAAAAAGGAACTTTTACCGATTACAGAAACATTGTTTCCAATAAAAACTGTAGTCAGTCTGGTTTTGTTCTTAAAAGCATTGGCAGAAACAGAAGTAACCTGGTAGGTGATTCCTTTGCAGCGGATTGTTGTAGGAATGCTGATTTTAGTAATCTTATTATTACTTGTTCCGTAACATGTGACATTGTATTTTCCTGTGACACGATATTTCAGTTTTGCAGAGGAGATGTAGCTGGAAGTCCACTGTGCATAAAGTGTCAGATTTTTGTCAGGCTGTATCTTCTGTCCAGGAGAGTAGCTGCTTCCTTTGCCGTCTGCACGAGTGTTCCATCCGGTAAAAAATCTGGAATTACAGTAGGGTGCATTTCCGATTTTGATGGAGCGGTTTTGAGTGACAGATACTGAGGAAGGCATATTTCCAACTCCAGTGCCGATATTCTTGTTATAGCTGATACGATAGCTGACTGGTGTCGGAGTTGCGGTAGGTGTCGGAGTTGCGGTAGGTGTCGGGGTCGCGGTAGGTGTTGGGGTCGCGGTAGGTGTTGGAGTCACGGTAGGTGTCGGGGTCGCGGTAGGTGTCGGAGTCGTAACAGTTGTCAGAGTCCTGGTATGGGCTTTGATGGAAAAGCTGAATCCGGAACTTGTATTTCCCGGATCGGTCCAGCTGTTTCCTGTTGTAGAATAAAAACTCTGATTCGGGCTAATGCCGGCAATTGCCTGAAACCATGATTCATCAGGATTTTGTGGATTGGAATAGGTGGATTTTTCGGCATAGTATTTCTGCGAGCCGTCAGGTACTTTCAAGACAACGGAGTACAGTGTATTTTGAGGTATGATTACAGGGGTCTCCAGTTGAATTGTATGAATACCGGCAAATGGCTGGGTGTAGATGAATGGTTCTGCATAAGCCGGAGTTCCACTTGTCGGATCGGAGGAATTCTTCAGATTTGTATAAATCTGGATTTCAAAGGTTGTATTGTCCTGCGGAACAGCAGTCACAATCTCGCCAAGCGCTTCATCCTTTTCAGTGTCAGCAGTTGTTTTGAAAACATTGGAAACATAGTAATAACCTGATTTTGGTTTGCTGGCAGGGAAGGAGATGGTTCCGACACATGCACCGTCATAAAAATAATTATTAGCATAAGCAGGTTGGGTTACAGCTGTGTTGCAGACAAGATTGGCGATGGACTGATCTTCATATGAAAGATAGAAATATCCATTATCACCCCAGTTTGTACCATAGCTGTTTTTGACAATCCAGGCCCCATTGTTTTGTACATTGGAATAATCAGTAAAGTTTTCTTTTTTGTAATTATCATCCCAGCCAACGATAGTTACAGCATGGTTAACACTACCAGATCTGGGATAGGAGGCTGCTGCAGTATCTGCATTGTAATAGGTTCCGTTCAGATCCATATAGATCATTGCAGCTACGGAATGATATTCCTCCAATAAAGCTTTGGTACGCTCTACATCATATGCTGAGAAAACAGCATCCTGCATATATACATCTGTATCATAGGCCAGACTGTCAGGCCAGGTGACAGCAGAGTAATTCAGAGGAACCTTTTCTTCAGTGCTCATGCCAGACCAGGTACTGAGAAAGAAGGAAGCCACACGTCCGTTTCCGGAGGAATGATAGTCATTTTGAGGAAAGCTGTTATTTGTCAGACGAAGAATGTTATCGTCTGGTGTATTTCCAAGAGGATCATTTACACGATGAGCCCAGAAATATGCAAGATGTTCTTCTGACAGATCCCATGTACCAAGACCGCGGTTCAGAAGTGAAGTCTCAAAGTTTGAAGCGAGACTGAATGCCCAGCATAAATTGAGTGAGCTCTGATCTTTGACAGAGGTGACCAGACCATCGGAACGGGCATCGTAGGTATCCGGATACAATGCATAGGAAGAAATCTCCAGATCACTGTTTACTTCCGGTTCAGGTGAAAATGATACAAGGTTCTGAAGTGGTGCCAGTTGAGCCTGTCGTTCTTCTTCGGTCATAGGACGACCAAGAATGTAGTCGGGTTCAGTATCAGAGTCAGAATCTGTTCCGGAAGAAAACAGAGCGTCATTATTTTCTGAGGAAAAATCTGTAAGAGTATCTGAATTGGAATCAGGAATTTCAGATGTATCCGGAGCAGTTTCAGGATCATCAAAGTCAACGGTGAGATTAGTGTCGTCGGATGAAGAAACTGAAAAATCATCATCGGACTCAGTCGTGTCAACAGATAAGTCCATATCCGTATCCTGAGCGGCATAAACCGGAATACCGGATAACATGAGGGATCCTGTCAGAAACATTGCCAGAAACTGTTTTTTTCGGTGTGTTTTATGATAATTCATGAAGTCCTCCTTTTATGATAAGTTAGTATAAGAGCCTGTGGAACTAGTACATCGAATATTAATTTATCATAGCACATAGATAGAAAATTGCAAAGTCGTAAGGTTTTCTTTCAATCAAAATAAAAGTGCCCCGGAGATTACAGGAATCCCCAGGGCAACTTAGGAAAAAAAGACGGCCAAAATTAGTTGTTGATAACAACACCTTTCTGCAGCATAACGTTTGCATACAGAGCTTTTTCGCTTGTGGAAATGATACAGTAAGCTGTTTTTGCTTCATCATAGAAAGCAAAACGCTCAATGTTTCCTACAACTGCATCTCCTCTGTCATCATGTTTACGGATGATTTCTTTATATGTATCCCAGATTGGTGTTTCTACTGTATCTCCAGGCATTACTTCCATCAGGTTTACCGGATGCTCTACATAAGTATCCAGAGGGAAAACTTTCAGGATTGCATCCAGAATTTCCGGAACACCATGTCCGTCGCAGCGGATTGTGATAGCATTTTTACCCATGGATTCTACAGGGAAGTTACCATCTGCGATAACGAGACGATCACTGTGTCCCATTTCGCATAATACTTTTAATAATTCTGGTGATAAAATTTCAGGAATTCCTTTTAACATATCTTTATGCCTCCGTTTATTAATTTTACTGAATGATGTCTTGTCTCACTCTGAGACAGCTCGTATATAATGAATGTACCTGTATTCCGACTACTTTTCAAGAGAATATTTTCCGATAAAAGATGAAAATTTTACACTGCGGTGGATGAGACGAAAAATATCAGATGTGAAATTTTGCGATTGACAGAAGAAGTGAGGAGAGGTATGATTGAGTCAAACGGAAACGTTTCGGTTTTGAAAATGGTTTCCTGAGGTATTGCGATTTAAAACAAAAAATAAATATACATTATGAGGAGGAAAATCATTATGCCACTTGTTACATCAAAAGAAATGCTGTCAAAAGCTCAGGAAGGCGGTTACGCAGTAGGTGCATTTAATGCAGAGAATATGGAGATGGTCAAAGCTATCATCCAGGCGGCTGAAGAACTCAAAGCGCCAGTTATGATCCAGACAACACCATCTACCATCAAATACGGAACAGTCGAAACATACGCAGCAATCGTCGCAGCTGAGGCTGCAAAAGCATCTGTTCCGGTATGCCTTCATCTGGATCATGGCAGCAGCTTTGAACTTGCCATGCAGGCGATGCATGCAGGTTATACTTCTGTCATGATAGATGGATCAAAACTGGATTTTGAAGAAAATATTGCAGAGACAAAACGTGTGGCTGATGTTGCAAGAGCTCTGAACATACCTTGTGAAGCAGAACTTGGTAAAGTTGGCGGCAAAGAGGATGATCTGGAGGCTGAAGCAGATACCAATACAGATCCGCAGGAAGCAAAAGAGTTTGTTGAACGTACAGGAGTTACTTCTCTGGCTGTTGCAATCGGAACTGCACATGGTTTCTATGTAGGAACACCGGTACTCGATAAAGAACGTCTTAGCGAGATTCGTAAAGTTGTAGATATTCCGCTTGTACTTCATGGTGCATCCGGTTTAAGTGATGAGGATGTTATGGACTGTGTAAAACGTGGTATCTGCAAAGTGAATTTTGCTACTGAACTTCGTGCAGCTTATTCCAAGGCAGTCAAAGAACTTCTTACAGAAAAACCAGATACGATCGATCCGAAGGCATATGGAAAGACTGCAATCGCAGCAGTGAAAGAACTTGTTATGGCAAGAATGAAAGTCTGCGGATGTGACGGTAAGGCAGAGAGATAAAAATGGCAGCAACGATGAAAGACATAGCCAGACGGACAGGACTTGGTCTGGCTACGATTTCTTCTTATTTTAACGGGGGAAATGTCAGAGAAAAAAACAGAATAAAGATTGAAGAAGCCATCGAGGAATTACACTATGAGGTTAATGAAGTTGCCAGAGGACTGAAGACCAATGCAACAAAGACCATCGGTGTTGTGATCCCGGAGTTGAATAATATATTCTGTGCTGAGATCATAACGGGGATGGAGGATATCCTCAGAAGTCATGGCTATGCAACAATTGTCTGCGATTGTCGTACAGATAAAAAACTGGAGCAGGAAGCAGTAGAATTTCTTATTCGCCGTCGGGTGGATGGAATCATCAATATGCCGGTAGATGAAACAGGAGTACATTTAAAGAGATTCCAGAAGACAGGCAAGCCAATCGTGCTGATTGACCGTAAGATTCAGGGAATTTCATGCGATAGTGTTCTGGTTGACAACAAAAAAGCCGCTGAGGAAGCGGTGCAGCTTTTTATAGAAAAAGGACACAGAAATATTGGAATCATAGGTGGTCCCAGTGGGATTTTCACAGCAGAGGAACGTCTGACAGGATATTGCACGGCTCTTGAAAATGCCGGCATTCCAATAAAGGATTCTTTGATCTGTCACGGAGATTATACGATTCAGGGCGGTGTCAGAGGTCTGGAAGAACTTGTACGGAACAATCCGGATATGACAGCAGTTTTTGTGACTAACTATGAAATGACGATGGGCGCAATGATCGAAGTCAACGAACTGGGAATACAGATTCCGGATGAGCTTTCAGTGATCGGGTTTGATAATCTTCAGTTTGCAAGGGCGTGTCGTCCGAAGCTTACGATTGTATCACAGCCTACGGACAGGATTGCCAGAGAGGTTGCAAGAATCATGCTGGAGCATCTTGAAAAGAAAGAGAAAGAAACTGAAGAGCCTTTCATGGAAAAACTTCAGACAGAGATTATTGAAGGAAAGTCCGTCAGTTTTCTGGATAAACAATAAAGGTTAGCAACGATGAGGGGATTGAACAGTTACAACGGTTTTTACAAAATGGGAGCGCAAAATGATGAAATCATATTTATTGGGAATTGATATCGGAACGAGCGCCTGCAAGGTTGCTGTCTTTGACAGAAACGGAAAAGTCCTTGCAGCAGCCAATGGAGACTATCCGGTATATTATCCGCATGAAGGCTGGGCAGAACAGAATCCGGAAGAATGGTGGGATGCCGTCTGTCTGGCAACAAAAGAAACGATACGGAAGGCAGATATCAGGCCGGATGAAATTGCCGGTATTGGAATTGATGGACAGAGCTGGTCAGCAATCGCAATTGATAAAGAAGGAAAAGTGCTGACAAATACACCAATCTGGATGGATACCAGAGCGCAGTCAATCTGCGACAGACTGAATCAGGAGATTGGGGCTGATAAGATTTTTAAGATATCAGGAAATTCCCTTCAGCCATCTTATTCTACAGCAAAGATCATCTGGTACAGAGAAAATAAGCCGGAAGTTTACGAGAAAATCTATAAGATCCTTCAGTCGAACAGCTATATCGCATTTAAACTGACAGATGCGATTACGCAGGATGTTTCTCAGGGATATGGACTGCATTGCTTTGATATGAAAAAAGGATGCTGGGATGAAGAGATGTGTGAACAGCTTGGAATTCCGATGGGATTCCTTCCGGAAATATGTGACTGTGATCATGTGGTAGGCACTGTCACCGCGAAGGCAGCAGCAGAGTGTGGACTTGCCGAGGGAACACCGGTTGTTGCCGGTGGACTTGATGCTGCATGCGGAACGCTTGGAGCTGGTGTGATCCATACAGGAGAAACACAGGAACAGGGAGGACAGGCCGGGGGAATGAGCATTTGTACAGATGAGTACAAAGCTGATCCAAGGTTGATCCTCAGTTATCATGTTGTTCCGGGCAAGTGGCTCCTTCAGGGAGGAACTACCGGAGGCGGTGGAGTCATGCGCTGGTTTGAACATGAATTTGCAGACTATGAGCGTATGATGAAAGAAGAGACAGGAGCTTCATCACTGGATCAGCTTAATGAAATCGCAGAAAAAGTAGCCCCGGGATGTGATGGAATGGTATTTCTTCCATATATGTCCGGAGAGCGCTCACCAATCTGGAATCCGTATGCAAAAGGTGTTTTCTACGGCCTGGATTTTGCCAAGACCAAGGGACATATGGTGCGTGCCTGTATGGAAGGAGTGGCTCTTTCCCTGAGACATAACCTGGAAGTTGCAGAGGAAGCCGGAGCGGACGCAGAAGTTCTGAGAGCTATGGGTGGATCTGCGAATTCTTTACTCTGGACACAGATTAAATCCGATATCACAGGTAAACCGATCGTTGTTCCGGCATCTGATACGGCTACGACACTTGGAGCAGCAATCCTTGCAGGCGTAGGAGTTGGATTCTATAAGGATTATGATGAGGCAGTTTCGCTTACTGTCAAAGAAACCCGCCGTCATGAACCGAGTCCGGAGAACAAAGCAGTTTATGATAAGACTTATCAGACTTATCTTGAACTCTATAAGTCCCTGGCCCATATGATGACCGCGAAATAAAAGCTGGGAGGGCGTTTCCCTCCTTTATGAAAGGAGAAAATATATATTATGAAAGCAGCAGTAGTAGTTGCAAATGAAGATGTACAGTATCAGGAAGTCGAAGAACCAAAAGTAACCAAAGGAACTGTAAAAATCAAAGTCAGATACTCTGGTATCTGTGGTTCTGACATTCCTCGTGTTCTCAATCACGGAGTTCATTTTTATCCAATTGTTCTGGGACATGAATTTTCCGGTGATGTAGTAGAAGTTGGCGAAGGCGTAACAAAGGTCAAAGTTGGTGACCGTGTATCAGGCGCACCGCTTCTTCCATGCATGAAATGTGATGACTGTCAGAAGGGTAACTTCTCTCTTTGCAAACATTACAGCTTTATTGGTTCCAGACAGCAGGGAAGCAACGCTGACTATGTAGTAGTTCCGGAGCAGAATGCAGTACCCTTTGACAAGACAGTTCCATATGAACAAGGCGCTATGTTTGAACCTGCAACAGTAGCAATCCACGGTGTATTCCAGAATGATTATCATGGTGGCGAATATGTTGCAATCCTTGGTGGTGGTACAGTCGGAATGTTCACTATGCAGTGGACAAAGATCTTCGGTTCCAAAAAAGTTGTTGTATTCGATATCAGTGATGAACGTCTTGCACTTGCAAAACGCCTTGGTGCGGATGAAGTCATCAATACAAAAGAAGAAGGATATATGGAAAAAGCCATGGATATCACAGGCGGAAAAGGATATGGTTTCGTATTTGAGACAGCCGGACAGGTTCCGACCATGCATATGGCATTTGAACTGGCTGCAAACAAAGC
>ENA-ORSM01002734-ORSM01002734.1-human-gut-metagenome-genome-assembly--contig:-NODE-2734-length-12053-cov-2.912902_pt1 | contig 12053 bp, 18 predicted proteins | sample MGYA00241903_ERZ509170 | MGnify/ENA primary metagenome ERZ509170 (study PRJEB26280, sample SAMEA2338784) | human gut metagenome | biome: human gut; feature: human-associated habitat; material: faeces...
GTCTGGAAACAGCGGCTTCTCGTCAAGAGCGTGCTGGATCAGAGCTGACGCATCAGCGCGATACATCCCGTCAAGCATCGGAACTCCTAACTTTTTCATAAGCTCAAGCTGAGCCTCCGTAACTTCTGGCATTTCCAGTTCATGAGTAAACGGAGGAAGCAAGCCTGTGCGCGCTTCCACATCGGAGATCGCCTCCCAGGAGCCACAAAGAACGCGCCTCGTGTTGCGTCTTCTGGTCCCTGGGTTTTTTCCGGTTATTTTATACCGAAGGATGCGATCATTCGGCAGCTTCACGATTGGAGCCGCAGGTTCGGCTTCGGCTTGCCGCGAGAAAATTCTGCTGAAGAATCCCACGACTACGCCTCCTTTTTACCTGCCCCTTCGTCGTTTCCACCACTGGAGAGAGACGATTCTGCCGCCGCTTTTTTCTGAAGTTCAAGCTGCTGCCGGTATGCTTCGACTTCCGCATCGATGTCGATATCAGGAACCGAAGATCTAGGAGCGGCGTCGGCGGTACCAGAAACGCCAGAGTCTCCGATCGCAGAGCACACATCCATAATAAAATCAAACACATTGTCGCGCTCTTCACGTTTTAGTTTCAAATATTTTTCAAGGAATATGTACTCGCCGTGGCTCAGGTTGAATTTATCAGCCAGAGAATCTAACTCGTCGCACGGTTCCGGGTTAAACATTTCACCGGTCCCATTTCGGAGCCATTCCTCATTGACATTAAATTCTTTACAAATAAGAGAGATCACCGGAGCCGACGGATTACGTCGTCCACTTTCATATCCAGTAATCGTATTCTGAACAGAACCAATTCTGGTAGCGAACGCCTCCTGCGTCAAATCAAGCGATTTTCTTACTTTTTTTATTCGATCGCCAATGTTCATTTTCTCACCTCCACACCTGAATTATAAGCTAAAAATAGCGCACTGTCAACAAAAAATCGCAAAGGCAACAAAAAAGTATTGACAGATACCGCGCTGACAATATATAATAATCGCAGAGACAACAAAACAACGCACCAAACGGAAGGAGGAAACACCATGGCAAAAGCTAAGAGATACACAGCCGAGCAGCTCAGAGACGCTGAGAAGATGGCAGCAACCCTCGCGAACGTTCCGGAGGAAAAGAGAACTCTCGTCATAATGATGACAAACTCATTCATGGCCGGAATGGAAGCACAGAAAGCCATTGACGATACAGCCAAAGCAGCAGCGCTGGCATAAACACACAACTGAATAAGAAGCAAGAGGAAGCATGACACCTCAATAAAAACTGTCTGGTCTGGCGGAGCCGATGCAATAAATCCGCTCGGCGGATAACCGGAGCCTGCGGCCAACCGTCGTAATTGGGAGAGATAGCGTGAGCCCAAGTAAAACAATGGCGGCTAGGAGGCAGATGAGAACACCAGGAGAGAGAACATCCGGAGCATGGACTGGTGGGTGCGTAATACACCCGGATGGCGGCGATGAAACAGACCGCACTGCAGGCAACAGCTATACGGCTACCCCACACAATACTCAGGGAGCAAACAGCGGACAGGTTCTTCTTCAACCCTATGGAGAACCTGTCACAGACTGCCGGGCCCAGCCAAGCCTAGAGAGCAATATAAACAGCTCCGGAAGTCAACTACTAAATTAAAGAATTTATAAGAAGGAAGTGAGTAAGATGCAGAGGTATCAGACAGAGGATGAACGCCGGAAAGCAATGAGAGCTAAGATCAATAAAACAATAAAGAGAGGAAGACGCCGGAAACGAATCATCCGAAGATTGAGGAAGGCAGTGCCAGGAATCTGCATCGGAGTACTTATCGCAGGCATGGGAGCCTGGTGCATAGCAGCTCCACTCCCGGATCCAGACGACTATGAGCCCTACCGATTCCAGGCGGAGAACGGTCAATGGTACACCCAGGAAGAATACGAACAGATGAGCCGAGAAAGAGATGCATACCATCAGCGGGAGCGAGAGGAAGCAGAGAAGGAAGCTCAGATGATCAGAGACTACCAGGAACAGTACCAGAAGGACCAGGAAGCAGAATGGAAGCTCTACCAGGAGCAAATGCGGACAGGGCTGATACATAGCATGGACTTTGATGCAAACGACGCCTACCTGCTAGAGAAGATCGCAATGGCCGAGGCTGAATCAGAGGACACCGAAGGCAAGGCACTGGTCATGCTGGTAGTTCTGAACCGAGTATGGGATGCAAGATTCCCGGACACGATCGAAGAAGTGATCATGCAGGACGGAGCATTCACACCGGTGAGCAATGGCAGATATGACAAGGTGGAGCCGGACGCCGACTGAATGAAGGCAATGGAGCTGATCACAGTAGAACACTGGGATGAAAGTCAAGGAGCCCTCTACTTTGAAAAGGCCAGCGACGAAAGCACCTGGCATAGCAGGAACCTGCAGAAGTTATTCACACACGGAGCGCACACCTTCTACACAGAGAAAGAGTGAGGACAATGGGAATCAGAATGGAAGTCAAGCTGACGGATGGGTACCAGCAGCGCTTCACAAGTGCGTGCCTGGCTCAGATCGGAAGCAGAAAAGAGGTAACGAAGATTGAAAATGGCAATGAAGGACGGAAAGATCATGCTGATCGAAGTGGACAACACACAGATGGCGATCATAAAATCCTGGAACTCAATGAAGTACGACCGGCGCAAGAACATGATGATCGGAGACTGCAGCAAGGAACTGCTGGACAAGCTCTCCAAAATCGTGAGACTGCCACCGGCCATAGAAAGCTACAGGCAGCGATTGGATGAAACACAGCGAGCCGTAGATAAGATGCGAGTCGAGAAGGAACCGGAGGCCCTGGTCAAATACCCGGTGCAGGGCAGTCTTTACGAACACCAGGTGAGAGCAGCCAACATGGCGCTCCTGACGTTCGGTCTCGCAGATCCCAAAGAGGTACTGAAATCAGAATAGGAGGCAACTATGACATACGATGAAATCATCGAACAGCTGGAGATCACCAAGAGCAAAATCAAAGAGATCGCCCGGAACGAATATGGTGGAGAGTCATGGAACGACGACCTGGATGCGCTGACAGAAGCAGCGGACATCGTCGCAGACTACAGCAAAGCAACAGCTCAGGCATCAGAGATGAGCCAGAAGTACGAACAGCCAGCAATGGCGGTCAGACGTGCAGCAGGGCTTTATACCTGCCCGCTTTGCGGCAAGAGAACACAGGTCGGCCACACGCACTGTCACTGGTGCGGAAAGAAGCTCTCCTGGGACAGAGAAGCATACGCAGACCGCGACTACCCACATATGAGCACGAAGGGAGGCAGGAGACGATGATCATACAGTTAGAGATTCCAAAGGAATTCGCAAAAGACTACGCAAACAATAGATTTGATGACTTCTTCAGGAGAGTCTATGCGGATATTGATAACGAAGGAATGTGCGGCAATTACGAAGGCGAAACAGCTCAGATGATGGCGCGCGCGTTCAAAGAATCGAGGTGCCTGGACTATGAGAAAACTCGTTGATGCACCCAGGAAAAAGAAGCAGTGGACCGAGAAAGAGGAAGCCTACCTGCAGGATAAATGGGGCACGGTCTCCATCAAAGGACTGTCCAAAGCTCTCGGCCGATCAGAGAATGCAATCATCGTCAGAGCGCAGCGGCTCGGATGCGGCGCACACTTGGCCGGAGACACAAGGATATCCCTGAACCAGCTCATGCTTGCAATCTACGGAAAGAACATGCTCGGCTACACCAGCGACAGGCTGATCCGGTACGGGCTGCCGGTCAAATGGCACGTAGTGAAGAAGAACCGGTTCAGGGTGATCGACATCGATGCATTCTGGAAATGGGCCGAGGATAACAAGAGCATCCTGGACTTCTCCCGGTTTGAGAAATACGGTCTCGGAGCAGAACCGGACTGGGTGGATGTGAAGCGCAAGGCAGATTATAAAAAGCTGCAGCTTCACGGCCAGCACAACGCAGCATGGACGAAGACGGAAGACGACAAGCTCCGGTACCTGCTCAGCAAAGGGACATATACATACAGCGACCTGGCAGCAGAGCTGAGACATTCGGAAGGAGCTATCAAGCGCAGGATCCTAGACCTTGGAATCAATAAGAAGCCCGTGCGGTGCCCCCCGAAAATGGACGGAGGACGAGGTGGAAACCTTATGCCGCATGGTAGACGAAGGCTACGATTTCACACTGATCGCAGAGAAGCTGAACCGGACAGCGCTGGCCACGCGCGGAAAATACGAGCGGCTGCAGAATCCGGAATATAACAAACGATACAACCGCGGGCAGAATGAGGACTACGAATACCAGGGAATCAGAAGCATAAGCGGAAAAGACATCCTGAAAGACAGAGAGCTGATGGATGGAGCCGAGTTCCAGGAGCTGGAGCCGGTAGTAAATAAGTGAAGGAGGAAAGTAAATGGCAGCCAACACAAATAAGGGCTTCGGTCTTTTATTTGAAATGGGATGCGGCAAGACCAGAACTGCGATTGCCATCGCAGGAGCCGCATATGAAAAAGGCGCGATTCAGAGAGTCCTGGTAATCGCACCAACGTCCGTCGTGTCGGTCTGGCCAAAAGAGATCGCAGAGGTCGCAGATTTCAAAGTGACCTGCAAGGCGCTCCTGGGAACGAAGCAACAGAGGATCCGAATGATTGAAGACCTGCAGGCGTTCCCATTCAAAGCGCTCAAGGTCGCCGTGATCAACTACGAATCAACCTGGAGAGATGGACTGTTTGAGAAGCTCCAGGAATACGACGCTGACCTGATTATATGCGATGAGAGCCAGCGAATCAAGACACACGACGCAGAGCAGAGCAAAGCAATACATAAGCTAGGAGACCAGGCAAGGTACAAGCTCATCCTCTCCGGAACACCGGTACAGAATGACGCAATCGACATCTGGAGTCAGTACCGGTTCCTGGACGCTTCGATCTTCGGCCGGAACTTCTACCAATTCAGAAACCGGTACGCGATCATGGGAGGCTTCAACCGAAAGCAGATCGTCGGATACAAGGACCTGGACGGTCTGATCCGAAAAGAGCATTCGATCGCATTCAGAATCACGAAGGAAGAAGCAATCGACCTGCCGGAGCAGACGTTCATCAAGAGAAAAGTCCAGCTCGGCAAAAAGGAAAAAGACCTATACAACCAGATCAAGCGAAGCAGCTATGCAGAGTTATCCAACGGAGACAAGATCACGGCCACAACCGTACTGACAAGGCTCCTGAGACTGCAGCAGCTGGCCGGAGGTTTCCTGGTCACGGACGACAGCGACAAGCCGGAGCTCGTCAACACAGCGAAGCTGGATGCGCTCCAGGATATCATCGAGGACTACGTACTAGGCGCAGGAAAGAAGCTGGTGATCTTCGCAAGGTTTATCCCGGAAGTAACCGCCATCATGAAAATGATAGATAAGACCTTCCAGAAGACAGGAAAGAAGCAGGTGGCCATCTACGGAGCGATTAAGAAGGAAGACCGCGGACCGATCATCAAACAGTTTCAGGAAGATCCGGACACCGTGATCATCGTCGGACAGATCGACACCCTCGGCGTCGGAGTTACCCTGACAGCTGCAGATACATGCGTCTACTATTCAAAGAACTTCAACTACGCCACGTATGAGCAGAGCCTCTCCAGGATCCACCGAATCGGCCAGAGAAACACATGCACATACATCGACCTGGAGACCGAAGGAACCGTGGATGAGATGATCGGCAAGGCGCTGGCCAGAAAAGAAGACATGGCCAAGACGGTCGTGGATGACTGGCGCGCGTACTTTGAATAGGAGGTAGAGAGATGAAACTGAATGACGTATACACAAAGCCACTGAAAGACGTCGTAGAGGAACTGAACCTCACGGACATGAAGGTTCACACAGACGATGATGGAGAAGTGAGATCCATAGAGCTGAAATATGAGCCGAACAATCGCATCACGAAAGAAGCTCAGTCATGCTATTAAAAGAAATCGGCCGCAAGATAGCTCAGGCATTCAGATTAGCAAGGGCCGCGGACGAGAAGGCAGCGTCCAGCATAGCTGCGGCGCTGGATGCCAAGGCGGAGCAAATAAAGGAATACGAAAAGCGCTTCGAACCAGAACATCCGGAACCGGAACCATTACCAATGCAACAGGTGATTCAATCATTGGCGGCGTATGGATTTAGTACAGATGAAGCAGCATGCGCAATCGCGAAAGCCATGGCACAGAAGCCTAAGCTGCTGCGCAACCTAACAAACAACTGGCGCAAGATGCACGGTCTGCCGATGCATCGAAAACCTGCATCGTTCAGGAGAAGGAGGAAAGTCAATGAAACAGGAAAGCAGAGTAAATAATCCAAAGCCGTGGATCGCGCAGCTATTCTGCAGACACCATGGCGAGTGGTTCAGAAGACAAGAGCCGTACTTCAACCTGAGCGGCGAGACGCAATATAAAGTCTGCACAAAGTGCGGAAAGAAACTAGATGAGAGATTTATTCCGAACTTTGACGGAAGCTAAGGAGGTGCCTAGATGGGCGGAAGGGCATGGAGCCAGGAGGAACTGATCCGGCTCGAAGAATTAACAGAAACATATCCGCTCGCCACGGTAGCCAGGAAGCTGAACCGGTCGGAAAATGCGGTCTTTCTTAAAAGGCAGCGGCTCGGCATTGGAGGATTTATGGCGAACACAGACATGCTGACCAGGAACACCCTCTCGCGGATCCTGGGAGTTGAGAACCGGACAATCCAATACTGGGAGCGCAAAGGACTGAAAAGCGTCCGAAAGAATCCATACGTGATGTACCGGCAGCAGGACATCATCAGATACATGAAAGAACATCCGGAAGATTGGAATGCGGCCAGAGTAACCGATGACACACTGTTCATGCAGTACCCCTGGTTTAAAGAAAAAAGGAAGAATGACATATCACACAAATACAACTGGACGCAGACCGAAGTAAGCCAGATGAAGATGCTCCGGAAGCAGGGATTCACAATCAGAGAGATCGCAGAGAAGATGAACCGGTCAGAATCAAGTATCAAATACAAACTCTACGGAAGGGAGAAAAGCGATGGCAGAAGTTAAGATCTGGCCGCGAGGCCAAAACGAAACCGGAGGCATCCTGCTGATGCCGATGAAGAAAAACATCCCAAAAGGGCATCCGGAATGGAGCCCGGTAAAATGTCCGATCTGCGGACAGGAATGCTGGAGACCAATGTCAAGACAGGAGCTCCGGCAGAAGAAAATGCAAGCAGCCTGCACAGAGTGCGGACTCAAAATAGAAAGTAGGAGGACAAACCCATGAAACTGACAGAAATGCTCGGCCAGTACGAAGAACTTCTCGACAAGAAGGATCAGCTGGCCAAAGACACCAAGGACAACAATGCAGCCATCGATAAGCTGAAGGCAGAGATCGCAGAAATGATGATCGACGAAGATATCCCGTCCCAGGGATACGGCGACTACATCTACAGCCTCCAGGATAAGGTCAAATACTCCAAGCGTGGAGAAGCCTACCTGCAGGAACGCGGCCTGGACTTCTTCGAAGTACTCAGAGAACAGGGCCTCGGCGAGCTCATCAAAGAAACCGTCAATGCAGGATCCCTGCAGAGCGCGATGAAAGAAATCGCCGAAGAAAACGACGGAGAGCTGCCGCCGGAGCTGGATGAGGTCGTAAGCAGCTATGAGATGACCGACATCGCCAGACGCAAGTCAACCAACAAAGCACTCAAAAGAGCGAAAGGAGAATAAACCATGGAACAGTTAGAATTTGATTGTCGCCTCGAATCAGAGCGCGAGCTTGAGGAAAACGTAAACATCGCCCTTGAATTTGCCTGCAAGCAGGTCAAGGAAACCAGTAAATCGAAGGTATCGAACCGCCACGACGGATACGGTATCGCTTCAGAATTCTACGCAGGCATGAAGCTCGACCAGAAGAAGGTAGATGAGAGCATGAAAGACTTCCTGCGCATCCTTCCAACAGAGGATGATGCCAAGGCGGTCGAGGCAGCCAGCAGCCTGAAGAATGCAGCAACCGGCCTGGTGCTCCAGGCGACAAAGCTCGCAGCGCAGGCAGACAGAATCATGCACGACTTATACGATGAAGTCAGCAGCTACACCACACCGGTGGAAGATTATCTGGAGGGACAGTTCGAGGACGCAGAAGCGGATCCGGAAGCTGAAGCAGAGGAAGAACAGGAGGACGCTGAGTAATGAGTGAAGCAAACTGCGGAATCTCCGTACACGAAGTAACACAGGTGAGAGTTTCAGATTCAGAAGGCAACGCAATGAACCAGGGCGACACTATCGTCCTGAGAATTGACACCGAAGACATCCTCTGCGTATTCAAAGGAATCGAGAGCGGATACTTCATCACAGAGACGTGCGAGGACGGAATCAGAAACCGCTACCGTGTCAAGAGCATCAAAAAATCCAAAGTAGTAAAGAACGCATCCGTAGATGCAGCAGATGAGGAGGAATAAGAATATGGCAAAAGCAGAACTGACAACCGTGGAAAACTTCAAGATCGTAACCGGCATGGAGGCGATGGATGAGGAACTCAGAGCAGAGCTGGAAGATGAACTCGACGACCTGGACGATGATGGCGGCATCGATGCCAAGCACATCAAGATCCCGTCTGGCGGAGGAAAAGCCTTCGAGGTCGAGACAGACGATCCGGACGATCCGGAGGTCATGAAGGAAGTAACCGGCGTGATTATTTTCACGCATCGCATGAACGCCTACTGGGCGCAGAAATTCGGAGAAGCAGGAGAGGATGGCAATATCAATAAGAACCCGGACTGCAGCTCCATGGATGGAAAACAGGGCATCAACAGAGAAACCGGAGAAATCCGCACCTGCGACACCTGCCCTTATAACCAATTCGGATCCGACGGAAAAGGCAAGGCCTGCAAGAACATGCGCCGCCTTTACATCATGATGGACAACCGCCCGGACATTTATCTTCTGACAGTGCCGCCAACATCTATCAAGGATGTGAACAAAGCACTGAAGAAAATCATGGGACAGCAGCACATCCCATACAGCCGCATGATCGTGACATTCAAGCTGAACGTGGTAGAGAACGCGGACAAAATCAAATACTCCAAGGTAACGCTGGAAAAGACAGGACTGCTGCCAGAAGCTCTTTATAAGACAACCGCAGAGCTCCGCAAGGCAATGAAGCAGAGCTATGAGAGCGTAGCGATCACAACAGATGACTACAAGGAAGCAGCACCAATGGAAGCAACTCCGGAAGTCGGCCCCGACGGATTCATGCAGGCAGGCGACATCCAGGACGGAGAGCTGCCATTTGACTAAGCCACAGCGCAGGGCGGTTACCACGGCCGCCTTGCAGAATTGGAGGTAAACGATGGCTAAGAACTTAAAGGAATTCATACAGTGCGGAAGGGATCCCGCATACCTGAAGAACGGAGACATCATCACAGAGGAACTCGCCTGGGAGGTCGTCGGCCAGGAAGGATACGCTGACGGATGCCTGGATCAGGAGTTCGAGATCACGCAGAGCCGCATCGTGGAAGACATCATCGGAGGCGAGGGCGTCTATGAAACCATCTACAGAGAGAGCCCGGACCACCCATGGCAATACATCGGACTGTGCGCAGCAGGAAAAGATAAGAACCTCGCGCCGATCCACGCCAAGACAACCTACGTCTGCAGTAAATACAGAGCAAAAAACGAAGTGGAACTGCAGCAGCACATCAGGGACGCCGTGGAAGCATGCCGGGAGGTGCACGAAAGAGGAAACATACCAATCGCGCCGCATCTTTACTGGCCAAGATTCCTGGATGACAACGATCCCCAGGATCGCGACTACGGAATAGCAGCAGGCCTGGAAGCACTGAAGCGCTGCGATGAGATGATCGTAATCATCAGACAGGAAGGTCCGGAAGAAGAATGGATCAGTCAGGGAATGCAGGCTGAAATAACTGCTGCGGCAAAGATGGGAATCGAGCCACAGTTCATATACATAGGCAAAGAAAAGAGGTAACACCATGAACACGGCAGAAGTCGATCTCGACCGTTTGGTCGATTATGAAAGAGAATACAGAAGCGTCGTCAAAAGGGCGCAGGTTACCGGAGATCATATGATAGGACTCTGCCCGTTCCATGACGATTCAAAAAACAGCTTCTCAGTAGATCTGAAGACAGGAAGATGGCACTGCTTCAGCGAGGACATCGGCGGCAACTACGTGGACTTTGTGGCCAAGATGAATGGCATCAGCACGAAGGACGCATACAAGCGAATTATGGAAGACTACCATGTGGAGATGCCAGAAAAAGAAAAACCTGCAGCATCTCGCCGGAGCTATTCAATGGAGCAGTACGCCTTCGAAAAAAGGCTCCCGGTGGAATTCCTCCGGGACACATGCCACATCAGCAATGACAAAGAAAGAAAAGACCAGACCACATACATGAAGATCCCGTACCTGAAGGAAGACGGAACCGAGGCAACCTACAGAAAGAGGTTCGCAGGTAAGGAATTCAGATGGAGATACGGCAGCAGTGGAAAGATATGCCTCTACGGAGAATGGAGGCTCTCGCAGATGCGACAGAGCGGATACGCCTGCCTGGTCGAAGGAGAGTCCGACACGCAGAGCATGTGGTACATGGGAATCAGCACCCTCGGAGTGCCGGGAGCCTCTATGTTCAAGCCGAACATGAGCGACCAGCTCCAGGACTTAAAGTTATACATCCACCAGGAACCGGACCAGGGTGGCGAGACGTTCATGCGGAAAGTCATCCAGGGACTCCGGGACGGTGGATTCATTGGCAAGGTTTACAAATTCAGCTGCAGCACACTGGGCGGAATCAAGGATCCGAGCGACGTCTTCATCAAATTCGGAAAAGAGGAAGGCGCAGCCAAGATCCAGAAGCTCCTGGAGCGGGCAGAAGAAATAGACCTGGCAGCACCAGACGTGATACCGGAATCCATCAAAGGGGCACCGGTCAATCTCCGCCAGCCGGAAGGTTGGATCTATTCAGACAAAGGAATCAGCCACATAGATGAGAAGACATACGGACCGGTCATGGTCTGCAGAACACCGATCATTCTGACGCAACGACTCCGAAGTCTGGAAACCGGAGAAGAAAAAATAGAGATCGCATTCAAGAGAGACGATGAGTGGCACAGAGCAATCTACCCACGATCAACGATCTTCACGGCCAGAGGCATCACTGTCCTGGCAGACCTTGGATGCACGGTAACATCAGAAAACGCAAAGCAGGTCGTCCGTTTTTTATCGGCTCTGGAAGCAGAGAACATCGACATCATCACGAAAGCGGATGCAACGTCCAGCTTCGGATGGCAGCCAGGGAAGCGATTTATCCCAGGACACGACAAAGACATCGTTCTGGACATTGATCCATCACAGAAGGGAATGGCCGCGGCATACTGCCAGACCGGATCCTTTGATAAATGGAAAGACACCATGCAGCCGCACCGAGAACGCGACAAGTTCCGGTTCATACTGGCCGCAGCGTTCGCAGCTCCCCTGCTGCGAATCATCAAGCAAAGAATCTTCTTTGTATACAACTGGGGATCCAGTAAAGGAGGAAAGACCGCTGGATTAAAAGCAGCACTGTCAGCCTGGGGAGATCCGGAACGACTCATGGTAAACTTTAACGCCACCCAGGTCGGCCTAGAGCGAACCGCTGCATTTTACTGCGACCTTCCGCTCGGAATTGATGAGCGGCAGTTGGCAGGAAAGAATCAGGAAGGACTGGAGAAGACAATCTACATGATCGCATCCGGTACCGGAAAGATTAGAGGTGCAAAGGGCGGCGGCCTGCAGACGATGAGACAATGGAGAACCGTAGCCATGGCAACCGGCGAGGAACCACTCTCCACGGATACATCACAGACAGGTGTCAGCACCCGTGTGCTGGAAATCTACGGCGGACCATTTGAGACAGAAGAACAGGCCAGCCTCATGCACCAGGAATCAACGCAAAACTTCGGATGGGCGGGCCCGGAATTCATCGAACACGTCCTGAAGGTTTCAGAGAAAAGCATCTGCGATAAATACGATGAGATGCTGCGATACGTGATGAGCAT
>ENA-ORSM01002736-ORSM01002736.1-human-gut-metagenome-genome-assembly--contig:-NODE-2736-length-12041-cov-22.711830_pt1 | contig 12041 bp, 10 predicted proteins | sample MGYA00241903_ERZ509170 | MGnify/ENA primary metagenome ERZ509170 (study PRJEB26280, sample SAMEA2338784) | human gut metagenome | biome: human gut; feature: human-associated habitat; material: faeces...
CACGTACAGTTCTTAATGGGGAAAGCGGCAGCAATGCCGCCGACCTACATAACATTAAAAACATTCATGGACAACTATATTTTTGAACTGAAAATGAAGGTGCGCGACTACGAATGCGACCTTCAGGGCATTGTCAACAATGCCAACTACCAGCACTACATCGAGCATACCCGCCACGAGTTTCTCCAGACGGCCGGTATCAGTTTCGCACAACTGCATGAGGAAGGCACCGATGCCGTAGTGGCCCGGCTGAACATGGCTTTCAAGACTCCCCTGAAGAGCGGAGATGAATTTGTTTCCAAGCTGTATCTCAAGAAAGAAGGAATCAAATACATTTTCTTCCAGGACATTTACCGCTTGCCCGACATGAAAGTTGTCATCAAGTCGACCGTCGAAACCGTCTGCCTGATTCACGGACGCCTGGGCACCAGCGAACAGCTAGACCAAACCTTTGCCCCCTATCTTTCTGAATGAGCAGCCAGGAGACCCTCTACCGGATGGCTCTGACTCGACTTCCGGGAATCGGAATCATCGGGGCCCACAATCTGCTGAAAGCAGCAGGCAGTGCCACATGTCTGTTCGAGAACCGGAAAAACCTCTCCGAACTGATCCCCGGCATTGCGCCCCACATTGCAGCTGCCTTTGATGCCCCGGAAACACTCCGTATCTGTGAGGCCGAACTCCGCTTTGCCGAGAAAAACCAGATTCAGTGTCTGACGGAAGAAGACGAGGCCTATCCTTCCCGCCTGCGCGAATGCAGTGACGCCCCCATCGTGCTTTTCTACCGGGGGAATGCTGATTTGAACCAGTCGCATGTAATCAGCATGGTAGGAACCCGCCATGCTACGGAATACGGGAAGGACCTCTGCCTGCAGTTTGTCCGTCAGTTGCAGGAGCTGCTCCCGGATACATTGATTGTCAGTGGACTGGCGTATGGAATCGACATACACGCCCACCGGGCTTCCCTGCAACAGGGCTTGGAGACCATCGGCGTACTGGCACACGGGCTGGACCGTATCTATCCGGCTGCGCACCGGGGAACGGCTGCCGAGATGCTTCGTCAGGGAGGACTGCTCACTGAATTCATGAGCGGAACCAACCCGGACCGGCAAAATTTCATCAAACGGAACCGCATCATTGCCGGCATGAGCGATGCCACAATTGTCGTAGAATCGGCGGAAAAAGGTGGTTCTCTCATCACTGCAGACATTGCAGAAAGCTATCACCGCGACTGTTTTGCATTTCCGGGACGCATTACCGACTCGTATTCGGCCGGTTGCAACCTGCTGATACGTACCAACCGGGCTTCCCTCATTCAGAGTGCAGAGGAACTGGTAGAGGCCATGAACTGGAAAGAAACAACCGTACGGCCTCAGGCCATACAGCGACAGCTCTTCCCGGAACTTTCCGAGGAAGAAGAGAAAATTATCGAATGTCTAAAGATGTATCCCGACGGCATGCAGATCAATACCCTGGTGGTGCAATGCAATATCCCCGTCAACCGCATGGCCAGCCTGTTGTTTGATATGGAAATGAAAGGAATGGTACGGACACTTGCCGGAGGCATGTACCGCCTGCTTCAATAGAAACTTCGGATAGGGACAAAAAAATGGGAGAACGCTTTCTCCCAACCTTGTTAACCTTAAATCTAATACTATGAAAAAAATCACGAAACAAAAGTAACGTTTTATCTCAAAAGCACAAAATAATATTAGATTATTACTAAATGTTTAAAACTATTTTGCATTTCGCGATGTTCACGTACACAAAATAACAATCTTGCAGCCCACAGTTCATCTCTTCACCCCCTTTTCCCCTTCTGGAAAGGCATAAAAAAAGCCCCTTCAATGAAGGAGCTTTTTTTATAATAGAAAGAGAAAATATTAGTCTTTCAGTTTAGCTTTGATAAAGTCGCGGTTCAAGCGCGCAATGTTGCTGATAGAAACGCATTTCGGACATTCAGCCTCACAAGCACGAGTGTTTGTACAGTTACCGAATCCCAGTTCATCCATCTTAGACAACATCGCTTTCGCACGACGCAGTGCTTCCGGTTTACCCTGAGGCAACAGGTTCAACTGGCTAACCTTTGCAGAAACGAACAACATAGCTGAACCGTTCTTACAAGCAGCCACACAAGCACCACAACCGATACAAGAAGCAGCATCCATTGCTTCGTCAGCGATTGGCTTCGGAATCAGGATTGCATTGGCATCCTGAGGAGCACCTGTACGTACGCTTACGAAACCACCAGCCTGCATGATCTTATCATAAGCAGAACGGTCTACCATCAAGTCCTTGATAACCGGGAAACCGGCAGAACGCCAAGGTTCAACAGTGATTACATCACCATCTTTGAAGCGGCGCATGTAAATCTGACAAGTAGTAGCTCCTGTAGCAGGTCCGTGAGGATGTCCGTTGATATACAAAGAACACATACCGCAGATACCTTCACGACAGTCATGGTCGAACACAACCGGTTCTTTACCAGATTCTACCAACTGTTCGTTCAAGATATCCAGCATTTCCAGGAATGAAGTATCTCCCGAGATATCTTTCATCTGGAATGTATCAAAATGACCTTTATCTTTCGGTCCGTTCTGACGCCAAATTTTCAGCGTAAATGATATATTTTTATCCATTTGTGTATAATCTTTAATAATTTAACGGTACTGATTAGCTCTTATAGTTACGAGTCTGTACTTTGATAGCCTCGTAAACCAACGGTTCTTTGTAAAGTACAGGAGCCTTGTCGTCGCTTCCCTGGTATTCCCAGCAAGCTACATAGAAGAAGTTTTCGTCATCACGCTTAGCTTCTCCTTCTTCAGTCTGATATTCTTCACGGAAGTGACCACCACAAGATTCATTACGGTTCAATGCATCGTAAGCGATAAGCTGACCCATTGTAATGAAGTCATCCAGACGGAATGCCTTGTCGAGCTCAATGTTCATACCTTCTTTTGAACCCGGGATGAACAGTTCAGTTTCGAATTCCTTACGGATTTCTTTCAGACGTGCCAGACCAGTCTTCAGACCTTCTTCAGTACGTCCCATACCTACATATTCCCACATTACGCGGCCCAATTCCTTGTGGATTGAGTCAACTGACTTCTTACCCTTGATGTTCATCAGGTGATCGATCTTAGCCTGTACAGCCTTTTCAGCTTCAGCGAATTCAGGCAGGTCAGTAGAGAAGCGAGGAACAGTAATCTGGTCAGACAGATAGTTCTGGATAGTGTAAGGCAATACGAAGTAACCGTCAGCCAATCCCTGCATCAATGCAGATGCACCCAAACGGTTTGCACCGTGGTCAGAGAAGTTAGCTTCACCGATAGCATACAGACCCTTGATAGAGGTCATCAGTTCATAGTCAACCCAGATACCACCCATCGTATAATGGATAGCCGGGAAGATCATCATCGGAGTTTTATACGGATTTTCATCAGTGATTTCTTCGTACATATCGAACAAGTTACCGTAACGGGCACGAACTACATCTTCACCCAGACGATCGATAGCATACTTAAAGTCGAGGAATACAGCCAAACCTGTGTTGTTCACACCGAAACCTGCGTCGCAACGTTCTTTCGCAGCACGTGAAGCAACGTCACGAGGAACCAAGTTACCGAATGCCGGATAACGACGTTCCAGATAGAAGTCACGGTCTGCATCAGGTATATCAGTCGGTTTCTTAGTTCCTGCCTGCAATGCCTTGGCATCTTCCAGCTTTTTCGGAACCCAAATACGTCCGTCATTACGCAATGACTCAGACATCAAAGTCAGTTTAGACTGCTTGTCACCGTGTACAGGAATACAGGTCGGGTGGATCTGTGCAAAACAAGGATTAGCAAAATAAGCACCTTTGCGGTAAACCTGCATAGCAGCCGATCCATTTGACGCCATAGCGTTGGTAGACAAGAAATAAGTATTACCATAACCACCGGTACCGATTACTACTGCGTGAGCAGCGAAACGTTCAATCTTACCTGTAACCAAGTTACGGGCAATGATACCACGGGCGCGTTCCACACCTTCGTTATCCTTAATCAGCACAACGTCCAACATTTCATAACGAGTGTACAATTTCACGTTACCACGCTGAACTTCACGGCTCAATGCAGAATAAGCACCCAACAACAACTGCTGTCCGGTTTGGCCGCGGGCATAGAATGTACGTGATACCTGAGCACCACCGAATGAACGGTTGTCAAGCAAACCACCGTATTCGCGAGCGAAAGGAACACCTTGAGCTACGCACTGGTCGATAATAGCATTTGACACTTCGGCCAGACGGTAAACGTTGGCTTCGCGTGCACGGTAGTCACCACCTTTAATTGTATCATAGAAAAGACGGTAAACGGAGTCACCATCATTTTGATAATTCTTAGCAGCATTGATACCTCCCTGTGCAGCGATGGAGTGTGCACGACGGGGAGAGTCCTGGATACAGAAGTTTAATACCTTGAAACCCAGAGCACCCAGTGAAGCAGCAGCCGAAGCACCTGCCAAACCGGTACCTACCACAATAATGTCAAGACGACGTTTGTTGGCAGGGTTTACCAATTTTTGATGAGCTTTATAATTGGTCCATTTCTCGGCTAAAGCGCCTTCAGGAATTTTAGAATCTATAGTAGCCATATTCATTTACAATTTTATCATTTACAATTTACGATTAGCAAGCACCACAAGCGAGTGATTTTACGAAGTAGATAACGACTACTGCTGCAAAACCAAGAACTACCAAAGTAGAGTAGATGTTACCAATAGTCTTCCAACGCTCGAACCAGATTTTGTTGCTCCAGCCCAATGTCTGCAAAGCGCTCCAGAATCCGTGAGTCAGGTGGAACCATAAAGCTGCTAACCAAATGAGGTAAAGCACTGTAAATACAGGGCATCCGAATGTTTCACGGATGTAAGCGGCACCGTCTGTAGGGCCGAACGCACCTAAATCATGAACACCGATGATTTCGGCAAACTGCATTTTGTACCAGAAATTGGCAAAGTGAAGAGCCAATCCGGCAATGACGATAATACCCAGGACAAGCATGTTCTGAGATGCCCATTCCACAGTTTTAGGTTTAACGTTCACTGCATAGCGTTCGCTACCACGAGCTGCACGGTTCTGCATGGTCAACCAGAAAGCGTAGATGATGTGGATTACGAACAGAGCAGCCAGTCCGGCAGTTGCAACCAACGCGTACCAGTTAGCTCCCAAGAATTCACAAATCATGTTGTAAGCATCTTCCGAGAAGAGCGCAACAAGGTTCATCGCCATGTGAAACGTCAGAAACAGGACAAGGGCGATACCTGTGACACTCATCACCACTTTCCTTCCAATAGATGAATTACTTAACCACATAAATGATTGAATTTAAATTATTTAATTGTTAGAACTAAAAATTCTGTTAAAAGCTGTGTATTCACGATGCAAAAGTAAAGGAATTCTAGCGATAATACAAGGAATTATGGAAATTATTCTTTAATTCGGGGAAGGGTAAATGCGAATTACATTATTTTCCTATCTTTGCACTGAACAAATGCCGTTATTTTCAAACTCATTTTGTTATGAATTCATAAATATTACTTCTTTTTGGAGAGGATAAATTAATTTATATGAACAAGCTGTTAGAAGCGTGTAAACCGATAGCAGAAGGAGATGTTAGTCGGCAAATTCGTCTCTGCTTATATAATGAAGATTTTAGGAGCGAATTCAATCCGCTCCTAAAACAGACAACAATCCGCATTGAATCGGAGTCATCATGACGTTGTCAAAATGCTGACACAACTCCCATAAAATAATATTTCTATTCCATTATCTTTCCAACCTCCTGCAAGTAATCAATAAATTTGTTCCAGCTTGTATTTCTTTTATTAAAATTTTCCTTCCTCAATCGTTCTGCTTCTGATTTATTGGAACCAAGTACGTCCAATGAAGGATACCCGTCAAGCAAATATAGTTTTGCCCCATCTATAGCAAGTACTAAATCATTATGAATAATACTCGAACTTTTAGGTATAACAGGTATTGATTCAAAAATAGGGAAATCATCCAAATAAAAGGTTAAATACGCCCCTGAAAGTCCATTTATATCTTCAACTGATAAAGTGCTTAATACGATTTCACCAGTTTCTTTATTAAAGACTTTAATATCATTGTTTACTGACACTGAAAGATTACCCTTTTCCTTTATTTTATTGTCCGTATCATTGCATGCTGCCAAGGAAACGAATAAGAAGGAAAGCAAAACTAAATACTTTGTACTCATAATATTTCAATTAATTTGTCTAATGGAGCTTTGAATGTTTATACTGTTACTCCTTAGTAATTTTGTACAATAATTTACATAATTAGAATACATAGACGGCAAACGAGTAGTTGCTGACTTTGCATTTATGGCACTATATTTAACTTCATCCATTAAACTCTTATTTTCCGAAAGAGTCAGATCCTCTATTAAATTAATTGTAAGCATATCGCCATCAATTAATTTCTCAACAAATAATGGCCAACTAGCCTTACCATAATCTTTGCACAATTGTAGCAAGTCAGAATATTTTTCCGACTGAGTATATTTCTTAGGATCACTGTAAATTGCTATATCAGGATTATCCCATGTCTTTTTCCACGCTGAATATTTTTCTTCGAAATTTGCTATATTAGCCAAAGAAATAGAAGCTTTTAATGTAGTACTCAATGTATGAAGTGGTAAAGAATCAACAACTTCCGGTGTAGTTTGAATTATGGTCTTGGAAGCATTTATAGGTCTATAATAATAAGCTATAGAACCATAACTATTTCCACTGAGAGCATCACGAGTATGCATTACTCTTTCCAAAGCTCCACACTTACTTTCCCATTCAAAACCGTGAGGTTTCGTTGTATTTGCATTTTTAGTAACCGAAGCATGAGTGAATGCACCGTTTAAAGCCCATAAAGCTATACCTGCATTCTCTACAGTGGCTCCGGAACGTGTATATCCATATGCAGAATATAGATTATCAAAAGCTGTAAGAGGATTTGAATTATAATAACTTGATCCATAAAACAAAGGCCATTCCCAGTAATCAGTTCTTTCTATCGACCAACTTATACAATTATATGTACTAGTCGACAACCCTGATTTAAAAGAATTATTGGCTGGCAGGTTTGGAAAATATGAACGAAGCGAGGAGCTGCTATAATCTAATCCTAAATACACATCAACACTACATGACGGAACCCCTGAAGTAAGAAAGCACTTCGTAACTTGTCCGGTAAAATCAATAAATCCTTCATGGATATAAGATCCGCTAGAATTAGCCACTTGCGTAACAGCCCCTAGACACATTATCTTACCGGGAAATGTTGGATCTTCAAATGATAAACCAGTATAATGATTATCAACTGTAGTCTTAGCCAAAAAACTGTTACCAGAAATAAAATGATTTACTTGAAGTGTATTTCCCCCGACAAAATTGTTTATATACTCCCTAGTCCATGTTTGAGAATCATATCTTTCAGTATAAGTTAAATTTGCAATGCCTGTTGTACCAGGGTTGTAAGCCCGTATGACAAGAGTATAATTGCCCCACCAGTCTGGCAGAGTAACATCTAGAGTGGCACTTGACGTACCATACGCTGACCATGAATAATTATCAGATCCAAGAATATTGACTTTATTACTATAAAGTTGTATCAGATGCGGAAAATCATTGTCTGTGGTGGTAGTAAATGTAAGATGTTGCCCCGGTTCCATTTCATTTAATGATAACGTATAAGTGTAAGTAACGGGAAAATCAAGCGCATAACTATATATTTCATCTGACTGTATTGCAGAAACCGCTGAGTAAGAGGACATGGCACTTTTTAGATGAAAATAGTTTTCCAGACTAGCATAAGCAGAATCATCAATTGCGACACCTTGAAGATTCTGTGAAATCTTTATATCTCGTATATTAATTGTTTCTCTATTTACAGACAATATTGATATAGTATTAGTACCTTTCAAAAGTTCTACTTTGGAAGTGGCATTATTGTTATCAGTAAGAAGCAGGGATTGCCAACCTGCCTGGCTTGGTTTGAATGTATCTTCGTGGATAAGTCCATTAACAGCTACTTGATATTCGTACAATCTGCCATTGATAATGGGTAACTCAATCCAAACAGAAAGGTAATAAAAATTGGTTTCCGAACATTCGATCTCAAATGTTGTATACCCTCTGTTATCAACAAGTTTAAACGATGGAGAACTTATACTATTCTCTACATTAGTTATTGCTCTAGTAGCAATACTAGATTCTTGTAATAAACCGACAGATTCGTTTTTACATGCAGTAAATAAAAGAATCAAGATTAAAATAAAAGATAATTTCATTCTAATAGAGTTTTTAGATTTAATATTTGTTTGCAAATTAAGGAAATATTAATCACTGTTAAAATACCCATACATAGGTATTTGCGCTTGTCAAATACCTATGTATGGGTATTTAAGCTTGTTAAACAGCCAAATATAAGTATTTTAAACAAAAGAAAAAGAGTGTATTAAAAGCCATCTTCAGCATCCTTTTATTGTAGAGGCGGGTTGAATCCCACAACCACCAAACTAAAATTAGGGAATAACACTCGTGTGAATATATGGAATTACCCCGAGAAAATTGCCTATCCTTATGATATTGACTATACACCGCCCTCTAAAACATTTATTTACAGTTTTTCTATTCAATACTATAAATATTTTCATTTTCAATTCTATCTTTGCACTGAACAAATGCCAAACTAAATGAAACGCCAAAGGATTATTTTTCTTATACTGACAGCCTGTTTTACATTCAGCCTCAGCGCACAGAATATAGACATCAACACGTTGAAAACCATCAACCGATGGGATGTACACGGACTGAGCCGCGGATTGTCCGCTAGCGGAGTGATTCTACCCGTAGGAATACCTACAGCCATGGGACTCTATGCATTGATAAAGAAAGACCAGCCGATGCTGAAAGATGCCATTTACATAGGAACCAGTGTGATTGAAGCAGTGGGGATTACATACGCCGCCAAACATATAATAGGTCGTGACCGGCCTTTTGTAAAGTATCCGGATAAGATTCATGCATACGGAGCACCGGATGCAGACAGCCCGTCGTTTCCTTCAGGACACACAGCCGCCGCTTTTTCCCTGGCAACTTCGCTTTCTATCACTTATCCCAAATGGTATGTCATCGCTCCTTCTGCCGTATGGGCCTGTGGAGTGGGGTTTGCACGAATGAACCAAGGAGTGCATTATCCCAGTGATGTAGTGGCAGGAGCAGCGATCGGAGTAGGATGCGCTTTTGCAAATATTTATGTAAACCGATGGCTGAATAAGGTGCTGTTCGGGAGACAGATAAAGTGATGGTTGGATGCAGGAGTGCAACTATGCGCCCCTGCAGTTTAATATAAAGTCTTGACTATCGTTTTTTTAGCAGCAATCCTTCAAAATCCGGTTGTTCCAGCAGCTCCAGTGCTTTCCTGATACTTTCATTGGCATCATTGATGACGTGATAATACTCATTCATATCCCATAAATCACGGGCTATCAATGCTTTCATCTGCAATTTCAGCAAAGGAAGGGCCTTCTGGTATTCTTCTTCATTATATTCCACTCCCATCTCCTTGCCGGTAGCAACCAGTTGTGCCAACATATCCGGAGTCACTTCAAAACGTTTGTAGAATTCATTGAAAGTCTTGTATTTGCCCAGCCATTCTTTACGATGGGCATCAATAAAATGGAAATGAGCTTTCATCAATGCTCCTTTATCACGCAACTGACGATGGTATTTAGTATAGAGAGTCGTATCAATCGGCACAAAATAATCGGGCATGATCCCTCCGCCACCATATACCGTACGGGCCAACCTATGAGTCTTGAACTTCAGTGAATCCGGAAAGTGGATGCTGTCTTCACTCATCATTTCTCCTTTATTATAACGGTCTATCAGGTCTTCATTATACTTTTCAATGCTTTCGTAAGGTTTCTGGATACAACGTCCGGCAGGCGTATAATAGCGGGCCACCGTCAGACGGATCATCGAACCGTCCGGCAAATCAATGGGACGCTGCACCAAGCCTTTACCAAAACTGCGCCGGCCCACAACAACTCCTCTGTCCCAATCCTGAACAGCTCCGGTCACAATCTCACTGGCAGAAGCCGAAAATTCATCAACCAATACCATCAGACGACCGTTCTGAAACTCACCCGTACCTTTGGCAAAAAACTCGCTACGAGGATTGCGACGGCCCTCCGTATAGACAATCAGTTCCTTTTTACCCAAAAATTCATTGGCAATATCGATAGCAGCATTCAAATCCCCCCCGCCATTGCCCTGCAAATCAAGAATCAAGTCTTTCATTCCTTTCTTCTGCAACCCGGTCAGCGCTTTCTTGAACTCCTCATGGGTAGTGGCGGCAAAACGGTTGATACGAATATAACCGATCTTATCTTTAATCATATAGGAAGCATCCAAGCTGTAAACAGGTATTTTATCCCTTTTCACCGTAAAGGGGAGCAGTTCCTTCACCCCTCGGCGAAGTATTTTCAGATTCACTTTTGAATCTTTAGGACCACGGAGACGACGCATAATATCCTCGGTACTCATCTTTACACCGGCTATCAGCGTATCTTCCACCATGACGATACGATCACCGGCCAGAATACCGACTTTTTCGGACGGTCCGCCCGATACAGGCTGTATCACCAGCAAAGTGTCCTCCGCCATATTAAACTGTATACCGATACCTTCGAAGTTTCCCTGCAACGGCTCGTTCATTCTCTTCACTTCCTCCGGATCAGAATAGGTAGAATGAGGATCAAGCTGCTCCAGCATTTTTACGATAGCTTCTTCCACCAGCTTTCCCTCATTGACTTCGTCTACATAAAGATTGGCAATGGCAAATTCCGCCAGTTGCAACTTACGTGCCGGAGAATTCAGAAATTTACTCTCCTGAGCCTGTGCGGCTACGATAGAAAAAAAGCAGGCAATCAAGCCTGCAAAATACATAGTATATTTCATGGTCAGTCTATTTTCATTCCTTCAGGCAAGAATGGCGTCACATCTTTGCCAAACTGCAACAATTCTCTTACAATCGTAGAGCTGATAGAGGTTAGTTCCGGCTCCGTAAACAACAGAATCGTTTCTATTCCGGCCAGTTTCCGGTTGATATCAGCTATAGTTTCCTCATATTCAAAATCGTGTACGGTACGGATACCACGAACAATGAACTGCGCCTCCTTAGCTCGGGCAAAGTCAATGGTCAGACAATCATAAGCATCGACCTTTACCCGGGGATCATCCGCAAAAAGTTTCTCGATCATCTCCACTCGTTTCTCTGTAGGAAACCAAGTTTTCTTATTCTCATTGATACCGATGCCGATCACCACTTCGTCCATAAAAGTCAACGCTCTCTTCACGACCGAATAATGACCGATGGTAAAAGGATCAAAGGTTCCCGGAAATATCGCTCTTCTCATATTTTTTAGTGATTCACTCACGCAATATCTTCTTCTACAACAAGGTTATCTATAATAAAATTCTGACGTTCCATCGTGTTCTTACCCATGTAGAACTCCAGTAACTCCTTTACCAGATCAGTCTTGCGGAGGGAAACTTGCTCCAAACGCATATCTTTGCCGATAAAGTGCTTGAATTCATCGGGTGAAATCTCTCCCAAACCTTTGAACCGTGTGATTTCGGGATTGGGGCTTAACCGTTCGATTGCGGCAATCCGTTCTTCTTCCGAATAACAATATACCGTTTCATAAACTCCTTTCTTGCGGTTACGGACACGGAACAAAGGAGTCTGAAGGATATATACATGACCTTTCTTTATCAAATCGGGGAAGAATTGCAGGAAGAAGGTAATCAGCAACAAACGGATGTGCATACCGTCCACATCGGCATCTGTTGCCACAATCACTTTGTTATATCGTAATCCTTCCATACCGTCCTCTATGTTCAGAGCAGCCTGAAGCAAGTTAAACTCTTCATTCTCATATACAATCTTCTTGGTCAGCCCGTAAGAATTCAAC
>ENA-ORSM01002738-ORSM01002738.1-human-gut-metagenome-genome-assembly--contig:-NODE-2738-length-12039-cov-2.522196_pt1 | contig 12039 bp, 11 predicted proteins | sample MGYA00241903_ERZ509170 | MGnify/ENA primary metagenome ERZ509170 (study PRJEB26280, sample SAMEA2338784) | human gut metagenome | biome: human gut; feature: human-associated habitat; material: faeces...
TCACTGGATCTTTTGACTATTACATCCGCGATACAAAAGGAATGGTCGTAAACAAAACTTACCCGGCTGTATTAGGGACGACAGGTGGTAAAGAGAACTTGGCAGATATGAGAACCAAAGGTATGGAATTATCTTTAACGTGGAACGATCAGATTAAAGACGTGGCCGGCAGTCCTTTGGATTACTCTATCAGCATCGGCATCTCAGACAACACTTCTGAGATCACGAAATATGATAATCCGACATTAAGTTTGGATGAAACTCATTACCAGGGAAAGAAAATCGGCGAAATTTGGGGATATGTAACAGATGGCTTCATTAAAGATGAAGCTGAAGCCCAAGAAATGGCCAATAAACAGGCTTTCATCAGCACAACTTGGAAACCAGGAGATATTCGTTATGCAGATTTGAACGGTGATGGAAAAATTGACCGTGGAAATAATCGTGTTGGTGATTCGGGCGACAAAAAAGTCATTGGTAATACAACTCCCCGCTACAATTTCAACCTCAACTTGAGTGGTTCATGGAAAGGTTCTGACTTACGTCTGTTCTTCCAAGGTACAATGAAACGCGACGTATGGTTGGACTCTCCTGTATTTTGGGGATACAAGACAGGTATTTGGTGGGCTAACTTAAATGATTACATCATCGATAACTCTTGGAGTGAAACCAATACGAACGCTTACTATCCTATTCCGACTTGGAGTGATAGAAGTAAACAAACACAGACAAAATATCTGCAAAACGGTGCTTTTATCCGTCTGAAAGATGTTACATTAAGCTACACTATTCCTAAAGCGCTCATCAATAAATACGGCATTGGTCAGCTAAAAGTGTTCGTAAGCGGTCAGAATCTTTGGGAAGCTACAGGATTGTACAAATACCTCGATCCGGATGCTGTAGGCAGACGTGACAATAACGGTAACTTGAAAGTTGACGACAACGGTAGTGTTTACCCGTTCACCCGTTCTTATTCATTTGGTATCAACGTAACATTCTAAAAACAGACAAAGTAACATGAAAAAGTCAATTATATTATTTGGTGGTTTATTGTTCCTCACAACCCAAAGTTGTGATGTACTGGATAAAGAGCCATTAGACTCTATCAGTACACAACAATACTTTGCAAATGCCAATGCACAGGCATTAGAGCAATATTGTAATGATTTATATCCCAAATTAATCACCGGACATGGAAATCCGAACGAATATAATTTTGGGATGATGGAAACTGATTTCCAGTCTGATGACCTACTTCCGTGGGACGCAAACTCTGTAGCTTTCAGTCAACACAGCATTTCTACAGCAGACAATGACAATTGGAAATGGGAAAATATTCGTGCTTGTAATGCTTTTATGCAAGATTACGAACTATCCCCGGAAACCGAGGCCGTAAAACATCGTTATGCTGGTGAAATTTTATTCTTCAAGACATTAGATTACTTTAATAAAGTAAAACGCTTTGGCGATGTACCTTGGTATGACAAAGTATTGGTTCCTGGAGACGAAGACCTATACAAAGGCCGCGATTCCCGTATTACCGTTGTAGCAAACATGATAAAAGACATTGATCAAGCGATTGAATGGTTACCCAAAAAAGAAACGACAGGTGTCTACCGCATCAGCAAAGACGCTGCACTTGCATTAAAGGCACGTATATGTTTATTTGAAGGAACTTTCCGCCGTTATCATAATATGGAAGGTGATACCGAATTGCTCAAAGCCGCTTATGAAGCAGCAGGCGAACTGATGAAATCCGAATATGGCTATTCATTGTTCCAAGGTTCAAAACCTGGTAAAGCCTATTATGAATTATTTATCCAAGCAGATTACAACTCCAATCCTGAAATTATTCTGTCGAAGGAATATGATCCGACTGTCGGCAAAGGAAATAACTTAAGCCGCCAAATTGCAGTCGGTGAATCTCCTATCGGTTTGAGTCGTGACGCTGTTGAAGATTATTTGTGTGCAACAACAGGAAAACCAATCTCTATGTGCGGCTGCGAAGGCCACTCTCATCATACTACATTAATCGCCGAACTAAAGAATCGAGATCCGCGTTTACTACAAACAGTACCGACTCCCGAAGCTGGTGAATACACCTATTACCTAGAAGGGAAACGTCCGGATATCGGTAAATATACCAGTGGAAGTGTTAGTACATCTACGGGATATGGTGTTATCAAATATTACAATCCGTCAGAATACACATCATCTCATCATATTGGAACATTAGACGCTCCAATCTTCCGTTATGCAGAGATTCTTCTGATACGTGCAGAAGCAGGAGCCGAACTTGGCCAAGATCCCGAATTAGATAAAACAATCAACGCTTTGCGTGATCGGGTTGGTTTTAATCACCATTTGACAACAAATCCGATTGAAGACCCGAAATTGGTTGCCGAATATCCAACAATCAAAGGCCCGAACGCCAACTTGATCCGCGAAATCCGCCGTGAACGTCGTGTTGAACTAATGGCAGAAGGTTATCGTTACCACGACTTAATGCGTTGGGCCTGCGGTATTCGCCTGAACCAACCGAAATTGGGTATCATTCCAGACAAAGCAACAAGTGAGAATGATTTAAATGGATATAATACAAAAGATTATGAATCCATTAAATCCGGATTAGGTTTCGTAGACGGTGCCATTGATGTTTATACAAAACGAATGACAAATCCTGTTCCAAACTTTATAGATCCCAAGAACTATTTGTTCTCTATTCCGACAAACCAAATCGGATTAAATCCCAATTTAAAACAAAATCCGGGATGGGATTAATTGAAATATTTTGATAATTTTTTTTCAAAAGGTCTGCTCTTCATAACAGAAGGGTGGACCTTCTTGTATTTGAAAAATCCACATTATTTCAATAGCTTTTGATTTTAAGGTCCATCTTCACAACTTCAGCAAACAATTCATATATATCAACTCCCTATAAATACTGAAATACCAAGAATATGAAGTGATTTAAGACTACACAATTCACATAGTTCAAAACAACTATCTAATCAGTTACAAAGAAAGTGAAAGAGGTAAGTGCTACCTTCTTATAAGTCTATTAAATGAGACAGTAATCATACAATATGATTTAAAAAAATACATACAGCTTATTGGCTATCGAGGAAAAGGCACTGACCTACAGAGAGAAGATGTATACCTTATTCCACAAAACAACTATCTTTCTATAAATGGATAATACTTCTTTTCACATCCAGAAGATATCGAGTTCAAAACATATATGTTTTAAAAACGAAACACCTATGTTTTGAATTCGAAACATAGGTGTTTTGAAATAAGAAATATAAACGATCACATCAATAGTCTTTCTCATTCGCCAGATTCCACATATTCAGAAAAGAGGCTTTCGTTATGTCGACAATCTTATTCCAGTTTATCTTTTCCACATGGTCGCTTGGCATATGATAGTCAGGATGACCATCCGTATGGTACCAGATGACCGGAATATCCAAAAGAGCGAACGAAGCGTTATCGCTCCCCCCTACCGGCTTATCCCACGGACGATAATCAGGAGTCAGATTCAAGCCATATTTCTTGATATCGTTTTTCAACCAATCGCCAAACACAGGATGCGCTTCCGTATAGAAATAAACGACATGCATCGGCTTGGACTCGTCTTTATTACGGCCAATCATGTCGTAATTCAGATACCCCTTCACCTTATCCATCTCCAAGAATGTCTGCACGAAATATTTGGAGCCTAACAAGCCTTTCTCTTCACCATCCCAGAAGGCGAAAATAACGGTTCGCTCCGGTTGAACCCCCGTCGCTAAAAACGCCTTAGCGACCTGCAGGACAGCTGAAACACCCGAAGCATTATCGTCGGCCCCGTTATAGACCCGGTCACCGTCCAGCATCGGGTCAAAGCCGAGATGATCGTAATGGGCGCCAATAATCACATATTCGTTCGGGTTCTTACCCTCGATCTTCCCCAAGATGTTGTTCATCGACAACTTCTGATGAACACCTTGTTTCAACTTCGCGATCGAATCCGGATGAACCTGGAAACGGCCCTTCTTCTGCCGTTCCTTGTTATAAGCCTCAAAAGGTTGGTAATAGGATTCGAACAGAGGTTCGATCCCCATCGTTTTCAAATTAGATACAATATATTCACCGGCAATACGCCCACCACGGAAACCAGCTTCACGCCCTTCCAATGCATCGCTTGCCAGAAAACCGATATAGGCCTCGGCATTTGCCCTGTTAATGACATCCAGCCCTTTCTTTTCAGGCAACTCGGCCCATAGCGTAGCACTTAGTGCAATAGAGGCTAAAAACAATCCCGTTTTTCTCATTTCGATATTGTGTTTTACAGATTATAGTTTTCTACATTATGCAAATATACGGATATTTGTATACATTCGAACTATAATGACAGAACACAAATATGATTTTAGTGTGGTTGTAGACAAGAGCAGGACTGACTTCATTAAAATAAAAAAAGGCCAAACTCCGCTATCTCATAAGCGTCGAATACCTCCCCCTTTTATCTCTCACCAGTCTTTCAAAAGACTACGGTGAAGAGACTACATCTAACAAATTATTTACTGTTTAATACTCAATTTTTAGAGCTTTCGCTCATTTGGCTCACCAATCTGCGAATCTCAGCATTTACTCGCTGGCACATTGAACCATTTCCTACTGACTGATAACGATCAGCCTGATAACGCAACATCGCTAAAGTACGCATACTTTTTTCGTTTTCTCTCATCATCATAATTTTACTCATTTAAGTTCTCCACGCTTGGAGAACGATTAATAATAACTAAACCTAAACTTTCTTTTTCTTTTTGTTTACAGTGCAAAGATAAGTATTTTATTTGAATTTATGCTGTAAAACATATTCAATGTCTACTATTTAACTATATTTAGGTTTTGATTAAATACTTTTCATCTCGATTTATCTAAACGACAGTAGCCAATTCACCTGTAGTCGAGTCGATTACAAATCCGCGGACCGTTATATCTTTTGGGATCAACGGATGTTTTTGTACTTGAGCCACTGTTTCACGAACGGAACCTTCCGGGGTGTCGAACCCACGCAACCACGATTTGAAATCAATGCCGCAGTAACGCATCATATCGATATGCTCCGAAGGGATACCACGCTTCTTCATTACCTCAATCATCTGTTCGCTGTCCATATGCTTGGCACCGCAATCGGTATGACCGACAATCATGACTTCGTTCACACCTAATTCATAAATGGCAACCAACAGACTCCGGATCACACTTCCGAAAGGATGGGAAATAATCGCCCCAGCATTCTTGATGATCTTGACATCCCCGTTCTTTATTCCCAAAGCTGCCGGCAGCAGTTCCGTAAGACGCGTATCCATACAAGACACTATCGCAATTTTCTTATCAGGATATTTATTGGTGATAAACCTCTCGTATCCTTTACTCTTTACAAATTCACGATTAAATTTCAATAACTCGTCTATCATAACTATCTTATATATATGTAACAGTTCAAAATCAAATAATGTTGAAATGTTTCAACGCATTGTATACACCATTCTCGTCGACAGAGGTGGTCACATAACCAGCTGCACTCATCACGTCTTCGGCCGCATTTCCCATAGCAACCCCAATCCCGACATGGCTAAGCATCTGAATATCATTACCACCATCACCAAAGGCCATACATTCGTCCAGACCGATATGGTAATGTTCCAGCATTTTGTCAATCCCGACCCGTTTACTGCTTCCAAGCGGTACGATATCTGTAAAAAGAGGGTTCCACCGCGTGGATTCACAATGCGACAAGACCTTCATAATACGTTTCTCCTGCTCTGCCGTAAAAAAGGCGATCAACTGGTAGACCGTCTTTCCATAAATATCCTCGATCGGACGGATTGGAGGAGCCGGGAAGTTCAACAGATGAAACACATCATTGACCGCCTTATCCGTATAGTTCATAAAAATCTCGTCTTCCTGCACAAAGGCACAAGGGAATTCGCCTTCTTTTTCCTGGTAACGAACCAAGGCTTCGATATCCTTATCGGGAATGCTATGCTTATAAATCACATCGTCCTTTCCGGCAAACACATAGCCACCATTCAAAGTTACATATCCATCGAACTCAAGATCGCCCAGATTGTTAATCGAACGGCGATGACGACCAGTTGCTATAAATACTTTTATCCCCTTCTTCTTCAACAATTCGATCGCATGAAGGGTAGATTTCGGGACTACATGTGTTTTAAAGCTGACCAATGTCCCATCAATATCAAAAAATACTGCTTTAATCATAACCTAAACTCATTACCTTTTAAACCTCAACAAAGGTAAGAATAATTACGGATTTCCAAAGGTCATATAAAATCACTATATTTGAACGCTGAAACATTTTATTTGCAAACATGAAAACACATCTCTACTTATTGACAATACTATTCATATCCGTTCCATCCGTCTTTGCACAAGAGATTGAGAAAGAAACCGTTCCTGGACAAGAACCAACTTTGGTCGAACGACTTACAGGAGGGAAAAAGGTGATTGAAAGCGCAGAAATGAATTTTCAGCTTTTTACTTCGGCAAACGCCAATTTCATCGGTTCCGATTTCGACGGCATGAACTTCAAGCTGAATCGTGTCCGATTGGAAATAAAAGGGAATGTATGGAAAAACCTTTCCTATCATTACCGGCAGTCGTTTAATAAATATTCGGACCCTTATTCGCTGGACAACCTTTCGTCCTCGCTCGAATTGGCTTATGTCAACCTGAAAGTACATGACAAGTTCGGCTTTACGATCGGTAAGCAGTTTGTCAATTTCGGAGGATACGAATATTTTGTCAATTCGATAAAAGTCCGTGAGTTCAGTGAGTTCAACAACCTACTGACCTGCTATCAGGCTGGTATTTCAGGTAACTGGCAGATCAATCCTGACCACGAACTTTGCTTCCAGATCGTGAACAACCGAAGCGGACAGGACAACGAAATCTACCCGACCGGATTGCCCGACAACACACGAGAAGCAAAAGTTCCTTTCATGTATACGGTAAACTGGAACAGCTACTATTTCGACCGCATCCTGCAACTCCGTTATGCCGCTTCCGTAGGACAACAGACACAGAAACGTTATTCTTATTACTTCACCTGCGGCAACACGATCGAGAAAGGACCTCTGCTGACTTATCTGGACATCATGTACACCCGGCAGGGATTGGACCAGCACGGCGTTATCAGCCGTCTGCCAGAGACAGCCCAGACAGCTTGCAATACCGAGTATCTATCGGTCATCGCCGATATCGACTACCGGATTCACCCGCGCTGGAACCTCTATGTGAAAGGTGCTTATGAAACCGGAAAAGTGTACAAGGCGAACGGACCATTTGCCAAAGGCATGTACCGCCGTTCCTGGAATGCACAGAGCAGTCTCGAATTTTTCCCGATCAAGAACAGTGATCTTTTCATCTTTCTCCTTTATACATATCGCGGCGTAAAACTTGAAAAAGCAGCCTTGGATATGGGAGCAGTCGATCCCGACACGCATCGTATTTCGTTAGGGCTGGTCTATTCGATTCCGGTATTCTAAACTTTCTCTTTCAAGGCAGTTTTGCCACCCTCTATTCCCAGAAATGAAATCACAATGAGGGTGTCAAAATACCTTTGCCATGGTCTTTTAGGAACAGATTTACAAGGGATCATTCAAACAAAGCCGATCCAATCAAATTATACCGGAAATTTTTATTATCATAGACCTCCAAGCCTTTAACCTTGACACCGATCAGTGTCGAGCGATATAGGTTCTCCACGTTGAGAACATTGTATTTTCCTTTTGGCAGTTCCATATACTTATCTAAGGGCTGCAAATAGACAACCGTATATACCAACGGGCTGACATAGCCGTTCTGACCGGTTCCTCTGCTCCGTTTCTCGTATTTTTCCGCATCATCCATGCTCACAGGGATAAAGAACGCCTGATCCGGATTAACCGGCATAAAATTGAAACCGTTGAAAGGAATACATTGTTTGGGAGAACTGCCCGAACGTGTCGGATAGGACAATGGATAGCCTTTATGGTCAAAATCATAACCGTTATGGTTATTGTTCACTTTTATGAAATAAGTTTTTGTAAAATCAAAATCGGCCATTCCCTTTTCCAAGCGAGCCTGATATTCGCCTTTCAGTTTACGGAATTTAAACTGATCGCGCCGGCATTCCTGCCCCAATTCTTTATTGACGACACTGATATAATTCAAGACCACCTTGTCGTCTATCGGTAATTTATTGACACGAACACAGCAAATAAACATTTGTTCGAGCGTCATCTCCTCGCATTTTATAACAGGTTCAGGCATATTCACGACGATCTCGCCTTGTTCGATCGCACGATCAATCTCCACGAACAGTTTCTTATCGGGAGCTTTCTCACTTTCCAAGGCAAACACGACAGCTTCGTTCAGGAACATATTCTTATCTTCCGGCCGGATAATCTCACGGATTGTTACCTTGGAGAAAGGCAAATCCTTTCCATTGAACGCCTCATACCGAACCTTTCCATAGGTATCCGTATACGCGTATTTCAAATGGCTATACTTAGTCGAACTCAGATAGAAATCTCCGAGAGTAAGCACATCACCGGTTTTGAATGTATCTCCACTATACGTTTCATACGATTCCTGTGCATAAACAGGGAAAAGAAGGAAAGATAAGCAAAAAAGAAGGCATAAAAAATGTTTCATATTCATTAGATTAGTTAGACCTTTATTTCGTTAAAACGCGATAAAGATAAACTTTTTCCAAAATATATGAAACAAATGATATTACAATAAATAGACATCATTTATATCCAGCTTGAACTGCAGGCCAAGAAATTCAGCTGCTTTCCTGCAAAGTAGCATCCGTCCGGTAAAAATCTCGAAATAGTCCATCACGGCACAAATTTCAGTATTGATCTTTAAATCGAGAGTGATCGTTTTCGAATCCGGCTCCAATATAACATCCGATTTTTCGGCTGCATAATTTACCCGATCATGGATATCGAAATTAATCGTGGAACGGTTACGGACACGGCTGCGACGCACATCCGTCTTATCAGCGATTATCAGAGCAGCTGCAACGGCATTTACAGCAGCAGCCGTCTGTTCGTCATGGTTTCCGATAGCTGTGACAATGGTGGCGATTTCTTCGGGATCACAGTTCAAATGATCCAAAAGGCGGAACGCCATCACAGCGCCGGACTGGGAATGGTCAATGCGGTTGACCAGATTCCCGATGTCGTGGAGATACCCGGCAATCCGGGCCACTTCCACCGTCCGGGCGGGATACCTCAGGGTTTCGAGAATATAGCCTGCCGTCTGCGCCACCATGGTCACATGGGGAAAACTGTGCTCCGTAAAGCCCAGAGCAATCAGCGACTCGTCCGCCCGCTGGATATAGGTGCGAATGGCAGCATCGTTTTTCACTTCTTCCAACGTCAGCATCCCGCCGCCTCCTTTTCCGCCGGATTATGCCTGCACGGTATGTCAGTTGTTGGACGGGTGTACGCCGGTAATGGAGTACTCCACCCATTCCGCCACATTGGTGGCGTGGTCACCGATCCGCTCCAGGTATTTGGCTACCATCATCAGCTCCAGACCCTGCTCACCGTTGGACGCGTCGGCAGAAATCAGAGCAATCAGCTCCTCTTTGACCTGCTGGAACAGGGCATCCACCTTGTCATCCGCCCTGCACACAGCCCGGGCCAGATCCAGATCGCGCTTGACGAAAGAATCCACGCTGTCCGTCACCATGGCAATGACCGCCCTGGCCATATCCGCGATATGGGGTGCGCCGGTCCCTTCCGGCACCTGCACAAACCGGGTCAGCTCCGCAATATCCGCTGCCTGATCGCCGATCCGCTCCAGATCCGAAATCATTTTCAGCGCTGCGGAAATCTCCCGCAGATCCCGGGCCACAGGCTGCTGCTGAAGCAGCAGTTTCAAGCAGAGATTCTCTACCTCCCGCTCCTTGCGGTCCAGTTCTCGCTCCGCTTCCACAGCCGTGGCCGCCAGGGTCTGGTCGTGCTTGAGCAAAGCCTCCGCCGCGGCGGAAATGGCGTCCTCACAGGTGGCGCCCATTTGAATCAGTTCCACATGCAGCCGCTCGAGCTGCTCGTTGAATGTATTTCTCATTCCATCCTCCTCAGCCGAACCGGCCGGTGATATAGTCCTCAGTGCGCTTGTCCCGGGGCGTGGAGAAAATCTGTTCGGTCTTGCCGAACTCCACCAGGTCGCCCAGCAGGAAAAACGCGGTGTTGTCGGAAATACGGGCCGCCTGCTGCATGTTGTGCGTCACCATGATGACAGTATACTTGGTTTTCAGCTCAGCCGCAAGGTCCTCAATCTTCGACGTGGAAATCGGGTCCAGAGCGCTGGTGGACTCGTCCATCAGCAGCACCTCCGGCTCCACCGCCAGAGCCCGGGCGATACAAAGCCGCTGCTGCTGGCCGCCGGAAAGGCCCAGAGCACTCTTTTTCAGCCGGTCCTTGACCTCATCCCAAATGGCGGCAGAGCGCAGGGAGTTCTCCACAATCTCGTCCAGGCGCACCTTGGAGCGGATTCCGTGAGTCCGGGGGCCGTAGGCCACGTTGTCATAAATGCTCATGGGGAAGGGATTGGCCTTCTGGAACACCATTCCCCCCTGCTTGCGCAGCCACGTGGGATCCACACCGGAATCATAGATGTTCTGTCCCCGGAAATTCACTTCACCCGTAATCCGTACGGACGGGATCAGATCGTTCATCCGGTTGAGCGTGCGCAGGAAAGTGGATTTGCCGCAGCCGGAGGGACCGATAAACGCCGTGATCTCATGCTCCGGAATTTCAATATTTACGCCATGCAGGGCGTGATTCTGGCCGTACCACAGGTCCAGATTCTTTGCTTGAATAATCGTCGCCATACCGTACTCCCGTTATTTTTTCAGTTTCTTGCCCGCAAAGTTTGCGGTCAGGTTGATCAGGAACGTCAGGATCATCAAAATCGTCGCAATGGCAAAGGCCACGCCGGTCTCGCCCCGCTCGTTGGCATACACATACAGCGCCACCGTCAGTGTGGCGGAAGAGGACTGCAGGGAGGTAAAAAAGTCGTTGAGAATCAGACCGAATCCCGCCGTAAACAGCAGTGCGGCGCTCTCACCCACAATCCGGCCCACTGCCAGAATGCAGCCGGTGACAATACCATCGATGGCGTTGGGCAGCACCACCGTGCGCACCATGTGCCATTTGCCGGCGCCCAGTCCCAGCGCGCCTTCCCGGTAAGACTGCGGAACGGTCTTGAGGCTCTCCTGAGTCGTGCGGACGATGGTGGGCAGAATCATCACCACCAGCGTCAAACCGCCGGCCAGGATGCCCGGGGCCAGCCCCAGCTTCTGCAGGAAGAACAGCATACCCACCAGGCCGAAAATGATGGAGGGGATGCCGGTGAGGGTTTCGGTGGCAAACTCGATGATCGCTACCACCTTATGGTTGGTGGCATATTCCGTCAGATAAATGGCGGCGCCGACGCCAAGAGGCAGCACAATCACCATGGCTACCAGAATGATATAAAGGGTATTGAGGATATTGGGCAGAATTCCGATGGTCCCCTTGATGTAGCTGGTCTGCGAGGAAACCAGCTGCCAGGAGAGGTTGCCCACACCCCGATAAAAGATATAACCGATCAGGAATACCAGCAGTGCGCAGGTAATGCCCGCACAGATCCACAGCAGTGCCCGGAGGCCCTTGTCGTAAATCTGACGGCGGGGAGAAAGTCTCTGATTCACGGATTAAGCCTCCTTCTTGTTCTTGATGAACACGTTCAAAATGACATTGATGAGCATGATGAAAAGGAACAGCACCAGGCCAATGGAATAGAGGGCATTGCGCTGAAGGCTGCCGTAGGACGCATAGGACATCTCCGAGGCGATGGCTGTAGTGAGAAAGCGCACCGGGGTGAGCAGGCCGGGCATGTTGGCCACGTTGCCCGCCACCATGATGATGGCCATGGCCTCTCCGATGGCCCGGCCGATGCCCAGCACCACCGCCGCGGCGA
>ENA-ORSM01002742-ORSM01002742.1-human-gut-metagenome-genome-assembly--contig:-NODE-2742-length-12030-cov-2.276326_pt1 | contig 12030 bp, 9 predicted proteins | sample MGYA00241903_ERZ509170 | MGnify/ENA primary metagenome ERZ509170 (study PRJEB26280, sample SAMEA2338784) | human gut metagenome | biome: human gut; feature: human-associated habitat; material: faeces...
GAAGGAAGCTTGGAAGATGTTATTGAAAAAGTGTTAAAGAAAATCAATAACGTTATTTAATAAAAAGTAGAGAGTGAAGTTATGATTAGTGGAGTTATAAATGTATACAAAGAGCCTGGGTTTACATCCCACGATGTAGTTGCCAAGCTCAGAGGTATATTAAAGCAAAAAAAGATAGGACATATGGGAACTCTCGATCCTAATGCAGTTGGAGTTTTACCGGTGTGTTTAGGCAAGGCAACCAAGTTGTGCGATATTTTATCAGAAAAAGATAAAATACACCCTATTCTAAAAGAACACGAAACTGTCTTTAACTACAATCAGAAACTATATTAAACAAATCAGGCTGTCTCAAAATAGAAAAATGAGACAGCCTCTATTCATTACAACCAACACAAAAGCAAAAAAAATCTTTCTGCCAACGTTTCAATCTATAAAATTTTCAACATTCAATTTCTATATTGGAAGAAGATAGTTCTTTCTTCAAGCCCACCAATAAATCACGACCAAATAAAATCCAGGCAGAAGCTCCTATTACTGCAAGAAAAACAAAACCAATTAAAATCATTTTCTTACTTGTCCCTGACGGATGCAAAGGTACACTTGCCGGTTCAACAACTGCAAAAACAGGTTTTGCCTCCTGAACCTTGGCACGAGCCACCTGCAATTGATTGGCAACCTGACTATATACTTGATATGCCAAACTCATTTCGTTTTGCAAACGTTCACCTTCTGTTAAAACAGTTTGCAAAATAACATTCTTATTCGCATCCATATAATTCGCATAATTCTGCTGAGCTACATAATACTCTTGTTGCCGCTCTTTATACAACTGTTCCAAATAATTACAATCTTGTTGAGCTTTTGAAACCCTATACGACGTTATATATTTCTGTAATTTAGCAACCACAGAATCTGCGACAATCGCCGTTACTAAAGGATCTTGTAAAACGACCCCTACTGTGGTTATTCCACTTTTTTTATCTACCTCGGCAGTGATAGCCTCACGCAATCCTGTAACTATAGACATTTGCTCGCGAGTTAGCTGAAAAGGGTCCAAAGCCATCATTTCTTCCTTATCATTGGAAGATGAAGAGAAAAGATTTCGAAGCTTTCCGGGAAGTTCAACTATCACTCCCCACCATGGAGCCTTTTTATGCTCAAAATAACTCACTAGAGTCGTATCTACATCACCATGCAATGTTTTTACATGCACATCAAATAATTCCAAAATAAACGGAGTAGACTCCACTATGTCCGGGAAAAGGGATACTGTTAATGCATCTGCATCCATTCCACCATTCATTCCGCTAAGCCCTAACATTGATGCCATACCAGATAGCTCATTTCCACTGTTTTTTCCTGATTCCGGTGCTAAAGTTACCTCAACTTTATACATAGGAGGAAGACTAAAAGCTATTATTAAACCTAATATAGCACTAACTCCTGCTACTTTTATCAATTGTTTTCGGGCAAGCCATAACTTCTTGACATACACCATCAAATCTATTTCCGGTGCCTTGGATATTATATCTTTCTTTTCTTCACTCATCTTATTTCAATATATTAGCAATAGACGCCGCTGTTAATCCTAATGAACCTATAGATGAAGCTATTCCCAAAATTGTTTGGAAATTCATTCTTCCGTTCTTATCTTTTACCGGTACCACAATCTCGCACCCCGGCTCAATCATATTTCGCCCCGAACCTTTGACTTTGGCAACCTGACCGTTCATATAAATGATAAATGCCCTGCTCTTACGGGCGTTGTTTGCAAATCCACCGGCCTGACTAATATAGTATTTCACTGATTTATTATCTTTATAGGCTACGGTATTAGGCAACATCACCGCACCGTTTATCTTTACAGTATTACTCAACTCAGGAACAACCAACTTATCACCGGCACGAAGCACCACATCCGCACTGGAACCCGGATTCTTCATTGCCAATTCCAAATCAATACCCACCGAATAAACACTGTCCAAATCCAACTTCAATGAGTCCATATTGGCTTGTCCCATTTCACGGCGCATCATCTTAAACACATCTTCCATACGCTTCAGCTCCTCATCATTCGCCTGACGAATCAGCTTGGCACCTTTCACATAAGCAAAAGGAGTTACACCACCGGCCTTTTTTACCAAATCAGAAAGACGTTCACTTTTATTGGTCAGTGCATAAGTACCGTCATAAAGCACCTCACCCGTAATGTCTACATTGGCTTGTTCCTGATAACCCGGACTTCTTCTGACATACACCTGATCATAAGGCTGCAACACAAAACCGGGCTCACCATCAATTACAAATCCATCCTTCAAAGAGAAAGAATACATTTTACCAATAGTAGAAGAAACATCCGTACTCTTATTGTCCTTGATACGGCGTGAGACATCCACACGAACGGTAGAAGCCGACTCTTTCAAGCCACCTGCCTGAATAATGATATCTTCCAGCGTCGTGTTGTCGGCGTACGGCAACTCCCCGGGACGGGCTACTTCACCAAACACTGTAATTACACCCATATCCTGCAAATCATGGATACTGGGAATATATAGAACATCATTCTTCTGTAAAGGAATATCGGGGATAGTGCCATCGAGCACCTTCTTTATGTCGACAGAAATCACCTCACGTGTCAAATTATCACGCTCACGATGTAACACGGCACGGGCAGTAAACGCATCTCCCATCAAACCGTCTGCTTTTTCCACCAACTGGCGAACCGTATTCAATGAGCCTCCAAACTGATAGATTCCCGGACGGTAGACCGCACCCTTAATCTCCAGCTTATTTTCAAAACGATTCAAGATAGCCTCAGCCGTTACCTTGTCACCATCTTTCACCGGGAAGACTGAATAATCGATATCATCAATCGTATATACTTGATATTCTCTGCCATTCTGACGAATCATACGCAAGGCACGGGTGTATGCATCTCCCGAAAAGCCACCGGCATACTTAAGCAGGGTCTTTACATTTTCGCCATCCTTCATTTCGTATTTCATGGGGCGTTTTACATTTCCTTCAATCGTCACCAAGGCTTGATAAGGAGGCACAATGACAACATCCCCCTCCTGCAGACGAATGTCATCAGTGGCTTTGCCACGCATAATAAAATCGTACACATCGATTGTAGCAATAGGCTTACCGCCACGAACTAACTGAATGGCACGCAAACTACCAATATCATTTACTCCGCCTGCACGGTAAAGAGCATGGAAAACAGAAGAAAAAGAAGAAAGCGCATAAGTACCCGGAGTCAGTACCTCTCCCATCACATTTACCTGAATGGTGCGGCTGTCTCCCAGTGTCACCTTTATCTGTGAAACAGGTTTTTCACTGTCTATGCCGGCATAAATCCGGTTCAGCTCCTTGCGTAAATAATCCGTTGCCTCGCTCACCGTCATGCCGTTCAGATACACCAAACCAATATCTTCTATATTAATGTATCCATCAGGAGAAATATTATCGCGTATGGTAGCTTGATTAGTTCCCCAAATATCTATAATCACTTCGTCTCCGGGCCCCAAATGATAATCCACCGGAGTAGCCAGATTCACACTAGGCTCAAATGTCAAATTCTTGGTATTGAAAATATCACGTCCGAAGACCTTTTCCTCTTTCTTCTCTTCTTCTTCCTGCAAATAAAGGATCGTGTTATTGTCATATACAATATTTCCATCTCTATCAATGGTATAGGTACCCATCTCCTTGGGTTCCAACGGTTCTGTCGTTACATATTTATAAACAGGAACTTCTTTTTTCTCCGAAGAATCATCAAAATTAAAATTTTTATCGATGTAATCACTGCCGTCCTTTCCGTCTTCCTTTTCCTTAACCCCGTTCTTGGTACGACTGCGCCCTTTCGTGTTGTCTAAAGTAGAAGACGATGAGTTTTTTCCATTCTTCTTTTGCTGTTCGTACAGTAATTTGACACGTTCCGCCTGTTCCTTGGTCACTCCCCTACGAGCAAGCTCCGTACTAATCTGCTGCTGGCTTTTACCTTGCAACAAACCATTCTGCACATATTCCACCACTTGCTTATCGGTCATACCACCCCCCACCTGCGCAACAGAAGTGACAGACAGGCAAATTAATAGCAATACAAATGTTACTATTTTTCTCATCATAAATCCTTCAATAGTTCTTTTAATTTATTTTTTCGACTAGTTTAGTATAAACTCCGCAAAAGTAAGCAATCTTTTTGATATAAGCATTAAAATATTGCTAATAAAAAAGTATGTATCATACTTCATTATAAAATCGTTATCTTCAGTTATCATATCAAAAAACTCAAGAGAGAGAGCAACAAAACAGCCAAGACAGTTTTCATAAACAAGGGTGACTACTTTTGAAAACAATAGAAACATCTTTTTTGTTTCTCCGGATAATCCAATTATTCATCCCCCTCTCCTTTGGATAAAAATCTTGCTTTTGTCCTAAAAAGGATAATTTATTTCCCCGATAATATCCTCACTGACGATAATATCAACAAAAAACGACTTATATTCCCAAAATTAATCGATTTATATTGCTTAATACCAATATTTTTCCTTATTTTTGCCAAACATAATAAAGAATGATATGAAAAAGAGAATATTGATTCTGGACGACAAAGAAACAATAGCAAAAGTACTGTCTATTTATTTAATGGCTGAATATGACTGCATTTGGTTGCAGGACGGAGTTCAAGGAATGAAATGGCTACAAGAAGGGAATCTGCCGGACTTAATAATTTCAGACATACGCATGCCGGAAATGAGAGGAGACGATTTTCTGGAATGGATTAAGGCTAACGAACTGTTCAAGCACATTCCCGTCATTATGCTGAGCAGCGAAGACAGCACCACCGAACGAATAAGACTACTCGAAATAGGTGCGGAAGACTATATCGTAAAGCCCTTTAATCCGATGGAACTTAAGATCAGAGTAAAAAAGATAATCGAATAGGTTATGACAACTAATCTGCTTTATATAGGAAAAAGCAAGTCTTTTTTGACTCAATTCGGAAAATTGGAAGATGTGCAATTAATTTATGCCAAAGACCATAAAGATGCCATTACCATTTGTATCAACCTTAAAGCGAGAGAGAATATTATCATCCTCTATGAACAGGGTAACTTGAAGGAGGATGTGGAAAACATCACTCTTTTCAGGAAAAAATTCTATCAGGGTTATGTAGTGCTGGTCACCGGCGGCTTAAAAAAAGAAGAAAGCGCTGCGTATCTGAAAAGCGGAATCAATGATACAATCAGTCCCAATATTTCAAAAGAAGAGCTGATTCAGAAGATTGACTTAATAAATAAAAGACAAGAGTTGCTCTACATCAGCAACAGAAAGAAAAAAGTGGTAAAGCGTTTCATACTGCCTCGGTGGAAACGCTTTTTTGACATCACTTTTGCCGGTATAGCGCTCATCGTTCTGTCACCGGTCTTCCTTATTATATCATTGGCAATTAGATTGGAAAGCAAAGGTCCTGTTATTTATAAAGCAAAAAGAGTAGGAACGAATTACAACATCTTTGACTTTCTGAAGTTTCGCTCCATGTATAATAACGCAGACAAGCATCTGAAGGAACTGACAGACTTAAACCAATATAAATCTGAAGATGACACCGCTACCGAGCCCAAAGGATTCTCTGATGATGACCTGGATGGTTTTCTAATTGGAGACGACGGCGTTATACTGGTTTCTGATGACTTTATCATCCCTGAAGAAGTGTTCGCATCCAAACGCAATAGTGAACAGGACCAACCGTTTGTAAAAATAGAAAAAGACCCTCGTGTCACAAGAGTAGGACGCTTCCTACGTAAATACAGCTTGGACGAACTACCACAACTTATCAATATATTGAAGGGAGATATGTCTGTGGTAGGCAATCGGCCTCTCCCTCTCTATGAAGCCGAGCGCTTGACGAACGACGACAGCATAGACCGGTTCATGGCTCCTGCAGGACTGACAGGCTTGTGGCAAGTGGAGAAACGGGGAGACCCTGGGAGGTTGTCTGCCAAAGAACGAAAAGAACTGGACTTGAAATACAGTAAAGAGTTCTCGTTCGGAATGGATATGAAAATTCTACTAAAAACATTTACCGCTTTCATTCAAAAGGGAGATGTATAAACAATAATAAAAAATGATTTAAAGGGGAAAAGACATTTTATGAAACAACTATATGCTATTATCATTCTCATATTTCTGTTTGCAGGCTATGCCAAATCTCAGGAAACACACGGAACACAGCAATCTGTCACAACACAGGATGAAGTAAATTCAAGTATAAATATAGATATAGCCAAAATCAAATTACCTCCACTGAGTGTGTTATACGAAAATGCACGCAGCACTCCAAGCATCGAAATTCTGGAAAAAGAGAAACAATTACAAAAAAAATTGTTAGCTAAAGAAAAAAGAAGCTGGATGAGTCTTTTTAATGCTTTCGGAAATGTTTCGCACGGCATTGCCGATAATATCGGCTCGTCTACCGACCCTACCACTCCTTTAATTTATCGTTATACGGGAACAGAACAGACTTCGTGGAGCGTGGGAGGTTCTGTCACACTACCGCTCGAAACGTTATTCGACCTACCTGGCAAAATAAAACGACAACGCATTCAGGTAGATATCGCAGAATTGAGAAAACAACAGGCATATGAGGAATTAAAAATACAAATAGCCCATCTGTATGTCCAGATTTTATCGAATATCGAAACCTTACAACGTTCGGCAGAACACCTTGCTTTATATAAAGGTGCATCTGCCATTGCCGAACAGGAATACAGAAACAGACGCACGACAATAGATGCGGTAGCCCAAACGAAAGAAAAAGAATTTGGAGCCAATCAGGGGTTTGCATCTCTGCGCTCGACTATCAATGACCAATTGTTAATGCTCGAAATTATTTCTCATACACCAATTCTTACCATTCAGGAAGAGTTAAGTGTCACCGAAGGAATTGACAAAAGTGAAAATACTGAACTGAAATAATATGGAATTATTCAAATATATAGTAAGATTTTTCTATCGCATTCGCTGGTGGATGGTTATCTTTCCGTGTATTGCCGGTGTTATAGCATGGTTTATGACCCGAGACCTTGAAAAGACATACGATGTAAAAACAACTATTTTTACAGGGATTATTTCAGGATACAATGTAGATGTTACCGACTCCCGCAATGCAGGAGTACATCTGAGCAATCTGATGAACATCATCACAACCGAACGTACCTTGAAGATTGTCTCTCTCAAGTTGCTTGCCCGTTGCCTTGTATATGGGGATGCCGAGAAGAATACAAGCTACATCTCGGCAGAACACTATCAACAGTTAGTGGGTAGCGTTCCCAGAGAGATGAGAGCGCTCATCGACAAGCAGAATGAGGAAAAAACTTACAATAAGCTGGTTGCTTTTGAAAGGCCGTCTGTTAATAATTTTATTTACAGATTGCTTAACTATACGCATCCTTACTTTAGCATACCGCTCCTTTCTCAGAATATCAAAGTAGCCAGATTGGGTAACAGTGATATGATAGAAATAGCATACAGTTCCAATGATCCCGGAATTGCTTACAATACACTTGATATATTGAATGAGGAGTTTGTCAAACAATATCATGAACTGCGATATGGAGAGACCGATAATGTTATTAAGTTTTTTCAGGAAGAGCTGGCTCGACTAGGTAAAATGCTGACCTCTGCCGAGGACTCTTTAATAGAATACAACATTGAACACCGTATCATCAACTACGGCGAACAAACCAAACAGGTGGCGGGAATGGATGCCAGTTATCAGATGATGGATAATGACTTGCTCATCACTTACTCCACCAGTAAAGCGTTAATTGATTTTTATGAATATAAACTGGGAGATATTGCCAAAGCAATCCGTACTAACAACCTATTCTTAAACAAACTTCAGCAAATATCACAATTAAATACAAAAATCTCTACTATGGAGATTACTCCCGACCAAAAAAATCAACAAGTACTGGAAAATGAGAAGGGGGTGCTTAATGATGCAGAGAAAAGTATTAATGACATTGCAATGCAATTGAGTGCCGAATCAGCTTCAACCAATAATGTACCATACGAAACCTTGATAAGTCAATGGCTGGAGCAGGTCGTATTGATGGAAAAGACAAAAGCACAGATGGATACCCGCGATATCATGAGAGAAAAGATAGACCGGGATTTCCTGTACTTCTCTCCTATCGGTGCTACACTCGGACGTAAAGAACGGCACATCGGCTTCGTGGAAAGTAATTATATGTCAACAATGGGGGCATTGAATGCCGCTATCTTACGCCAAAAGAATCTAGAGATGACTTCGGCCTCACTCAAAATCATGAATCCGCCATTGTTCCCTCTTACTTCTTCTCCCACCAATGCACGGATGATTATACTTTCGTCCATATTGGGTACCTTATTGTTTATCATTGGTTATTTCCTGATTATCGAAATCTTAGACCGTACCCTCAGGGACAAGATACGCACACAACGCATCACCGGAAGTACTGTTATCGGGGCTTATCCCAAAGACAGCGCCCTACGATACAGAAGGTATAATAAGGCAATAGACGAAATGGCCATCAAGCAGTTAAGTACTAGTCTGCTACCCCATCTAAGTGTCAGCAAACAACGAATCATCAACCTACTGAGCACGGAAGAGAAAGATGGCAAGACGCATATAGCATTAGCTCTGGAACAATATTGGACAAGCATCGGACTGGACGTGAGACGCATCACGTATGACGAAGATTTCTTAAGTGAAGACAGCCTGTACGTTCAGGCTAATAACATAAAAGACTTGTGTCCTGACCTTGGAAAAGATGAAATTCTTTTAATAGAATATCCGGTGCTAAAGAGTAATCCGATTCCTCCCACACTGTTAAATGAGGCTTCTGTCAACCTGATGATTGTACGTGCAAACAGAACATGGAAAGACATTGACCAACTGATGTACAAGCGTTTATTGCAGGCTAAAAATGAGCAAATACCCTTGTTCTTCTACTTGACACAAGCCGGCAGAAATACGGTTGAGGAATTCACCGGACAACTTCCTCCGTATACGAGATTTAAAAATATGGAATACAGACTCTTTCAATTGGGGCTGACTGCTGTTGAATATAACAAGAAATAAATGATAGTTAAGGAATATAACATCTTTGAAAAAGGAATCAATGCAATTGTCGTGACTGTCGGATTATTGCTTTGTATCTGGACTGCCACTACTATGAAAGCGACAGTAGCAACCGCAATCGGTCTGATTCCCTTCCTGCTTACTTTTATTTTTATCTGCATCAAAAGGCCGACTATTCTTCTATGCATCACCTTTATTATCAACTATATTATAATGGGAATCAACCGATATTATCCGATTCCGATTCCCATCACCAATATCTTCGACCTATTATTCGGCATTATGTTGACGCTCATCATACTCAAACAAGTATATACGGATGACGACAACAGAAAGAACGCAATGAATGCTTACACATTCGTCTTGTTAGGATGGCTGTTATACTGTATCATCAATGCAGGAAACGGCATCACGGGAGAGTTATATCCCGAAGCGTGGCTCAGAATATTAAGACCTTGGGCCATCTATCCGTTGCTCACATGTTTCATTCTATCCATACATTGCAACCGCTATTCTTTTCTGCATTATTTTCTGATTCTGTGGGGAATATTCACCTTGTTGGCTGCTACAAAAGGTTATTGGCAAAAGAACAAAGGATTTGACAGCACCGAACTGGCATGGCTGTGGGCATACGGTGCACGCACTCACTTCATACATTCGGGCATCCGTTATTTCTCGTTTTTTACAGATGCAGCCATATTCGGATCTACTATGGGACTATCATGCACCACCTTTTTCTTGTCGGCACTATACTCCAAAAACCGATACCTCAAGCTATTCTATTTTGTAGTCAGCATGGCAGGATTCTACAACGGCAAGACGTGATGCCTACCGGCAATACCGACTGGTTAAAAACGTTATTTGGCAATAGCTTTACCCACGAGCATTCATTGAGCGTAAATGGTGGAACGGATAAAATACAATATTATCTTTCTGCGAATTATCTGGACCAAGGAGGTCTCTTGAAGTTTGGAGATGATAGCAAACAACGCTACTCCTTTACTGCAAAAATCAATGCGGACTTAACCAAATGGTTGAAAATAAGTTATAGTATGCGTTTTAACCGGACGGATTATGAAGCTCCTTCATTTGCCGGAGGCGATATCAAAAGTAATGTATTCTATTTCGATGTATGTCGCTACTGGCCTGTCATTCCGGTAGTAGACCCAAACGGATTCTATACTGTCGAATCCAAGATTTACCAATTAACAGAAGGAGGCCGATATAAATCACAAAAAGACGTGATGGCACACCAGCTTGCTTTCATCGTGGAACCCATCAAAGACTGGAAAATTAACGTAGAATTGAACTACCGTTCCAACTATAATTTCGACCATACCGATTATCAAACCGTTTATGGTTATGATGTGAGTAAAAATCCCTACATTATTGCCAATCAAACTTCCAGCGTTACAGAATATGCTTATAAGAGTAATTTCTTCAATCCGAACATCTTTACCGAATACGGCAAATCATTAGAAAGCGGGCACAACTTTAAAGTGATGCTGGGTTTTCAGAGCGAACTATTCAAACAACGTGATATTACCGCTTCCCAAGACGGTATCATGTCGGAAGTGGCTACCTTGAACACCACGCAGACAAATGCACAAAACAGAGGAGGGTACTCCGAATGGGCTACAGCCGGCTTCTTCGGACGTGTTAATTACGACTACAAAGGACGTTATCTGGCTGAAGTAAATATGAGATATGACGGCACTTCACGTTTCCTTCGAGATAACCGCTGGAATCTATTCCCATCATTCTCCTTAGGATGGAACATGGCCCGTGAAGCATTTTTTGAAGATCTGACCGATTTAATCAGCACATTCAAGATACGTGGTTCATGGGGTGAATTGGGCAACCAAAACACAGATAACTGGTATCCATTCTATCGAACTATTGATATTAACAAAGACCAATGGGGCAATTACGCACTAGGCAGTTGGCTGGTAAATGGCGTAAAACCAAATATTTCCAAAGAATCTGCGCTGGTATCTTCCTTACTGACATGGGAAAAGACGCAAACACTGGATTTAGGTTTCGACTTATCTATGCTCAACAATCGTTTGAATGTAACATTCGACTATTTCCAGCGTAAATCTAAAAACATGGTAGGCCCCGCCCCCGAACTACCCAATCTCTTAGGCATTGCCGTTCCCAAAGTAAACAACCTCGATATGACTTCCAAAGGTTGGGAAATACAGGTGAACTGGCGCGACCAGATACGCGACTTTAAGTATGGAGTTACCTTATCTTTGTCAGACAATCAAGTGGTTATTGATAAATACCCCAATCCGTCAAACACAATTTTAGATAAAGACAATAATAATACGTATTATGCAGGTGCTCACGTAGGTGATATATGGGGATTCCAAACAATCGGCATCGCAAAGACCGATCAAGAGATGAAAGATCATTTGGCCGGTATGCCCAATGGCGCACAGGATGTACTCGGTTCCGGCTGGGGAGCAGGTGACATCATGTATGCGGATTTGAACGGTGACGGCCAGATCAGCAGAGGTAACAAAACACTGGCTGATCATGGTGATTTGAAGAAAATAGGCAACAGTACACCACGCTACAACTTTGGTTTGAATCTGGATGCCGCCTGGAAAGGGTTCGACCTTAAATTATTTTTCCAAGGAACGATGAAACGTGATTATATGCCGGGGAGTGGTTCTACAATGTTCTGGGGAGCAGTAGGCTACTGGCAAACCAACTTTTTCAAACCTCATCTGGACTATTTCCGCGGAGAAGATACGACTAATCCGCTAGGAGCTAACCTGGGTGGTTATTATCCGCGTCCTCTCGAGAATGATAGAAACCGTAATCCACAGACCCGATATTTGCAAAATGCGGCTTACTGCCGTCTGAAAAACGTTACTTTAGGTTAT
>ENA-ORSM01002745-ORSM01002745.1-human-gut-metagenome-genome-assembly--contig:-NODE-2745-length-12021-cov-5.565519_pt1 | contig 12021 bp, 4 predicted proteins | sample MGYA00241903_ERZ509170 | MGnify/ENA primary metagenome ERZ509170 (study PRJEB26280, sample SAMEA2338784) | human gut metagenome | biome: human gut; feature: human-associated habitat; material: faeces...
GCTGCCGGAGCGGTGCTTAAGCCGCAAGGCGGGAATTGTGCGGTGTTGCCCAAGGTCTATCTGAAATCAAAAAACGCCGGATATTTCCATTTCTCAGCTGCACCCCAACAAAAAAAGCAGCGGCCAGCAATCTGCCAGCCGCTGCTTACCTTATTATAATAGCGCTCCCGGATGTTCCGCTCCGCTTCATCTCAATTACTCTTCGCTGTCATCCGGGATATCTTCCTCAAAAGCATCCATCCAGCTTTCGTTGTGCCACTTATCTTTTTCACCCTTTTCCTTGGCGGCAACCTTCTGCCGTTGTGCCTGGTCGTTCATTATGGTGCCGATCGGGTTCAACGCGCGTTCTTCAATAATGTGGTAGAACAGCCCCATCGGGTTATTCACGTTGGGGTCCTTGGCGGCCTTTGCCCAGAACACATCAAAGTCCAGTTCATGCGCCATAGCTTCCATCAACGGGGTCAGGCTGCCATACTTTTCAATTACTTCATTCATGCAGGCCAGGTAATGCAGCCGCATTTCGTCTTTCAGCCCATTGCGCAGGCTGGAAGGCGAAGGCACGCACCGCGCTGCCAGGTGGCGGTAAATTTCGTGGTAAGCGCCGCGCTGGCCGCTCGTCAACGTCTTTTCCAGGTATCCATCATCTACAAACTTTGCAAACTCTTTTCGCATATCCTGCCGTTTTACAATCGTTTCTGGAATCAGCTCTACCTTGGGCGGTTCCGGCTCCGGCATCGTTTGCTGCACCGGCTCGTCCATCACATGGTACTCCGCTTCCAACAGCTCCTCTTTGGGCTCTGCTGCCGGCTTTGCCTTGCGGAAAATATAAATGCGATAGTTATCCATATCCTCGCGCAGCACCTTGTTCAGGTACCGCGCCGGGCTGCGCATCGTCTGCGACCGGGGAATGATCTCCTGTGCATAGCGGGGTGCCACACCGGCCAGCCAACTGGTCAGCCCGCCGCAATCCAGGATGATGGCATTCATCTTTCCAAACACCGTTTTGTTGCCGCCGTCCTGCTCGCCATCGCCTGCCTGGATGGTGCAGCAGGCATCTGCCAACACATCAATGATCACTTCCACCGCGTGCAGCTCTTCGGGCGTAATCTCCGCGCGCAGCTGATCCATGCGCGCTTTCACAAGAATTTCCTCCCGCAGCTCGGTGCGGTGGCGTCCAAAGGAATAGGGGATCGTTGTTTCCGGTGCCGAAACATAATCAAAGGTGATCACGCTGGGGTCATCCAGCAGCGAATCCTCAATCGCCACGGTGGGGCGGCCCTTCTTTTTGCTCTTTTTGCGCACTGTGCTGTTGATGCTGTCCAGGTTGGCCTGTGCGGCGGCATCATCCACCGGGTCAATCGTTACCACCAGCGAAAGAACCTTCTGCCCTTTTTTTTCGTACACATCGTAATTAAAAATAATATCCGTCTTTTCGTTAATTTCCGCCTTTGCCTTTTCCAGTGCCAGGCGGCGGAAATCCGACCATCGGTTGGCCGTATACGAAAGCTGTTCATACAGCATGCTCAGGTTCCATACCAGCGGTTCCCCGGCCGCTTTCTTTTTCAGGTACAGGCTCTGGTAGCTCTTGCATAGCTCGTAAATGCGGATGGAATAGGTGGACCGCATCAGCATGGTGTAGGTCACATCCATGGTGGTATACAGGGTTTTCAGCTGCACCAGGTGCGGTTTCAGCACCGGGTCCAGCGTGATGGTCATGCGCGCGCGGCCCTCATCAATGCGCACTTTATCAATCCAGCGGAATGTTTCCACCGTGGAAGTTCCGTTATTCTTGATCCACTGGATGGGTGCGTTGGCCAGCTCCTCAATATTTTTGCGCACCTGCTTGTACAGCGCCCCGCTGTGCGGGTCCATGCCGGTCATCTTGATAAAATCATAAATGCTCAGCTCATAAGAGGGCAGGTCCGTATCCTCCGGCTTAATCATCGAAAAAATATGCAGCATCAGGCGCTGCTGGCTCAGCGTCAGGTTGTTGCGCGTCATCTGTACAAGGTCATTGGATTTGCGAACGATGGTCTGGTCCCCGCGTTCTTCAAACGTAACGACAAACGGATCATCTTTTTTCTGTTTACTTGCCGCCATAAGCAGGGGCCTCCTATATCGGTTGCTGTATCCCGGGTGGTCACGCACATCATGCTAAATATTATAGCACATCCTGTTGTCCAGCGCAAGAATTGCAAATTTACACAGGGTTTCACCGCCATTACCCTGTGCAAAATGCAACACCCGCGTTGTGGTTTGCCATATATCCTGTGGGGGCTGCAGCTCGGGTGCAGGTTACACAGGGTTTTATTGTGCTTTTCTGTCCTGTTGTTTCAGAGTTCTGTAACCTGATGGAATGGCAACACCAATTTTTTCCCGTTCTCCCCCATCTCCCGGCTTACCTCTGGTTGTTATTATGGCTTAGTTGTTTAGTTCTATATTAGTAATAGGTAGAGCCTGTGTAATTTAACAACGCAAACCTGTGTGTTCAACCAACTGCAGCCTGTGCATTCCACCACCATTTTCCTGTGCGGAAAGCAACCTGCGTAAAGTTGCAAATAAGCCAAAAACAGCCAAACCTGTGTAAATTGCAACACGGGGAACGGGCCTATCCTGTGTGGTTTTCCAACAGGTACGCGGGTCACGGCGGGGCAGGGGAGCGGGAATACCCTGTGTAAAATGCAACTGTTCCGGGGGTAACCTGTGCGTTTTTCCAACGGTAAGCGGCATAGGAAAACAAGGCAATCCTGTGCGTTTTTCCAACACGTTTCGGGAATGTTCGGCACAGAATGCGGGCAATACCCTGTGCAAAATTGCAACAGCTCACAGCTGCTTCAAATAGATCAGTTGCAAATTTACACAGGGTAGAACCCCTTATATTATAAGGTAAGTGCCGCACAGAATGGCGCGTGAGGGGTTGCAGTTTACACAGGATAGATTGAAAGCTGGGAGCTGGGAGCTATCTGAAACGTCAAAAAGCTCGTCTGTTTCAGCAAACGCAGCCGGATTTTGTGGTTGCGAAAGATCCGCTTTTTTCGTTGCTCTCAGATGCACCTCAGGAGCTGGCGCAAATAGAAATCGGCAAGGGGGAACCGGGAATCAGGGGCGGGGCAGGGGGGGGACAAAAAAGCGAATGGCATATCTGCAGCAAACCCGCACCCCGTTGTAAAGGGAGAACGGCGTACCGTTGGCGGGCGTGCAATCCACCAAACACACACCCGCCGCCGCAAACACCGCAAACCGTTTGCAGGGGCGCGGTGTACCCATCGCGCCGCAAAAAAACGGGAACCGTGCGCCGCAAACCTGCCATCCCTCCCACAAGGCGCCCACCCAGCCGCCAGGCCCCGCCACAAACAGGCGCATGCGAAACAAATAATTGCGCAAAAACAGGGAAATGTAGCAAAAAAGGCGAATTTTGCTGCAAAGTTGCGCTCTGTGTGCGCAGAGAATCATAAACGCGCGGTTAAAGTATATAAAAATGACCGCTGCCAAAAAGAAAATCAGGAATAAATTATACAAAGGCTTTGAATACATTGTATAATTGGAGGAAAACGCAATCAGTAAAAGTGCTGAAAAACAGGAATTTACGTGGATTGTATTGCCTTTCTGGTATAAAGGTGCTATACTTTAACACTGAAAAGTAAATGCGCAATGAGAAGATTCGATGCGTAATTTTTTTGAAAACAACATGGCAACGGTTGCGCAAGTAAAAGAAGCTGGCTTCTTTTATTGTTCCACAGGGATCCCCTGTGGAACAATGTGCTTTCATCAAGCCAGCGCGAAAGGCGAGTGAGCAGATTGAATAGAACAGGGAAAAACACAACAGGTTGGGCGCGCCGGCTGACAGCGCTGCTTGTCACCGCTTGCCTGGTTATGGCAATGGCCCTGCCTGTATACGCCGAGGTGGATCTTCTGCCCGACGCACCTGACGAAGTAGAGCTGCTGGAGGATGAGCAGGGAACGGCCTCCGGGGAGGATACCGTTCCGCCGGAGCAGAACGCCGCCGCCCCGGAACCGGAACAAAGCGCCGAGCCGGAGCAGCCCGCCCCGACCGAAACGCCGGAGCCCACGGCAGAACCCACCCCGACCCCGGAACCGGCAGCCACCGCAACGGCCACCCCTGTGCCGACCGTGACCCCCACCGCCACCCCGGAACCGACCGAACAGCCGCAGAAGATGTACGCCGCAAAAAGCGTGGATAACGTGCAGGCAGTTAGTGAGGGGGGAGTGCCGGCTACTTACACGCTCTATTTTGCAGTGCCTGAGAGCTGGAGTGATTATACAAGCGTTAAAATTTATGCAGTAGATTCAACAGACACTAACCAGAAGGGGTATACGCTTGAAATGCAGGAAGCTGACAAAACGGAGGACGGAAGAAAAATTTATTCTGCGGTCCTGAATAAGGACGATCACTATCAATGGGGAGGATTGGGTGGACTAGAATTTCACGAATATAACGGGAATCAGTTTGTAGCTAAAGTGGTAATTGCTGGTGTAGATAATAATCCACGTACGTGGCTGTCGTTCAAACCAGAAGATAAAGATAAAGAGTATTATATCCGCGGCGACTACTATGACGGAGAGACGAAAACATGGTCTACCTATACGGTTCGCCATAATCATTTCGCTGGCAAAGAGATGGTCTTTGAAAAAAAAACCAGTGAAACACTAACGAACGTCCAAGCCTGGTTTTATGAACCGAATGAGAATGGAGAGCTTATCCAGGTCGCAATAGCCTTAAATAATGCTGGGGCGGATTCTGGTATTGCTCCTAATTCCACAGCAACCTTTACCATTCCTAACGATTATTGCTCTTATGTTCAGTTTACATGGAATGAGAGCGGTTCCACAAAATCCAGCAAATTCTATAACTTCTATGGTGAAAAAGTTAGTGATGATAAAAAATCCTTTACATACAGTGATACAAGTAAATGCTTTATCTATACTGGCGAAGACAACGAAAGATGGGGTATAGAAAAGTCTGTCCTTATCTATTACGATGCTACTTTCTCAAAGCTGCCAACAACAGGTACTAATGATACTGACGGCAACTATTCAATCCCCAAAGCCGATCCCAAAGCCGATCCCAAAGCCAATCAAAGTACGGTTTACTACCGCTTAAAAGGAGAAACCGTAGATAGCATAGGCGGCGCAATGAGCCGGATTGAGGGCACAGATTACTATGCAGCAGATGTGCCGGATGGCTATACCCAAATTGTATTCTCTTCGCATCAGTTGAGTAGCGATGATATCACTACAACAAAATGCGGCGACACTACAGGTTGGGAAAACATCCCTGATAACTGTCAGAATACGGAACAGTGCTTCTATGCGGATACGAATGACGATGCAGTATATAGCAAGGGAGTGCGCGGCGGCTACTGGGCTCCAAAAGACACCACCCCGCGTGATGCCGAAACGTGGAAAAATCGTGATGCCGAAACGGGGAAAGAAACTCCAATAGTAGATATTGCATCCGCTCCTTTTACGGAAGAATCAAACACAAAGTATGTTACCAGTACGCTGTATGACTATTATACAGATTACGAGTTGAATGGCAAGAACCGTGATGGCTACGGTAGCTATACTGATGCAAGTCACCGCAACTGGGTACCCTTCCGTGAATTTGATCAGGCGCTGAGCGATTATTATGCTAAGGCAGGTGCCCAATACCCGATTTATACCGGACATTTCCAGCCTGCAGGTGTAGCGGAATTTAGCCAGATTGCAGATACATTAAATTTGTTTGGTTACGACAAAAACGATCCGAATACCGTTAATCGTTTTATGGCAATCAATAACTCTCAGCGTAATGAAGATAATAGCGGAGGTTCTGAGCATACATACTATGCCTATCAGGGTTTGGTTGCGGATACAACATCCACCGGTAAAGCAACAGGTGAACCGCTGCTGAAAGGTACAAAAATAGTAGAACCGCACTTTAACAAAGACTTCCTCTTAGGAGAGAATAGTAAAAAAGCAAAGCTTGGTGAAGTGTATGAGAATGTAAAGTTCCCATTTACTAAAGTGAAAAATCTTTTTGGTAATGAGACGGACGTTGATTATTGGTGCTTTGACAGCAAGGATACAACCTTGTATCTAAAACAAGATTCGGGACAAAATTCGGATTCAAAATATTTTCTCCAAAGTGCCAAGGACAGAGAGTCTTCAAAGAATGTGAGTGCGTCATCGAACTCGAAAGACCCTTATGGCTACTTCCCGTTCAATGAAACAGCAGACCCTGGTGTGTTTTCTACCTACAATTACGGCTTTGGCACCAAGCTGCAGATGGATTTTACCCTGACGGATGACGGCATGGTGGAAACAGAAAAGGCAGATGGAACAACGGAAAAAACCAGCATCAAGTTCTTCTTCTCCGGTGACGATGACGTTTGGGTATTCATTGATGGCAAGCTGGCGCTTGACGTTGGCGGCGCCCATGGTGAGGTTTCCGGCCTGCTGGAATTTGGCGAGGCAAATGAAAAGAATAATAGTGTAACAGCCTATGTCAGTAGGGTCAAAAAAGGCGGAACGTCAGATAAAGAAGATAAAGATGAAAAAAATGGCAATCGCGCTGTCAAGAACGTAACATATAAAGGCGAGAACATCGATTTCTACGCGCAAGGCACTACTCTTAAAGACCTCGGCAAAGGCCAAAAGCACACCCTTACCATGTACTACATGGAACGCGGTATGTGGGAGTCCAACATGGCGGTGGCGTTCAACTTCCCGGATAATAACGAGCTGCAGGTTCAAAAAATCGTTGATAAAAAAGATGTCAATGAATGGTTCAAAAGCTGCTTCGATACTCCGGATCTGTTTGCATTCACCATCCAAAACCAGGCAACGCACTATCAGAATCCTCAACATGACGCTACCATTGATTCGGATGAGAACCTGATTAAGTTGAATACCAGCAACTATGCGAGCTGTAAACCGGTAGAAAATAGCAAGGGAATTATTTTTGAACCAACCACAGCGCTGGATGGTGAAGAAGCATTGCACTGGTACGCGCAATACCCAGATACCAATCCACCCAGCGGGCGTCGAAGTGAACGGTACGGCATACTGACATTGAATGATGCGATAAATATCAGCCAGAAGCGATACCTGACGTTCAAAATTTACGCAAAGTCGGAAAGCGACCAGGGCGTATTGTCGCTTGGCAACTTGTACCTTGAACTGCTGGACAAAAACAAAAAGCAGAAAGGCTGCCTGGGCACAACGTGCCTGAATGGTACTACATACGGCACGGTAACGCTGGAAAATGATAAGTGGATAACCATAAAGCTGGACTTGAACAAGCTGAATGCGGAGGAAGGCTTTGACCTGACGCAAGTAACAACGATCCGTGTGGGCGATAACTACCCACGGCACATTTACTTCAAGGACTTTGTATTCTCGGCCCAGGCCAAAGCTACAACCAAAACAGGCTTTACCACCAAGCAGGAAGATATCCCCGTTTATGGTTCCATTAATGCCGGAGGCCTGACAAATGCCGCAGGCGCACAGTTCACAACCACCAAAAACAACGATACGCACGTTGTGGATGAAAACGGCCAGTTTATGCTGCAAAACGGTGAAACCGTTACCTTCAGCGACCAGTTCCGCCGCGGCAGTTACATTTCGCTCAAAGAAACCCTGAACCCGAACTTGTATGATACCACATGGACGGTGTACGAGAACGGGCAGAAGGTTACTTCGATGAAGGGCGGTAGCACGGTAAAGACCGTGGAAGTTACCGACACGAACAAGTCGCTGGATAGGCAGAAGGATCCCGCCGACGGCCCCGATGATGGCCGAACGGAAGTCTATGATCCTGCACAGGGTATTGCAAATAACGGCTACACGGCAAGCCAAAAGCCGAAAAATGCAAACACCATTGTGTTCCGCTCTTATAAGAACCCGGACGAAACAACATCTTCGTTGACAAAGCTGAAAGTACAGTTTGTTAATACGGTGAAAACCGGAGACCTGGTAATCCAAAAAGCTGCGGCAAGTGATGAAGTTGATTTGATTAAAGGCAAATATACCTTTAATGTAACGTTCACCAATGTCGGCGGCGTAGGTCTGGAGAAGGACCCCATCGAAAAACAAGTTACCATCGACATGAACGACAAGGACCGTTGCGAGATCAGCGGAATCCCCATCGGAACACGCTTCCGTATTGAAGAGGTAACGACGAATGACGGCTCACACCTGCAAGGAGTGAGCGTAACAGGCGGCGGCGTTGATACGAAGGAAGTTGATAATACCTATGTGCAGGGGTCAATCGGCGAAACGGATGTTACCGCGACATTCACGAACACGATGCATGAATTGATCAACATCGACTTTACCAAAACGTGGGAGAACGCAAATGGTAGCCCGTTGGAAGATGGCTTGCCGGGTGAAATTTATATCCAGCTCCAGCGCCGCAAGAAGAAAAACGATCCCTGGAAGCCGGTGAGGTATCCGGAGGACGCAAAGACGGAATATGTAACGGTAACCCCGGCCAGAAATGGCTGGAACTGTGCCTTTACCTTTGCGAACCTGGACAAGTTTGACGTTGAGGATCATACGAACTACGAATACCGCATTGTGGAAGGTACGTTGGAGAATGGCAACTTTACCAAGGTAGAGCCGAAAGAAACCATTCCGATTAAAGGCAATACGTATGTTGTAACGGCTAAAGCGGAAGCAAAAATCAGCGATGAAGATGGCACAAAGAAAACCAATGCCACAGTAGGCGCCGATGGAACCATCACCGGCGGCAGCGGCACGATTGTGCTGACCAACAAGCTGCAGAACCCGAAGTTTGTACTGGATATCATCAAGAAGGACGCGGAACTCAATAATGAGAGCAAAGAAGTATTCTTGGAAGATGTTGAGTTCAAGCTGGAAAAGCTGGTCGAAACAACAACCGAAGGAAAAACGCAGTGGGTAGTAGATGAAAACTACCCATTCGATAGCACAAACATAGGTTCCATTACCGGTACAACCGGAAAGGACGGCAAGATAACCCCGAACCCGTTCACAGATCTGAAACCCGGCAGATACCGGCTGACAGAAACCAAAGCACACCCGGGGTACAACCTGTTGTCCAAGTCGATTGATATCGAATTTACCCAAGACGGCAAGTGTTCTATTGATGGTGTGGAAGTTAAGAAAGATGGTAATACGTTCAAAGATGGCCCCAATAACACCTACACCATGACCCTTCCCGTTCTGAACCGTAAAACGCCTGAGCTGCCCCACACGGGTGCAGACGCGCCAAGCCTGTGGCTGCTGATCGGCATGCCGCTGGCGGTGGCAGGGCTGTTGATATTCACATTCCGCTACAACAGGAAAGGGGGCCGGCGACATTAACCATCCCCCGGAAACCCAGCAACCCCCAGGGTACAGGGCCTGCCCGCCCGTGCGCGCCCGTTTACGGCAGGGCGCAGCCTTAAGCCAAGTGGGCAAGCGGCCCAGTTTTTCCTCCTTTTTTCTTCACGGCACAGTGCGGGCGGCGCGGCAGCGTTTCCCCGCTGCAGCGCCCCGCACTGCACGCCGTGCTGATGCAGAACCCTTAAGCCGGGCGGCCCCGCCGCCCATCCGATGATGATTTTTTTAAGAGAAGAGGTACTGAAATGAAAAAAGCAAAACGTTTTCTCACAGGCCTGTTGAGCGCCGCCCTGGCCCTCAGCCTGTGCGCCATGCCAGCAATGGCAGATGAAACAAAAGTTATGACGACACCGGATTGGAACAAAACGGGCTCTATTACCATTAACAAGTATGAATACAATAATACGAGTGCAGATAGTCCGAGAGATGATGGTGAAGGTGGCACCACAATTCCGGATGGTGCCAAAAAGCTGAATGGCGTTGAGTTTACAATTTATAAAGTGCAGGATGACGAATGGCTAAAGCAATATTATCAGTATACGGGGACTGATAGTGACAGTAAGCCTGTAAAACAGCCCAACGTTTCGGATTATGTTGCGGATGGAAAAATAAAAGCTGATTATAAGGACAAGAAAGTCGCAAGCAAGAAAACCGGTGAAGGACAAGAAGCAGAGGGTCAAGTAAAATTTGACAAGTTGGAGCTTGGTCTGTATGTAGTAATCGAAACCGATAAACCGGATTCTGTAACCAAAGCAACAGATCCGTTTTTGGTTTCCGTTCCTATGACATCGATTGATAAACAAAATTGGCTGTATGATATTATTGTCAATCCGAAAAACAAAACGGAATATGCAGGCATTACTTTACAGAAAAAAGGTAAGACCGGCAGCCAAGAAGATACTACCGTTATGGGAGGATACGAATTTAAGCTCGAGAAATATATCGAGGGTTCGGATGGTAATCCGGGAACCTGGACTGAGATTACCAGAGCAACGAAAAACGGCGTTGACAATGCAGGCAATCTGCTAAGTTTGACAACGAGCACTAAGGATGGAACTATTGTTATTTCCGATTTGAGTGCGGGTGTATATCGCTTTACCGAGAAAACAACCACAGGCAAAGATGGTTACATTGTTGACGGAAAGACGCACTATATTTTCAGAGTTAATGGCTCAAACATCGAAGAAATTACTAATGAGGATGAAAAGGCCAAGTATTCTGAGACAGGTTATAATAACGTTTTTGACGCTAAAGATGCAGGTGGAAACCAGGTTAATATCTATAACCACCGCCCTGATGTTGATAAAGAGGTGATTAAGCGCAATGGTACTCCTGACAAAGAAGCAGACTATAATATTGGCGATCGCGTACCGTATGTTGTGACGGTTAAAGTTCCGGAAAACATTACAAGCTTGAAAAAATTTGTGTTGGAAGATAAACCAACCAATTTGATTGATGATGTGGCCAGTGTAAAAGTTTACAATGGTGATGCCGAAGTTTCTGGTTTCTATACAGTTGCTGCCAAGGATGGAGTCGGTTTCACCATTACATTCAATCCTAGCAAAATGGCAGATTACGCTGGTGTAACACTTACAATTAAGTATGAGGCTGTATTGCAGCCGGGGGCAGTTGCGACTGTGGAAGGTAACTCCAATACCATTAAGTTGAGTTATTCTAACCAGATTCTCCCGACAACCACTCCGGGTGAAGAACCGAACCCCAGTGAAAATACGATTGAAGATCATACGTTTGTTTACACTTTCAAAATCAAGATTGAAAAAACAGCAGAAAATAAGACGACTCGCTTAGCTGGCGTAAAGTTTGACCTTTATAAGAGCGTAAAAACAGCAGATCTGACACAGCAAGAAACAAATGACAGCATCACGAATGAAGTAGCAAGAAAATTGGGTCTACCGGTAAGTGAAGACACGACTTGGGTTAAGATTACCACATTAATAACAAGTGATAGTGAAGATCCTACAATTAAAGGTACAGCTGAATATAAGGGACTAGCAGATGGTACTTATTATCTGGTCGAAACTGAGACGGTCGATGGATACAATTTGTTGAGTGCTCCTGTTAAAGTTGAGTTGAGTGTTTCTGCAAAAACCGAGTGGGTAAAGAAGAGTACATACGATGAAAAGGGTAATTTGGTTAAACATGATGTAACAAAGAAAAACACGACTTTTGAAAATAGTCAAGATGCAACGACTGGCTATACTCTGACTACCATCATCAACCGCAAGGGCTTTGACCTGCCTGTTACCGGTGGTTTCGGCACCCTGCTGTTCAGCGGCATTGGTGTGCTGCTGGTTGTGGCCGGTGTTGGCGTGCTGCTGAGCCTGAAAAAGAAGAACCGCACCTGATGCGCCCGCCGCAAGGCAAAACAATGTTACAATTCACCAATAGGGTATAGAGGGATAATCCATCATACACAGGGGGAGGGCCGGATTTGGCCCTCCCCCTATGGTGGGTTATTGGGGAATAAATTTTTTTGGGTGTACATGGCCGTTGTTCGGTTGATTTTTAGGTTCTGCGTGGGGAACCACCCCATGGGCGTTAGGTTTGCGGCGGGGAACCACCCCACGGCCGTTAGGTTTGTGGCGAGGAACCACCCCACGGCCGTTAGGTTTGTGGCAAGGAACCACCCCTCAG
>ENA-ORSM01002760-ORSM01002760.1-human-gut-metagenome-genome-assembly--contig:-NODE-2760-length-11972-cov-3.040782_pt1 | contig 11972 bp, 4 predicted proteins | sample MGYA00241903_ERZ509170 | MGnify/ENA primary metagenome ERZ509170 (study PRJEB26280, sample SAMEA2338784) | human gut metagenome | biome: human gut; feature: human-associated habitat; material: faeces...
AATCTGTCTGCCGCCTCTGAGGAGATAGACACTTATCTTGAAAACGGCAAGGATCTTCCAACAAGATATAACATGATACTTTCGGACATGGGTGCGGCAAGGTCGCTGGTGTTTCTTATCGACGATTACATTGATGAGCAGAAAGCAATAAACGAACTGCATTACTGCTTTGTTAAATATCCCGAACAAATGCAGGGCAAGCTTGAGAACGTAAAAAAAGCACTTGACCATATCACCGAAAATCTTGACAAAGGCTATAGGGAAGTTAACGAGATAGTTGATTCGGTTGATAAAATGGGAAATTAATGCAAGGAGGACAACAACGTGAGCAGTAAAGGGCAGCTTAAAAGAGAAATAAAGAAATGCAGACTTACTATCGAGGAAATAGAGCGTAAGAGATCACGTTCACAATCAGCACTGGTTCAGGCAATTCTTTTGCAGGAAGAGCCTAACGAAATGGACGTTGAGTGGTTCAACAAATACACAGGCGAGATAACCGCTTGCAGAAACCACATGATAGAATTGCAGAAAGAGCTTGACTCGATGAAATAATGGAGGTCGCCAAAGTGGCTGAGCATAAAGTGATAGAGAAAGCAGACAGCGAGGAAGAAAAGAAGAAACGCAAACTGCTTATTATAAAAATAATACCAGTTGCAGTGCTGGCATTTATACTTATTGCGGTCAGTCTGGCTTGGTTTACTTTGGATAAAGCCCTTGATCTTGATTCATTTGGAATGAAAAGCGTAGATTCGCCATTTGAACTGAAAACAGTAGGCAGTGCCAATGTGCTTAAAGCTGATATACTTGACAGCAATGACTACTCTAAGGTGTCTGATGGGAGCAACATCACTTCTGACGAGAACAACAAGATCTACTGGCTTCTTGATGAAGAAAGCGGTATGACGAATGGCATTAATCCTGGTAGTCATGGAAAGCTTACTTTTTATGTTGTCCCGAACCAGTCGGGGGAAATGGAGATACAGTTCAAGTTGAGTATCACGGGGTATGCAGAGAATAAAAACGAAGACGCTGTTTCTTATGAAAAGGTTACTGAAGAAGAAGTAACTAGATTTATGAATGGACATATCATGTTTTTTGAGAAATATGATGAGAACAATCACACCTATTCCGATTTTCTTCATGATGAAACATTCACAAGGACGCTTAAAGATTGTAAAGTAGACGTTCCGCAGGAAGTGAACGTATATTGGGTGTGGCCGAACACGCTTGGTCAGGTACTAATGAAAAGCACAGATGAAAATCTGACAGAGAAAAATGTGCTGTTTGATGATGACAGTAAAGAACGTTTGAATTTTGCGGAATATATGAAGGGTAATTTAAGCTTGTTCTTGTCAGGTGATGCCGATAAAGAACAAAATAAAACAGTTATTGAGAATATACTTAATGGTGATAAATACAGCACAGCACAGTTATCATCACTAAGCTCCATGTATAATGACGCTGACGAAAAGATAGGTACAAAGGTGCAATATATCCTTGTTGAACTAAACGTATAGATAAGAATATTAACTTTGCACGGAGGCAGTTGAAAGTGAAAGCTAATAGAAATCAGAAAATTAATAGAATATGCCACAAGCTTTACAGCAAGTATCGCAAGAATGTTATTTCTTTAGTTACCGCTGCCGTATTGCTTGTCACGAGTATGCCGCTTGCAGACATTTCAGGTGTTGTGTCTAAAATGGTATCAACTGTCACCAATGCTATTACGGCTATGGCGGCAGATACATATACTGACATTACTAACGATATCAAAAATGGCGTTTATACCATACAGAATGCAGACGATTTTAAAAAGCTTCTCAATGCAGATCCTGCTGTCTATCAGAAAATCACAGTATTGTTTTCAAACAACCAATCTCAGTTTAAGGCTTCTGATTTTACAGGAATAGAAAAAGGACTTGGCAATGAAGAATATCCTTTCATGGGAACGGTCAAAGCAAATGAGGGTTCAGCTATTAATCTTCCTATTAATTTTGCTCTGTTTGAATATCTTAGTGACAGTGCAAATTTAGATACTATTATTTTTGCTAGACCGGAAGAAAAAATTCAGCTTTGCTTGCTGAGAATGTTATACACGGTGATGTGGATTCAGCTAATAAGTGGAAAATAAAAGCTGATCCTGTAGATGATTCAGGTGCTACAAATTATAAATCCTTCACGTCTGTTATAGGCAATATGAAAAATGGAGCAATGGTCGATCTGGATATCACTCTAAGTAATGATGTCAAGGTGGAAGTATCAGGCGGGGATAATGCAGGACTTGCTTGCGGCACTATGGGCGAAAACACAAGTCTTGCTGTAAGCTTGTCAAGTAATTTGCTTGACATTTCCGGTAAATCGAACGCAGGTGTATTTGTCGGGAAAATGAGTACTGATGCGACACTGAATATTGACAAGTGCAACACCTTGACAGGCGTAAATATATCCGCAAACAACGCAGGCGGACTTGTGGGCAGTGCAGAGAATGCAGAAATAAATGTCGGTGAAGGTGTCACCCTTACCATGACCGGAAGCGTTACAGGCTCTGTAACTGCGGGCGGTCTTTTCGGCTCTTATACATATAGTAAAGCCGACAGTAAAGAATTTGATATTTCAAAATTCAGTGGTATGAAAATGGCACTTGCTTGTTCATCAGGAGATACCGCTGACAGTGCGGCTGTTGGTTCTGTTTTCGGACTGCTGACAAACAGCACAGATAGTGTAAAAATTAGTATCACGGGCACCGCTAATGATACTATTACTTCAACCTTCGATGGCACTGTCAGGGCAGGCTTTTATGGTGGTATTGTCGGAAGATATTCTGCTAATGCTCTTAGCTCTGAACTAGCACTAAGTGATATCACTGTAAATGTGACTGGCTCATGCAATGCCCTTGATTTTGGCGGCCTTATTGGTAAGATAGGTGATAACAGCAAGGCTTATGTAAGCGTCAAGAATACCACTATAAGTATTAATAATCCCACATCATCACAAAATAATTATGGCGGACTTGTGGGCTATGCAGATCAGGCTTTTATTGATGTTGGCGGCAAAGTCACAGTTACGGCAAATAATGTTTCTGCAAACCAGAGCGTAGGTGGCATTGTTGGCAAATTTAATAAAAATGGCGTTGTAAGGCTTGGCGGTGAAACAAACCTTTCAGGCTTTTATCCTAAAGACCCTAACAAAAACGGATGTCAGATAGTAGGAAATAGAGGCAATGCTTTGATCTATAGCTTAAGCGGCTGGTCATTTACAAGGACATCTTCAAAAGTCATAGACGATATGGATTGGGGCGGAGTGCTTCGACTTAACAATTCCGATCTGTCAGAGAGTGCTAATGGTGTTCTGTCTTTTGATGGATCGGGGCATACTGTTACAATAAATGGATTTTCTAATAATAATATTACCATAAGCAATAGGGCAGATTTTGCCCGTGCGGCTTTGATAATGCAGCATGATAGCAATGATTTTGTTAAGTATAGCGGTGCTAGCAGGGCAGATATGCTTGCGGCAAATATCAGCCTTAGTGCAGATGTTGATATAAGCGACACAGGTCTAACCGGCTTTATGCGTGATAATGGTGAGGATACATTCACAGGCACTCTGAACGGCAATAGTCATACAATTACTATGAGCGTAGGCAAAGACGCTAAGATAGTTTTCCATACTCACAACGGACTTTTTGCAAAGACAAGCGGTGCAAAAATAAGCAATATAAAGCTTGTTTCAAAATTTAATATTGTCGGTGATAATGTTTCTGGCGGTGATGCTTGTTATATTGGTTCTGTGTCTGCATACAACAGCGGAGCTTTGACTATTGACAGCGTGACCGCTGATGTGACAGCATCTCCAAGTGGTGCGTATACTAATTTTGTCGGAGGTCTGGTTGGATATGTTGCTGACGCCACAAGTGAAGTTTCGTTCACTAATTCTGCTGTAACAGTAAATCTTACATATGATAATAGCACAACAAAGGTAGATTGTACTTGTCTTGGCGGAGTTATCGGAATGGTAGGAGCTGTTACATCAAAGCCTACAACTGGTATTAAGTTTGATAATGTCACTGTTGGCGGAAATATAACTGACAAACACACAGGAAGTAACTCTAGAGTTGGCGGACTTATTGCAGAGGTCGGTGCTAAGGATAATTCAGCTTCTGTTGTACCTAATAAGATATCTATCACCAATGTTAATATTAATGCTTTAACAATAAATTCTAGTGGTAAATCAAATAGCGGTGGATTTTTAGGGCATAACTGGTATAGAGTAGAAATTGATCTGAGTAGTTTGAATGTAAACAATTCAAGCTTAACAGTGAACAATGGCACAGAACTGGGCGGTCTTGTACTTTCCACAACAGGTTATTGGAGCATAAAAGAGGTTAGCTTTGACGGTGTGACAGTGAAAGCAATAAAATGTATAAATTTCGGCATGCTTGCCTCAACTCTTTTTGGTAGAGATTATGACTCTTATGGCTTTGACTATTTTAAAGGTGAAAATGTCAATAGTTACAGAAGCTCACGAGATGCAACTTATTTTGAACTTACTAAACCTAATGGATATAAGATCTCACAAGATACTAAGATAAATATAAGCCCAAGCTATTCGTATTTTGATGAGATAGCTCGTTGTAGTATTTATTATTCTTCTTCAGCTAGTTTTATGTCTAATCGTCAAGCCATAATTTCAATTCCTGCTGTTACAGCGGACGGAGAGCGTTTGCTTTATATGGACGGAAAGAACTGCAATACCTATCAAAATCAAACAACAAATAATGGTGCTGTGTGGAAAAATAATTCTTGGGCAAGATATTATTATAACCTTGATGTATATAAAAACGGTAAAGCCACCACAGGCGGAGCTAAGGCTGTTGAGTGGAGTGCAAAGCTTTTTGCGGCAAATAATATAAAAGCATATATTAATAGTACAAATATAGATTTTCCAACAGATCCAGAAATAGATTTGACAGGATATTCATTTTATCCAGTTGATACAAATGGTTGTAATATAAAATCAAATTCAACTATTACTTTTGAAAATAATGGCTTTAATCAGTCTGAAATGGTATCAAGCAGTAATAGTGACAATTATGCCCGTACAACTGACGGAATAGATGGAACAAATTTAACTAATGACCATAATCAACATTACATGATGCAATGCGGACTTTTCAGGAATGAAAATGGAGCTGTTACCATAAGTGGTAAACTGACCTTTAAGGGAAATATCGGTAAGGTGAATGGTGGTTCAGGTGCATTGGTTTGCGGCTCGGTTGCTGACGACACCAATACTTCAAAAAAATCTGTCAAAATTACCGGCAGTATCGTTCTTGATGATCTGTATGTGAATGATACTTCTTTAAGTTTAAATGGTGAAAATTCTTATGCCCCTTTGCTTATAAATAAGATAGGCAACATGACAGAGATCACTATACAGAATGTGTCACAGAAAAAATACAGTATGACTACTGCTAAATATGATAAAGGCGGTCAGGATTATGCTGCAACAAGCCTTATAGGCAATGTAGGAAGCGAAAAGGGTCAAAATATATCTCTGACTTTCTCAAATATCAAGCTTGACGCAAGTGATGTAAATTCAATTTTCAAAAATGCTACTTTGCTTGAAAGCTTTCAGCATTCTGACGGTGCAGGCTCTTCTGCAATATACAACTATAAATGGGACGACGATTGGGGTACAGACTCAGCTGGCAATATTAAGCATAATGTAACCTACGGAAAAGAAGTGTCTGACACCATAAAGAATCGTGTAGATAATGTGAGCAGGCAGAATAAGTATCATGGCGATTGGAGTAAAGATGACAGGTATACTTCCCCTGTCAAAAATAACGCAACAGAGGAATATAGCTTTACAAGTTACAAGCCATATGTTGCTATATCGTATAATACCACCCAAAACTATGATGAGATAGACGTAAACCTTGAGCGACCATATCTGGACGAGGGTTGCGGAACATACTCTGATCCATATATCCTTGACGCTTCTACACTTGCAGAGGTCGCACGAGTTATCAGTACAGCCGCACCTACAAATGGCTGGGAAGTAAACTATAATGCAAATGTTTCTGCCGATAAATCGACTATTAATGCTAATAGTGCTTTTTGTAAAGGCACTAATCATAAAACTTATACTTATGATGGAACAGGCAATTTCGTAAGCGGAAAGGAAAAAGTTTCAAAAGATAACATGATCAAATATCTTTGCGAGGCTTATTACAAGATAAATGATGATATAGTTCTCGGCAGTTCTTTTGCAGGTCTTGGCGGAACATCAAACAGTTACGTTTTCAGGGGCGTTATAGTTGGACAGCAGAGATCCGACGGAACATATCCAACTATCACCAATAATTCTGCAAGCCCGCTCATCAGGTTCAGCAGCGGAAGTGTTGTAAAAGATATCAATATAGAATATACCAAAGAAGTAACGCTTTCAAAAAACAATAATAATAAATTAAACTATAGTACCGGAAAGACGGAGTATTATGGCGGTGTTATGGGCGTTGTGTTCGGTGGAGATAATATCATTGATAATGTCAAGGTAACAAATCCTAATATAAAATTTGCGAATAACGATAACAGCAAACAACATCTCATTACTGCAGGCGGATATGTTGGTGCCATAGTTTACGGCGGCGTTATTTTCAGAAATATGGACATCGTTGCCAAAGATAGTGCGCTTACAATCAGCAATACTGTGGCAGTGGGTGAAGACGTATATACCAATCTTTTTATCAATCCATATATAGGCAGAGTTGTAAACGGCTTTGCTATCGAAGAGGGAACAACGTTTGGTAAGTCAACTAACCTTAACAATGGCAGGAAAAATTATCTCATCACGCAGTTTAAGAGTGAGCTAAGTGATGAAGAAAAATTAAATGTTATTGCCGGCACGACCAATACTATTGAAGTACCTAATGCACAAGCGTTGTTTATGCTGTCTATCATATCACAGTCCGGTATGGGATATACAGACCGTAATAAAAATACTTGCGGCTATGGTCATTATACTTTTACTCGAAATGCAGACTATTCAAAAGTTGGCACAGCTACATTGACTTCTGATGATGAAGATTACAAAACTGCGCTCTCAGATTATCAAAGACTTGAAAAGGCTACAAGCAGGGAATATGAAAAGAAAAATTCTGTAATGCTAAAAAAATATACAAAGCCAAGTGAAAAAGGTCTTTATGAAGCAAAGTGGGCACACGAATTAAATAAGAACTTTACTGTTAAACTCACAGGAAATGGAACCTATGACCTCACCGACACAGGTTTTCGTGGTATAAATCAGTTGTTTGATGCAACAAATAGTAACTTGGGTGACATTAAATGTGATTATACTTTGTCTTTGACAGCTATCGAGGGAAATAATCAGACTATAAAGCTCGATACAGATATAAAAGCCTATGCTGTGAAAATAACGGATAACAAGAGCGGTAGCACTATTGAATTCCAAGATGTGGATAACTATAAATATCGTACCGCATTTGCCTCCGTAAAAGGAGTTGGGTTGATAAACTGTTCAACGTATGCTTTAACTGTAAATAACCTTAAGCTTTCCGGCAAGATCAGCGTTAAGACGTATAACAACGATGGACGATCGTATGTTAATGAAGACCTTTCTACAGGTGGTATCGTTGGCGGAGTACAGAGTTCTTGCACGTTTAGCGGAATAACATTGACCGATCTTGAAATATATGGCGCATATACTGTGGGAGGACTTATAGGAAAGTCAACAAATAATATCAATATAAGTAACGTTAAGTCTGAAAACAGTGGCGTTTATGTGTATGGCGGATTTGAAACAGGCGGTCTTGTGGGAAAATCTCAGGAAGGCAACGAATTCTCTGTTAATAATTCTAATATAACAATTAAGAAAGTTGAATTTGCTAATCTTGATAAAGGCACAAAAACTTGGTTTGGCGTAGGTGGAATCGCAGGTTCTGCAAATATCAAAACGACAATAAGCAATGTTCAGCTTACAGCCTATAATAAAGACAGCTTTATCGGTTCAAAAAAAGACAATAAACCCCTTGCAACCCAGACAATGAACGAGGGCGGTCTTATAGGACTGTCTAACGGAGCCTGCACAATAACAAAAACAAGCGTCAGCGTCGATGTTTATGGTAGTAATGTCGGTGGATTCGTTGGAATAAACAAAAACCAGTTGTCTATCAATGACTGTTACTATGGAGGAACATCTGAAACATCAGCTTGCGGTGTTTATGGCTATACAAGTTCAGGCGGAATGGTCGGCACACAGAATGCGGCTGTGACCATATCAAAGTCTGCTGTAAAAAATGCAACGATAGGTATACCAACCGCTAAAACTGGTAATGCAGGTATCGGAGGTTATGTTGGTATAAAAGCTAATGGTGATCTGAAGATATCTGATTGTGAAGTCAACAATGTTACTTTGTCAGCAGAAGATAAGTCCAATGGTGCAGGTGCAGGCGGCGTGATCGGTCATAATGACCGTGGCAGCACATATGCTTATGATATTCTCATAAATAAATTAAGTTATAACAAAGCCAATGAAAATGTGACTGTTTCTAACTTGATAGGTTGGAACAATGATAAAAATCTATCATCTAAATTTATTGGAGTATCGGTAAATAACACGGATTGTTTGCATGATATACAGTATAATGCTTCACAGATACCTGCCAGCTTCACCGCAGTTCACTCCGACTACAACGGTACTCAGGACAATACCAAAAATATCGGTGATGGAAGCAGTACACACGTTGATATCTATTCACCTTATGTCAATATAAATCCAAGCAAAACCATTGGAGATAAAATTTTCACAGGCGATCTTGTTGGCGGAAATATGCAGACTATCATTAGTGACGCTGCTTCTTATACGAATGGCACAACGACAAAATCCTATGGCATAAACAGTACCATAAAGACATATGCAGAGAATCTGGCTAATTCAAAGCTTACAACATTTCGTCAGGCCTCTGAGCTTGATGTTCAGGAGCTGAACGATCTTCCAGTTTTGCTTATAGATGATAACTCATCATTGAATATCACACAAATGCTTGCAAAGTATATCTCAGTTCTGACAAATTGTGATGTTTGCGACAGTAGTTCAAATAAGCTGAAAACAACAGATCTTATGAATGTAAGCACAGCGACTTATGTGTATGATAACGGCATTTTGACAAAATCGGATAAGACCACTCTTACATTTAACAGCAAGACAGGATATTTTAAGGTCACAGACGGTCAGTATGACAATGACGGTACAAACAGATTTACTGTCATTACTCTTGATTATATCGACCCAACGGGAAGTGACAAAACTGCTCTTAGACTTCATATTCCTGTTTTTGTAAGAAAGGTGCTTGATTTCAGCTTCCAATCTTACGTTATCTCAGGCACAGACTATAACCATTCTCACTATACGGATAAAACAAAGCTTGCCTTTGAGAGCTTTGATGCACCTGTTACTACTTATTTTAAGTATTCCTATTACAAATCTGCTAACGAATGGGAAAAAATGCTCAATAACGGTGACAGTCTGCTTTGGAGCTTTGACAAAAAGCTTTATCTTATTGGTGATAGTGCCACTGACAGTGGTGTGCTTACCGATGATACAAAGCTAACTCTTGTTGATGCAAATAACAATGACAAGACTTATCATTCTACCGCAAGTGATGCTAAGTTTAATAAAACAACTGGTGAGCTTGACTTGACAAATATAAGTGGCTTTAAACCGGTTACAATGAATGATGTACTGTTAAGATATGCGTCGGTAACAGCTAAAGAATCATCTGACGGAACACTTGTTGAGGCTGATGATGAAGCTACAGCTACTGTAAAAACAAGCGACGGCAAGTATTATAGACCTGCTGGTGAGAATGAAACAGGCACTTATAAGATAACTGTTTCAGCGAATAGTGATACACCAAAAAATGATAATGACGAAATGATAATAAGCGAGAACTATTATCTCACTATCAATATTCCGGAAACGGGAAGCACAAAAAAGTCATCAAAAACTTTGTGAATTATTATAGCGGTAATAAGCCAAGAAAGCTCAATGGCAATATTCCTACAAACCTTGTCCAAGTGACAAATAATGACACTGGCGCATATGTTATTGCAAACTTTTTTACACAGCTAGTAAGTGTGACGGCTCATGACCCAGAAGAGATAACAGCGTCAAATAATTTTGTCCGTGCGACAATGACGTCAAAGATAAGCATTGATCGGAGCCTTAGAGATACATTTAATGGCTATAAGAGTGACGATTTCAATATGTATCAGGCGTTTAAATTCTCTATGAAGAACTTTGATGAAAACGATGCGGGAGCTAATGCAAAGATCATTGCAGGAACTTCGGTGAATGTTGATTACAGCATTTTAAACAGTTCAGACACAGAGTTATCAAACGCAAAAATAAGCAAGACTGAAACACTTTCAGAAGCTAAAGACAGCTATATGCTGATGTATCCCGATTCGGTCTACGATTATATCAATAGTGACACAAATGGCTCTATAACTGTCAAGGCTGATATCAGCTTAACTTATGGTACTGCAGGGATCATAGATCAGTTTCCTGAGCGTAAGGACGGGGATACAAAAACCGGTATAGGCGTAAATGCGTCGTCATATGTTGCATATAGTCAGAACAATATTGAGAACAGCTCTATCTCAAAAAGTGGAGTTATGCCTGCCAGACGCTACTATAGAAAGGCAATGACGGTGGCACAGCTAAACTATAACGTTGCAGAGTCAACGGTTCTTGAGTCGAAGGATTCACCATTTTCGCAGCTTGGTATCAATGCCAAAGATATGAATACAGAAGAAATGGCAATAACAGCAAATGCTATCTATGATCTGTCTGCTTTGAGTCGATCAACAAAGGACAGTGGCAAAAAAATACAGTATACAATGAGGTTGTATGTTAAGGACAATAGTGGCGATTATAAGCAGACAAACGATATTAGCAAATATCTCGGTAGCTTTACTTTGGAAAACGCCACATCAAGCAGCGGCCTGAATGGTAAGGAGTGCGTTTTTACCGCTGACTATAATGGCGAAGAACAAAACACAGCCGTTACGAAATTTACAGTAAAAACAGGCAAGGCTTTTGAGGAGCAGGGACTTACCTATGCGAACTGTAGAGTTGAGCTTACCGCAGTATTGCTTAATGACAACAACTCAGTTGTTAATGGAACTACCTCAAGCGACTATGTTGTTTACACAAACGCAAAAATAGAAACAGGCTTTATAAATTCATAATAAGCAGGCATTTTCAGGAGAAAATTATGACAAAAAGCATTTTTGGAAAATTCAGAAAATTAGAAAAAAAGAAGAAGCTCCAGCTAGTCATAGCAGTATCCATCTCAGTGGTACTGCTTGTGGCACTGCCTGTTTATGCGTGGTTTACTCACAAACGTTCTATTGCTCTTACAACAAAAATAAATGCCCCTACTCAGCTTTATATCACAGCAGGAAATAAAGAATCTGTGGCAAATCTTGAAATGGCAGATATAGATGTTGAGAACGACAGTTATAAAGACTTTGTTTTCGGCATAGGCGGGGCAGACGTGCAACAATATCAAATACAGCTTGCACATACAACGAATATCCCTTTTGAGTATGAGATATATCGTGCGAAAAGCGTCAGTGAAACTGAAAAATCAGAAGCTGTCGTTTATGTTTCAGATGAAGAGAATAAAACGTTTTATTACAAAATAGACGGCAATAAGATCTCGGGACATTATCTCAATCAGCAAGGCTCGGAGATACTTGCTAACAGCACACTTCACGAAAAGTCTTATGACAGCTACGGCAATGTTCAGAAAAATTCCGAAGCACTTTATTGGCAATCGGATACACTGACGGTAATTGACAATAAAGATCCGTTTTGCGATTATTTTATAATAAGAGTAAAATGGAATGAAAACGTCCAAAACAATAAAGAAACTGATATGG
>ENA-ORSM01002766-ORSM01002766.1-human-gut-metagenome-genome-assembly--contig:-NODE-2766-length-11955-cov-2.966807_pt1 | contig 11955 bp, 10 predicted proteins | sample MGYA00241903_ERZ509170 | MGnify/ENA primary metagenome ERZ509170 (study PRJEB26280, sample SAMEA2338784) | human gut metagenome | biome: human gut; feature: human-associated habitat; material: faeces...
CTGCCGCACCTCGCTCGCCGTATCGGCACTTAGAATTATGCGGTATTGCCTTAAAGTTTCTGCCTCCTTCTTTTCAAAGAAGGAACAAAAACCCCCGTAAACTCATTCCACCTTCAAAATCGTCACGCTGACGGGGGCGAGTTCGATGGCATTGCGGCAGGCGGGGCCAAAAGGTTCGGCGGCGGCACGGGTACCATCGCACAGATAGCGCCAGCTCCCGGCAGGCAGGGCCGCCCACTGGCGGGTGCGCTCCGGGTTATAATAAACCGCCAGCCGTCCTGGCAGGCTTTCGCCCCGGCGCTCTGGCACAAAGCCGATCAGCCACCCCGGCAGGGACAGAATGCAGGGTTCTGCATCCCCCGCCATACCGGAAAGCTCCGGATACGCCTTGCGGATTTCCAACAGTCCATGATAATACTGCACCAGCTCCTCCAGCTGGGCGGCGCGCGTCCAATCCAGGCGGTTCAGCTCCAGCGGGCCGCGGTAGGTGTTGTGGTCGCCATGCTTGGTGCGGGCAAACTCTTCGCCCCCCTGCATGAACGGCAGACCCTGGCAGGTCAGGTAAATACCCGCCGCCATGCGGTTCTGGGCCAGCAGATCGGCATCCGGCGCGGCATAATCCCCGCGGTGGGCCACGCATTTCAGCTTATCCCACAGGGTATAGTTATCATGAGCCGAAACATACTGCACCACCTGGCCCGGCGCCTGGGGCATAAAATCCGCCTGGCCGCCGCGCCACGCCGGGATAGAATGCAGCACTTGATACCCACAGTGCATATCGCCGTTGATGTAGCCTGCGCTGCCCGCATTGAACACCCCGCCCTTGATGGCATCGCGGGTGTTATCGCAGAAAAATCCAATGCGGCTGTCCAGCAGGCCCGCCGCCTGTTTGTTGGCGGGGATCGCGCCGTGTTCCATGCGGGTGCTGCCGCCCTGCCACGGTTCACCGTACATGAGGATATCTTCGCCGCCGGGCAGGGCATCCAGTGCGGCGCGGATTGCGTTCATGGTTTCCACATCGTGCAGAGCCATCAGGTCAAAGCGGAACCCGTCAATATGGTACTCTTTGGCCCAGTACACACAGGAATCCACCAGATACTTGCGCACCATCGTGCGCTCGCTGGCAAGGTCACACCCGCAGCCGGAGCCGTTGGTCAGGCTTCCGTTTTCCCACCGGCGGTTCCAGTAGCCGGGCACCGTGCGTTCCAGCCAGCTGTAGGAATAATAGGTATGATTATACACCACATCCATCACCACGCCCAGCCCGGCGCTGTGCAGGGCCTGGATCATAGCGCGGCATTCCCGCACGCGCACCTCGCCGTGGAACGCATCGGTGGCATAGCTGCCCTCCGGCAGGTTATAATTCAGCGGATCATATCCCCAGTTGTAGTCCTCGCCGCTCACTTCGTCCACCGTGGCAAAGTCAAAAATAGGCTGCAGCTGCACATGGGTCACACCCAGCCGCTTAAGGTAGTTCAGCCCGGTGGGGTGTACGCCGTCCCCGTTCAGGGTGGTGCCGTCCACCGTAAAACCCATAAACTTGCCGCGGTAAGCCTGCGGCACGCCGCTGGCCGGGTCGGCGATAAAATCCGCCACATGCACCTCCCACACGCTGCGGGCATGGGCGGGGATAGCCGGGCGTTCATCCTTCTGCCAGCCGTCCGGCACGGCGGCGGCCTGGTTCAGCACCATGCTGCGGGTGCCCCCTGCCCCGGCTGCGTGGGCGTAGGGGTCCGCTGTAACGGTGGAGGTTCCATCCGGGAACTGCAGCTCATACTGGTAATACTGCCCGGCCAGGTCACCCGCCAGTTTCAGGTACCAGGTGCCGCCCTCACTGCGCTGCATGGCCAGGGTGCCAAGGTCGGCAGCTTCCGGCTCTGCGTCCGTGCCCGTAGCAAAGCGGTGCAGCGCCGCGCTGCACGCCGTGGGGGCCCACAGGCGGAATGCCGTAGCGCTGCTGCGCCACACTGCACCAAGGTCATTTCCGGCATAAACCGGCAGCTGGGATGCCTGTGTTTCGTTCATGGGGATTCCTCCTACTGATATACCACAAAAAAGGCACAGCCTTTGCGGCTATGCCCAAAATGCTTACGCTATAATTTTAACAGGTCTGGCCCGCCAGTGCAAGGCTGAAATCAGCCGCGGTTTTCCATCGGCAGGTAATCTCTGGTTGCCATAACACTTTTGTACGCGGGGCGAATGATTTTATCCACATTGACCAGCTCTTCCATGCGGTGGGCGCTCCAACCGACCACACGAGCCACAGCGAACATGGGGGTATACAGTTCCACGGGGATGCCCAGCATGTTGTAGACAAAGCCGGAATAGAAGTCCACGTTGGTGGAAACGCCTTTATAGATATGGCGCTTTTCGGCAATCACCTGCGGGGCCAGGCGCTCCACCGTGTTGTAAAAGTCAAAGTCCGTCTTGCGGCCCTTGGCCATGGCCAGCTGCTGCACAAAGCTCTTGAACACCACCGCGCGCGGGTCCGACAGAGAGTAGACCGCATGGCCCATGCCGTACACAAGGCCCGTTTTGTCGAAGGCCTCCTTGCGCACGATCTTCGCCAGGTAGTCGGCCACCTGGCCCTCGTCTGACCAGTCGGCCACATGCTCCTTGATCTCCTGCTGCATGGCCAGCACCTGGTGGTTCGCGCCGCCGTGCTTCCAGCCCTTCAGCGAGCCGATGGCGCCGGCATACGTGGAGTACGGGTCGGTGTCGGACGAGGTCAGCACGCGCGTGGTGAACGTGGAGTTGTTGCCGCCGCCGTGCTCGGCATGCAGCATGAGCATCACGTCGAGCAGCATGGCTTCGTCGCGGGTGAACGCCATGCCGCCGCGCAACACCTGCAGGATGGTCTCAGCGGTGGAGAGGCCGGGTGTGGGGTGCGGTACATGAACCTCGGAGCCACGGCGCTTGGCGACCGAGGCCATATGCGCGAAGGCGGCGATGCGGGGGAGACGGGCGAGCATGGAGATGGCGACATCGATTTCGTGCTCGGGTGTAATGGCGTCGGGCTCGGCGTCGAAGGCGTAGAGCAGCAGCACGGCGCGCTGAAGCACATTCATGATGCTCGACGACACCGTGGTCATGGGGAACTCGCGGACGTACTCGTCGCTCAGGTGCCTAAAAGCGCCCAGACGTTCGCAAAAACCGTCAAGCTCTTCCTTGGTGGGCAGAGAGCCCGTGATGAGCAGGTAGGCGATCTCTTCGTAGCCATAGCGATCCTCGGCCTGGGCGTTGTTGACCAGGTCCTCGATGCTGTAGCCACGAAGCGTGAGTTTGCCCTGATCGGGCACGACCTTTCCGTCGACCTTGTTGTAGCCGTGCACGTCCGAGATGCGGGTAAGGCCCGCGACCACGCCCGAGCCGTCGGCATTGCGCAGGCCGCGCTTGACGTTGTGCTCCACGAACAGGCCCTCGTCGTACGGGGCGGTCGGCAGGCCGTGGTAGAGGTTTTCGCTTTCGGGCGAAATCTGACGGCTCGCCTCGTAATCCAGAACCAGGCGGCTCAGGTGATCGTCGAAGCGGTAGTAGATTTTCTTGGCGTCGTAGGCCATGCGCGCTCCTCTCCGGTCCGCTTTGGGGCGGCGCGCTTGGACGATATGACGTCAAGCTGCCCCGAGCGGCTTGTTCGCTACAGGCGGTACATAAAGTTAAAGACGTCCTCGCGCTGGATGGACACGTTGACGCCCGAAAGCTCGCCTGCCTCGGCCAAGGCCTTCTGCAGCTCGGCGAAGTCGAGCTTGGACTCGGCGGTGTCGGCCAGCATGGTCATGGTGAAGATGTCCTCGATAATGGACTGCGTAATGTCGCGGATGTCGACGTTGGCCTCGCCCAGAACACGGGTGACGCCGGCGACGATACCGGGGCGGTTCTTGCCAAGGACGGTGATGACGATGCGGGAGGACGAGATCTCGGCCATGGGAAACCCTTTCGCGTGGTTGCGGCGCGCGGGGGCGCTCCGCTACGGTACAGTGTTCATCATTGTACCTGTCTGGCGCAAAAAAGGGGTCGCTCGCTGCGGCGTTACATGTCTGCAACATGAGCGTGAGGGGGCAGGCCGCATGGGGAAGAGCCGTCTGGCGCGCGTCCAGCTCGTGTTGGGTTGATTTCCGAACTCAGCCGAACACATCGAGCGGATAGGCCGTTCCCGCAGTCAGCCGAACGCCTCCGACCGCTGATTCCAAACTGAAAACGGGGGGTATCCCCCACTATTCGGTAGGGGATACCGCTCCGCGGCGCATGCCGCGGGCGGCGCCCCTATCGGACCACCGTGACCTCAGTTGGGATGGGCCCAGCACCGCGGCGCACTCGGTGGGGTAGAGCCGACTGATCGTCTTCACGTCGCGTATGACGATATTTCGGTCGTCCGGCTCGGTGACGCCGTAGCCGAACGCCTGGAGCGTCTCGATGGACTCCTGGATTCTCTGCTGGAACATGGGTCCCGGATCGACCCTCGGCCCGAGGTACCCGCGCCAGAGGCACGGCGAGACGCGCAGCATGTTATGGATTTTGGAGATTGGCTCGATGTCGGCGTAGACGTTGAGCGTCGCCATGGCGTCCTTGTGCCCGAGGATCGATTGGAGCGCCTTGATATCGCCGCCCTGGCGGATCCACTGCGTGGCGAACGTGTGGCGCAGGCCGTGGAACGTGATCAGCTCGTCGTTGGTGCCCATGAGGCCGTTGGTCTCCGAGAACGTCTTGAACGCCCTGCGGATATAGCTTGTCGTCGCGAAGGTCGCGCCCGGCTCCGACAGGATGTAGCAGTTCCCGATCTCGACCGCCCCGGTAAGGTTGCGCGAGCGCAGCTTCCCGCGGTCGATCTCGTGGATCTCCTTCAGGAAGGGGAGCAGGCCGACCGGGTCGATGGGGATGCCCCTGGCGTCATGGGTCTTGGTGTCCTTGATGAACGAACCCATCCCCTTCGCGTACGCCACCGAGTGCCTGATCGAGATCAGGCCCGTCTCGAAATCCACATCGCACCACCGAAGGCCGCAGACCTCGCCGATTCGCATCCCCGTGTGCAGGGCGAGTACGACCGCCCTCTAATCCTCGGCGGACCAATCGAGTCCGAACTCCTTTCGGGCGTCCTCTTCGCTCATGACTTCGAGAAGGTCTCCGGGTTGGCAACGAAGGGCGAGGCATAGCTGCTCGAGCGTGTTGAAGCGAATGCCGCGAATATGCCCCTTTTTAATACGGGACAGGTTCACGGGCGTGGTTCCAATCCTTTCGGCAAGTTCGTTCGAGGAAATCTTTCGCTCGGCCATGATCTTGTCGAGGCGAACAATTACGGGCATGGCGTTTCCTTACGCAATCTCGTCGGAGTCGAGGTACAGCTCTCGGGCGTACAAGAAGAGCTGGGAAAGCATGAACAGGACGATGCCGAGAACCAGAGAGGTCCAGTCGAATGATGAAGCGATCTCTTGGGCGCCGACGGCCCCCTCGCCGCCAAACATCGAAACGGAGGTTTCGAGTGAGCCGGCGTAGAGGCTGGTGGCAGCTTGAACAACGAAGAGAATGCCGAGCACCTTCAAGCATGTCGCAGACCCTTTCTTGAAGGGGTCTCCGTTCTTGATCGTCCACACGAGAACGGCGCTGAGGATGGTCGTAGCGATACCGATGACGGCAGGGGCCAATGTCGAGATCGCAAGGGCTGGATACGCGGGGGAGTCTGCAATTACAGGGTTGTCGAGCACTTCGATTGCTGGCTTTAAGGAGAACGCCACTTGTGCGATGGCGGTGACGCAAAGGGCCGCAGAGGCTATCGCACATGCGATGCGGAAGGAATGAAGCCGGGGAGTGCGATTGTCGGAACTCATAATAACCTCCGAAGAATTTAAAAAACTCAGGTTACTTTTTAACAGTTTATGTTAAATTGACTTTGCCGGCAAGTAATCACAGCATGCTGCAACCGAAACCCCTCTAGATTGGAGAGGATTATGTTCAGTACTGTTAAGTCGTGTAAGCTCTTGGTTTTCCTCGGCCTCGCTCTTTGTCTGTTGCTGCCGGGAGCCCCCGCTTTTGCGGATACCCCGATGCCTCCTTCCCAGGAGAGCAGCCAGTGTGCCCTCGTTGAGCCCCTCGGGTATACGGACGACGTCGTCGATACCTACTGGAGCTACAGCTGTCCTCGCGGCGGAAGCGGGCACAGCATCTCGATGTTCAACATCTCTTACAAGACGATCTCCTACCGAAATGGCTATCGCCGATCCGCGCATCATAGGGAATCCCGCCTCGCTGCAATGTGTTCCTGTGGTGTTCTTGGCACAACTGATAAATGGCAATTTGTCTATAGCACCTACTAGATGCGAGGAGGGGCCGAGCATTTTGTTCGGCCCCTCTGTTCCGACTGGATGAGGTCAAGGTTGGCGATGAATATGCTCAAAATCTCGAAGGCAATCTTTAGGTCGCTCCTCTCCTCCAGGTCGCTCTGTGTTGCCGTTGTTGCGTTGATGGTTCTTTGTGCTTTGCCCGTCTTCAGGAGCGCGGCTGGCATCGACGGACGGGTTGAATACCTCGAGTCGGGAATAACCCGTGTTGAGCAGGAATTGTCAGCATCCTATGCGGATGCGCTTGTGAATGCGGGGGAGGAGGGCGTCTATACCTCTTCATCAAGCATGCCCGCGCTTCTGTACCCTCTTGCCGCGGGGCGTCTTGTCTTGGCGCCGCTCTCTCCTCTGCTTCCGTTTCTGCAGGTATCGGATGGAGCGTACTCCTTTTATGACGGATCGAAGGAGTACTTGCTATGGGCCGCAACGGCCGTTGCTGTTTCGTTCCTTGCCGCGCGTCTTAACAAACGTGAAAAACTCATCATCCAGGCACCGATGGGTGAGCTGGGCAGGCTTGTTGCATCGAGCGTATGGGCGAGTGTTTTTGCGATGCTTGCCGTCTTCGCCGTCAATCTTCCAGGGATAATCGCCGCACTTGTGAAGAATGGCCCGGGCTCGCTGTTCTATCCGATAGGCTACGTTCAATATGCGACTCCGGTTATCAAACCGGCTTGGCTGGTGTTCGCACAGACGGCCATCTTGCAATTCTTGGTGGCGGCGTTCATCTCGCTCGTCGTTCACCTTGCCGTGAAGATTGCCAATAACCCTACGCTTGGAATCGTGTTCGTATGTGCCCTGATGGGGGTGACGATGGTTCCCGGGTATTACGGAAGATCCATCGCTTTACGTGAGTTCGCCCTGTTGAATCCCCTTTCGTATGCGAACACCGAGCTGACCGTCGGCGCCTATAGCCCGTACCCGACAACGCAGATAGTGAATCTGCCCGGACTTTGCTTCGGGCGTGGCGCGATTACCCTCGTATGCGCAATCGGGATCGAGGTGCTGGCAATTAGCCTGCTTTGCGTTGCTGGAAAGAGCGGCTGCGCGCGCCCGATGCCCCCGATTTGTCTTGAGAGAGGTTCCTTCACCGCATCGAGAACGGCAACTCGTTCGAGCGCTTGTGCCTTCGCCGTTGCATACGTAAGAACGATGGGGAAACTGCTCCTGCATTCTCCTGTCATCGCCGTGTGCGCGATTGCAATGTCGACGACGATGCTGGTCCCAGCCCTGGTCGAGGTGTTTCCTGACGCTGATGCCGCTTCCGCCGGTCGGTATAGGGATGGCGAGCTCCGTTCAATAGACCGGTATCTAGAGCAGGACGCTGCGAATATGGACGTCGAGGGCAAGACGGCCCTGGAAGACATGCGAGGTGCCCTTTCGGGTTTCGTGTACGCGCCTACGCCTGCGGAGGGATTTCAGAGCCTTGCGACGTACGAGCGCGCTCGAGGCGAGCTGGGCGCGGCAGATGCGACCCTCCTGCAATCGATCGGAATCGAGCCGGAGACTCCTTCTCGTGCGGAGGCGCGCGCCCTTCTGCTCGAGTCGATCGCGAGCTTGCCGGACCCCAAGGTTTACGAGTTAAGTACGAAGATGCCCCCATTAATCCTCCTTTCCTATCTCCAGGCAGCGCTTCCTTCCTTGTTTTGGCTGTTGCCCGTGGTTGTCACATCGCTTGCGTGCATCCACCTGCAGTGTCGTTCCCTTCTGGTTCTCCAAGTCCCCGCAACAGCGCATGTGCGTTTTCTGACGGTCGTTGCGCTGTCTCTCCTGCTTGGCTTGGCGCTGCTTTTGGTGTCGATGGTTCCCGCTGCGGTTGTGTCCTTGATTAAGAACGGTGCGGGTGGATCGGAGTATCCCGTCGCTCTCATTCGGGCGGGAGCTTCGACAACGTCCATGGTGGGGGAGGCGGTGTTGTGCAGTATTCCGTTGCTGGTCATGGCATACGGCGTGATTTCCGTCGTCGCTGCGTTGACAGCAGCGATTAGCCGCAACCCCGTTGTCACCGGAGTGGTTTGCGCGGTTCTCCTGGTGTTGGGTTCGTTGAGCGCTCATGTTGAAAGTGCGGGCATGGGCGTCGCGCTGCTGGCTCCATTCGCCTCGTTTGATCCCGCTTCCCAGGTGGGGACGATTGGGTTCCTTGGGCGAGGGACGAACGCGATGCCTTTTGGAGAGGTCGTCGGCGCATCGGGCGCTCTGCTGGTGGTTTTGGGCGCCGTATCTCCGTTGGTGGCGCGCCTGGGTGTTCCAAAGATTGAAAGGGGACGGTCTCGATGATTGGCCTTCAAACGCTGACGATCTCTTATGGAAAGAAGGTGCTCGTAGATTCGGTGGACGCTGAGTTTGCCCCGGGTACGGTCTACGGTCTCGTCGCTCCGAACGGGCATGGAAAGACGACGTTGCTGCGTGCGATGGCAGGTTTGCCGGGTCCTCGCGTGGACGGGAGCATCGTTCTGGATGAGGTGCAGGGTACGGGTGCGAGAGAGGTCCGTTCTATGATCTTCTATGCACCTGGTGAGGGGACGCTGCTGTATCCCGGATTGCGTGCGGAAGATCACCTCAAGATGGTTTGCGATATGTGGCCGCATGCTCGCGATATCGAAGAGATAGTGGAACAAACGCAGATAGGCGAGTTCGCGAAGATGAGGATCCGCACTCTGAGCCAGGGCATGAAGCAGCAGCTTACCCTGGCGATTGCGTATGCGACGGGCGCGCGGTACCTTCTATTAGATGAGCCCATGAACGCGCTCGACCCCAGCAGGGTGGACTTGCATTCCGAGATTCTCAGGAAGCTGGCCGATTCTGGTACGTGCATCATCATGTCATCCCACATCTTGGATTCGGTCGATAGGCTGTGCGATGAGATTCTGTTTTTGAAGGATGGGAGGCTCATTAGAAGCATTCCGCAAGATGATGCTGCGCCGAAGTCTCCTGGATCCCATTTCGCAAAGCCTGCCGGACGCGCCGAGGGTGCGCTAAGCACGTATCGGCGACTCTACGAAAAGGGCGGGTAGAAATGCAAGTTAAAAATCTATGTGGCCAATGTGATACCGTTGAACCAGCGTATCGATACCGCTCAGCCATTCGCCTCGCCCCCGTCGCACGCATCTTCATTCGGGCTGTCATTATTAATCTAACGATGCTTTGAGAAATGTAGGTGCTTCTAAATGTGCTGTCGACTTCTTCTCAAACTAATCCTAAGAGACAGGGCCGTATGGATTTGTACGCTCGTTCTCGCTGCAGCCTTCTCCATCCCCATTGCGTTCAATTCACCCATCTACGGACCCTTCTTCATGAAGCAGGGCATGCAGGGCTTCGTCGACGCATTCAATACGCGCGCGCCCCAGGCCAGCGGCACAGACCTATCGCCAGAGCAGCAAGATGACGCTGAGCTTGCAAGATACGCGAACGCCGCCCTCGCCGCTCAAACCGACGCCGCCTTTCTCGACTCTGCCGAGAGCTACTACGCGCTCATGGACGAAGGCTTCCAATCCGGGTCCATCGTGGGAGACCGAGAGACCAATGACGCAGACCTCGCGTATTGCCGCGCTCTGAGCAGCTCCGGCATCACGGATATCCCAGCCTCCGCAAACGACCTGCCATTCCTTTCCTTCCTGCCTTACGCCATTGCCCAGGCGCCGTCTTTCCTTCCCTTCATCCCCTTCCTTCTCTCGTCGATACTCGTGCTCGGCGCCACAAGGCCTGCGACCCTGGCGGCAAAGGCGCCCGTGCCCAAATTCCGGCGCCTTATCCAGATCGTGTTTTCGATAATCGCCGCGGGGACCGCGATGCTCCTCGCCGGCCTTGCACCCGGGGGCATTTACGCCTTGGCCCTAAACGGCTTCGGGCAAACTGGGTACCCGATCGCCTTCTTCCATGACGGCGTGCTTGCCACCACGACCGCGGGAGACGTCTTCACGACCCTGCTTCTCGCGCTGCTTGCGGGCGGAACCTTGATATCCGTTTGCTCCGTCGTCCTATCGACCGCAACGAGGCGCGTCTTCGCAGGCCCCCTTGCCTCCGCGCTGCTTGTCGCGGCCCCGGCATTCCCGTTACTGTCCGATTCGGCACTGGGGCATAACGCCGCGCTCAATCTCCTGCCGCTGGCCGTATTCTCGCCTATCGAGGCAACGGGTTACGTAGGATGCTTCCCGACAGAATTCATTGGCTCCGGTTCAGGCAGCGCATCGATGCTTGCCGTGGCCCTGATATACGTCGCGGTCCTTTTTGCGGTCGGCGCCGTTGCGACACGTTCGCCCAAACAGCCTGGACCCGCGAAAAAGCACCATGGGCTCGAGCTTCTGGACGCGAGCGTGGGATACGGAAGCACGACGATACTTTCAATCGGGTCGCTTTTCCTGAGCCCGGGAACGGCGGCGGGCCTCGTTGCTCCCAACGGCTCGGGGAAAACCACCCTTCTTGAAGCGCTGTCGGGCCAATTTCCCACCCGCATCCGCTCGGGAAGCCTGGCGGCAGACGGAATCTGCCAACGTCGATCAGCCGAATTCGCAGAACTCGTCTACCTGAGCTCTTCAGGCGACACGGATCTCTATCCCACGCTATCAGCCCTCGAGCACCTCTCTTTCGTTAGGGAGGCGTGGAAATCGGCCACCGACATCGACTCGCTCTGCAGCTCCCTCGGAATCTCCCCATATCTCGACAAGCCGACCCGTAAACTCTCGACAGGAATGAAGCAGCAGGTAAAGCTTGCCATGGCGATATCGACCGGTTGCCCGTACCTCATCCTCGATGAACCGCTGAACGGCCTCGATCCGGGAAAGCGGAAAACCTCCTGCGACGCGATGCGCAGCGAGGTGGCGCGGGGACGAAGCGTGCTCATTTCAAGCCATCTGCTCGACGACCTGGCAGACCTCACCAACTCGTTCTACTTCATCGAGGCCGGCACGCTCGTGGAAAAGATCAAGTCGTCCTCGCAAACACTCAAGCAGGAATACCTCGATACATACGAAGGAGGTGAATGACATGATAGGCAAGAGCTATGCAAAGATAGCGATTGTTGGCTTTGCACTTTGTCTTGCAATGGTGCTATGTGCATCATTTGCGAGGTTTAGGTCCGAGCAGTCGTTCATCGATGGCGCTGAAAACGGTTTTGGCATAGATGGGATGTATGTCAACGATGGCGCGACCAAGCCGTCTATGGCGATTCTTGCAGGTGAAGATATGGAATGGCAAATCTGTAATGACGATGGCTCTTGTCTGAGTGGTCGTTTGGCCGCAACGAGCGACCCGAACTCGTTCGATCTTCTCGACAATGATGGAGCGGATTGCGGTTCTGTTCACCTTTCATATGCATCGCGAGACGGGATGGACGGCATTCTCTACGTCTCCCACGAGACTGGCGATTTCAAGATGCGTAGGACTAACCGAGTGCCGGCTTTTTTCGAGGAGTGAGAATTCCCGTCGGTCTGCCGATTAGGCCGCCGGGGTATCGAACCCCGCATTCATCCGTACACACGGATGAATGCGGGAAGTGTCCGGATGAAGTTGATAATCAAGGAAACAAAGCCGTTCTGCCTGGGACGGCTTTGGCCTGGACTTTAACTACAACATCGCAATCGACACTTATCAGCTCGCGCAACGCGCATGGCCAAATCTCGAACGCTGG
>ENA-ORSM01002769-ORSM01002769.1-human-gut-metagenome-genome-assembly--contig:-NODE-2769-length-11952-cov-3.164579_pt1 | contig 11952 bp, 10 predicted proteins | sample MGYA00241903_ERZ509170 | MGnify/ENA primary metagenome ERZ509170 (study PRJEB26280, sample SAMEA2338784) | human gut metagenome | biome: human gut; feature: human-associated habitat; material: faeces...
CCCGCCTCAGGCCGACCATGTACAAGCAACGTGCCACGGCATTGGCCCACTCGTCCAAATCCTTCTGCGTGTGCAGGATGACCGTAGGGGTGCCCGTCGTGCCACTGGAGGAATGCAGGCGCACCACTTCGCTCATCGGCACCGCGGCAAGCCCGAACGGGTAATTGTCGCGCAAATCCTGTTTCGTAGTAAAAGGAATCTTACGCAAGTCGTCCAACGAACGTATGTCTTCAGGAGACAAATGAGCCTCGGCAAACCGTTTCTGATAAAAAGGAGATTTCATACAACGACGGACCGTACGGAGCAAACGCTCGAATTGCAACGCCTCGATTTCCGTCCGCGTCAAAGTTTCTAATTCTTCATGCAAATACATTTCCATTTGTGTTTTAATCATGACGGGGACAAAGTTATAAAAAACTATCGCAAAAAGAGGGCATTTCCTTTTATTTTTTCACGGCATCCTCCATATCTTCCTCCCGGAAGGACATAAAAAAAGGGCTCCGCTGAGCCCAACCTTTGTTAACCTTAAATCTAATACTATGAAAAACACAGTACAAAGGTACAACCTTTTGGCGATTCTGCAAATTTCTTGCTCTAAAAAACATGTTATATAACATATTTTATCTTTTCAAGAAACATTTTCAATCTTCATGGGAATCGAAAGCAAAGTTTTTTGTACCTTTGACCGGAAAGAAAAACCAATCAAACAAAACCTGAATGAAAAAGCAATATTTAAAAACCGTGATTCTGGCCGCCGCATTGGCAGGGCCGCTCAACGCCATGGGACAAGTCGCCACTCCGACGCATACTATCCAGCAAACATTTACCATCCCCAGTCCCGACTACAAACTCAGTCCTTACACCGGCATGACGCGTCAAAGCTGGATTGACGCAGCCGAATACTTGTTAAGCGGGGCCTTCACTTACATCCGCACATTGGACGACCCGATGTATTTCCCCAAACAGCTCGACAAGGCTTATCCTAACAATGAAGGACAAGTGCCCACGGCCAAACTGGAAGGATTCTGCCGCACGCTGTTCGTAGCCGCTCCCCTGCTCCGGGAAAAGCCGGAACTCACTTTAAACGGGATAAAAGTGGCGGACTACTACCGCCACCAACTTCTGAACCTCATCCGTCCGGACAGTCCGAGCTTCATCCCTCACCGCAAGGGGGGGCCAAGCCAGATACTGGTGGAATTCGGCGCCCTGGCCATATCATTGTCTGTGGCCAAGGACATCCTTTGGGAACCGCTCACACAAGAGCAGAAAGACCAACTGGCCGCCACGATGCTAAGTTACGGCAACGGTCCGACCATAGGGTCGAACTGGATGTTCTTCAACGTTTTCGTCATCAGCTTCTTCAAGGAACAAGGTTATGCCGTCAACGACCAACGCATGAAAGAAAACTTGGAAAAGATTCTCAAGCTCTATCGCGGAGAGGGCTGGTATAACGATGCGCCGGCATACGACTATTACAGCATGTGGGCATTCCAGATGTACGGCCCCATTTGGGCGCAAATGTACGGGCACTTCTATCCGGAATATGCCGCGCAGTTCATGAAAAACCAGCATGACTTGGCGGACAATTATCCTTATATGTTCAGTGCGGAAGGTAAAATGAACATGTGGGGACGGAGCATCCCTTACCGCTTCGGTGCCGTCGTGCCACTCGCGTTATTAGGATATGAAAAAGCCCCGGACATCAATTACGGATGGATGCGCCGCATCGCTTCCGCCACTCTGCTGCAATTTTTGCAAAACCCCGATTTCCTGGAAGACAATGTGCCGACGCTGGGATTCTACGGCACCTTCGCACCGGCCGTACAGATTTACAGTTGCCGAGGCAGTGTATACTGGTGCGGAAAGGCGTTCCTGAGCCTGCTCCTCCCTGCCGACAATCCGTTCTGGACCGCTGTGGAGAATAACGGGCCGTGGGAAAAGGATTTCAAAAAAGACCATGTGTACAACAAATTCCAACCCGCAACGAACCTGCTCATCACCGACTATCCGAATTGCGGAGGGGCGGAAATGCGTTCGTGGTGCCATGAAACGGTAGCCAACGACTGGCAAAAGTTCCGCAGTTCCGAAAACTATAACAAGTTGGCCTACCACACGGAATTCCCTTGGATGGCCGACGGGACGAACGGAGAGGTTTCCATGAACTACGCCACCCTGAACGGCAAGAACCAATGGGAGGTACTCCGTCTCTACACGTTCCAAAGTTTTGAAAACGGCATCTACCGACGCGATGCCGAACTGGAAACCAACCGTGACATCCGGTACAAACTGGCGGACATCCCCCTGCCCAACGGTGTCTTGCGGGTAGACAAGGTCGTCACTCCGGCAGCCACCAAAGTCCGTTTGGGACATTACACCTTACCGGAAATCAACGGCAATCCCGTCGAGGAAGAGAAGTCTTCCAAAGTAAAAGATGCCGTAATACTGCACAACGGGGCATACCGTCTGGCTTTGGTTCCGCTCCAAGGATGGGAAACGGTTACAGCCAGCTATCCGGAAGGGCTGCATCCGGTGAGCCACAAATGCGGACTCATCATGGCTGAAAGCAACGTGGAAAAGGAAAAGATATTCGTCACCTTGATGCTTTGGAAGAAAGGTAAAAAAGGCTTCACGAAGAAAGAACTGTCCCCCGTAAAGGACGTAAAAGTATCTGAAGATCTGAATGCCGTAGACATCACGTTTGCAGACAAAAGCGTAAAACGGGTCTCTTTCTAAGACACTCTAAAGACAAGGGCAAAAGCACATCCCGGTCGACTCCAAACCAGTTTCGACCGGGATTTTTTTATCCGGAAGACTCAGGCTTTTCCTAATATCTTCGCCACCAACCACTCCGGTGCAATCCGCATCCAAGGAGCAAGAAACGCCCAACGCCGGGTAATCACGGCTTTCTTTTTCCGTGCGCTTATGGCCCTGTAGATAGCCCTAACCGCCTTTTCCGGTTCATCCACCCAAAACAATTTTTCGGGATGGGAAAGCAAGGGAGTACGAACGAATCCGGGACGAACATCCGTCACGCAAACCCTCTTACGGGAAATGCGTGCACGTTGCCGCAACGCTTCCAAATAGTGGATCTGGTAGGCCTTGGAAGCGGAATAAGCAGGAGCCGGAGCCAAACCACGGATGCCGACGAAATGGCAGCCAAGTGTCCATATCCTTGTTGCATAAAAAACGAGAAAGCCCAGTCCGTCACTGCCGTCCAACCACGCACGTTGGTATCGACTGTGGGTAACTCCAGTCCGTAATCCAAATCCGGATTCATTCGTCCCACTCCGGAACACAAGACTAGTAAATCCAAACCTCCCATCTCACCGGCCAAAGCAGACAAATGCACTGCTATTTGGCTGATATCCGTCACATCCGCCTTTAAACAATGTACTTCGGAATGACCTTTGGCCACTTCTGCCAGCTTATCTCCACGCCGACCGACGATACCTACCACATGTCCGTCACGAATATAGCGTTCAGCCAACATACGCCCCAAACCGGAAGTTGCCCCTACCACTATAATCTTATTCTGTTGCTTCATACGCCTCCTATTTTTATTTCTCTACAAAGGTAAAGGAAAAACAAGCTGAAACCATCCGACTGTTTGTATGGAAACAGGGGCAAGGCAAAAGATTAACAGTTTTTATTGGAAAAAACTGCTTAGGTTTGAAATAAAGGCGTAACTTTGGTTATATAATCATTTATAAAATCAAAGCAATATGAAAAAGCGTAGTTTATGTTTTAAATACGGCAGCTTTAGTGCTGCTCTTTTAGCTCTTGCCTTGGGAATGGCTTCCTGCCATCTGGAGAAAAAAAATGGAACAGACCAAAGTCGTGCCATAAAAACGGAAGATATCACATGGGAGGAAAAGCCTTCGGCTGAAGGATGTAAGTTGACTGCCGCTTATCCGACGGATAACTCCAGTGCCGTGACACAAAACATACGGGAATGGATGAATGAACAGCTCGGCGGCACCTACACCGGAAGTTTGGATGACGGTAAGAAACTACTGGAATACTATGGTACAGAACGTGCGGAGCAGGTGAAACGTGACATTGCTGAAATAGGAGAAAACACGGCCATGGATGCATCTGCCTATTACGTACAATTCAAAAAGGCGTTTGAAACAGAAAAGTTCATCACATATACCTCTGAAATATATGAATATTCCGGTGGAGCACACGGCGGAGAAAGTCTGAGCGGCGGTGTATTCCGCAAATCGGACGGTCGTAAATTCGGTTGGGACATGTTCACGGCAAACGGCAAAGAAAAGTTGCGCGGCATGATAAAAAATAGATTGAAAAAGAATTTCTTCAAAGTAAACAGCGATGAAGAACTTTACGAAAGGCTATTGGATGAGAATGCACGTTATACTTTTCCGCTTCCGGAGACTGCTCCGGTATGCAGACCTAACGGAGTAGAATTCATCTATCAGCAGTACGAGATTGCTCCATACGCAGCCGGCATTCCCACATGTACTCTCCCGTATGACTCTTTAGAGAACCTGTTCACGGTGACGATGAAGCCTCTGATAGAAAGTACCACGGACTCTTTGGCCCTCACTTACAACCCGATAGTCAAACGATAACTCTATACGTTTGGTACAAACTATGACGAAAATCCCTGCGTCCTCTCCGGACGCAGGGATTTTCGTTCTATCCATTCCTATCGGTAATGGAAATAATCCACATCCACAAAACCGCTCTCGCTATTATCGTTAAAACAATACATGCCGATACGGTCACCCTTATAATTTCCCCAAGCCATTTGATAGGGCGTTCCGAAAGGCAAGAAATTATCCCCGTCCAAACTATAAGCATATCGGGATTTACCGTCCAAACCCCACTGGCTACTGAACCAGATATGTTTTGACGGGACTTGCATGCCTTTCGTTATCTTGCCGTTTTCACGAAATTCCAAATAGCAAATGCCTCCTTCTTTCGTCACACCGATAGCGGAATGCGGTGAAGAAAAATGGCAAAGACCGGCTTTCTGTCCGTTTTCCATACCGGAAATATCCATTTTCACCACGACCACATTATCCTGCTTTCTGAAAGTCCTTTGTGTAAGCGTATTACCGGCTTTCAATAATTGATTGGGTTCCAACGGACGATAAGCTTTCAGACGCAACCATCCCGGACGTTCAGTCAAGGAAAAGAACCCCTTCCTCGGTTGGTGGTTCCACTGCCATTGCGGAGGCAACCGGCTCTCGTCGAAATCATCACTACGCTGAATGTCTAATTTCTCATCCGCTTGAAAAGGCATCGCTCCGGTCCATTTCATCGTACCTATATTTGAATCCAAAACCTCTCCCAATATAGGCCAATCGTCAATCCAAGTGACAGGCAAAAGGCTGACAATACGACCACTCCAATCACCCGTGCCATGATGCGTCAGAAAGTACCAGTTATTGTCCCTCCCCTGGACTATGCCACCTTGGTTGGGTTCCATCGCTTCCACGGAAGGCAACGCCAATTGCCTTTCTTCTTTATAAGGTCCCGTCACTTTTTTCGATCGTTTGGCCAAGACATAACGCCCGACACCCGGCTTATGTTCACTGAAAACCAGATAATACCATCCGTTTACCTTTATCAATTTGCTGGCCTCTCGGCCGCTTCCTTCATTGATAAGCACAGCCGATTTCCGGTCTATGCTTTTTCCGTCTTCCGACATCTTAAAAAGATAGGTCTTATAACCGTCTGCAAAATGAGTCCCCGCAAAGTAAGCCTTTCCCTTATCGTCCCAAATTGCGGTACAATCATCCCAACCGGGTTCGGACAAAAGAGAAGTCAAGGGCTCCCACGGCCCCTCGGGACGTACGGCAGAGGTCATGAAATATCCTTCATCCGGTGTCCCGAAAAAGAGGTAAAAACGACCGTCATGGTAACGCAACGTCCCGGCCCATATCCCACGGTTATAACGGTTCATGCGTGTCCAATCCAGCTCTTCACCGATTTGGGTCAAATCTTCGACAGCATTCCCACAGATTTCCCAGTTCACCAGATCCTTAGAATGTAAAATCGTCATTCCCGGAGAAAACTGGAACGTAGAAGATATGGCATAATAATCATCCCCGACCCTGATACAATCTATATCACTATAGTCTGACGGGATGACCGGATTCATATACGTCCCATCACCTTGGTCTCCCCAACTTTCCCACTTGCCCCACTCTCTTTGCTGCTGTCCTTTCAGACCAGTACAAAGACAAAGGCTAAAAACGATTGACCATAAATATCTCATTCCTATTCTCGTTTAATAAATATTCCATTCCCAAACTCCTGCAACACCCTCTGAAATCCGGACTCTCAGGAAACGATATTTCCCCTTCGGTTCATCGACATGCGGAGATTGCATCCGCAAGTCGTCATGTCCTCCGCATTTCCTCCATGTAGTCCCGTCCACCGAACCTTCAAGTTGATAAGCATGTCCGGCTGTAGGACGTACAAAATAAATTTCACTGCGCCGTATTTTCCGGGTTCTTCCCAAATCTGCAACAAGCCATTTGTCCTTATCTCCTTCCGCAGCCATCCATCGGGAACCGTTCGCCCCATCCACGGCAAAGGCCGGAACAAAATACTCCGTACGACGACACAAATCGTCTTTCATGGGTTCGATAAACAAGGGGGCCGCCGTACTGGATGCATAAACCGTATCAGCCTTAATTTCTTTCCTTCCCTTCACCTTCCGCAAAGGCCCCACTCCATCCAAACTCAATTTCACCGGACGAATCGTACCGTCTTCATTGAACTCCAAGCGATTTACATAGGTTTGCCGGTTGGTACTGCGGCGGCCGAACTCCAAGTAAGCAAAATAATAATGGTCTTCATCTGTATTGAAGACACAACCATGTCCCGGCCCGAAGACACCTTGTTCGTAATCTGTAGTCGACACAATATCCTGCTCCGGGTATTCGTAAGGCCCGAGAGGAGAAACCTTGCTCATCACATAAGCATATTGATACCTCTCATCTCCCCCTATGGTGTACAAATAATAATAGATACCTTTCCGTTTGAAGAATATAGGGCCTTCCGAATATTCTTTGCGAGGAGTAGAAATCACATGGACAACGGAGTCCACCGTAATCATATCTTTTGCCAGTTTGGCCACATGCCGACGTCCCCAAAACACATAGGCTTGCCCGTCGTCATCTATAAAGACTTCTGCATCGATACCGCCCGGATCTTCTGTCTGCAACAGGGTAGAAGCCGTATAAGGTTTGTAAAACCGGTCTTCCCCGCGAGCCAATTTAAACGGCCCCTCCGGATGGTCGGCGACAGCCGGATACATATAACCGTTAATCGTAGGGTAAATGTAATACTTTCCATTAGCTTGGACTACTTTACTGGGAGCCCAGTATTTCTCAGTTGCTGCCGACGGGAAATATGTCCCGTCGAAACTCCAATGCACGAAATCCTTGGACTTCCATACCACCGGAGGCCCGGACGTTTCCAACCCTCTTCCATATCCGTCCGTCGTGGCATAACAATAAAACATACCATCGATTTCCTGTATGCTGGCATCTGCAATCATATCCGGAACCAAAGCATTTCCAAACGGATTCACAACCTGGGCTTCCATAATGGCAACTACAGAAAAGGCTTGTCCTAAAGCCATTATTCTTTTCCACTTCATTTTCATGATACTATCAATAATATATATGCCGCAAAGATATGAAACAGCATTTATTTCTCTATTGGACTTTATAGCCTTTGACAAGAACTATATCTACCAATTCACATGAAGCGCATGTTCCATAAAGCACAACCATCCTTTGTTTCCCTTCGCACCATAAACAACCGTTATGGTAAGTCGACTGCAAAAACCACAGTCACGGAAACAAAGGATGGATTCAATCCGTCAAAGTACGAAAACCTGTTAATTCTTGAAACTGTGTATTGGAGCCGGAATACGACCTATCCGGTTCACGAAATCACCGCAACCGAAAGAGTTGACCGGCATCACGGGAGCATAGCCCAAAAGTCCTCCGAACTCTACCGTATCCCCTACCGTTTTGCCCACTACGGGAATGATGCGCACGGCCGTCGTTTTCTGGTTCACCATGCCTATTGCGGCTTCGTCTGCAATGATACCCGAAATCGTCGTGGCGGGCGTATCGCCCGGAATGGCAATCATATCCAACCCGACCGAGCAAACACAAGTCATGGCCTCCAACTTTTCCAAAGTCAACGCGCCACACTCCACGGCATCAATCATACCTTGGTCTTCACTCACCGGAATAAAGGCTCCGCTCAGCCCTCCCACGTATGATGAAGCCATCACGCCTCCCTTCTTCACCTGGTCGTTCAGCAAAGCCAATGCTGCCGTGGTTCCCGGAGCACCGGCGCGTTCCAAGCCGATTTCTTCCAATATTTCGGCCACGCTGTCCCCCACGGCCGGAGTCGGGGCCAACGACAAGTCGATGATGCCGAAGGGCACTCCCAAACGCCGCGAAGCTTCTTGCGCCACTAATTGCCCCACACGGGTGATTTTAAAAGCCGTACGTTTGATTGTCTCACAGAGCACCTCGAAGCTGGCTCCCCTGATTTGGCTCAACGCATGTTTCACCACGCCCGGACCGCTCACCCCCACATTGATGATGGCATCCGCCTCGGACACGCCGTGGAAAGCACCGGCCATGAACGGATTATCATCCGGAGCATTGCACAAGACCACCAGTTTAGCACAGCCCAAAGAATCCTTGTCTTTCGTACGCTCGGCCGTCTGCAAGATAATCTCGCCCATCAGTCTCACGGCATCCATATTGATACCGGTTTTCGTTGACCCTACATTCACAGAACTGCAAATGCGTTCCGTTTCTGCCAAAGCCTGAGGTATGGAACGGATGAGCAGTTCGTCGCTATGGGTCATCCCCTTGGACACGACAGCCGAATAGCCGCCCAAGAAATTAATACCTACTTCTTTCGCTGCCCGATCTAAGGCATGAGCCACCTTTACATAATCTTCCGGCGTGCGGCAAGCAGATCCTCCCACCAACGAAACAGGCGTAACGGAAACGCGTTTGTTCACTATGGGGATTCCATATTCCTTAGAAATATCCTCTCCGGTTTTCACCAAGTCTTTCGCCAGACGTGTGATTTTATCATAAATCTTCCGGCAAAGCGCGTCCACATCCGAATCCACGCAATCCAACAAGTTGATACCCATCGTAATGGTACGCACATCAAGATTCTCCTGCTCGATCATCTTGTTGGTCTCCAACACCTCATATATATTAATCATATCTTAGCCACAGGATTAAATACGATGCATTTTATCAAAAATCTCTTCGCGTTGGCATTTCACCTGAACACCCATCGACAAACCTATCTCGGCCAACTCGTTCGCCAACACTTCAAAAGGCTTTTCCACCTTAGACAAGTCTGCTATCATCATCATATTAAAATACTCTTGCACAATGGTTTGGGATATATCCAAAATGTTTGCCTTGTTCTCCGCCAAGTACGTACAAACCTTCGCAATGATGCCTACCGCATCCTTTCCTACTACTGTAATAATCGTCTTACTCATAATCTTTAATTCGGGATAATTGCTCCGTAAAAGAAACAGTCTGTTATTCAAAGACGCAAATATAAGAAAATTTGCTGAATAACAGACTGTATTTCTATCAATAATCTATGCTATACCACTTATCCGTAGATAATCTTACCGTTTTCGTCACGGTTTTCATCAATAAACGATTTCTCGTATTGCGTCATACCTCGCAAAGACATACCCATGCTGGAGAAGCCTCCGTCGTGATAGAGATTCTGCATCGTAACCTTCTTCGTCAAATCGGAGAACATCACCACACAATAGTCCGCGCATTCATCCGCACTGGCATTACCCAAAGGAGACATACGATCGCTGAAATCATACAAACCATCGAACCCCTTGATACCGCCGCCAGCGGTAGTAAAGGTCGGAGACTGGGAAATCGTATTGACACGGACTCCTTTCTCGCGCCCATAAATATAACCGAAACTACGGGCTATGGATTCCAACAACGACTTTGCATCCGCCATATCGTTATAGCCGAAGAAAGTACGTTGTGCCGCCACATAACTCAACGCCAAAATAGAACCGTTTTCATTGATGGCATCCAGTTTTTTGGCCGTCTGAATCATTTTATGAAATGAGATGGCGGAAATATCCAACGTCTTATTCAAGAAACCGTAATCCAAATCGTCATACGTACGCTTCTTGCGCATGTTCACACTCATGGCCACGGAATGAAGCACGAAGTCGATTTTGCCTCCCATAACCTCTTGTGCCTGCACAAAGAGCTTCTCCAAATCGTCCACTGAAGTTGCATCGGCAGGAATTATTGTTGCATTGGTCTTTTTCGCCAATTCGTCAATCGTACCCATACGGCAGGCCACCGGGGTATTGGTCAACACAATTTGCGCCCCTTCTTCCGAAGCACGTTCTGCAACTTTCCAAGCAATAGAAGCGTCATTCAGCGCACCGAAAATAATACCGCGTTTACCTTTTAACAAGTTATAAGCCATAAATAGTAATCTAATAAAAATTATATTCTTCGTTATCGGGAACAAAGATACAACTAATTTTGCACTTAAACCGCATATTTGTGCAAAACATTGAAAATCCCCACCGGAAATCCGGCGGGGATTGGCTTATTCTTCAGAGTCCTGTTCAAATATATTGTAAAGCGGCACGCGCCAGAAACCGGCATCGCGGTACCATTTCAAAGAAGTGAAAAACCGCATCATCAACATATCGTAACCTGATTGCACAAGTTGAAGTGCTTCTGGCGGCACATAAGTACTCAAACCACTAAACGCACCATCTTTAATCGGGATTTCCGGCATCGCGGTATAATCGTTTACCGAACTGTAATCACTATGTTCCTTATAAACCACCGCCTCGTCTAGAATACTCCTGATTTTCGGGACGTAAGGACTCGAAAGTCCGATGCTGTCCACCCATTCCCCATAATCATATAACTCGAAGCCCATCTCGAACATCTGTAAATCGTCACGGTCCACCTTCATCAAATGATTCTGTACCGCCTCATCCTGAAACAAAGAATCCATATACAAAGCCAAGGCATTCATCTGCGAAAGATCGGAAACACTGATGGAAACGAAATCATCCCACTCCACATCGTTATTCTGGAAATGTTTCATATAAGCCTGGGCTGCACGTGCCAGTCCGGCCGCATCCATCTTCAGCAGATGAGGTAAAGCCTTGTCGTAAGGGAATCCCTCTGCCGGAATGGAGTTGGGAGCTGCAAGGAAATAATGCGCCCGGTCTTTCAGCTCATACACCGTCTCCATATTGGCCATCAAACAAGCGTCGAACATAATCACATCCATATACGGACATCCCTCAAGAGCCTCACGTATATCCGTAATATTCATGCTGTAGTCACTTTCCTCATCCCCGAAAGCACGCTTCCTTACCGTATTTGGCGTATAAAGGCTGCCGTTGGCATGAGAAGAAAATGCAACTCCTTTTCGCTCGGCCGGATACAGCGTAAAGACATCATTGATGACTTCCTTCATCACTTCCGGGTCCACCGAATACTGGTCCGGATAAGTCTTCACAGTTGTCTGCTGCACTTTCCCGCTGTTATCTTTCCCAATCAGATATAATGTCGGCACCGAACTGATATCGGCATACACCAACACGTTGGCATTGATATCGGATTTACCGTATCCGATTTTCATGTCACTGATGTTGGCATTCAAATACTGTTTCAAATCGTTCTGCCCTACCATATATAAAAGGTAAGTGGCTTCCTTGGGCTGGTCTACGTCAGGCCCTCCCTTGTCCGTATCGTCCTCGCAGGCTGCGAACACGCAACCCATCATTAACGCTCCGATACAGCCTTTTATCCTAAACTCCATATTTATACGTTTTTTTATCAATTTCACAAAGGTACTAAAAATGAAATACAATCCAAATCTTTTATCAAAAAAAAG
>ENA-ORSM01002771-ORSM01002771.1-human-gut-metagenome-genome-assembly--contig:-NODE-2771-length-11943-cov-3.618943_pt1 | contig 11943 bp, 10 predicted proteins | sample MGYA00241903_ERZ509170 | MGnify/ENA primary metagenome ERZ509170 (study PRJEB26280, sample SAMEA2338784) | human gut metagenome | biome: human gut; feature: human-associated habitat; material: faeces...
CCGGCTTCCAGCAGCAGTGCCCCATCAGCCTCGGCACAGCCGGAATCAGCAGAGGACAAAGCCGCCCCTGCAGGGCCCCCTGTGACCCAGTTCCAGACCGGGGAACTGAAGATCGGCGACTACACCTTCAAGGCACAGTACATTTCCTTTGACGTCCGCCGCGAGGTATGCGGTGCCTATCATCTGATCAAAGCGGACAGCTACCGGGGCAATTACTTCTTCAGCTTCTACAACGAGGACAATGAAGAGCAGTCTGCCAAGATCTTCGAGTATGCCATCCAGGACGACCGGCTGACCCCGGTGGAAGAGTACAACATTGACGGCAGCGACGCCCTCAGCATCGACCGCAATGGCATCCTGTATGTCCTGGAAACCTTTGATGTCTACTGCTACGATCTGAACAGCAGCGACCCGGAGGAGCCCGGCGACGCACTGGACTACTGGGGCCGCTGCTATTCCTCCAAGGACCGGGATCTGACCGTGCTCTACCGGACCAACTCCGCGCCGGTGCTGGTGCAGGACGGCGAGTACACCGAGCTGACGCTGGAGGGTGATAACGAGATGGGCCCCTTCTACAGCATGTCCTCCCTGAACCTCAGCGGGGACGAGCTGCTGACGGTGGGCGAGCTGGAATCCAACGGCGATGATTACTTTGCTGCCTTTGATCTGGACGGCAATGAGCTGGCCCGCAGCTCGCAGCCGGTGGGCAGCTTTAACGCCGTGATGATGAAGCGCCCCAACGGCTATCTGCTGGACACGGGCTATATGTGGGAGCTGTACGCGCCGGACGGCACTTTTTTGGAAAAGTCCTTCCCCGTGGGCGAGCGCGAGACCCTGTGCCAGCTGTGCGGCGACTTCTGCATCTTTGATGTTTTCCTGCCGCTGGAAGAAAACTCTTTCCTGGCAGTGGGCCACCACGGCAAAGCCACCGAGCCGGATGAGCCGGTGGTGTTCCGCATCACTACGGATTTCTGAGCCGACCGCTTTGGCGGGAAGACCAACGCAAAAACAGCGGGGCCGGGGAAAAGCCCTCGGCCCCCTTTGAAACAACAGGAGGAAACGCTATGGCAGGAATGCTGGAATACAAGTGCCCCTGCTGCGATGGCGCCATCCAATTTGACAGCGCCACCCAGAAGATGAAATGCCCTTACTGTGACACCGAGTTCGACGTGGATACCCTCAAGGGCTACGACGAGGAGCTGAAGGACGAAAAGCCCAGCGAGATGGAGTGGACCACCCCCGGCGGCAGCTGGGCAGAAGGGGAGACCGCCGGTCTGCATACTTACAGCTGCAAGAGCTGCGGCGGCGAGATCGTGGGCGACGACACCATGGGTGCGTCCGCCTGCCCGTTCTGCGGCAACCCCATCGTCCTCACCGGACAGTTTGCCGGGGCCCTGCGGCCCGACCTCATCATCCCCTTCAAACTGGACAAAAAGGCCGCCAAGGCAAAGCTGCAGGAGCACCTCAAGGGCAAGACTCTGCTGCCCCGGGTGTTCCGCAGCCAGAACCACATCGACGAGATCAAGGGCGTGTATGTGCCCTTCTGGCTCTTCGACAGCGACGCCGACGCTCAGCTGCGGTTCACCGCCACCCGGACCCGCTGCTGGTCGGACAGCAAGTACGACTATACCGAGACCAACTACTACTCCGTCCGGCGGGACGGCACCCTGGGTTTTGATGCAGTGCCAGTGGACGGCTCGTCCAAGATCGAGGACGACCTGATGGAGTCCATCGAGCCTTTTGCCATGCAGGATGCCATCCCCTTCCAGACCGCCTATCTGGCCGGCTATGTGGCGGACAAATACGATGTGAGCGCCGAGGACAGCATCGAGCGGGCCAACAAGCGCATCCGCCGCTCCACCGAGGAAACGTTCCAGCAGACCGTTACCGGCTACGATTCGGTCAAGGTGGAAAGCAGCAGCATCCAGCTGCACGGCGGCAAGGCAAAGTACGCACTGTTCCCGGTCTGGCTGCTGAGCACCAGCTGGCGGGGCGAAAACTACCTGTTTGCCATGAACGGTCAGACCGGCAGATTCGTGGGTGACCTTCCCGTGGACAAGGGCGCTGCCCGCAAGTGGATGCTGGGCCTTACGGCTGCCCTTTCCGCCGCGTCCTACGGCGTGATGTGGCTGCTGTGGCTGGCACGGATCCTGTAAAGGAGGGACGAACGATGAAAAAGACTTCCAACCGACTGCACTCCCTCTTTGCGGCGCTGGCAGCACTGGTCCTTGCGGCGGCGCTGGCTGTTCCGGCCTTTGCGGTGGAGGGCGGCTTTGCCGACCTGTACTACCGCATGTTCGACGACGCTGAGGTGCTGACCGAGGACGAGGACAACGAGCTGGAGGACGCACTGGAAGAGCTGAGCCTGCGCCAGAGCTTCGATGTGACCATTGCCACCATCGAGTCGATGGAAAGCGTTGGTGCCGACAGCATGGAGCAGTTTGCCGATGATCTGTATGACTACTGCCAGTACGGCTACGGCCCCGATATGGACGGCGTGCTGCTGCTGGTGAGCGTAGGCGACCGCAAATGGCACATCTCCACCTGCGGCTACGGCATCACCGCCTTTACGGATGCCGGCATCCAGTACCTTGGCGAGCAGATGACCCCCTTCATGGCCGATGGAGACTACGCCGGTTCCTTCCGCACCTTTGTCCAATGGTCGGATACTTACATCGACGCTGCCCGGGCGGGCCACCCCTATGACGTGAATAACCTGCCCCGGGAGCCGCTGTCTCTCATGTACCTGTTCCTTGCGCTGGGCATCGGCCTTGTGCTGGCATGGGTCGTCGTCAGCGTAATGAAAAGCCAGCTGCGCAGCGTGGCGTTCCAGGAGAACGCCGCCAGCTATGTGCGGGAGGGCAGCATGAACCTGACCAACAGCCGGGAGCTGTTCCTGTACCGGGATGTGCAACGCACCGAGCATGTGGAGGCAAAGGACTCCGACAGCTCCGGCGGCAGTTCCACCCACACCTCCTCCAGCGGCACCACCCACGGCGGTGGAGGCGGTTCGTTCTGAAAGGAGCATGTTTATGAACCCTTATCTTTCGGAAAAAGCCCGGGGCGAGATCCCCCGTGTCCTCAAATGGCTGCGGAATGCGGGGCTTGCCTTCTGCGTGTTCTGCTCTTTTGGCGGGTTGTATACCCTCTGCCTGGACCTGCAGGCCAAGGACACCTCCCACGTGGGAGGCTATGTGCTCTGGATCGTGGTGGGCGCTGTGCCCCTTGTTCTGTTCGCACGCAACGAAAAACGACGCTACCATGCAAGAACCATCGCCCACAGGGTGGAGAGCTACTCCGGGACAGAAGTACCCCTGCGGTGGCTGTGCAACAGCGTTGGCATGGACACCAAAGACCTTGCATGGTATTTTGAAAACGGCTATTTTGCAAACCTCAGTCTGGATCTGAACCAGAAGATGGTCCGCAGGCGGACCGTGCCCCGCTACGACCCGAACCGGAGCTGAACCCTTTACAGCTGAAACAGAAAGGAGCATTCTCATGGGACTTTTTGATAAGATGAAGCAGGCCACGGCTGCCACCGGCGGCAACCAGACTGTTACCTTTACCTTTCAGGCTCTGCCGGAAAGCCTTGCCCAGATGCAGGCGCTGCCGGAAGCCAGTCTGGACACCCCCTTCAAGACAGCGGCCCTCACCGTCTGTGCGCTGTGCGCCTACGGTGCCGACAAGAACATCGGAAAGGAGATGCTCAACTGGCTGCGGGGCCCCCGGCCGCTGAACGGGCAGGACATCTCCTTTTTGAACGACCGCTTCCGGGACGGCAAAAGCTACATCCCCTTCTCCTACTTTGTAGGGGCCTCGCCGGAAAACGGCTACACCCCCCGCCAGCCCTTCACCCTGCTGGTGGGCAGCAACCGCACCTCCTATGTGGAAGATGGCTATTGCAAGCTGTTCATCCCCTGCGGCGGTGCCGATGACCCCCGGCCCATCAAGCTGCGCCGCAAGGGCAACGGGCAGTGGTTCTTGTGGGAGCAGTACCTGATGACCGGTATCCGCATCCCGACATCGGCCGACCCGTGGGCGTAAGATGAAGGGCGTGACCATGAAGCTGTTTGCCGCTGCGCTGGCGTTGACATTGGGTCTTGCGGGCTGCGGGCCGGTGGACGGCGACCCCATCCGCTCCGGTGCGTCCGCCCCGGGCAGCGTCCCCCGGCAGGACGCTGTGACCGTGGCGCAGCTACGGCAGCAAGCAGAGCAGAACGGCAGCCTTGCCGTGGTGCTCTATCTGGGCCGCGTCCCGGAGCGCACCAACGATCTGCACGCCGCGCTGGAAGCGCTGCAGCCGCTGCCCTGGGCGTTCGTGTCAGATATCCCGGCAGACCGCTGGGTCACTGCGCCGGGCGGCGGGCGGGAGCTGTACTGCATCTTTGCCGTGCGCAGGGAGGATACGCTTTTTGTCTACGAAAAGCAGGACCCCCAGTACCCGCACCAGACGGGCCGGGAGCTTTATTGCAGGCAGGGCGGCCAGCCCATTCTGCTGCTGTGCAACGGCAGCCCGGACACCCCCGACACCATGGCGAAGGTCTATTGCAGCACCGGCCGCCCACTGGACTGGACCCCCCAGCTTTCCGGCAGCACCGGGCAGCCGATGCCGGTGGAGGGCGTGGACGTTTTTTCCAACCACCCGGCGTCCGGCGCTGCCCTCTGAGGTGCGCCCCGGCAGGGCATGAGAAAGGAGAACTTATGAAACGACTGAAACTTCTGGCAGCCCTGCTGGCGCTGACCATCGGTCTTGCAGGCTGCGGCAAAGGCAGCAGCGCATCCAGCTCCAAGCCCGAAAAAATGCTGGACGGAGACAACATGATCGCATCGTCCTCCGCCAAACAGGAGTACACCGAGCCGGAGGACGTGACCTACATGCGCCTTCTGGCCGGGGAGGACGAATACCGCGCCTGCGTGCTCTATCTGGGCGGCTCCTACGAGGTGACCACCGATGTGCAGAAGGTGCTGGACAGCCAGCCGGACTTACGCCAGCTGTGGGGCTTCGTCTACGACATCCCGCAGGATCACTGGGTCGTGGCACCGGATGGCGGGTGCGACCTGTACTGCATCTTCCCGCAGGAGGCGCAGGCCACCCTGTTCGTCTACGAGACGAGCCTGACAGACGATGCCGAAAACCCGCTCCAGCGCGGTAAACAGCTCTATTACAGCGAGGACGGTCAGCCCATCCTGCTGCTGTGCAACATCAGCGATATCGTCCCCAACACCGAGGTGGAACTGTACCCCAGCACCGGCGAAGAGCTGGTATTCAGCCCCTTCCTTTCCGGCGAGAACGGCCATGTGGTGGAAGCCGAGGGCGTGTGCGATTTTACCATCTACCCGGAAGGGGACGACTGGGAAACCACCACCAGTCCGTGGTCGCTGGAAGGCAACTGGCTGGAGATCGCCCGCGACACTGACGAGGGCTATTCTGAGACCGACCCCGCAGACGCCGACCGGATGTGCTTTTTGCCCACCGACGCCGACACCGAGGGCGACCAGCTGCCCCTGACCGCCAGCTACATCACCCCCTATCCGGAGCTGAACGTGGAGGAAGCCGACCTGTTCTATCAGGAGGGCACCCCGGAGGTGCCCTTCCAGACCAATCAGGAGTGGTATGCTACCTTTACCGGGGAGGACGGCTCCCGCTACGCTGTCACGCTGGAGGACGAGGACACCCTTGCCCTGAAGGTCTATCTGGACGGTCAGGAAAGCTACCTGAGCCTTGTCAATACTGTCTACTTTGCACGGCAGGAGGCCATGGGCTGACCGCCGCCGACCCACACCGGGAGGAATGCACCATGAAGCACACCAAAAAGATCACCATCCTCCACTCCAATGATCTGCACGGAGACTTTCTGGCAGAGCAGGTGGACGAAAAACTGGTGGGCGGCGTTTCCATGCTGTCCGGCTACATCGAAAAGGTGCGGGCAGAACAGCCCAACACCATCTACGCCATTGCGGGTGATATGTTCCGGGGCTCGGTCATTGATTCCGAATACAAGGGGCTTTCCACCATCGAGATCATGAACGCCCTTGCCCCGGACATCGTCACCATCGGCAACCACGAGGTGGATTACGGCATCGCACACCTGCTGTTCATCGAAAAATGTGCCCGGTTCCCCATCATCAACGCCAACCTCTACATCAAAAACACCCCCACACGGCTGTTCACCCCCTACAAGATCCTGCGGGTGGACGGCATGAACATCCTGTTCATCGGCATCATCACCCAGGACGTGATCAACCAGACCAAGTCCGAATCTCTGGTGGGGTCCTTTGTGGACACCGCCGCCGCTGCCGCCGAGGTGGGCAAGATCTGCAACGCCCACAACAGCATCGACATTGATTTTACCGTGCTGCTGACCCACATCGGCTTTGAGGAGGACAAGCACCTGGCCCGCCAGCTGGACCCGGCCTGGGGGGTGGACCTGATCATCGGCGGACACAGCCACACCCTGCCAGAGCACGCGGTGGAGGAAAACGGCGTGGTCATTGCACAGGCGGGCACCGGCACCGACCAGATCGGGCGCTTTGACATCATTGTGGACACGGACAACAACTGCATCGATTCCTACACATGGCACACGGTGCCCATCTGCGCCGAGACCTGCCCCCGCAACCCCGCCATGGAGCAGGTGCTGCACCGCTTCACCAGTCAGGTGGATGAAAAGTACAGCCACATCGTGGCGCACTTCCGCCGGGAACTGACCCACCCGGAGCGCACCCGGGAGACCGAGCTGGGCAACCTGTTTGCCGATATCTTTACCCGCAGCCTTGGCATTGATATTATGCTCATCGGCTCCGGCAGTATCCGGGCCGAAAAGCTGGGCCCCATTGTCACCTACGGCGACCTCATCGAGGGCTTCCCCTACGATGACGGCGTGTTCATGTTCAAGGTGACAGGCCAGCAGCTGCGCCAGATGCTCCACTACATGCTGCGGGAGGAGGCCTACACCGGCCACACCGAGTTCTACCAGCTGCCCTCCACCCTGCGGCTGCGCTACGACCGCACCAAGGGCGACTTTGATTACTTTACCTACTGCGGCAAGGAGGTGGGCAAGGAGATCGGCGACGATGCCCTGTTCACCGTGGGGCTGCAGAACTACCACTTCAAAAACATCGAGAGTTTTTTCAACATCTCCTACGATACCATCTGCAAGCTCCAGAAGCCCCGCAGCGTGGCAACCTCCTGTCAGGATATCCTGATGGAGTATTTCCGGGAGCACGAGGTGGTGGACGCCGCCGTGGACGGCAGAATGACCATTCTGCCCTCTACTGTGCAGGCCGACTGACCCCCGCAGGGTCAAAAACATGGTTTCGCCCCGCAAAATCTGCGGGGAACACTTTGCAAACAGAAAGGAGCACCCCATGAAATAACGATTTTCAAAACGAACACGCCTTGTCAGTGCCCTTTTGACGCTGGCTACGTTCTGACCGGTGTCCGCACACCGGAGAACAATCTGCGGACAGAGCACCCCCTCGAAAAGAAGGCAGAACGGGAGAATGAGGATTCGAACTCCCGCGCAGTTTCATTACACCAAGGGGAACGCTCACGGCGCATGCATGGGATGTGGAGAGCACCTGCGAGTTCTGCGGCAGCTTCATCGCAGACGATTACATCTGCGACTGCGGAGAAGGCGGCGACCACTGCTCGGCAGAAAGCGGACGCGACTGCTACGAAGAGAACCACTGCAGTAACTGCTTGAGCGGTGTTGGCGCAGCTAACATCTGCGGAAACTGCGGGGCAGGCTGCAAAAACTGCGCCGAGATCTGCGAGGGCTGCGGGATAAGCTGTGAAAACTGCTGCGAACGGTTTTGCCAACTCTGCGGCTTGTGCTTCCCCTGCGTGGAAGGGTACGGCTGGTGCTACAACTGCGATGTCTGCGGAAACTGTACGACCGTCTGTTTCTGCGAGGGAGGCTGTGCAGAGTGTACCAATGTCTGCCCCTCATGTGCCGAGAGCTGTGGCATCTGTGGGGATGCGTTCTGCGAAGAATGCGGACGCTGCAAGCACTGCGCGGACGGCAACGGCTGGTGCAGCAACTGCAACATCTGCGGTGACTGTAAGGTCACTTGCTTTGAAGGCGATGGCTGCACCGAGTGCACGAATGTCTGTCCGGACTGCACCGAGCACTGCGGCAACTGCTGGGACGAGTTCTGCCCGGAGTGCGGTGTGTGCTCCGCCTGCACGGGCTCGGCCTGTCAGAGCTGCGGCATGTGTGAACACTGTGCGGAGCTCATCTGCTACTGCGGACAGACCTGCACCAGCTGCGGCGATGTCTGTCTGGCCTGCGGCGAGCAGTGTGAGAAATGCAGCGAGGAAATGTGCGGTTATTGTGACCGCTGCAAGAACTGCGCGGGAGGCTATGGCTGGTGCAGCGACTGCAACAACTGCGGCGACTGCGTGACCGTCTGCATCTGCGACGAAGGCTGCTCGGATTGTACGAAGGTCTGCCCGGAATGCGGTGAACATTGCGGAAAATGCTGGGATGATATCTGCCCGAACTGTGGGATCTGCTCCGACTGCGCCGACGGATACTGTACCAGCTGCGGCATGTGCTCCGAGTGCACCCTGATCTGCAAGGAGTGCGGCAATGCGTGTCTGGACTGTGCAAGCGAATGGTGCGGCAACTGTGAGCTGTGCGGCGACTGCGTGGATTGGATCTGCCCCAACATCGACCACTGCTCCAACTGCCTCAGCGGCGATGGCACTCACTGCGAATCGTGCGGCACGTGCAAGTACTGCGTCACCCTTTGCACCGAGTGCATGGCGATCTGCGATGAGTGCATCGACTTCTGCACGAAGTGTCTGACCTGTGCGGATTGCTCGGAGTATCTCTGCCCGGACTGCGGCCGCTGTGACGAGTGCGTGGATCAGTTCTGCCATGACTGCGGAACGTGCAGTGACTGCACGGTGATCTGCAAGGAATGCGGAGAGATCTGCCGGGACTGCACAGACATGTGCCCCAACTGCGATGTCTGCCGGGACTGCGTAGGCGGCGAGCTCTGCCCCGAGTGCGGGGAATGCGAGAACTGCGGCAAGCACTGTCAGGGCTGCGGCACCTGCGAAAACTGCAAGGACATTTGCCCTGACTGCGAGGAGCACTGTGCAAACTGCGCGGTCATGTGCCCGGACTGCACCCGGTGCGAGGACTGCGTGGAGGACTTCTGCCCCAACTGTGGGACCTGTGCGGAGTGTGCCAGGGACGACAACGGAATGTGTGACGACTGCCATTACTGCGGCAACTGTGCAACGCTGTGCACGGACTGTGCTGCCCTCTGCAGGGACTGCGCCCAGACCTGTGCGACCTGCGGCATCTGCGAGCAGTGCGAGGCGTTCTGCGACAGCTGCGAGCTGTGCGTGGTCTGCTGTGCGGACGTGAGCAGCAGCTATGGCTGCAGCCACGGCATCTGCGTGGAAAGCGACGAGTGGAAGACGCATTACTGCACGGTGGGCGGACACTGCACCACCACATTGGGAGAACAGGACTATGATGATGACGAGCATTGGTACTGGTGCGGAGATGGCTGCACAGCCAAAGTCAATGTGGAACCCCATGTGTTCAGCAGTGCAGAGATCACAACGCAGCCCACAAAAACGGACGAAGGCGTTTTGACCTACTACTGTGATTGCGGCTACTCCAAAACAGAAACGATCCCCGTCATCACCGAGGAAGGCCATACCCATCACTGTGTGCCTGCCGTGGTTGCGGCTACCTGCACCAGCGGCGGCTATACCGTTTACACCTGCGAATGCGGCTACAGCTACCGTGCCAACGAAACGCCCGCTCTGGGTCATACCTATGAGTACCAGAAGGACGCCGGCGGTCACTGGCTGAAGTGCAGCTTCTGCACCGATGAAAAACCGGCCGCCGCACACAAGTTCGGTGCGTGGACCGTGACAAAGGATGCAACCTATACACAACCCGGAACGAAGCAGCGCACCTGCCTGACCTGCGGGTATGCGGACGAGGCAGAGATCCCTGTGATCGGACATGCGGGCCATTTTGTCATCTCGTTTGAAGGCACTGATATTGGCGATATGCTGAGCGTCGGAGCCAGCCACAAGGTCCCGGAACTGCCCGTGCTGCCGCCAAAGGAGGAAGGCAACCTCTTTGATGGCTGGACGGATCAGAAAACGGGCGCACCTGTGAAGGCGGGCGATGTTCTGACCGGAGACATCGTGCTGACCCCGGTCTGGAAGGACTGCGGCGATGGCAGCCATACGGACAGCGATCACGATCTTGTCTGCGATGACTGCGGTAAAAAGTTCCCTGCTCCAGTAAGCTATCTCATTCTGGAGGGCGCGAACAGCACATGGAGAAAGGGCAGCCTGACCGGGCTGTCGTTCCGATCCAGTGCTGACGTTGCAAAGTTTGATGGTGTCACAGTGGATGGAACTGCGATCGGCGCAGGGTGCTACTCGGCGGAACTGGGCAGCACAAGCATCACTTTGCGAGCAGAGTATCTGGAAACGCTGCCGGCAGGTTCTCACACGCTGGTCATCAAAGCCATTGATGGCACGGCAGATACGAGCTTCACGGTGCTGGAGGCGGAGACTGCAGAGCCGGACGGCTCCAACGTTGTGGACGCAGATCTCTTCGCACTTGACCAGCCCTGCACCCGTGCACAGATCATCTTCCTGCTGTGGTGTGCAGCCGGTTCTCCCGAACCGAAGGCGATGAGCAGCTTTGTGGATGTTCCTGCGGATGCCTACTACGCAAAGGCTGTGGCGTGGGCCGTGGAAACCGGCATCGTTGCAGGCACAAGCGAAACCACGTTTGGTCCGGATGAGATCTGCATCTGCGCACAGGCACTTGATGCTTTCCATCGCGTGAATCCCGAATGATGCGGGTGGAGCATTCTGGCCTGACCAGATGGCGAAAGCGCGGTGTTACCGACAAACTCCATAAGTAAATGAAGGAACGGCGCAGCGGACGGGCATTTGCCCTGAAGCTGCGCTGTTCCTTTTTGCACGCTGCCCGGGGGCAGCCTCTCCCTGTTTCTGCCGCAGGCAGCGGTCGCCGTTGTTGCACCGGGGCTTTTGTTGCCCCGCCTGCGGCGGTGCCGTGTTGTTCGAATCCCTCTAGGTCCCAAAGCCAGCGCGTGACTTATGTGTACGCAAAAAAGCAGTATCCCCGGTAGACATTCCTAGTGGTTGGGACCCACGGGCTAGGGGCTGTTGGCTTTCGTCCAGATAGGACAACTCCACAGCGGTATTGAAGGCAATTTTCTTTTCGTCTACCATGTCCAGCAGTTCGGGGATGAGGTTGGTCAGGCGGATGAATCGGTGCACCTGACGTTCACTTTCGTTTGCGTCTGCGCTCACTTGCGATACGCTCCACAACTTCTCGCCAACTTAGCGAGAAGTCAAATCCGACCTAGCACCTTGATTTTTTAGAGTCTCCAGCTTCATTTTGTAGGCGAAAGCCCTCTCGCTGGGCAAGATGTTCTCACGTTGGAGATTGCTGTCCACCATAAGCAAAACTGCGGCATCATCATCCATGTTGCGGACAATGACCGGCAGGGTGTCCAGTCCAGCAAGCTGTGCAGCGTGCTGACGGCGGTGCCCGGAGATGATTTCATAGCCACCCTCCGGGCGTGGGCGGGCGATCAGCGGAGACAACACGCCGTACTGCTCTACGCTTTCTACGCTGCACCGCAACCGCCTGGGCACCCTGTACTGCCACGAGGGCGACTGGAGCTGGATCTACTTTTTCAACGGCCAGTGTGCCGACGCCGCAGGCACCGCGCTCTGGCAGTGGCTGGGGCAGCAGCGGCGCTGAACATTTTTTGTCAAAAAGCATTGACAACTGCCAATGCGCATGATAGAATCACAGATGATTTTGAGAGACGATGCAGAACAGGGTCTTTTCAAAGCAATTTTCCCATGGACCGCCCAGCGGGGCTAAGGCCATACGGACAGCCGGGTCCACTGCCGAC
>ENA-ORSM01002777-ORSM01002777.1-human-gut-metagenome-genome-assembly--contig:-NODE-2777-length-11925-cov-3.509267_pt1 | contig 11925 bp, 15 predicted proteins | sample MGYA00241903_ERZ509170 | MGnify/ENA primary metagenome ERZ509170 (study PRJEB26280, sample SAMEA2338784) | human gut metagenome | biome: human gut; feature: human-associated habitat; material: faeces...
CTACATAGTTCAGATTCAGAAGCCAGTCCGCATTATTAACCATCAGTGCTTTTCCGTCAGAAAAATCAATAAAACGAGACATCTGTTTCTTGAAGCAATCAATATTGTGCTGGATGGTTTCTTTGGTCATCATCTGACGCATATCAGTTCTTCCTGATGGATCTCCGATCATACCGGTACCACCACCGAGAAGTGCGATCGGACGATTGCCTGCCATCTGCAGACGTTTCATCAGGCAAAGAGCCATAAAATGTCCTACATGAAGACTATCGGCGGTAGGGTCAAAGCCGATATAAAAAGTTGCCTTTCCATTGTTTACCATTTCTTTGATTTCATCTTCATCTGTTACCTGGGCAATCAGGCCTCTGGCCTTCAATTCTTCCCATACTGTCATAATAAATTCCTCCTGTAATGAGATGCAGAAAAGTTTTGGCACAGTATATTCTGCATGCTATGGTATTAAAAAAGCCCGGTTCCTGTCCGTTTAGGACGAGAACCGGGTCCCGTGATACCACCTAAATTCGCAGGAAAAATTCCCGCCTCATTGAGCACGATAACGAGTGCCGATCCGTCGCAGCCTACTGAAATTTTCGGTACGAGGCTCCAGGATGTATTCACGTAAGTTCTGCATGTGCCTCTCACCAGCCGGCTGCTCTCTGTCTGCTTCCCTTAGGCTACTTCTTCCCTTCAAAGCCGTTGTAATATACTTCTAAAAGTATACAAATTGATAAAAAATTTGTCAAGAGCGTTTTGCTGCTCTTTTAACAACTTAAAGTGACAAAACATTTCTACTGAGCAGAAACATCTGCCTCAGAAAGCATGAAGCCCTGACGAACTTTCTGCATAAGTGTTTTGGCTTTGTCAACAGTTGTCTGATCAGGAACCATAACATAAGCTTTCTGACTCATGGAATATGGCTTCTGTGTATCCCCTGTACCGTCTACACTGTAGGAAAGAACCTGCCAGCTGCCGCCCTCATCGAGCTGCTGTTTTACCAGAGAGGTAATAACGTCATATGGAATATTTGTTTCAAAACATCCGGAAAGGCTGTCCAGAAGTGAAAGATAATTTTTCAGGATATCCGGAGAGGTTGCCTTATTGATAACACCCTGAATTACTTTCATCTGGTCTTTGCCTCGCTGACGGTCACCGGAAGAAAAGGCATATCTTTCACGACAGAAAGCCAGTGCCTGTTCTCCGTTTACCTGATTGATACCTTGATCAAAGTGATATCCACTTGTATCAAAATCATAATCAGAATCAACGGTAATTCCGCCAAGTGCATCAATGATCTGCACAAATCCGGCAAAATTCAGGCGGAAATAATAATTGATATCTGTATCATAAAGCATATTCAGCGTATCCATACATACGTTGATACCATAGATTCCTGCATGTGTAAGTTTATCCGGTACTCCATTGGAAATAGAAAGTGGTACATAATAATCTCGTGGGGTGGAAATCATCAATACCTGTTTGGTCCGCGCATTGACTGTAAGGACGATATTTACATCACTTCGACTTGAAGCTGTAATATCGCCCCGTGTATCGATACCACTGACAAAAATCGTATAAATCTGATCTGTTACAGCTGCATCCTGGGTTGTGTCTGAAGAATCCTCTGCCTGTACATCTGTCTGAACCGGTGCCGGAGTATTACGTTCTACCAGTTTTTCTACCTGTTCAGATGCAATTTCACGGATCTGAGAAGAAAAGCTTGCATAATTGTCAATTTCATCAAAAACATCCAGATATGCTCTGTTAAGAACGATTGCCTGACAGTCGCCTTTCAGAAGTCCATCGGCAAGTTCTGTAAGGCTGCTGTATTCTTTGGTACTTACTTCCCCACCGGTCTCACTTGCCATCTGCTGTAATGCAGTGTCTGTGTTTTCTCGATCGAGATCTGCCAGAATACCAAATGAATAACTGGCTGCATCCATAAGGCTCTGGGCTGCATCATCCTGTTTGACATATACATTGATTTCTGTGATTTCTTTATTAACACCTGTAATATCATCAAGTGCAGATACTGTTTTATAAATATAAAAACTTGCAATTCCAAGAACGGCAAGAATGATAACCATCAATATGATTCCAATCCAGAAACGAATCTGTTTACGGAATTTTCGAATCAGAAGATGATCGATCAGAAGTAAAACAAGTAATACTGCAAATACGATACCAATGTACTTGGCAGAAAGCAGGTTTGTATAGAGCAGCAATACAGTAAACGCTATTTCTGCAACAAATAGTAAAATAGTTAAGATGATTCCCGGCATGCGATCCTGTTTTTTGGTTATTCTCATTTTTTCACATCCTGTTTGATTATTCAACAATTACAGTCAGTACTGCATTGTTGGAAATGTTGTTTTGTGAGTCGATTACATAGTAAGTACATTTGTATGTTCCCGGAACTGCAGAATTAACTTCACCTGTGATCTGTACCTTCCGCCAGAGCGCATATGCATCATCGGAATCATCTTTGATCTCACTGACATAGGACAACAGATCTACAGAGGTTCCCACCGGAACTTTGATCAAATAATCCGTAAGATAAATCCTTGGATTCTGATCAGGCATAGTATTTGCTTCCGCTTCCTGTTTCTCTTTTTCTGCCGCAGCCTCATCAACTTCCGGAGTAGGAGTTGGCGTTTCTTCAACAACAGCAACATCTGCATTCTCTTCTGCATGATCGGCAGTATCTGGATTTTCACTTTGCTCTGCATTTACACCAGTTGTCGCCGCAGAATCTGTATTATCGGTTTTTTCTCCAAAAGCAGATGTTCTGATCCTTCTGTATCTGCATTCATTCGCATAAAGCCTACGCCTCCGGCGAGACCAATACATACAACGAGCAGAAGTGCAACCCATTTTTGGGACATAATCTATCACTGCTCCTTATTTCTTTCCGGTTTTCTTGTCACCGTACTTGCCATAATACTTACCATAATACCCCTGCTTGCTCATGTCAACCTTATTTAATATTACACCAATTTCAATATCGGTATTGTCTTGTAAATTCTGCTGTTCCATTTTATCTTCCCTTCCTACGCTGTGCATCCGCAATTATTTTTTGTGGATTTCTTATGAAAAGCTGGTTTGCATAAGAATCTCCTTCTTTTTTTGAAACATAATCATAAGCTTCACCAATTCGTGATATCCGTTCTTGGGTTCCATGACAGTCAGAACCGACAAAACTGAGCAGATCCTGTTTCATAAGCTTTTTACAGTATCGTTTGGTACCAAATCCGTCTTTTCCAATGATACTGTCGGCATTCACCTGCATAAGCGCACCGAGATCTGCCATTTCTTCAACAAATCCGATATCTTTTCGCATACATTCATAACGTTCGATATGTGCTACAATTGGTTTGTAACCATGAGAAAGCAATGAATATAAACGTTCTCGGATATAGCTTGCTTTTGTGCTTCCCGAAAATTCTGTAAGAACATAACGGGAACCGGCCATTGTGTGTACTTCTCCGCTGCGAAGCATCTCTACCATTTCCATATTAGAATGAAATTCGCATCCGAGATATACGTGAAGATCAGGTGCAACTTTTCTAGCCAGCTGTCTTAATACCAAAAACTGGTGCTCCACTGTTTCAATGGGAGTTTCAAACATCTGAAGCCTGTAATGGGGAGTTGCAATAATATTGCGCACACCCTGTCTGTATTCCATCTGAAGCATTTTGTATGCTTCTTCTGCGCTCGAAGCTCCGTCATCAACCGAAGGAACAATGTGACAATGTATGTCAAACAGTCCCTTATCAGGCATATTCTATCCTCTCCTTTTCCTGCTTTTTGCTTTTATAAGCAATATTAACGTTCGAATTATAGCTCATTTCAATTCCCTTTTCAACAGAATTTTCATATATATATATGCGAAGAAAAATTATGTGGAAATAAAAATTGTTTCTCTTCGCAGATAATTGTAAGTAACGCATAAAGCTTTCACTGCATAATATGAAGTGTAAACAAAACCTGGAGGATTTACTATGAGTGATTTAGCTGCTACAAATTGTGGATGCGGTGATGAAAGATGCGGATGTAATAACAACTGTGGCTGTGGCAATGGAAACAGTCTTTTTGGAGATAACTCCTGTAATTGTATTCTCTGGATCATCTGTCTGATGTGTCTGTGCGGAAACAATGGATGTGGAAACGGATGCGGCTGCAGCAATGGCAATGATTCCTGCTGGATCATTATCGTACTGCTCCTGCTCTGTGGTGGATGTGGCAATAACGGTTGTGGCTGCTGATATCTTTGGGAGGCAGAGGTTATTTCCTCTGCCTTTTCTGTGTATGCTGTGAAGAATGTATGCCTGCTTTTTTGTCAGGAAAATGTTTCGTGTCTTTTTTCTTCTTTTCAAAACACTCGAGATCGATTTCATAAAATGCATTTCCATTTATAATAAGTTTTTCTTTTTTCATATTCAGAAAATCCTTTTATTTGTTGAGATAATTTATAGTATGTCAAATCTTATTGCACTGTCATAAAATAATTAGCAAAAGCATATAATCGTCAGAAAGGAGTGGCTGTATGGAACAGGAAACCATTGCACAGACCATGTTGGATCAGCTAGTCACCGATGAAAATTCTCAGATGCTGAAAGCACTGATTCCCTATTTGTCTTTTTCAGGCCAGAGAATACTGGCTGCATACGCCAAAACACAGGAACTGTGTAACACACTTCAGTTATTTTCCAGGCCACAGAACGATATACAGATCTGCAGTTCCAGACCAATGAACCCAATGGAACTGTTAAATGATATCCGAAAATTCAGTTATGGAGAAAACAGAAAAAAGCTGGACCAGGCAGTAAATATGTTTGCAATGCTAGAGATGTTGATGACAATAAATGAATAAACAGTTTTCTGGGGAGGTGTTTAGATGGCGATGAATGATGACTGGAAAAACGATCCGAAGCTGAAAGAAATTGATAAAACCAAATTAGATATGCTGCAGAACCTTGCAGAAAAGGGCAATGGAAAAAGCGTGTCAGACATGATGCCATATTTAATGAGTGCTGCTGCTTCCGGAAAAAAGAATGGACTGCATTTTTCACAAAATGAAATTTCAGCGGTCCTTGAAGTGATGAAAGCAGGAAAAACTCCACAGGAAGCGTCCAAAATTGACCGTATTGTAAATCTGATGCGCATGATACACTAATAAATATCCCCCGAACGATCATATATAACGTCCGGGGGAATTCCGTTATCTGTATATTATTCCTGCATGGACAGAACGGTTCGGTTCTGCCAGATGTAGGTGATTAGAGAAATGATGGTCAATGCAAGGGAAAGCCAGATAAAAATCTGTTCAAGTATAACAAAGATACCATCAAAATGAAGTATCAGCAAAATGATCATGATCATCTGGGAAGCTGTTTTAAATTTTCCCCAGTAGTTTGCAGCAATTACAATACCATTTTCGGCAGCAATAAGGCGGAAACCACTGATAATAAATTCGCGGGCAATGATAATGATGACGAACCATGCAGGAAGACGTTTGAGATTGATCATACATATCATTGCAGAACATACAAGCAATTTATCCGCCAGAGGATCCATAAATTTACCAAAGTTTGTAACAAGATTGTTTTTACGGGCAAGGTATCCGTCAAACCAGTCTGTAACGCTTGCGACCACAAACAGAGTCAGAGAAATGTAACGATTGGCTTCTCCGCCCCATCCGGTCAGAAGAAATATTACAAGAAAAGGAACAATGATCATTCTTGCAATTGTAAGTTTATTCGGTGTATTCATTAGCCAACTCTCCTATCAAATCGTATTCCATTGCGCCTGTTACTTTTACTTTTGCAAAATCGCCTGTAACAAGCAGTTCTCCTGTTTGAACAAACATATATCCATCTACCTTCGGAGCATCTCCGTAGGTACGTCCGATATAGGCACTTTCGCCGGAAACCTTTCCTTCGATCATAACAAGTAATTCCTGACCGATACGGTCATTTCCTTTTTCCAGGGAAATTTCCTGCTGCAGTTCCATGATCTCATCACGGCGTTCTTCTTTAAGTTCTTCTGGCACCTGTCCTTCCATTGTTTCGGCAGGTGTTCCCTCTTCCGGTGAATACGTGAAAACTCCAAGACGGTCGAATTCCATTTCATCTACAAATTCCATCAGTTCCTGATGGTCTTCTTCTGTTTCGCCCGGAAAGCCTGTGATAAGGGATGTCCTGAGAACGATATCCGGGATCTCTCTGCGCAGCTTGGTAATGATTCCTACAAGTTGTGCTTTGGAAGTGCGGCGGCCCATACGTTTCAAAATACGGTCGCTTGCATGCTGGATCGGAAGGTCAAGATAGTGGCATATCTTCTTTTCCTCTTTCATGACCTGGATCAGTTCATCATAAATTTCTTCCGGATAACAGTAAAGAACACGGATCCAACGGATTCCTTTAATCTGGCAAAGTTTCTTAAGAAGGATATGCAGAGTTTTTTTGCCGTAAAGATCAGTACCATAGACGGTTGTTTCCTGTGCAACGAGAATCAATTCCCTGACTCCCTGGGAAGCCATATACTCGGCCTGCTTCAGAAGACTTCAGGAACACTGCGGAATTTACCTCTCAGCGAAGGAATGATACAGTAGGTACAATGCTTATCACAGCCTTCAGCAATCTTAAGATATCCGAAATGTCCACCAGTTGTAATGACTCTGCGACCGGAATCTTCCGGGAGAGCATTAATATCTTTGAATTCCTGAAAAACATGACCGGCTTCTGCTTCATTTAATGCTTTGACGATATCTCCATAAGAAGTAGTTCCAAGAACAGCATCTACTTCCGGAATTTCCTTCGTGATTTCTTCTTTGTAGCGCTGAGCCATGCAACCAGTTACGATCAGTATTTTGCATGTCCCGGTTTTTTTGTATTCTGCCATTTCAAGAATCGTATTAACGCTTTCTTCTTTGGCATCATGAATAAAGCAGCATGTATTGATGACAATCGCATCTGCTTCTTCTTCAGAGTCTACGATTTCATGACCATTTCCGGTAAGCAGTCCAAGCATTTCTTCGGAATCTGCAAGATTTTTATCGCAGCCCAGTGATATAAATAATATTTTCATATATTCTCCTGATAGACGTAATCAGAAGACATAAAGTCTTCTGATTACTCTGGTTTACTGGTTATTTTCGGTTGTTTCTTCGATATTTTCAACAGTCTCTTCTGCAACCGTCTGTGTTTTTGTTGTATCTTCTTCCGCTTCTGAAGCAGCTACGATCTTAACTTCGCCCTTGTAGAGCTCATCAATCGCTATAGAAAGAGGTTTTTTACCAGCAGTGTTAGGTACCAGCGGTTCTGCGCCTGCAATCAGCTGTCTTGCTCTTTTGCTGGTTGCAAGAACCAGTGAGTAACGGCTGTTCAGCATCATTGTGTTGTCGTCTTCCTCTGCATTGTTGTTGATTGCCTGAATAAGTTCAGAATATGATGGATGTATCATATTATTTATCTCCTTTCATAAAGATCCGGGCTTCTTCCTGGATCGTGTTGATAAGTTCTTCGTTGCGCTGTGCTCGACAGCGTTCGCTCAAAATGATCTGATGAAGCTGATCGACACAGTCTTCAACCTGATCATTGATCAGAATGTAATCATAATTATCCATTCCCTCCGATTCTTCTGCCGCACGTCTGAGACGAGATGCAATCACATCAGCCGTTTCTGTACCACGGCCTATCAGACGGCTGCGAAGTTCTTCAATCGTAGGTGGGGTTACAAATACCAGAACTGCTTCCGGAATTTTTTCTTTGATCTTCATTGCACCCTGAATTTCTATTTCAAGGATTACGTTTTTCCCCTGAGAAAGCATATCTTCTACATAAAACCGAGGAGTTCCGTAATAATTACCCACGTATTCAGCATGTTCGAGAAGCTGATCTTCCTGAATCATAGCTTCTACTTCTTCTCGTGTTCTGAAAAAATATTCAATACCATCTCTTTCACCTTCACGAGGTTTCCGCGTTGTTACAGAAATTGAAAGCGCATAATTTTCATATTTTTCCAGAAGACGTTTCATTACCGTACCTTTGCCGGCACCTGAAAAGCCGGAAACAACTGTTAAAACACCTTTACTCATGTTCCTCTTCCTTTTCTTCATAATTATTAGCTTCCGCAAAACGCCGGGCAATCGTTTCCGGTTGAAGTGCGGATAAAACAAGATAATCATCAGAGGTTACAATAACGGCTTTTGTTTTACGGCCCTGTGTTGCATCGATCAGAGAACGGGTTCCCTTGATGCTCTGGATCATTCTCTTTACCGGTGCTGCATCAGGACTGACAACTGCAACGATCTTGCGGGAATTAACTACGTTTCCAAAGCCGATGTTGATTAATTTTGCCAAAGCTGTATTCTGCCTCCGTTATTCTATATTCTGGATCTGTTCACGGATCTTTTCAATCTCTGTCTTAAGATCAATCGCGATATTAGAAACTTCCAGATCATTTGACTTGGAAAGAATCGTATTTGCTTCGCGGTTCATTTCCTGTGCCATAAAGTCCATTTTGCGGCCAACACCTTCTGATTCCTGAAGAATCTTCTGCATGCCATGAATATGACTGTGCAGTCTTACGGTTTCTTCATCATTACAGATCTTGTCTGAAAACAAAATAACTTCTGCTGCGATACGATTATCATCAATCTGAGAATCTTCCAGGAGTTCATGTACCTTCTGTTCCAGTTTCTCCCGATATGCCAGAACCACCTGTGGGGACCGTTCTTCAACCAGAGATACTTTCTGATCAAGACCTTCAAGCTTGGCAAGCAGATCTTCTTTCAGATGATTTCCCTCTCTGATACGTGTTTCTACGAATTTGGTACATGCTTCCTTTAATGGATCTGAAAGCAATTTCCACAGTTCTTCCTCGTCTACAGACTGTTCTTCCATGCTCAGAACTTCCGGATATCTGGATAAAGCTGTTACTCGAATATCATTTTCCAGATGAAATTCTTCGGCCATCTGATTCAGATAACGGAGGTATTCTGCAGCCAGATCTTTGTTATATTTCAGAGTATAATCACTGGAAATATAGTCTTCATAAGTGATAAATACGTCTACTTTGCCGCGCTGCATGTATTGCTTTAAAAGATTTCTGACCTGACCTTCCAGCATATTGAAACGCCGTGGCATTTTGATGTTCAGATCAAGATATCGGTGATTGACTGATTTCAGTTCAACCGTAATCTTACACTGACTGGTTACTTTTTCTGCGTGGCCGAAGCCTGTCATACTTTTTATCATAAGCTCTCTCACTTTGCAAGTCTCTTTTTTTACATACAGATTTATTATAGAGCATTCTAAAAATCTAGTCAATTCGTTTTTTCTATAAAATATTTTATAAACAGTCAAATACCCACGTTGACATTTCCATACTGCCCGCGTTACAATGATTCGGATGAAATATAAGGGGGAATCATATATATTATGAAAGAAAAAATCAAACACTTTTCGCTACTTACCGTCAGTACTCTGATTATGGCAGTAGGTACATATTTTTTCAAGTTTACGAATAATTTTACATTTGGCGGAATTACAGGCCTTGCAGTTTTGGTTGCTGATAAAACATCCATTTCGGCCAGTGACTTTTCTTTTATTGTAAATATGTTGCTGCTTATATTGGGATTTATTGTACTGGGAAAAAAATTTGCTGCCAAAACAGCGTATTGCAGTATCCTCTTGTCAGTTGCTCTTTCTACCCTGGAACGAGTATGTCCGATGGATCATCCATTGACTGACCAGACTATGCTGGAACTTTGCTTTGCAATAGCTCTTCCGGCACTCGGATCTGCGATTTTGTTTAATATTGGTTCATCCAGTGGTGGAACAGATATCATTGCAATGATTCTTAAAAGATACAGCAGTTTCGATATTGGTAAAGCTCTTCTTGTGACGGATATACTGATCACAGTTGCAGGATGCTTTGTTTTTGATATCCAGACCGGTCTTTACTCATTCCTTGGACTGACGATTCGTTCCTTTATGATTGATAACTTTATTGAAGGATTTAATCTGTCCAAATATTTTAATGTGGTCTGTGATGAACCGGAAGCAATCTGTAATTTTCTTGTGCATGAACTCAACAGAAGTGCAACGGTCGTTCATGCACAGGGGGCTTTTTCCGGAAAGGACAAATATATTGTATTTACAGTTCTCAGCCGGCCTCAGGCAGTACGTCTTCGTAACTATATTAAAGAAAATCAGCCGAGCGCATTTATGCTGATATCCAATACCAGCGAGATTATCGGAAAGGGTTTTCACAGCATCTGATTCTTATGAAAGAAATTTTATTAAAGGAGAAATAGAATGGCATTTGATGGTATTACCATTGCAGCAATGGTACAGGAATTACATAAAAATCTTGACAATGGTCGTTTTAATAAAATTGCACAGCCAGAGTCGGATGCATTGATGATTACAGGAAAAGGTGCGAATGGACAATGTCGTTTATTTATATCCGCCAGTCCCTCTCTTCCACTTATTTATTTTACCGGCAAAAATAAACCCAGTCCACTGACAGCACCCAATTTTTGTATGCTTCTTCGCAAGCATCTGAGCAGTGCGCGAATTGGAAGTATATCTCAGCCTGGCCTGGAGCGTGTTGTAGAATTTGAGCTGGAACATCTGAATGAACTTGGCGATCCATGTAAGAAATATCTTATTGTCGAACTGATGGGAAAATACAGCAATATTATTTTCTGCGATGAAAACCGGATGATTCTTGACAGTATCAAACATGTGTCTTCACATATGAGTTCAATCCGTGAAGTTCTGCCGGGAAGGGATTATTTCCTGCCACAGACTCAGGAAAAATATGACCCACTGACGATCGCAGAAAAAGATTTCCGAAATGTTGTATGCAAAAAGCCATGTAATATTGCAAAAGCAATCTATACAACCCTGACAGGTATCAGTCCGCTGATTGCCGAAGAAATCTGTTATCGTGCTTCGATTGATGGAAATGATGCCGCACAGTCTCTGGATGAAAATGCCTCTGTACATCTGTATCATACATTTAAAAGACTGATTGAACAGGTACAGGAGGGAAATTTTTCTCCGAACATCATTTATCACGGTGAAGAACCTGTTGAATATGCAGTAGTTCCTCTTACACAGTATGGACCGGATTATCACAGTGAAACATTTGAGTCTGTATCAGAAATGCTGGAGACTTATTATGCATCCAAGGAAATTCTGACCAGAATCCGCCAGAAGTCTTCAGATCTTCGAAGAATCGTACAGACAGCCCTGGAACGTAATCGCAAAAAACTGATCCTTCAACAGAAACAAATGAAAGATACTGCAAAAAAAGATAAATATAAAGTATATGGTGAGCTTATCAATACATATGGATATGGCCTTGAAGACGGTTGTAAATCCTTTAAAGCGCTGAATTATTATACGAATGAAGAAATCACGATTCCATTGGATCCAGCTATGACACCAGGTGAAAATTCCAAGAAATACTTTGACCGTTACGGAAAATTGAAACGAACAGAAGAAGCTCTGACCGAGCAGATCGCTGATACAGAAGCTGAGATAGAGCATCTGGAATCTATCTCAAATGCTCTGGACATCGCACGTGCAGAAAATGATCTGAGCCAGATTAAAGAAGAACTGACAGAATATGGATATATCAAAAAGCGCCATTCAAACAAGAAAGGTCAGAAAGCACAGGCGAAATCGAAACCGTTCCACTACATTTCCAGTGATGGCTTTGATATTTATGTTGGAAAAAACAATTTTCAGAATGATGAATTGACTTTTAAGATGGCAACAGGTAATGACTGGTGGTTCCATGCTAAAAAAATGGCAGGCTCCCATGTTATTGTAAAAACACCGGACGGTGAAATTCCAGACCGTACCTTTGAAGAAGCAGGTCGTCTGGCCGCTTACTACTCTAAAAACCGTG
>ENA-ORSM01002779-ORSM01002779.1-human-gut-metagenome-genome-assembly--contig:-NODE-2779-length-11909-cov-9.389067_pt1 | contig 11909 bp, 8 predicted proteins | sample MGYA00241903_ERZ509170 | MGnify/ENA primary metagenome ERZ509170 (study PRJEB26280, sample SAMEA2338784) | human gut metagenome | biome: human gut; feature: human-associated habitat; material: faeces...
GGCCTTCCTCATTGTCGCGGGCGGGCGGGGTGGCGATGGCCAGCGATTCGACGCCTGCGGCCTGCGCCGGCACCACGTTCATGATGACGGAGCTCGGGTAGACGGCCTTGCCTCCCGGCACGTACAGGCCGACGCGCTGCACCGGAATCCAACGTTCGGCGACGCGCGCGCCTTCGGCCAGGTCGGTGTGGAACGGGGCCGGCACCTGGGATGCGGATACGGCGCGGCAGCGGCGCACGGATTCCTCGATGGCGGCGCGCACTTCCGGATCGAGCTCGTCGACGGCGGCCTTCATGGCCTCGACCGGCACACGCAGATGCTCGGGACGGATATGGTCGAACTTCTCCGCGAAGTCGCGCAGGGCCGCAGCGCCGCGGGCCTTCACATCATCGAGAATCGGCTGTACGAGCTCAGTGGCCTCGTTGGTGCCCATCTCGGCGCGGGGCATGGCTTCCAGCATTTCAGCTCGAGTCAGCTTCTTGCCGCGCAGGTCAATGATTCGCATATAGTTTTCTTCGCTCATAACGCCCCATGGTAACAACGCCAAGTCACGAGAACGTCCCGTCGTCTCACATTCAGCCGCATTGTGAGACACGCAGATCCGCCGTTTTCCATGCCATGCCGATTTCCGCGAAAAATATATGCCGGTCGACGCCATTCAGCATCGGCCGGCAATCAAAAACCTGTTCAGGTCAAACCGTTCAAGTCAAACCGCTCAGGCCAACGGAAGCGAGCTCGGTCCGAAGAGAATCTTGATTTCGGCGAACAGCGACGTGTCGCGTTTGACGCGGAACCGGTCTCCGAACGTCAGCACCTTGGCGTTGCCTTTGTCGTCCATCAACGCCAGTTTCACCTCGCACGGGCCGGGATGGCTGGTCAGAATCTGCCCGAGCCGCCGCACATGCGACTGGTCGAGCGCGATCGGCGGCAGCACAATCGTCAGCGGACGTTCATCCTGCGCCTCCAACGTCGGCACGGTGAATTCGGTGGCGCGCATGCTCACTGTCTCATCGCGCTTCTCCACCTGGCCGCGGATCTGTACCACGGTGTCGACGGCGAGCTCGGGCGCGGCGGCCTCGTACACCTTGCCGAAGAACATGCATTGGATGGAACTTTCCAGATCCTCGACGGTTACGATGGCCCACGGATTGCCCTTTTTCGACACGCGGCGGTCCACGTTCGTGATCAGGCCCGCGATCGTCACCTGCTGGCCGTCCGGCATGCTTCCCGCGCGGTCGATCAGGTGCGCTATCGACATTTCGCGCAACGACACCAGAATCGACTGCATGCCGCTCAACGGATGGTCGGACACGTACAGGCCAAGCATCTCACGTTCGAAGTTGAGCTTGGTTTTCTTGTCCCACTCCTCCACGTCGGGCACCTGCACCATGGCGTCTCCCATGGCGGAATCGTTCTCTTTGGAATCGTCCAGGTCGGCGAACAGGTCGAACTGGCCTTCCGCCTGCTTGCGTTTCAGGCCGACGACCGAATTGATGGCCGTTTCGTGGATGGTGAACAGCGCACGACGGTTCGGGTCGATCGAGTCGAACGCGCCGGCCTTGATCAGCGATTCCACCAATCGCCTGTTCAGCGCCTCCAACGGCACGCGTTTGATGAAATCGGTGAAGTTCACGTACTTGCCGTGGCCGTTCTCACGTTCCGCGATGATCGCATCGACCGCGTTCTTGCCGACGTTGCGGATGGCGCCGAGGCCGAATCGCACGACGTCGCCGACTGCCGAATACTCGTACACCGACTCGTTCACGTCCGGAGAAAGCACCTGGATGCCCATGCGTCGCGCCTCGCCCAGGTACAGCGCGGTCTTGTCTTTGTTCGTGCTGGCGCCTTGCAGCAGGGCGGCCATGAACTCCACCGGATAATGCGTTTTCAGATACGCGGTCCAGTAGGAGATCAAACCGTATGCGGCCGAATGCGCCTTGTTGAACGCGTATCCGGAGAACGGCACGAGGATGTCCCACACGGCCTGCGCGGCCTCTTCGGAATATCCATGCTCCTTCATGCCGGCGAAGAACGGGATCTTCTCCTTGGCCAGCACTTCCGGCTTCTTCTTGCCCATCGCTCGACGCAGCACGTCTGCCTTGCCCAGCGAATAGCCAGCGAGGATTCGCGCCGCGGACTGCACCTGCTCCTGGTAGACGATCAGACCGTAGGTCTCGTCGAGCACTTCCTTAAGCGGTTCGGCCACTTCGGGGTGGATTGGCGTGATCTTCTGCAGACCGTTCTTGCGCTTCGCATAGTTGGTGTGCGAATCCATATCCATCGGACCTGGACGGTACAGCGCGATCAGTGCGGAAATATCGTTGAAGTTGTTCGGCTTCAACGTTTTCAGCAGCGAGCGCATGCCGTCAGAATCGAGCTGGAACACGCCGAGCGTGTCGCCACGGGACAGCAGGTCGTAGGTGGGGCGGTCGTCCAGCGGAATCTTCGTATGGTCGATGCGTTCCTTGCCGTTCGCCTCGATGTTGTTCAGGGTGTCTCGGATCACCGTCAAGTTGGAAAGTCCGAGGAAGTCCATCTTGACCAGACCGAGCGTTTCGCACGTATGGTATTCGAGCGTGGTGGTGACGGTGCCGTCGGTACGTTCCAGCAGCGGCGACGTGTTGGTGATCGGCTCGCTGCCCATGATGGTGGCGCAGGCGTGCACACCGGTCTGACGAATCAGACCTTCGATGCCCATCGCCTCGTCCGTGATGCGTTTCGCGTCCGGGTCGGAATCGTACAGTTCGCGGAATTCGCGTGCTTCCGCGTATCGTTTCGCGCTTGGGTCGAAGATGTCGTGCAGCGGGATGTCCTTGCCGCCGGTCTGTGCGGGAGGCAGGGCTTTGGTGATCTTGTCTCCGACTGAGAAGTCGTATCCCATGATGCGGGCGGAGTCCTTCAGCGCCTGCTTGGTTTTGATGGTGCCGTAGATCACGCACTGCGCCACTTTGTCGCGTCCGTATTTCTCACCCACGTAGTCGAGCACGCGTCCACGACCGTCCGGGTCGAAGTCGACGTCGATATCAGGCAGTGAGACACGTTCCGGATTGAGGAATCGTTCGAAGATCAGACCGTGTTCAAGCGGATCAAGTTCGGTGATGCCCATCGCATACGCGACCATGGCGCCTGCGGCGGAGCCACGGCCCGGCCCCACCATCACGCCGTGGGCCTTCGCCCAGTTGATGTAGTCGGCCACGACGAGGAAGTAGCCGCAGAACTGCATCTGGCAGATCACGCCGCATTCGTAGTCGGCCTGCCGCAGCACTTCGAGCGACGGCTTGCCGTTGTACCGGCGTTCCAGGCCTTCCTCGACCTTCTTCAGGAACAGCGACGTCTCGTCCCAGCCTTCCGGACAGTCGAATTGCGGCATGAACGCGCCGTCTTCATGATCGTCGAACATGACGTTGCAGCGTTCGGCGATCTCCAACGTGTTGTCGCACGCTTCGGGAAGGTCTTTGAACAGTTCGCGCATTTCCTCGGCGGATTTGATGTAGTAGCCGGTGCCGTCGAATTTGAATCGGCCCGGCTCGTCCAGCGTGGAGCCGGAGTTGATGCACAGCATGGCGTCCTGCGCGCCGGCGTCTTCGGCACGCGTGTAATGGGAATCGTTGGTGGCCAGCAGCGGCGCGTTGAGCTTTTTTGCGATGTCGAGCAGCCCGTCGGTCACTTGCTTTTCGATTTTCAGGCCGTGGTCCATGAATTCGATGTAGAAATTATCGCGGCCGAAAATGTCTTGGAATTCGCCGGCGGCACGCAACGCGTCATCGAACTGGCCCAGGCGCAGACGAGTCTGGATGATGCCCGACGGGCAGCCGGACGAGGCGATGATGCCTTTCGAATATTTGGCGAGGATTTCCTTATCCATACGCGGATAGCGCATGACTCGGCCTTCAAGGTTCGCGTCGGTGGAGGCTTTCATGAGGTTGACGAGGCCTTCGTCGTTTTCTGCCCACATGGTCAGGTGGGTGATGACACCGCCGCCGGACACATCATCCGGGTTACGGCGGCGATGCAGCGGATCCAGATCCGGATTCCAGTTGGTGTCCCAGCTCACACGGGTGGGGTCCTGACGTGCGGTTTCCGGCGTCACATAGGCTTCGATGCCGATGATCGGCTTGATGCCGGCGTTGACCGCGGCGCTCCACATCTCATACGCGCCATGCATGTTGCCGTGGTCGGTGATGCCGACGGCCGGCATGCCCAGTTCCTTGGCGCGCTTGACCAGATCCGGTATTTTCGATGCGCCGTCGAGCAGCGAATAATGCGTGTGATTATGCAGTTGCACGAAATTTGCGGAAGTAGCCATGCGTTCCAATTTAGCTGGGCTTCATGACGGCGTGGAGTCGTTTCTGGCCGTCCGGCCACACTTTTATAGGGACTGGTCGGCGTGCCGTGCGCGCATCACGTCAAGCGCATGCTGCAGGTCGGCGGGATAGTGCGATTTCACCGTGGTCCACACGTGCGTACGCGGATGGCGGAATTCCAATTGCATGGCGTGCAGCCATTGCCGTTCAAGGCCAAGCGCCTCGCTCAGCTGCGGATTCGCGCCGTACATGGCGTCCCCCGCCAACGGATGCCCGATGGATGAGAAATGCACGCGGATCTGATGGGTGCGGCCGGTTTCCAGGTTCACGGATACGAGCGTGGCTTCGCCGAAACGTTCCATCACGTCCCAATGCGTGATGGCCTCTTTGCCGGCCGGTGTCACGCAGAAGCGGAAGTCGGAGACTTTGGCGCGTCCGATCGGCGCTTCGATGGTGGCTTTGTCTTCTTTGAGATTGCCCTGCACGAGTGCGTGATATGTTTTGACGACCTCATGTTCGGCGAACTGCCGGCGCATCTCCACGTACGCAAGATCGGACTTGCATACGAGCATCAGTCCCGATGTGCCCACGTCGAGTCGTGACACGATGCCTTGACGACCTGCCGCGCCATATGACGTGATGTGCACTCCCCTGTCGATCAGGCTGCCAAGCACCGTCGGACCGGTCCATCCGACGGATGCGTGCGCGGCGACGCCGACCGGCTTGTCCACCACGACCACATCGTCGTCCTCATAGACGACGGCCATGTCATGGGCGATCGGTTCCGGTTCGGACCGTTCCTCGACGATGTCGAATTCTACGGTTTCGCCTGCCTGCAGGGTCGACGATTTGGAAATGTCCCTGCCGAGCACGCGCGCCTGTCCGCTTTCGATGAGGTCGGCCGCCTTGGCCCGGGAAATGCCAAGCATTTTGGCGACCGCGACGTCGAATCGTTTGCCGACGAGCGCGTCGGGAGCGGGTACGAGACGGCTCATGCTGCTTTCGCCCCGTCGTCGGTTGCGTTCGCATCATCACCAAGCGTCTTGCCGTTGGCCTCGTCAAGGTCCTTTTGGCTGAACGGTTCCCCGAGGAACAGCAGCAGCACCGCCGCAACGCCCGCGAGCATGAGGAAGATGTCCGCCACGTTGCCGATGGACCATCCGTAGTTCAGGAAATCCACGACCTTGCCGTTGAGGAACCCTTCCGCGTAGATGACGCGGTCGATGAGGTTGCCGAACGCTCCTGCGAAGGCGAAGGCGAACAGCACCGTCCATTTCATGGAAATGGTGCGGACGGCAAGTACGACCAACGCCACGCAGGCCGCCATCGCCAGCAGGGAAATCAGCCACGTCATGCCGGAGCCCATGCCGAGCGAGGCGCCTGGATTACGCACCAATGTCAACGAAAGCAGGCCGGGAATCACGCGTATGGTACGGCCATCGGCCAATGCGGACAAAGCCCACATCTTGGTGAGCTGGTCAATCGCGATCGTCGCGATCGCAATACACGCAAAGACGGCCACGCGGTCGCGCAGCCGTCTTTGATCATTCTTCATGATGTCAGACACAGGCTAATCTCAGTCGTTGTTGTCCTGAGGGTCCTGGTCGTAGTTGTTCGTATCGGACACCTGGTTGACGAGCTGGCCGAGGAAGTCGGTGAGTCGTGCACGGTATTCGGTTTCGAACTGCTTGAGGCCCTTGATGTTGCCTTCGATGACCTTGGTCTGGGTCTCGAGGTTGTCGCGGACCTGCTGGGCGTAGTCGTCGGCAGCGGTACGGGTCTTCGAATCGTAGTCGAAGGCGCGCTTCTGCACTTCGGCTTCGTAGTTGTCGGCCTCGGTGTGCTTGTCGGAGAAGTACGTGTCGGCGTCCTGGGTCTTCTGAGCCAGGTAGCCGTCGCCCTCTTCCTGCTTCTGCGCGAAGTAGGCGTCGCCTTCCTGCTGCTTCTGCTCCAGATAAGCGTCGCCATCCTGCTGCTTGCCGGCCAGATAGGCATTGCCGTCCTCGGTCTTCTGCGCAAGGTAGGCGTCGCCCTCCTCGGTCTTCTGGTTCAGGTACGCATCGCCATCCTGCTGCTTCTGTGCCAGATAGGCATCGCCATCCTGGGTCTTGCCGGACAGGTAGTTGTCGGCGTTGGCGCGGGTGTCGGTGGAGTACTGGTCAGCCTCGGAACGAGTGCGGTTGGAGTAGTCGTTGGCGCTGCCGATGATCTCTTCGTACTTGCGCTGGCTTTCCTCGGTGATCTCCTTGGCCTTGGCCTTGCCCTTGTCGACGTACTGGTCGTGCAGCTGCATGGCCAGCGTCAGCATGGCGGTGGCGCGCTCCGGCTCGGTATTGGCGCTTGCCGCGGCACCTGCGATCTTCTGCAGGCTGCCGGTTTCGGTGCTCGGCTCGGACTTGGCGACCTGTTCGCGCAGCTGTGCCTCGCGAATCTGGGAATCCTTCAGTTGCTGGGCAAGCTGCTGGATCTGCATGGCCTGCTGCTTCACCTGGGCATCCTGCTGCTGGGACTGGGCAGCATGCTCCTGAGTGAGCTGCTGGGCCTGAGCGACCTGGTCCTGCGCTTCCTGAAGCTTTGCGGTGAGCTGATCGATCTGCTCCTTCTGACGCTGAGCCACGACCACCTGCTCCTGGGCCGATGCCAGCTGACGGGACAGGTCCTCGGTCTGTGCGCGGAACGTGTCACGCTCGTGCTGCACGGCGGTAAGCTGCTCGCCAAGGTCGGCCTGACCGGCCGCTTCGGCTGCCTGGGCGGTGAGCTGATCGACCTGCGCGGACAGACGATCGATCTGCCCCTTGAGCTGCTCGTTCTGGGAAGACAGCGCACGATTGCTTTCCTCTGCCTCGGAAAGCTTGGCGGCCGCGGCCTGAGCGGCCTGAGCGGCCTGGTCTCCCGCACCAGCTGCCTGCTCGGAGGCGGACTTCAGCGTCGCGTTCTCCTGCTGCAGGGACTGGATCTGAGCATTCAACTCGGAAATCTTGGAATTGAGTCCTGCGACATCCGGGCCAAGAGACTGCGTGGCCTGTCCGCCGGCAACTGCCTGCTTGCCAAGGGCTTCCACCGTCTCGGTTACCTGATCGAGGAAGTCATCGACTTCATCGACGTCATAGCCTTCCTTGAACCTTACGGTCTGGAAAGTATGCTCCCTAATATCTTTCGGCGTCAACAGAGCCATAAATCCTTACACCTCGCTTTGGGCTTGATGCCTTACTGTTGTTGCTTTCAGTGTTCGACTCTAGCACGAAACCATAGATATTTTGCGGAAAAACGGTTTTTTAGAGGTGCTAAATAAGGAAATCAATGACCACAAGAACGAAATAAAGCACAAGATACGCGACGTCAAAATAGATCGGTCCGAGCGGAACGGGACGAATATACTGCCGCAACCACCTTAACGGCGGCTCCGTCAGCTGGTAGATGGCGTCGAACAACGAGGCCACGATTCCGCTTGGCCGCCACGTCGGCGACAATGCCAACACCCAGTCGAGAATCATGCGGACGAACAGCACCAGGATATAGGCGTTGACCAGAAAATGGACGACGCTACCAATTATCGAGAGAATCACGTTGCCACTGTATCAAGCGCGCATAACAAAATGCCCCCGCTTTCAGTGGGGGCATAATCGTCTGATTTGTGCTTGCTCTGTGCTACACGGCTCAGTCGGCGAACAGGTCGTGGGCCGGACCCTTGTCTTCAGGCTCCTCGACCTTGATGTTCACTTGGGCCGGGCTCAGCAGGAACACGCGCGGAGTGACGCGTTCGATGGAGCCGCGCACGCCGAACACCACACCGGCGGAGAAGTCGACGATGCGGTATGCCACGGCTTCGGCCACACCTGTCAGGTTCAGCACCACCGGAATGCCGTCACGAATGGCGCGACCGACCATCTGCGCATCGTCATAGGTCTTCGGATGGATGGTGGTGATGCGGCTAACTCTACCCCCCTGGAACGGGTTGGACTGCTCACGCGGAGCGGACGGCGTGGAAGCGGAAGCCGAAGAGGAAGGCATCGGGGTGACGGAATGATCCGAATCGAACGAGGTCTCGCCGGTGTCGACGTCATCCTCGAAATCATCCTCGCCCTCGGCGACGTCGGACATTCCCAAGTACGACATCGCGTTCTTCATGAAACCTGCCATGTATGTTCCTTTCGCGTCTACGCGTTGACTTTAGCGCAGGAAATCCGGAATATCGAGGTCGCCCGGATCGTTAGCCGAAACCACTTCATGCTCGGTGGTCTGGTCGAACGAGGCGACGTTCTGGTCCGGAGTGGACGGAATGTAGCTGGACAGCGGCTGCACCTGCGGCACCGCCGGAGTCTGCACCGGCTGCGGCTGCTGGGCGGGAGCCTGCACGCCGGCGGACAACGCGGACAGCGGTACCGTGTTTTCCTTGGCCGCGGCCGGCTTTTCTTCGGCCGGCTGGTCGGGCTTCTTAGAATTGGCATCGAAACCTGCCGCGATGACGGTGACACGCACCTCGTCGCCGTAGGCGTCGTCCAGGGACAGGCCCCAGATGATCTGCGCTTCCGGATGGATGGCCTTCTGCACCAGCGCGACCGCGGCTGCGGCTTCCTGCAGCTTCAGGTCGGTCGGACCGGCGATGTTGATCAGTGCGCCATGCGCACCCTCGATGCTTTCCTCCAGCAGCGGCGAGCTGATGGCGATTTCCGCGGCCTGCGTGGCGCGGTCCTCTCCCCGAGCGGAACCGATGCCGAACAGCGCGGTGCCGGCACCACGCAGAATCGCGTTGACATCGTTGAAATCAACGTGGATGTACGAATTCGAGGTAATCAGGTCGGTGATGCCCTGCACGCCGGCCAGCAGTGCGGTGTCGGCGGTCTTGAACGCGTCGACGATGCCAATGGTGCGGTCGGACAGTTCCAGCAGTCGGTCGTTCGGAATGACAATCAGCGCGTCGACTTCCTTGCGCAGGTTCTCGATGCCAAGCGCCGCGGAAGCGGAACGCTGCGGGCCTTCGAAGCTGAACGGACGGGTGACCACAGCGATGGTCAATGCCCCCTGCTGATGGGCGGCACGCGCCACGATCGGGCTGGCGCCGGTTCCGGTGCCACCGCCCTCACCACAGGTGACGAACACCATGTCGGATCCCTTAAGCGCCTCTTCGATGTCGGACTGATGATCCTGCGCTGCCTTGGCACCCTTCTCCGGGTCGGCGCCAGCGCCCAGACCACGGCTGGAGGCATCGTTCAGCGAGATTTTGACATCGGCGTCGGAACGCAGCAGATCCTTTGCATCAGTGTTGATCGCAATAAATTCGACGCTTTGAAGACCTTCAGTAATCATGCGATTGACAGCGTTGCCGCCGGCTCCACCGACACCGACGACCTTGATGTTGGTCTTGTCGTTGAAATTGTCAGTCTGGGCAATCTCGCTCACCATTGTCTCCTGTTCACTCACGTACATGCACAACTCTATCGCAATCGCGCCGATGATACGCGCACTTTTCCAGGCGTGTACCACCGTTTTTTCACTTTTTTGCTGTCAGCATGTTCATTCTGCCTGCGTTGACCCCTTCAGTCATTTGTACACGGCTCTTCGAACATGCGTGACGGGCTTTAGTAGCTGGCATCCATCGGGTCATCCCCGAACAGCGCCTCACGCTCCTCGTGCGTGGTTTCCCGGGATTCCAACCATCCGTAAGGCAGATGCACCTTTTTGGCGAAGCGCACGCGCCCCCTTGGCTTGTCGGCGATGCGTTCTGGGAACCGAATGTTCGGGTCGAGTCTGCCTATCTCGCGCCGGACATCCTCAAGATTTTCACATTCCATGAACGCACGGCGTGTGGAACCGCCCACGGGGAAGCCCTTCAGATACCACGCGACGTGCTTGCGCAGGTCATGCACGGCCATCCGCTCGTCGCCATCATAGAATTCGGTCAGCAGTTCGGCATGCCGTTCGATCACGCGGCACACGTCGCCCAGCGTGGGGTCGACGCGCTCGTCACTGCCGGCGAACGCGTTCTTGATGTCGGCGAACAACCATGGACGGCCTTGGCAGCCGCGGCCGATCGCAACACCCGCGCAACCGGTTTCGGCGACCATCGCCAACGCGTCGTTGGCACCCCAAATATCCCCGTTGCCGAAGACGGGAATATCAAGCTCGGAAACCAGCTCGCCGATGCGGGACCAATCGGAATGCCCACCGTAATATTCGGCGGTGGTGCGCGCGTGCAGGGTGACGGCCTTGCAGCCTTCCTCCTGCGCGATGTGCCCGGCTTCGAGGAACGTCTCGTGTTCATGGTCGATGCCGACGCGGATTTTGGCCGTGACCGGCACGTTGGCCGCGTCGCACACCTTGACCACGCGTTGGATGATCTCACGGAACAGGTCCGTCTTCCATGGCAGCGCGGAACCGCCGCCACGACGCGTCACCTTGGGCACCGGGCAGCCGAAGTTGAGGTCGACATGGTCGGCCATGTTCTCGTCGATGACGATTTTCGCGGCCTGCTCCACAATCGAGGGATTGACGCCGTACAGCTGCAGCGAGCGAATCTTCTCGCTGGGTGCGAAACGGCATAGGCGCAGGGCTTTCGGATTGCGGGCCACCAATGCGCGCGCGGTGATCATTTCCGCCACGTACAGACCGTCGGGACCGTAGCTTTCGCAGATCACGCGGAACGGCCAGTTGGTGACGCCCGCCATAGGCGAAAGCACCACCGGCGTTTCGACGTGCACCGGACCCAAATCAACGGGCTTTATAACGGGAGGAACCGACGGCCGTTCCGCGTCGGTACGCGGGTCGAGCACGTCGGATTCCTCGTAGGCATTCACAATGCTATCTGGCATAGGTCAGACTTGTTCCGTTCGATATGACCGATTCGGGGCGATCAGTACAGGCCACCGGCTTCGGCGATCTTGACGGACTCAGGCCAAGCCTCGCCGCCCATTTCGACCGGCATCTGCGGCACGCTGACGCGCTTCTCGCCGATACGCTCGGCGATGTAGTCGGCCACCTTGTCGAGGCTGACGCGCTCCTGCTGCATGGTATCGCGTTCACGGATGGTGACGGCCTGGTCGTCAAGGGTGTCGAAGTCGACGGTGACGCACAGCGGAGTGCCGATCTCGTCTTCACGACGGTAACGACGGCCGATCGCGCCGGCCTCGTCGTAGTCGATCATCCACTCGTTCTGGCGCAGGTCGGCGGCGAGCTTCTGCGCCACGTTCTGCAGATCGGGCTTCTTGCTCAGCGGCAACACGGCGGCCTTGACCGGAGCCAGACGCGGGTCGAGGTGCAGGACGGTGCGCTTGTCCACGCCGCCCTTGGTGTTCGGAGCCTCGTCCACGTCGTAGGCGTCGACGAGGAAGCACATGAGGGAACGGGTCAGGCCGGCGGCCGGCTCAATGACGTACGGCACGTACTTCTCGCCGGTGGCCTGGTTGAAGTAGCTCAGGTCCTCGCCGGAGTGCTCCGCGTGCGCGGACAGGTCGAAGTCGGTACGGTTGGCGATGCCTTCGAGCTCGCCCCAATCGGAGCCCTGAAAGCCGAACTTGTATTCGATGTCGACGGTGCGCTTCGAATAGTGGGCCAGCTTCTCCTTCGGATGCTCGTAGTGGCGCAGGTTCTCCGGCTTGACGCCGAGGT
>ENA-ORSM01002794-ORSM01002794.1-human-gut-metagenome-genome-assembly--contig:-NODE-2794-length-11862-cov-9.306598_pt1 | contig 11862 bp, 7 predicted proteins | sample MGYA00241903_ERZ509170 | MGnify/ENA primary metagenome ERZ509170 (study PRJEB26280, sample SAMEA2338784) | human gut metagenome | biome: human gut; feature: human-associated habitat; material: faeces...
GCCTGTTCCAGAACGGCCGCATCACCACCACGCTGCCGAAGGCCAAGCGCCTTCGTCCGCTGGCAGAGCGCCTGATCACCTTCGCCAAGCGTGGTGATCTGCACAACCGTCGTCGCGTGATGCGCGTCATCCGCAACAAGTCCGTCGTGCACAAGCTGTTCACCGAGATCGCCGAGCAGATGGAGCAGCGCGAAGGCGGCTACACCCGCATCGTCAAGATCGCTCCGCGTCGCGGCGATGCCGCTCCGGCAGCCATCATCGAGCTCGTCACCGAGCCGGTGAGCCCGAAGCAGGCCGTGGTGAAGGAAGCCGAAGCCGCAACCAAGGTTGCCGCTGCCGAGGCTCCGGAAGCCGCCGCTGAAGAGGCTACCGCTGAGAACGCCGAGTGAATCGCTCTTAGCTGATTGAAGGCCGGGAATCGCAAGGTTCCCGGCCTTTGTCATATCTGCTGCCAAGACTGTCGCGCCACATGCCTCACTATGCCAGCCATTTGCTATGCTCAATGCCGTGAGACTACGCATCGATTTGGCATATGACGGTACCGGCTTCTACGGATGGGCGAAACAGCCCGAAATACGTACGGTACAGGGCGAAATCGAACGCGTGCTGCATACCATTCTTCGCGTACCGGAAGGAGACCCGACCGAACCGCTGCGCCTTACCGTGGCCGGACGAACCGACACCGGCGTGCACGCCTCGCATCAGGTATGCCATCTGGACGTCAACGAGGACGTGCTCAAACGCTGCGTCGGCCACATGGACGTGCCGCCCGTCATCGCGCTTACCCGCAGACTTCAGCGCATGCTGCCGGCCGATATCGCAATCCGCGGCATCGCACCCGCTCCGGACGGTTTCGACGCGCGTTTCTCCGCGTTGGAACGTACCTACGTGTACCGAATCGCCGATAGGTCAAGCGAGGTGGACCCCCGTACCAGAAACTTCGTATTGCATATCGACGATGAACTTGACCTCAAATCCATGAACGAAGCCGCTGCGATGACGATCGGCCTGCACGATTTCGGCTCGTTCGCCACCCCAAATCCGGGCGGCACCACCATACGCGAGGTGAAGACCGCGTATTGGCGTCGCGTGCCGCAGCGGACGCTTATCGACGACGGCATGACGATGGGGGAGCGGTACCGTACGCCGACCGTGGAATCGGGCCTCGTCTGCTTCGTGATCGTCGCCGACGCGTTTGCACGCAATATGGTGCGCTCCCTCGTCAACGGCTGCGTGCAGGTCGGTATCGGCAAACGTTCCCTCGACTGGTTTGCAGGAAAAATGGCGGCTCCGCTGCGCGAAGGCTCCACAGGACCGATCGCGCCGCAAGGACTGACGCTGGAGCATATCGAATATCCGGCCGACGACCAGCTGGCGGTCCGCGCCGAAGCCATTCGCGCCAAGCGCACACTGTAGCTTTATTGCGATTGTCACAGCCAGGTTACGGGCGCTTGTCATGTCCATTGCCGAGACATTGTCGTAACAGACCGTTTCGTTTTCCGGAAACGCTGGTTCGTTAGGTTTTTCTTCCATCAAGGCACGATGCCTCAGATTGGCATGCGTTCGCATGGGGTGGAAGGGAGCGTGGAACGATGATTGAATCCGCCGCACGAAGGTTGGCTTCGGAACTGGTCGATCGTCGGGAGTCGATCAACCGGGAGCTGAGCCGTAATGGCGTACGGTTCGGCATCTACAAGAACGGCGAGTACCATGACCGGCTGTTTCCGTACGATCCGATTCCGCGCATCATCGAATCGGACGAATTCGACAGAATGGAAGCCGGACTGAAACAGCGCGTCAACGCGTTGAACGCCTACCTGCGCGACATCTACTCCGACAAGCAGGCCATCAAGGACGGCATCGTGCCGGAAGAATACGTGTACACGTCCGCGGGATACTTTCCGCAAGTCAACGGCGTGACACCTCCGGGCGGCGTGTTCGCGCACATCGCCGGCGAGGACCTGGTGCAGGGGCAGGACGGGCAATGGTGGGTGCTGGAAGACAATCTGCGCATTCCATCCGGTGCCAGCTATCCGCTGTTCGCCCGCGATATCGAACGCAGAATCACGCCCAGCCTGTTCCGCAACGTACGTGTGCGCGACAATCGCGATTATCCACGACTGCTGCGCCAATCCATGGATTTCGTCTCCACCGACGGCATAGCAGTGGTGCTCACCTCCGGCAGGTACAATTCCGCGTTCTTCGAACATGCATACCTGGCCGAGAAAACCGGCGCGGCGCTCGCGTTCCCCGAAGACCTCGAAGTCGTGGACAACAAAGTGTACTTCCTCGACTATGCCGGCAGGAAACACCGCGTCGGCGTGGTCTACCGCCGTCTGTCCGACGAATATCTCGACCCGTTCGCGTTCAACCCGGATTCCGTGATCGGCGTGCCGGGAATCCTGTCCGCCTACAGGTCGGGCAATGTGGCGATCGTCAACGCTCCGGGCAACGGCGCGGCCGACGACAAGGCCATCTACTATTTCGTGCCGACCATGATCCGCTATTATCTCGGCGAAGAGCCGATTCTGCACAATGCGCCGACCTACATGCCGATGTTCGACAAGGACCGCAAGGAGGTACTCGACCGGCTCGGCGAACTGGTCATCAAGGATGTGGCGGAAGCGGGCGGCTACGGCGTCGTGTTCGGCTCATCGCTCGACCGGTCGCAACGAGAGGAACTGGCCGAACGCATCAAGGCCGAACCGCGCCGGTTCATCGCGCAGGAGGTCATCCAATTCAAGGACATCGACGTGGTGGACCCCGAAACCGGACAGATGAGCTCACGTAAATGCGACCTGCGCGCCTTCGTGGTGACCGGCAAGAACACGCACGCATGGTATTCGGGACTGACACGCTACTCGTCCATACCGGGCCAGATGATCGTCAACTCATCACAGGGCGGCGGTTTCAAGGACACCTGGGTACTGGCCAAAGAGACCGGCGTGGAGCATGATTACGCACCCGGCTCGGAGGTCGTGCGCGTGCTGGAACAGTCCCGCAAGCACTCGCTGGCACTCGTCACCGCGTCGAAGGCCGACAACCTGTTCTGGCTCGGCCGCTACACGGAACGCGTATTCACCACGCTGAGCCAATTCTTCCCCTTCTACGACCGTGTGATGGACACGGATGTGGACGCGTTCCGACCGTTCGCCCGCGCACTCGACCTGCCGGAGGATTTCGAGGATTTCGACGCGTTCATCCACAGCTTCCTGTACGACGAGAAGAATCCGGATTCCGTACGCAGCGCCATCGTCTACGCGTTCAACAACGCGGTGATTCTGCGCCCCGAACTTGGTTCTCGCTCGTTGCAGCAGGTGGAGTTGGCCATGAGCTCCATAGTGGAGGCATCCGAATACGGCGGCACGGACGCGGACATCTTCAAACACCGCGACATCGCGGACAACATGCTCGCCTTCTGGGGAGGTGTGGAGAATTCCCCCGTCGAACCGACTCTGAAATCGTTCATTTTCGTGGGCAAATATCTGGAACGTCTGGATCTGTACACACGATTCGGATATTCCGTGGAAGAGCTCAAGGCGCCGCTCGCCAAACTGGGCAGCTACATCCTGCCGTTGAACGGTCTGCCGGTACCGCAATGCTTCGCCGAAGGATTGCGCTGGCTGGTCGGCCAGCTGCCGCAGCGGGGATATGCGGAGCTTGCGGAAAAACTGGGGATGCTGCTGAAAGATTTCGATGGGCGCATCTCCACGAAGGATCTGAAGGATCTGGGCATGCTCAATACGATGGACATGGACGCCGCGCGACTGTGAAGAATACGTGCCACAGCCATCGCACGGTGCGTGTATAACGGCTAGAACAAGGCCCACGGCGTGGAAAACGCCGAAGGAACGACAATAATCGCTGAGGAGACGATGTGAAGAAACTGGTGTTTGACTATGAGATGAAGCTCTCATTCAGCTCGCCCGTGACCGACCATCGCTTCCAACTGCGCTGCATTCCAGCCACCGGCCCACGCCAGCAGGTGATCGACGTGGCAGTCAAAATCGAACCGGATGTGGAACTCGAAACCACCATCGATTCCTTCGATTCCGTGGTGATGACCGGATTCATTCCCGAACCGCACACCATGTTCAACTACTCGGTGACCGGCATCGCCTTCGTGGACAACGCGCATATCAAATCCGAAATCTACAAGCCGCTGTACCGCTTCAATTCGGCGTTGACAGTGCCGGGGCCGGCCATCGAAGCGTTGATCGGCATCTGCCGTGAACGCATCGCGTCCCTGCCTGCCGACTGCACGCCGATCGACCAAGCCCGTGAGGTGATGGACGAGGTGTTCAAAACGTTCGTCTACACGCCGGCCTCCACCACCATCCGCACCACCGCCGAGGAAGCGTTCGCTCAACGCAAGGGCGTATGCCAGGATTACGCGCACGTCATGCTGTCCGTGTGCCGGCACGTCGGACTCACTGCCCGATACATCGCGGGATTGCTCGGTGGCGAGGGCGCCACGCACGCATGGGTCGAAATCTACCATGATGGACGTTGGGTCGGTTTGGACCCCACACACAACCGTATGGTCGACGACAACTACATCACCATCGCCCATGGCCGCGATTACCGCGACTGCATGCTCGACATCGGCATCTTCTCCGGCTGCGACGTCAAGCAGGACCAGTGGGTCAACGCTTCCGTGCACGAGCAGGGATACTGATCCCCGACGTTTTCTCGATGCCGGATTCCGTATTTCGGCAGATGCAAAGCAGATAAACAAAAAAGGCCGAAACGCCATTGTTTCAACCTTCATTGCATGCGGATAAGGCGAGATTCGAACTCGCGGAGGGGTTCGCCCTCACACGCTTTCGAGGCGTGCTCCTTAGACCGCTCGGACACTTATCCATTCGTCACCTGAAAACAAGCAACTTGATAATTGTGCCACAGTGGTGGCGATTGTCAAATCGGACTGGCTGCAACGGTGTGATTTCCGGCGTGTCTTGCTTTGCGCCCGACTGTGCGTCCTTAGACGAACAGCGCTTCGTCGAAGGAAGGATAGCCCCAATCAAGCGCCAATTCGACACGGTCCGCAATCAGACCGGCAAGCACGCCCAGGGATTGCGCTCGCGAATCCGTCGACTGTTTTGCATTGGTGACGCGTGACTGGGAATGATCGTTCGCGGCATTGGAGCTTCCGGCGATTGCCGTTATCTCGCTTCGCGCGCAGTTCATTTCGATGGTGGCGTCGGTCGGTGCCGTAAGGCCGGTGGCGGAATCGAGCATCGTGTCGGGGTGGGCGAGCAAGGCGGTGGCCTCGTACGTTTTCCTACGATCGTCAATGGCGCCCGAGAAGGATGCGAACCGTTGCGATGTGGTCTTATGACGATCGCTGATATCCAGCGTCGCATGGCCGCTGTTGCGGGCCGCCAGCACTTCCATGGCGAATCCGGCACGGTCTTCGTCCTGCGCGGCGGTGGCAAGGGACTTGGAATCGACGTCAAGCGATTCGACATCGTCAAAACGCGACAGCGTGATCGGCGCGACGGCCACCGACAGTTGATCGCCCAGTGCGCGAGCCATATGACGTGCCTGCGCGCTGCGCAACGTGCCTTCGGCAAAACGCGCCGGACATTGCGCCGCGGTGTTCGTCCATGCGGAGACCGCCTGCTGCGCCGAGAAATAGCGGCGGATGATGTGCTGATGCTGGTCGTGTGCGATCTTGTTATCGGCGGTGGCATCGAAATAGGCCTTCTCGCACGGGCTTTGCCGTTGTTCGGCTTCAGCCCTGCCTGCGATCCTGGGCATGGAGCATGCCGTCAGCGCCGGCATGAGGATAGCGGTGCAAAGCAATGCGCAGACGCGTTTCGCGATAAAAGAAACCGAGCGGAAAGAAGGGGTACGTGTCTGCATGAATCATTAGACTAATATCTGACTGTGACCATTGGGCCATGCGCTCGGAATAACTTCATATAGGAGGTCTTGGAAATATGGAACTGGACCTGGCAGGAATGCACCAGCTCGCCGCTGGGCAGGGAATTGATCCCGAGACGCTGGATGCCGCACTCTCGGAAGCATTGCGACTGGCATATCTGAAAACCCCTCACGCTGCGAAGCACGCTCGCGTCGAGCTTGATCCGCGTGCGGGAAGCTTCACCGTATGGGCCCAGGACGAGATTCCTGGCGAGCCGACTGAAGACGATCCCCATCCCGCGCCGACTCTGGGCGAGGAATACGACGACACTCCGCACGATTTCGGCCGACTGGCCGCTGCGACCGCTCGTCAGGTGATCAGCCAGCTGTTCCGCAAGGCCGAGGATGACAAGGTGTTCGGCGCGTTCTCCGGTCAGAAGGGCAAGCTCATCACCGGCATCGTGCAGCAGGACGTCAAGGACACATCCAACGTGCACGTGGCCGTCGGCGACGTCGAAGCCCTGCTGCCGCGCCGCGAGCAGGTGCCCGGCGAACGCTACCGTCACGGCGAACGTATCCGCGTGTACGTGGTGAACGTGGCCCGTGGTCTGAAGGGCCCGGAAATCGTGGTGTCCCGTTCCCATCCGGAGCTGGTCCGCCGCCTGTTCGAACGTGAGGTTCCGGAACTGGTTTCGGGAGCCGTGTCGATTATGGCCATCGCCCGCGAGGCGGGCGCCCGCACCAAGATCGCCGTCCGTGCCAACACCGAAGGCGTCAACCCGAAGGGCGCGCTGATCGGCCCCGGCGGAGCCCGAGTGCGCGCCGTCATGGAGAACCTCGGTCCTGAGAAAATCGATATCGTCGACTGGTCCGCGGATCCGGCGAAATTCGTCGCCGCGGCGCTGTCTCCGGCCGTCGCCACCGGTGTACAGGTGATCAGCGAGAAGAACAAGACGGCCATCGCCTTCATCCACGATGACCAGCTGTCCCTGGCTATCGGCAAGGAAGGCCAGAACGCACGTCTTGCGGCCAAGCTGACCGGCTGGAAGATCGGCATCGAATCCGCTGAGGCGCATGCCAAGAAGATGGCCGAATCGGCGGACCATTCCGATGGGGAAACCGAGGAATAAACAACACTTCCGGTAGACAACAAGCCCGTGGACGTACAATCCACGGGCTTGAGTATGCTGGACTCGACAATCCAAAGCGTGACGGCCATGCCGTCATGCCCAGGGAAAAGACGAGGTATCACGAACATGGTTGCACGATGAGAAGGAACAAGCTCGCCGTGAATCAGTAGCGGTCGCGCCCGTATGCGCGCGGCCCAAGATAGGAGAATTGAGTGCCGAAAGCACGCGTATATGAACTTGCCAAGGAACTTGGCGTTGACAGCAAAACCGTTTTAAGCAAACTTGAGGCGATGGGCGAATTCGTGAAGTCCGCATCGTCTACCGTTGAACCTCCCGTTGCACGCAAGCTGAGGAACGCATTCGCGTCCAGCGGACAGGGCAACGCATCTGATTCCAAGAAGCCGGGCCATACGGCCAAGAAGCCTGCCGAACCGGCATCTCATTCCATGCCAAAGCCGGCTGCCCCCGCAGCGCCGAAGCCGCGTCATGCCGCTTCCAAGTCCGATGCCCCGAAGCCGGGTCATCGCGCGCCGCGTCCAGGCGAATCCCGCCAGCATGGCAATCGTCCTAACGGCAACGCCCCGCGTCCGCAGGGTGGAGACCGCCGCCAGTCCGGTCGCCCGACGGCCGTTCCGGGAGCTCGCCCCCAGCATGGCAACGCCCCGCAGGGCGGCAACAACGCCAACGGCGCGAAGCCGCACACCCCGGGACCGCGCCCGGGCAACAATCCGTTCAGCCGCAAGCAGGGCATGCACACCCCGACTCCGGGTGATATTCCGCGTCCGCATCCGATGAACCGTCCGAGCGTCAACAATGGCGAAGGACGTCGTGGCGGCCGTCCGGGTCAGGGCGGCGGCCAGCGTGGCGGCTTCCGTGGTCGTCCGGGTCAGGGCGGCGCGAAGCCGGGCCAGTGGGGCCAGCATCGTCCGGGTCAGGGCGGCGGCCAGCGTCCCGCCGGCGGCGGCAATCGTTTCGGCGGCAATGGCGGCGGTTTCCAGGGCGGCAACAGCGCTCCGAGCAATGGTCCGGCACGTGGTGGCCGCGGCCGCGGCGGCGCTGCAGGCGCGTTCGGACGTCAGGGAGGCAAGTCCTCGAAGGCGCGTAAGAACCGTCTGGCGAAGCGTCAGGAATTCCAGGAGATGAAGGCTCCGGTCATCGGCGGCGTGCGCATTCCGACCGGCAACGGACAGGAAGTCCGTCTGCGTCAGGGCGCGTCCCTCGCCGATCTGGCCGAGAAGATCAACGTCAATCCGGCGGCGCTGGTCACCGTGCTGTTCCACCTTGGTGAAATGGCCACGGCCACCCAGTCCCTGGATGAGGCCACGTTCCAGATCCTCGGCGAGGAAATCGGCTGGAACATCAAGATCGTGTCCGCCGAAGAGGAAGACAAGGAGCTGCTGCAGCAGTTCGACATCAACCTGGACGAAGAGGAACTGCAGGAGGACGGGGATCTGAAGCCGCGTCCGCCGGTCGTCACCGTCATGGGCCATGTCGACCACGGTAAGACCCGACTGCTCGACACCATCCGCCGCACCAACGTCATCGAAGGCGAAGCCGGCGGCATCACCCAGCGCATCGGCGCATACCAGGTGACCGTCAACCTTGAGGGCGAGCCGCGCAAGATCACGTTCCTCGACACCCCGGGCCACGAAGCCTTCACCGCAATGCGTGCCCGTGGCGCCGAACTCACCGACGTCGCGATCCTCGTGGTCGCCGCCGACGACGGCGTCATGCCGCAGACCGTGGAAGCCATCAACCACGCCCAGGCCGCGCATGTGCCGATCGTGGTGGCCGTCAACAAGATCGATAAGCCGGGCGCCAACCCGGACAAGGTCCGCGGCCAGCTCACCGAATACGGTCTGGTTCCGGAAGAATACGGCGGCAACACCATGTTCGTCGACATCTCCGCGAAGCAAGGCACCAACGTCGACAAGCTGCTCGAAGCGGTGCTGCTCACCGCCGACGCCGAGCTCGACCTGCGCGCCAACCCGGATATGGACGCCCGTGGCGCCACCGTCGAAGCCCGACTTGACAAGGGCCGTGGCGCCGTGGCTACCGTGCTGGTGCAGTCCGGTACCCTCCACATCGGCGATGCCATCGTTGCCGGCACCTCCTACGGTCGTGTCCGCGCCATGCTCGACGAGAACGGCAACCACATGCAGGAAGCCGGTCCGTCCACCCCGGTGCAGGTGCTGGGTCTGACCTCCGTGCCGACCGCAGGCGACCTGTTCCTGGTGGCCTCCGACGACCGTACCGCACGTCAGATCGCCGAGAAGCGTCAGGCCACCGAGCGTGCGGCCCAGCTGGCCAAGCGCCGCAAGGTCGTTTCCCTCGAAAGCCTCAAGGAGCAGTTCGCCAAGTCCGAGGTGGATATGCTCAACATCGTCATCAAGGGCGATTCCTCCGGTTCCGTCGAGGCTCTGGAAGATTCCTTGATGAAGATCGAGGTGTCCGACGAGGTCGGCATCCAGGTGATTCACCGCGGCGTCGGCGCCATCACCCAGAACGACGTCAACCTGGCCACCGTCGACAAGGCCGTCATCATCGGCTTCAACGTCCGTCCGAACCGCCAGGTGGCGGATCTGGCCGAACGCGAAGGTGTGGAGATCAAGTACTACTCGATCATCTACAAGGCCATCGAGGACATCGAAGCATCCCTCAAGGGCATGCTCAAGCCGGAATACGAAGAGGTCGTCACCTCCCACTCCGAGATCCGCGAGATCTTCCGCTCCTCCAAGTTCGGCAACATCGCCGGCGTCATGGTTCAGGACGGCGAGGTCAAGCGTGGTACGAAGTGCCGTATCCTGCGCAACGGCATCGCCACCGTCAACGACCTCGAGATCTCCTCGCTGCGTCGTTTCAAGGACGACGTCACCTCCGTCAAGGAAGGCTACGAGGCTGGCATCAACCTCGGCACCTTCAACGACATCGAGATCGGCGATATCATCGAGACCTTCGAAATGCAGGAAATCGAGCGTAAGTAGCCGAGTGCTTCGAGCTTCGCATCGATAACCAGGTAAGGAACGCCCACAGCCGGTTCACGACTGCGGGCGTTCCGTGATACAACAAGAACTTTTCACCAAAAGGACAGCAATGGCAGGAACCAATCCCCGCGCCGCGCGCATCGCGGCGTTGATTCAGCGTGTGATCGCATCGTCCATGGAGGCGCAGCTGCACGACAAGCGACTGGCCAACGTGACCATCACCGAAGTACGCGTCACCAACGATCTGCAGATCGCGAAAGTCTACTGGACCCAGCTCGGCCACGAAGGACACGAGCAGGGCGAACGCCGCCGCGCGCAGCAGGCCCTGAACCAGGCCAAAGGACGCCTGCGTTCCCTGGTAGGCACCAAGGCCGGACTGCGACTCACCCCGCAACTGGAATTCATCTTCGACGAAGTGCCGGGCGAGGCCCATGAGATCGAGGACATCCTCGCGCTCGCACACAAGCGCGACGAAGAACTCGCCAAGTCCCGCGCCAACGCGCAATACGCCGGCGACGCCGATCCGTACAAGCACGACGAGCCCGATGATGACGACTTCGACGATGATGACGATGTCGAGGTCGAGGATTGGGACGATGACGACGAAGCCTGACAACTCCGGTCTGCTGGTCATCGACAAGCCGCAGGGCGTCACCAGCCACGATGTGGTCGCGGCGGTGCGTGGCGCCCTGCACATGAAACGCGTCGGCCATGCCGGCACGCTCGACCCGATGGCCACCGGCGTGCTGGTCGTCGGATTCGGCAACGCCACGCGGTTGCTGAACCATATCGTCGAACACGACAAGACCTATGAGGCGACGATTCGCCTCGGCCAGTCCACCACCACCGATGATGCCGATGGCGAACTGCTGTCGGCTACCTCGCCCGAGCGCTGGCAAGAGCTGCTGGCATTGCCGGTCGCCGGTGGGCCTCAGTCGGCTGGCGAGAATGGGCCTGTGAACGCGGCCAAGGGTTCGGCCGTGGCAGCCGCAAAGGTCGCGGATGACGGCTCCGCGTATCATCCGCATCAGGAAGCGTTTTTGCCGGATGGCCAGCAGCTGTGGCGCGACCGTATCGATGACATCATCGCATTGCAGCTCACCGGCAGCATCGAGCAGGTGCCGAACACGTTCTCCGCAATCAAAATCAACGGTCAACGTGCCTATGATCTGGCCCGCGACGGCAAGGACGTGCAGCTCAAGGCGCGTCGGATCACCGTCAGCGCGTTCGGTGTGCTGGATGTGCGGTTCGGCTATGCCCCGACGCGGCAGCTAGGACTTCCGCTCGTCTCGGCGGCGGACGGGCGGGCAACGACGGAACGGGATGACGCGGAGGCGACGCCGGTGATCGACGTCGATGTGCGCGTCAGCTGCTCGGCGGGCACATATATCCGCGCGCTCGGGCGCGACCTGGGCGCGGCGCTGGGAGTCGGCGGGCACCTGATACGGCTGCGGCGCACGCGGGTGGGCGGTTTCGATGTCTCCTCGTCGAATGTCATCACCGCGCACGTGGAGACACGCGAGTACACCGACCGCAACGGCAACATCCAGCTCTCTGAGCTGGACAGCGGCTGGTACGAGGTGGTCGAGCTCAAGGCCCCTGACGGCTACCTGCTCGACTCCACGCCCCAGCAGGTCGAGGTGAAGGACGGCGAGACTACCACCCTGGAGCTGACCAACACGGCCTCCGGCTCCATGCTCATCCACAAAATCGACTCTGTGACCAAGGAGGGCATCCAGGGCGTCAAGTTCATGGTCTATGACTCCAGCATGACGCCCATCGGCGAGTACGAGTCCGACGACCAGGGCTATGTCCATCTGAACAAGTCCCTGGAGGACGGCAAGTACTATGTCCGGGAAATCGTGGCCGCTGACGGCTAC
>ENA-ORSM01002800-ORSM01002800.1-human-gut-metagenome-genome-assembly--contig:-NODE-2800-length-11834-cov-3.499533_pt1 | contig 11834 bp, 19 predicted proteins | sample MGYA00241903_ERZ509170 | MGnify/ENA primary metagenome ERZ509170 (study PRJEB26280, sample SAMEA2338784) | human gut metagenome | biome: human gut; feature: human-associated habitat; material: faeces...
GCAGGCGCAGTCCTCCCGGTTTTACCCCGAGGGTGCCAATGCGGTCCGGCCGGTGGATGTGCCTATGCAGGATTTCGACCGACGGAACGTCAGCAAGTCCGCCTCTACGGTGATGGGTGCAAAGGCCATCCCGGACGACGTGGTCCCGATGATCGAGCAAATGGTGGCGGACGGGAAGCTATCCTATGATGCGCGAAGCGACGAGGAGTCCGTGGTAAATGCCAACAAGACCATTGCCGACAAGGGCTTTGACGGGGCCATGGAGGAGTTCCGCAGCGCCGTGACCGGCGGGAAAGCCTCAAAAGACATTGTGACGCTGGGGCAGGAGCTTTTGAACAACGCCGCCAATGCCAAGGACGGGGACGCCGTGGCGGAACTGATGGTCCTTTACCAGAATCTCAGCACCAATGCAGGCCAGGCTTTGCAGGCCATGAGCATTTTCCGCAAGCTGTCTCCCACAAATCAGCTTTACGGGGTTCGCAAGACCGTGGACAATCTCAACGGAGTGCTGAAGAAAGTAAACAAGGCCGCACCGGACGTGCAGATTCCACAGGAACTGGTGAGCAAGTTTCTGGAGCAGACGGACCAGGCAGGGCGGGACGCTGTCATGGAGGAGATTTATCAAAAGGTGGCGGACCAGGTGCCCTCCACCTGGCGGGACAAGTGGAACGCCTGGCGTTACCTTGCCATGCTGGGCAATCCCCGGACACACATTCGGAACCTGGCCGGCAACGTCGGGTTCCAGCCGCTGCGGATGGTGAAAAACGGGGTGGCCGCCGCCATGGAAAGCGGACTGGAGTCTGCCGGTGTGCAGCTGGAACGCACCAAAGCCTTTGGCGTGTCTCCGGCTTTGTACCGGGCGGCCTGGAATGACTATTCCAACGCCAAGTCCGTATTGAGCGGCAGCAAGTACAACGACGCAAAAGGTCAGATCAACGACCGGCGACGGGTGTTCTCCAACAGCGCACTGGAGACGGCCAGAAAGGGCAACAGTGCGGCCCTGGAGTTTGAGGACGCGATCTTCAAGCGCATCACCTATGCGGACTCCCTGGCCGGGTATCTCAAGGCAAACGGCGTCACGGCAAGCCAGCTGGAGAGCGGAACTGTGGACCCCGGACTTTTGAGCCGTGCCCGGGACTATGCCGGGAAAGAGGCGCTCAAAGCCACCTATCAGGACCGAAACAAGGTATCTGACAGCGTGGTCAAAATTGCAAATGACCTGGGCGTGGTTGGTGAGGCAATCCTGCCCTTCAAGCGGACCCCCGCCAACATCCTGGTACGGGCGGCGGAGTACAGCCCCATTGGTGTGGCCAAGAGCATTTATGACGGTGCCGCAAAGGTCAAGACGGGGGACAAGTCCATCGGGGAAGTCATTGACGAGGCGGCTGCCGGGTTGACCGGATCCGGATTGCTGGCCCTGGGCGCATATATGTTTGCCTCCGGCATGGTCACGGGTGCGCAGGGGGATGACAAGGACGACAAGTGGGCGGAGCTGCTGGGGCATCAGGGCTATGCCCTGGAGCTTTCGGACGGCACCTCCATTACCCTGGACTGGCTGGCCCCGGAGTCGCTTCCCTTCTTCATGGGCGTGGAGCTGATGAGCGCCGCCGGCGAGAATGGCCTGGACGCGGAAAGCGTGTGGAACGCCCTCAAGGCGACGGCAAACCCCATGCTGGAGCTATCCATGCTGCAAAGCGTCAACGATCTGATCGAGAGTGCGCAGTACGCCGAGGAAGCCCCGCTGTCCGCCATGATCCCATCTGCCATCGTGTCCTACTTTTCCCAAGCGGTGCCCACGCTGGGCGGCCAGATTGAGCGCACCGGGGAGAGCGAGCGCATGATGACCTACACCGACAAGAACAGCTCCATCCCCACCGATGTCCAGTATGCCATCGGAAGGGCCAGCGCACGGATCCCCGGCCTGGACTATCAGCAGATCCCTTACATCGACGCATGGGGCCGCACGGAAAGCAACGGGGACCTTCTGGCCAATGCCGCCAACAACTTCCTGAACCCCGCCTACACATCCCGGGTGGAAGTGGATGCAGTGGAGGCGGAGCTGCAGGCGGTGCGGGATGCCACCGGTGATCCCGCCGTATTCCCCGCAACGGCACAGCGGTACATCGAAGTGGACGGCGAGCGGAAGGACCTGACGGCGGAAGAGTATGAGCAGTACGCCCGCAAGCTGGGAACGGAGCGATACACGCTGGTGCAAGAGGCCATGCAGACGCCCGCGTATCGGTCCATGGGGGACACTGAGAAGGCTGCGTATATTGCGGACCTGTATTCCTATGCCGGAGCCGTTGCAAAAGCAGAGGTAAGCAGCTACCAGCTTGACGGCTGGCAGAAAAACGCCTCCACTGCGCAGAAGGATATTGGCGTGTCCCCCGCCGAGTACATCGCCCTGTATCAGAAGTACGGAAGCAGCATCATGAGCGGGACCGGGTACGAAAAGACCAAGCTTGCGGTTGGCCTGGGGCTGACGGTGGACGACTATGCCAGTCTCAAGTCCGGCATGGACACCAACGGCAACGGGCGTATTACGCAGGCGGAAGCCAAAGCGGCCCTGGATCGGCAGGACCTCACCACGGGGCAGAAAGCGGACCTGTGGAACATCATCAACAGCAGTTGGAAAACAAACCCCTATCGGTAAAGAAATCCCCCTCCATTTGGAGGGGGATTTTCTTCATTCTGCACGGTATTCCACAAACTTTTTGAGCGGGGGATTTTTGCTGGTTCCGTAGCGGGCCTTCACCACCCGGACAGACAGTCCGGCAGATGCCAAAATTGCGCATAAGCTCCGCCGGTCCTCTTCTGCATCAATCGGGAAGTGGATGCGCACCCATTCATTCATAAGGATTCCTCCATCTCTTTTACGGACTTGAAATATTGCGTTGAGTAAAGGTTCCGTTTGGTTTTCTCAAGTCGGACAAGCATGGGACAGCCCCAAACCGGAGTTGCGGGACTTGTGCTGACGGTCTGTGAAACGTCGCCCATCGTTCTGGTGAGGGAAATTTGTTCCTTTTCTGCCATTGCTTTTTCGACACGGTCCAGGTCCTTTGCTGAAAACAGCTTCAATGCCTCACCGCCCATATTTGATTTTCTTGAGTTCCGGGTACCGTTCTTGGAACGGGAAGAAGGGCTGATGATCTTTTACGATCTCCCGCAGCGCCCGGTCCAGGTGCTCCTGGGCCACGTCCGCCTCCGGGTCTTTCGGGTCCAGTGCGGCCTTGTATTCCCTCCGGACAGATTCCCACACGTCAAGAAGCGCCGACTGCCGGTCATAGCCGAACCCGAACGCCCGGTTTGCCGCGATCTGGAGCGTGTCCAGCATGTACTGTTTTGCCAATGTCTCAGCCGCCCGCATGACGTTGTTCTGGATCTGCTGCTGGCGCTGAAGGAATCCGGATTGTTTAGGCATCGTGCTTCCCTTCCTCCTCCATCTCCAGCGCAAACAGGAGCCGCGTTGCTGCATGTGCGAGGTGGTCGTTGCTTTGATCTCCGGCCATCCACGCCAACAGGTGTGTGATTGCCCGCCCCACATGCTCCCGAGCCGGGATCTTCTTGTAGTTCATTTCCGGGTAGTGGTGGATGGTGTCTGCCTCATAGCGCACATGAGACACGGCCAGAAGTGCCCGGGGAGGAAGCCAGTCAGAACGGTATGGCCGTTCGTGCTGCTGGCCTCCGGCGGAATTGGTGGTGACGGTGCCGGTCTTGGCAAGGCCAGCATTGTCCAGAAGATCATAGCCCATCAGGCGGGCGGCTTCTTCGGGATGATCTTCGACCCACAAATCGCAGTCTGACGGATGATTTATCGGGCACTTTCCACATTCGCAGTTAGAGCTATCTTTGTCAAAGTAGCAGCCACAAAACGCAAGGCTTGTATGCTCAAAAATACGGCCTTGTTTATTCCGAAACCTCATGCTTTAGCCCTCCCTGTACTTGGCTTCGATCCACTTCCACTGCTTTTCTGTGTATAGGTTCTCAGAAAATCGATTATTGTTCTTCATGATGTTCCTCCCGTTCCAGTTTTTCCCGAATTGCTGCCATAACAAAATCCTCGTTGATCACATAGAGGTCTGTGATACCCGCCTCTCTAGCTCTTTGGATGATGGCAGATAAAAGAAACTGTTCTGTGCTTTTCAGGAATTCCACGGCAACTTTGTGCTCAATCGAATACCCAATAGATCCGTTTTCCCCGATCTTCACATACGGAAACGGTTCAAATTCAAAGTGCTGCCCCAGTTTGCTTTCCATTCGGTTCTCCTTTCAGCGCAGCCTCGGCAGCTTCACGGGTGAGGAATACGGTTTTTCCGATATCTTCCGGGGGAAATTCCCAGTCAAGACCGTTTTCGTCATGGCCTTTCAGAAGAACGGTTTCCCACCCGTCATACCAGGTAAACCGTTCTTCATTGCAGACAGTAATTTCTCTGATCTGGTCTTCCTCATAATCGGGGTCAATCCCGTAGAAAGTTTCCTGTTCGCCAAACACGTTTTCAAGCCAGTTTTTGCATGGCAGAATTGCGGCGCGCCCATCTCGGTCAGCCTCCACCAGATCCCGCAGGCGGTCAGTCGGGATCTCCCGTATCAGCTCTAGCCGTTCCGCAGCGTGTGTTCTGAGTGTGTGCCCGCGGCCATACTCATTCACAATGCGGGTGATTTCCTGCGGCTCCAGGCCGGTGTCCTCGTATGCGGCGAGGCGGTCAATCGCTTCTCCGTTTATTCTTGTCGGGAATCGATTGTAATTGAAGAACCGTGTACAAGCGACGGTCCACTCTCCGGTGTTGTCTTTGTAGGTAAACCGCTCCACGCTCATTCCTCCTTCATGGTTGATCTCAGCAATGCCGGACTGCAATACCGCAGCACCCGGCGCAGCCTGTCCCGAGCCTTTGCAATTGTCCGTGATACGGTGCCAGTGGTTACACCGTATTTCCCCGCCACCTGTTGCATGGTCATTCCGCCGTAATAGGCCATCATGTACGCCCGCTGCTTCTCTGTCAGCTCTTCGCGTATGGCCCGCGCCATGGCGGTTTTGGTGTGGTTGAGCTCTTCGGCATTGTCCCCGCCGGCAGCATTCAGCCAGCTCCGAAATGCTGCCTTTTCGCTTTCGATTTCATACGCCGTTTTTTCCATGGTCAGTCCTCCTCTGCTGGCTGGCGGAGCCATTCCAGCAGGTTTACGCAGTTTCCAACCTTGTCTCTTGCAATGCTGGAATCCTGATAGCCCATAGCCTCGCATTTATCAAGGAAATCAGCCAGCTCTTCGTCGCTCATGGCCCGGATGCGGTCAGCGTTAGTTTTGCTTGACACAATTCGGTCAACGCAGTTCAACGCGCCGTCTCCAGGCTCACCACAAAGCGTTCTTCCAATGCAACTGTGGCAGCTCATGTTGTAACACTTATATCTTCCGGATCTGCTCACGCTCTCACCCCCTCAACCGCTTTTCCAGCATGTCCCAGGCTTCCGGCGTGAGAGGACGGCCGCATTCAGGGCAATAATCAAAATCTCCCTCTACTTCCTTTTCGATTTGCCCTTTATCTCCATTTGGCACAACGGCGCTTGCTTGACCATAAACATACTTTGCCCCGTTGCAGTATTCGCACGGCTCCCACGCCTCCCGGTCAATGCGGGCGGGTGGGTAGGCGTAGGCCACCCATCCCAGTTTGTGTAACCCAGCTTTTCCATCAGGGTCAGGATATGTTAGGCCATACAAGTCTGTGTCCCTATCGCAAATATAATCTTCTGCGTCTTCAGACAGTTCCCAATGCCCCCAGTCTGGAGCTTCCATGATCCACACCGGCTGCCCATCCATTTCAAGCAGCTGCTCCAGCGTCAGCGGCTCGCTTCCGTGCCCTCTCACCGCCTCCAGGCAGGTTTCCATGATCTCCAGCAGGTCGGCCCAGTTCTCAGGCCCGCATCCGTTGATGGTAGGAGCCAGCCGGAGTGAACGGATCTCGTTTTGCAGCCATTTGATGGCCGTTTCGCGCTTTTCATGTGTCATGGTTGGCCTCCTCCATCTCTTTTAGCCCATTTGCATAAACGCACATAATTGGGGTTGCGTAGTGACCAAATCCCGATTCTCTGACTACAATGTCAGCCCAAACGCGCTCTATACGTCTATTCCCAATTTCTTCATGCTTTTCCGGGTTAAAATTATGGCAAAGAACTTTCCCATTAAATGCACTCATGACCTTCAAAGTAGATTGAACTTTGCACTTTTCAAACAGTTCTGATACCGTCATCTCATCTCCTCCAATCTCTTGATCTGCTCCGGCGTCAGGATAGGTGCGCGGGTGTTCCAATATCCAATTGCTTCTTTTTTTGTCCTGTGAGCGCATCCATATGCACCGCAGTAATGTTTTTTGCAGGACACCGCATATATGGGTTTTCCGCAGGTGTAAATCTCTTCCATTTCTGCGCTTTCCCCGCACCTCCAGCACGGCAGCAGCTCCCCGCGCTCCGTGATACGCTCCTGCGCGGCGCGGTCGCCGAGAAGGGCAAGCTGAATATCAGTCAGCATTTTTCCATACCTCCCCAAATTTATGAGACACAATTGCCGGTCGCAGCCATTCTCGCTGAAACTTCGCCCATTCTTTGTCTACGCTTCCGGTGGCATCTCTGTACAGCATGGCATACGGCATAAACCCGGCTTGTATCGTCTGCTCCAAACGTTCCTGGGCTTTGTCGAACGTATCCCCCTTGTACCCGATCAAGTTATAGCAAGCCGCCGTGTGGCTTCTTGGGTTAATCCCGGCATCCCGTAGCATTTTCCCGGCCTCAACCAATGGCTCGTAGTCGTCCGGTGTGTCGTAGGCAAAATACATGCGCTGTGTTTTGGCTTCTCTCAGCAAGTCACAATGCCAGGGCTTTAGTTCTTTTGCCTCTAATCCTCCGGTGAATTTTGGCCGTACGGGTTGACGTCTCAGCATGTCGAACACGGCCCGTATATGTGCCTCGGAACATTGCAGCAGGTTATTGTCCATGACATCCCATCCGTCTTTTATCTCTAGCTCCCGTAGCTTTCCTTCACGCCTCCAAGCAGAGCAAAACCAACATTTGTTATTGCACCCTCGGCTTGTGATGGTATACCCCTTTTTGAGATACATTCCGGGTACAAATTCTCCGGTCGCCGGATCGTCATATGCCGGGCCACCCACTTTTACCGGAACACCCGCCCATCTCCAGTCCTCAGCCAGCTCTTCCGCCTTTGCTTTGTCATACGTAAATGTCACACTTACGTGCACCTCATCAATTTCCGGGAGTGTGAGAAGAGGAGGTGGGCCAAAAAACACCAGATCATCGTCCGGGGTTGCCGCAGTTTTTCGTGGGAAAACCCGGGCAATTACACGATTGTTGTGGTTCATCAAACCCCCTCCTCAAAAAAAGAAATTTGATTCATGGGCGGGTTATAATTCATCCATATTTTTTCGCACGCCATTTCCGTGGATGTAGTTTGCGACATAGTAGTGTCGGTTTCCCATTCTCTCAAAGTCTCGTTATACATAGCGTTGTCATAACCGGAAATGATTATCTTCGCCTTGCTGGAGACGATTATTCCCAGTAAACGCTTTTGATCTTCGTCTGTCATTTCATAGGAATAAAGTGCTCCAGACTTTCTAGTGCTGCGAACATAAGGCGCGTCTATGTAAATCAAAGCGTCCGGTGTGTTATACCGTTCAATCAATATGAGTGCATCCATTTTCTCGATCTGAACAAGATTTGTCGTGCTTCCCCTCAGTCTGGAAGCAGCTGCGTCAACGGCTTCTGTAATGCCTGCCCATTTGCAAGCTGTCCCGCCAATTTTCATCTGCTTGTGATTTCGCCAACCGCATTTCCCGTGTCCTAACTTTGCCCCAATAGCCTGCGTAGTCTTTACCATGTATCTCCGCGCTTTTTCCAGCGGATCTTCGCATGGCTCAAAAGATTTGTCATATTCCTCTCGGCTATACGGGGTCAATTCTAAAACTCGTTTTAGATCATCAGGGCGATCCCGCAAAATTTGAAACAGATTTACCACGTCGCTATCGAGATCGTTGATTGTCTCGACTGCACCAGGATTTTTATTGAAAAACACAGCCCCGCTTCCTAAAAACGGCTCAAGATACACCATTTTTTCATACCCTTCAGGGAAATGGGAAATGATCCATCCTGCAATAGACCACTTGCTTCCGGGGTATCTAAAAACTGCTCTCATTGGGTTCATCCTCCACGTACAACCGCACAAATTTCCTGCCCTTCTTGTAAACACCTTTTCGTTTCCCGTTGACAAGACGGCAGATTTCACCGGGGTCCAACCCAATGATGCGGCCCAGCTCGCGGCAACTGTCCCCAATGGCAATGGGAAGCTCGTACTCATCATCGGTCACGGCCATGTAAACCGCCCGCATTTTACACGGAACCAAATACTGCTCAATCATTGGATTGCACCTCCCATAGAACCACGTCCACCCGGGGGGCAGCGGTGGTGTATCGCTTTTCCACGCGCAGCTGCACGGCGGAGTCATCCGGGTACGCGCAGCCGTTCAGGCTGTCCAGGATTGCCTTTGCAATGTTGTCGCAGTCGGGGCGCTTGATGTGATATCCCCCGGCCATCTGGGCAGCACGCTTCTTGGATGTGCTCTTTGGAATGGGGAACCAGGCCGTGATCTTGGCCAGGATGGGCGTGCCGGCAGGGAAGGACACGCCGCTTTGCGTCTGCCAGCACCGGCGGACCTTCTCTTCATAGTCCCGGGTCTTTTTGGGGGTAAAGGTCCCGCAGCGTGTCACCCGGGGGCGGCCTTTTCCAATCGGTGCGCCGGGGACGGTAAATTTGATTTCAAAACGGCATGTCTCCATGATCTTCCATCTCCTTGAATGTTACTTGCTTGGCCGCCCGGTCCCATCCGTAGACCTTTTCCAACTCATGGGGCCTGGCAAAGCGGCGGGTTCTGGGGTCGAAGGACATCCCAACGGACACCGTGGATCCAAATGAGCGGTTTTTCAAAACGGTCAGCACGGTGTCATAGCCCTTTTCTTCGGCAGACACCGCGTCAAGCCGTTCCAGGGAAAAGACATTATCTGCCCGGTTCGTGATGTCGCCGGAGCCGCCCACGTCATCCGCCTCCAAGCGGCTGCTGGTCTTTCTCGGGTGCGCCACCAGATGGACGTGGACCTCATGCTTCTTGGCAAACTCCACCAGGCGCCCGGTAAAACTGGACTGGGCCCGGAAAAAGTCACTATCCCGCATGGCCTTGAACCGGGCGGACATGAGATTGTCCACCAGGAACACGCTGCAGCCGTATCGCCGGAGCATACTCAAATGTTTTCAAAATGCTGTCCTCGTCACTGGCAGATGCCACCTTGTTGTCGTAGAGGAAGAACTGCCCACGCCACCAGTCATCCAGCAGCGGCCGGATGCTGGGGTCGATCTGGTAAAAGAGCTTTCCGGAAAACGGGTCCCGCTGCTCAGTCAGATGCGTGGACCCGGCGGCCTGCATAGAGATCCAGTCCTTAAAGCGCCAGGCAGACAGCTCCCCGGAGTAGGCGCACACCCGCTGGCCCTGGTCAATGGCGTTCAAGAGTACCTGCCCCAGCAGGGTGGACTTCCCGGCGCCGCGCTTGCCGGTCCATACAGACAGCTCCCCGGCAAAAAAGCCGCCGGTCGACGCGTCCAGCGTCTGGATCCCGGAGAGGACCGACGGCTGCGACATAGGGTCCACCCGTTCCACCTCCGCCATATCCAAAAGCCCGGCGGCGGGCCGCTCAATGGCCCCCATCATCAGCTGAGACAGCCGTTTCTCCCCTCCGGCGGCCAGCACCTCCCGGCAGTTTGCGCAGCCTTGAAATGCACCTTTGCGGGGCAGCAGGACGGGCACGGACGGCGCATATTCTTCCAGCATTTCCGACACGGTTTGCACCATGTCCGGATCGGCCAGTGCGATGAATACGGATGGGAATGACGCCAGGAACGGCTCCGCTTTGCCCAGGTCCTTTGCCTCGGAGCCAATGGACAGGGAAAAGACGTTTTCTTTCAGCGTGTCCACATCCAGCGCGTCGCGGACAAGCCAAAGGGACTTCCGTGTGTCCATGTGCTCGGGGAAGTATGTAAGCCATTGGGCAGCGTCAAACAATGACGTCGGCATAGGGGTCCTCCTTTTCTGCCGACGCGGTCGGCTTTTCGTTCCGCTCCCAATTCCGGACGGCAGCCCGCCAGTCCTTCATAGGAGCGCGGCCTACCACCCAGCCCTTTGCGGTGTAGTAGTCATGGAACGCCTCCGGATTGACGGGGCTGTTCCGGGACCAGCAGTAGGCACGCACCTCCTCCAGGGAAGGAACACAAAAGGGTTTTCTTTTAGACTCCGAAGGAGTCTTGTCTTTTTCTTTGTCTTTTTCTTGGCAGGTTTTGGTATCGTTTGGTAGCGCTTGGTAGCATTTGCTAGCTTTTGCTGGCGTTTGGCAGCGTTTGCTGGCTTTTGCCAGCCCCCCCAGCGCCCCGATCTCTTTTCTCTTTGCGCAAATCGCTGCGTAGGTTTCTTTGTCCCGGTCTATCTGTGACTTCATGGCATAGAATGTGTACTTCTCAGCTCCAACAAAATCCGGAACCTGCTGCCCGCTGGCATATTGCAGCACAGCGGTGATCAGCCGGCCCTTTTCTTCGTCGGAAAGAGGTTCCATCATATCCAGCCAGTCGTAATAGACCTTCACAAACTTCATGGACATAGGATCACTCCCGTTTACGCAATGCCTCCTGCTCGGCCAGCTTGTAGAGCATATGTGCCGCATAGCTGATCGCCTGCATCAGATCCAACTCGGTGTCTCCTTTGATTCTGGAGTAGACGGAGCGGAGTTCCTGATCTCCAAAGAACAAAACCATACGGAGCCGATCCGGCCAAACTTGAATTTCTGTGTGATATCGCTGGGCGGCCTGCTCCGGTGCCAGGGACGATTTTGGGTGCTGAGACTCCGTCAAGCGATTTACGGGGATGTCCAGGACCTGGGCCAAAATCGGTAACATGGACTTTGGCGCTTTCTTTCTGCTGACGATCCCGCCCAGATATGCTTCGCTGCGCCCCAAATCCATGGAAACCTGGCGGGCGGTCTTTTGGCGGTCATTCAATGCGTCCAGGATCACCTTGCTGTTGATGCTTACCATTGCTGTTTTTGACATGATCAAGTTCTCCTTTTCCATCGTGGTTGCGTTTGGTCAAAACGGACCGATCCAGTTTTGGAGGTTTGCACTCCATCGTCGGATTTTTAGCAATGATACCGGCACGAACCGCCTGTTCCAATGCGGCGTGCAGAAGCATATGAACACTGCGGACCGTTTTAGGACTCAGACCGGAACTCGCCCGTTTCTGGGAATGTACCCTTCCATTGATGCGAAGATCTTGATAAAGAATCTGGAGACGCAATCCGGTCAGTTGACTTAACGGAACTTCACCGATTTGCGGGATTACCAGTTGATTCATAAAGTAGCTGTATTGTATTTGGGTGCTTTCTCGAATATTTTGTTTCGCATAGAGATCGTACCAGGTCTGGAGCCACTGCGCGACTGTGTACTCTTGACAATTCATTTGTGGTGCAGAAGTTCCTTGCGTTTCCTGAGCCAAACCGGTCAGCGGCGTTGCTTTATGTTCCCGATTCCAGACCGCTTCCCGAAGCTGCCGCTTACACTCGGCTTGTGTCCTTGCCAGAACACTTTTGTAAATGAGTTTCCCGGTTTCCTCGTTCCGGCCTGCCGTATAACGGCCTTCCCAGCGACCGTCTGAACGCTTTCGAATGCTGCCATCTCCACGGTTTTTCCGATTGGACATTTTTTCATCTCCTGTTTTAAATCTGTTCAGACACTTTCCGGTC
>ENA-ORSM01002804-ORSM01002804.1-human-gut-metagenome-genome-assembly--contig:-NODE-2804-length-11819-cov-2.603196_pt1 | contig 11819 bp, 8 predicted proteins | sample MGYA00241903_ERZ509170 | MGnify/ENA primary metagenome ERZ509170 (study PRJEB26280, sample SAMEA2338784) | human gut metagenome | biome: human gut; feature: human-associated habitat; material: faeces...
ACCCTGCCAAAGCAAACCCGTCTCCAACCGGAAGCTCTAGAACACGAAAGCGAGGACTTTGATGGCACAGTATCAGCTGCCCAACGACTTCTTCTTTGGCGCTGCTATGTCCGGCCCGCAGACTGAGGGTCAGTGGAACCAGGGCGGCAAGCTCGAGAACCTGTGGGACACCTGGTCCATCCAGGATCTGGGTTCGTTCTACAACCGCGTTGGCTCTTACGCCGGCAATGACTTTATGGCCAAGTACCAGGAAGACCTTCGCATTTTGAAGGACTTGGGTCTGGATACCTATCGCACTTCCATCCAGTGGAGCCGTCTGCTCGATGCCGACGGCAACCTCAACGAGGAAGGTGCCGCGTGGTATCACGAGTTGTTCCGCGCCTCTCGCGAAGCCGGCTTGGAGCCGTTTGTCAACTTGTACCACTTTGACATGCCCACCTACCTCTTTAACCGTGGCGGCTGGGAGAGCCGTGAGGTTGTCGAGGCTTACGCACATTACGCCGACGTCGCCTTCCACGAGTTTGGCCAGGAGATTAAGTACTGGTTCACCTTTAACGAGCCCATCGTCGAGCCCGAGCAGCGCTATCAGGAGGGCGTGTGGTTCCCGCAGCTCCACGACTTCAACCGCGCCCGCACCGTGCAGTATCACATCTCGCTGGCGCACGCGCTGGCCGTGGCCAACTATCGTCGCGCCTATGACGAGGGCGCTATTCGCGCCGATGCCAAGATCGGCATGATCAACTGCTTTACCCCGGTCTACACCAAGGAGAACCCCAGCGAGGCGGACCTCGAGGCCGTGCGCATGACCAGCGGCATCAACAACCGCTGGTGGCTCGACCTCATCACCAAGGGCGAGCTTCCTGCCGACGTGCTCGACAGCCTGGCCGAGGGCGGCGTTAAGCTCCCGTTCCGCGCCGGCGACCAAGAGATCCTTAAGCAGGGTGTTGTCGACTGGCTCGGCTGCAACTACTACCACCCCACGCGTGTTCAGGCGCCGGCGAGCAAGGTCGACCAGTACGGCCTGCCGCACTTTGCCGACGAGTACGTATGGCCCGACGCCGTTATGAACGAGAGCCGCGGCTGGGAGATCTACCCGCAGGGCCTCTACGACTTTGGCATGGACTGCGCTAAGAACTACCCCGATCTTGAGTGGTTCGTTTCCGAGAACGGCATCGGCATCATGGACGAATACAAGAACCGTGACGCCGAAGGAACCATCCAGGATGACTACCGCGTCGACTTTGTACGTCAGCACCTGGAGTGGGTGGCCAAGGCCATCGACGAGGGCGCCAAGTGCCGGGGCTATCACTACTGGGCCGTCATCGATAACTGGTCTTGGGCCAATGCCTTTAAGAATCGTTACGGCTTTGTCGAGGTCGATCTCATGGACGGCTACAAGCGCCGCCTTAAGAAGTCGGCGGCCTGGCTCAAACAGGTCGCCACGACCCACGTGGTTGATTAGCGACCGGGCGAACGCCCAGACCGCGCGCCGCCGCGCGCAACACATGGCACATCTGGTGGCAGAGGGCGACAGACCACCGTGCGCATAGGAAAAGGCCGGATTTGAAAGTTAGGAGCAATCATGGCCAGTGACAACGGAAAGAGCTTCCTCGACAAGTTTGCCGAGGTCTCTGCGTGCACCCGGTACAATCCCGGTGGATTTTCCTTGAGCTCAGGCATCAAGGTGGCCGAGAAATCGTCTCTTGTCTCGTTTGGAAAGATCGGATAGCCGATATCTACAAAAAAGTTGGGTTGCGGGACCCCTTTCCATGCCTTCCCGTCGAAATGCTCGATGAAATAACTTTCGCCTCCCATCCCTTCTAGGTCGGTATGGTTGGTGATGGCGATCTCGATCCGTTCGATGTTGGTTGGGTAGACATTCGGGCTTACTCGCATGGAGAAGTGGGTGGTGTCCTCGCAAAGAGATTCCTCGGGCGACCGGTCGTAAGGGCCTCCGCCGATCCGGATGAGGGGCGAGTCGAATACGTACGTCTTAAATGCTTTTACATACGGAGCTTCCACTATGATAAGCTGTAGGAAGACGGAGTCGTCCGTGTTCCAGAGGGAGGTCAGGTTGCCGCGGATCTTCCGTAGATGCGGGGGAAGGGTATCGTATTCCTTGCCGAAGAACAATTCTATGCTGTCCCGTATCTGCTTGGCGGTCCATCCTTCCGTGGAAACTGAAGATGCGGCATGGGTATCAGTCGGTAACGGTAGGGAATCTTGCCGTGCTATGGATTGGGAGTCGGCTGAGTAGTCGCTACTGTTTTCCCCTTTCTTTTGTTTGGTATGGCAGCCGTATAATAGGCAACCTCCCATGATAACTAATCCGATAAAATACGCTTTCATGATTCGACAGGTTTTAATTCCTAAATATAAAGAATCTTTTTCAGAAATGGGTAAAAGATATTACCTTTGACTCCCCAAATAGAAAGAATGATGGCAGAAGGAACAAGAAATACAGGAAGAGGAAGGAAAAAGCCTGTGGAGATGCTCCCCGATATGGGGCGTCTTCAGCCACAGGCCCGTGAGTTAGAGGAGGCTGTGTTGGGTGCGTTGATGCTGGAGAAAGATGCGTACTCGATCGTCAGCGAGATCTTGAAGCCGGAGTGTTTCTATGAGAAAGCGCATGAGAAGATTTATGCCGCTATCGTAGACTTGGCGTTGAGCCAGCGTCCCGTGGATATGCTTACCGTAACGGAGCAATTGAAGAAACGGGGAGAATTGGAGGATGTAGGCGGACCGTTTTATATCTCTCAACTTACCAGCAAGGTGGCCAGTAGCGCCCATATCGAGTATCACGCCCGGATCATTGCCCAGAAATATCTGGCGAGGGAGTTGATCTCTTTCACGGCGATGATCCAAGGAAAGGCATTTGATGAGACGCTCGATGTAGAGGACCTGATGCAAGAGGCGGAGGGCAAGTTGTTCGAGATCTCGCAACGTAACGTAAAGAAGGATGTCACCCAGATCAACCCCGTCATCAAGGACGCTATGGAGATGTTGCAAAAGGCGGCCCTCCAGAAGGAAGGTCTGAGCGGATTGCGTACGGGCTTCGAGGGGTTGGATAAGATGACTTCCGGTTGGCAGAATTCAGACCTTATCATTATCGCCGCCCGTCCGGCCATGGGTAAGACGGCCTTCGTTCTTTCCATGGCGAAGAATATGGCGGTGAATTTCAATACGCCTGTCGCCCTGTTCTCGCTCGAGATGAGTAACGTGCAGTTGGTAAACCGTCTGATCGTGAATGTCTGCGAGATACCGGGCGAGAAGATCAAGAGCGGACGCTTGGAGAGCTACGAGTGGGAACAGCTGGATTTTAAGATCAAGGAGCTTTACGACGCCCCGATCTTCGTGGACGATACCCCGAGCTTGTCCGTCTTCGAGCTGCGGACGAAAGCCCGTCGTCTGGTGCGTGAGCATGGCATTAAATGTATCATTATCGACTACCTTCAGTTGATGAACGCCAGCGGTATGAACTTCGGTAGCCGTGAGCAGGAGGTGAGTACGATCTCCCGCTCGTTGAAGGGATTGGCCAAGGAATTGAATATCCCGATCATCGCCTTGTCGCAGTTGAACCGTGGTGTGGAAGCCCGTCAAGGCGTGGAAGGTAAGCGTCCGCAGCTAGCCGACTTGCGTGAGTCCGGAGCTATCGAGCAGGATGCCGATATGGTATGTTTCATCCACCGTCCCGAATATTATAAGATTACGGAAGATGAGCGGGGAAATTCTCTGATCGGTCTTGCCGAGATCATTATCGCCAAGCATCGTAACGGTGCCGTGGGGGATGTCCGGCTGCGCTTTAAGAGCGAGTTCGCCAAGTTTATGAACGTAGAGGAAGATATAGCGGTAAGGGAATTCTCCTCAACCATGAACGGTGGAGACCCGATGCCCCCGATCCCATCGCCGGGAGCTGATTTCCTAAGTCAAGGTAGCAGCAACGAGGTTCCGTTTTAATATAGCATGAATGAACGAAAGAGGCGAAAACGTTTGCGGTAGATTTTTCGCCTCTTCTTTTCTGTTTCGTTGGCGAATCCGGTTCGAATCTTCTATCTTTGTGATTGAAAACAAATTACTGAATCAGCCATGACGAGACACTTAGTTCCGGTATCTATATACCTGTCGCTGTTGCTTAGCTGCAACTCGCCGAAAGAATACAAATCCTTTGATGAATACCCTTCCTATGAGGGAGACGATCTGGAGTTGTTCTATTCTCCCACGAAATCCGTGTTCACCCTTTGGGCCCCGACAGCGGAAGAAGTCCGCTTGAATCTTTACGCCTCCGGTGAAGGAGGGGAGCCTGTCCGCCGGTTGCCGATGAAATCCTCGGATAAGGGTACGTGGCGTATCTCCGTGAGCGAGGATCTGAAAGGCTCCTTCTATACCTTCCAGATCCGTATCGGCGATAAATGGCTGGATGAGACTCCCGGTATCTGGGCGAAAGCCGTCGGGGTGAATGGAAACCGTGCGGCCGTGATCGATTGGGCGGCTACCGATCCGGAGGGCTGGGAGGCGGATAAATCTCCCGAGTTGAAAAGCTTCTCCGATATTATCATCTACGAGATGCATCATCGGGATTTCTCGATCGCCGCGAACTCCGGCGTGACGCATAAAGGTAAGTTTCTCGCCTTGGCGGAGGAGGGCACGAAAGGGCCGGGCGGCGTGGCTACCGGCGTGGATCATCTGAAGGAGTTGGGCGTTACCCATGTCCATATCCTTCCTTCTTATGATTATGGCTCGGTGGACGAGACTCGCTTGCAAGATAATGTGTACAATTGGGGGTATGATCCCAAGAACTATAACGCCCCCGAGGGGAGCTATTCCACCGATCCTTACAATCCCGAGGCTCGTATCCGTGAGTTCAAGGAGATGGTGCGGGGGTTGCACCGGAATGGTATCCGTGTGATCATGGACGTGGTTTACAATCATACCTTTGTGGGGGATGGGTCGAATTTCAGTTTGACCGTTCCCGGTTACTTCTACCGTTATAAACCGGACGGAAGCTATTCGGATGCCTCCGGCTGTGGTAATGAGACCGCTTCGGAGCGGGCGATGGTACGCCGCTATATCGTGGAGTCCGTGAAATATTGGGCCGAGGAATACCATGTGGATGGTTTCCGTTTCGACTTGATGGGCATCCATGACGTAGAGACCATGAACGAGGTAAAAGCCGAGTTAACCAAACTAGATCCTTCCATCTTCGTATACGGCGAGGGCTGGACCGCCAGCGATTCCCCGCTACCGGAGGATCAGAGGGCGATCAAGGTAAACGCCCCGAAACTGAATGATGTGGCCGTATTTAGCGATGACCTGCGGGATGCTTTAAAAGGAAGCGTATTCGAGACTACACAGGCCGGTTTCGCCTCCGGAAAGCCGGAAGGTAACGAGGAGTCTATTAAGTTCGGTATTGTAGGCGCTATCCGCCATCCGCAAATCGACTATAACCAAATATTATATTGCAAAGCGCCTTATGCGAACAAGCCTACGCAAGTGATCAACTATGTCTCTTGCCACGATGATCTTTGTTTGATGGATAAGTTGAAGCTCTCGGCCCCGAAAGACGCTACCCCGGATGAGTTGATACGATTCGGCAAGTTGGCCCAGACCATCATCTTCACCTCGCAAGGAGTTCCCTTCATGCGGGCAGGAGAGGAGTTGCTGCACGATAAGAAGGGCGTACATAACAGCTATCAATCGCCCGATTCAATCAATGAGATCGACTGGTCTTTAAAGGCAAAAAACAAGGATGTTTTCAACTATTACAAGGATTTGATCGCCCTTCGTAAGTCGCACCCGGCTTTCCGTATCGCCACGGCCGAGGGAGTGAGGGAGGCCCTTCAATTCCAAGAAGTGAACCAGCCCGGTGTCGTAGCGTATACCTTAGGGGAACATGCGAACGGCAACTGATTGCCAAAAGCGGAATGCTCGGTCGTGAATGGCATGAACCAGTTACCCAGTTCCCGGAAAAAGGGGAAATGCTTTAGGTGCACGAAAGTAGAATGCATTACGTCCGCGCCTTCTTGTTGTAGTTCGCTGAACTCCTCCATTTTCTTCCCTAAGGAACTGTTCGATAACATATTCTGCCACTCCGGATTCATCTCGTTTCCGAGAAGTTCCGGATTGATATCCTTTAAGTTTATCTTTTGACTGATTTTAGGGCCTAGCTTGATCATCTCCGGAATGATCTCGTCTTGTAGCTTACGGGTGATCTTCTCTGTCTCACGGGCTAGGATAAAACGAAGGGTAATCGTTCGGATCGCTTTCGTGAAATTAGGAAATCCCTCGGATAAAGCCGCTAGCCGATCCGCTATCTGCGGATATAGTGCCGTACGTTTCCTATAGGTATAGAGCGTCAAGAGAATCCCGATCAACGCGCGGTAACGAATCTCATCTTCTTGGAGATTGGCCGCATCGAATAATAATAGCAGTTTCTCCTTATCGAAAGCGGCTTGCAATCCCAACATTAATGCCGATACGATTTGGCTACCAATGATAAAAGGCAACTCTTGGTCATTCAATAGGTTCCTGATGGAGGCTATTTCTTCCTTATTGAGAGGATTCGAGGTCCAGATCTTATTGAACAATAGGATCGTGGCGGATTCGATTTGCTGCTGCTCCGTAATGGTTCCGGTCGGAGTCTCTATCTTCACCAGAGAGGCGTTTCTCAAGACCTTGTAGAGCTGGTCATAGTTGGTAAGCTCCTTTTGCATCATTCGCCTACGGCTATAATAGGAGAGAGGCGAATCTACCGATAAGGCCTTGTGCTTCACTATATCCGCAAACTCATAGCTGGATGCGATCAAGTTGTTGTATATCTGGTCTTGCATCGGATCTTTAGCCCCCTCGATCCGGTATCGCAACATATATTTATAAGTATCTTGTAGCTCGTTCAACCTGTCTTGGAATGAGTACTCACGTATTCCCGCTATTAAACCTTGGAGAAAATCGAACGCGTTCTTTAGCTCCTTTTCGTCTAATGAACCGATAATTCGATTGTATGCTTTATTTATTTCTTGTATTGTCATATACTATTAACAACAAATGGTATGCCAAAAGTATAGTATTTAGGCTAAATTTCCTATCTTCGCGTACCTAAAAATAAATTTAGCAGATGAAGAATATCCGCAATTTCTGTATTATTGCTCATATTGACCATGGGAAAAGTACCTTGGCAGACCGTTTGCTTGAGTATACCAAGACAGTAGAAGGTAAAGACATGCAAGCTCAAGTCCTTGACGACATGGATTTGGAGCGTGAGCGTGGTATTACGATCAAGAGCCATGCGATCCAGATGAAGTATAATTATAAGGGTGAAGAATATATACTGAACCTGATCGATACTCCGGGGCACGTGGACTTCTCGTATGAGGTTTCCCGCTCTATCGCCGCCTGCGAGGGTGCGTTGCTGATCGTGGACGCGGCCCAAGGTATTCAGGCGCAAACCATCTCTAATCTGTATATGGCGATAGAGAATGACTTGGAGATTATTCCGGTAATGAACAAGATCGACCTGCCTAGCGCCATGCCGGAGGAGGTAGAGGATCAGATCGTGGAACTGTTGGGCTGCCCTCGTGAGGATATCTTACGGGCGAGCGGAAAGACAGGTGAGGGAGTGACCGAGATCTTGAATACGATCGTGGAGAAGGTCCCGGCTCCGAAAGGTGACCTGGAGGCTCCGTTGCAGTGTTTGATTTTTGACTCCGTCTTTAATCCGTTCCGTGGTATTATCGCTTACTTCAAGGTGGTAAACGGCGTGATCCGTAAAGGTGACCATGTGAAGTTTATCGCTACAGGAAAAGAGTATGACGCCGACGAGGTAGGTATATTGAAATTAGATATGTGCCCCCGTGAGGAGATCCGGACGGGAGACGTAGGATATATCATTTCCGGTATCAAGACGTCCCGGGAGGTGCGTGTCGGTGATACGATCACTCATGTGTCTCGCCCGGCTAAAGATGCGATCGCCGGTTTTGAGGAGGTGAAGCCGATGGTCTTCGCCGGTGTCTATCCAATCGATAGCGAGGATTTCGAGAACCTTCGTGCGTCATTGGAGAAATTGCAGTTGAACGACGCTTCCTTGACTTTCCAGCCGGAGAGTTCCGCCGCGTTGGGTTTTGGGTTCCGTTGCGGTTTCTTGGGACTGCTGCACATGGAAATTGTACAGGAGCGTTTGGATCGTGAGTTCGATATGAATGTGATTACTACTGTTCCGAATGTATCGTATATGGTATATGACAAGCAGGGTCATGCCAATGAGGTGCATAACCCCGGAGGTATGCCGGACCCGACTCTGATTGACCATATCGAGGAACCTTATATTGATGCTACCGTGATTACTGCAACCGATTATATCGGTCCTATTATGACTTTGTGTCTGGGCAAGCGCGGAGAATTGGTGCGTCAGAATTATGTATCGGGAAACCGTGTGGAAATACATTACAGAATGCCGTTGGGAGAGATTGTGATTGACTTTTATGATAAGTTGAAGAGTATTTCCAAGGGGTATGCTTCATTTGATTATCATCAGTCAGGTTTCCGTCCTTCCAAACTGGTAAAACTGGATATTCTGTTGAATGGTGAGTCGGTGGATGCTCTTTCTACATTGACACATGTCGACAATGCATACGATTTGGGCAAGCGGATGTGTGAGAAGCTGAAGGAGTTGATTCCACGTCAACAGTTTGATATTGCTATTCAGGCGGCTATCGGCGCAAAAATTATCTCACGTGAAACGATAAAGGCTGTCCGTAAAGATGTAACGGCAAAATGTTACGGTGGTGACGTGAGTCGTAAACGTAAATTGCTTGAAAAGCAAAAGAGGGGTAAAAAGCGTATGAAGCAGATTGGTAATGTGGAAGTACCGCAGAAAGCGTTCCTTGCAGTATTGAAGTTGGATTAAAAATCTAAAATACCCGGAATGATTGTCGCTGTCAGCAGAACTTTCAAGGCAATCATTCCATTATTATATAATCTTTAAATAAATATAAATGAGAAAAGTTCTGTCTTTTTCGGCCTTTCTGATGATGGGTCTTTTGGTGTCCCAAATCTTACCGGGGGCGGTAGGTGAAGGGTATACTACCATAAAGAGTGTGTCTGATGTATTGCTTTACATCTGCCTGAGTTTTATTATGATTAATGTCGGACGTGAGTTTGTCATGGATAAAACAAGGTGGAAGAGTTATGCTGAGGATTATTTTATTGCAATGGCTACGGCAGCGATGCCATGGATTTTGATAGCCGTTTATTATGTATTTGTCTTGCTACCGCCCGAATATTGGCATAGCTGGGAAGCATGGAAAGAAAATCTTCTGTTAAGCCGTTTTGCGGCGCCCACCTCTGCAGGTATCTTGTTTACCATGTTGGCGGCTCTCGGATTAAAATCAAGTTGGATTTATAAAAAAATTCAGGTGTTGGCTATCTTTGACGACCTGGATACCATCTTGCTGATGATTCCGTTGCAAATAATGATGGTGGGTCTGCGCTGGCAATTGATTATCATTTTTTTAGTAGTGTTTGTTCTGCTCTCTATCGGCTGGAAACAGTTAGGGAAATACAATTGGCGGCAAGACTGGAAAGCAATTTTCTTTTACTCGGTGGCAGTTTTTGCAGTTACACAGTTGGTGTATATGGTGAGCAAATATTTTTATGGAGACGAAGGAAGTATCCATATTGAAGTGTTATTGCCGGCTTTCGTTCTGGGTATGGTTATGAAACATAAGGAGATAGATACTCCTTTGGAGCATAAGGTATCTACCGGTGTTTCTTTCTTGTTTATGTTCCTGGTGGGTATGAGTATGCCTCTCTTTGTCGGAGTGGATTTTTCGGAGACGCATAGCGGTACTCATTCCATTACCGGATCGCAAGAAATGATGTCTTGGGGAATGATTATTTATCATGTGGTAATCGTGTCTTTGTTATCGAATGTCGGGAAGCTGTTTCCTGTGTTATTCTATAGAGACCGTAAGTTGAGCGAGCGTCTTGCTTTATCTATCGGTATGTTTACTCGTGGAGAAGTAGGAGCGGGAATCATCTTTATTGCATTGGGATATAATTTAGGAGGCCCTGCACTGGTAATTTCTGTGTTAACTCTTGTGCTAAATTTAATTTTAACCAGTATATTTGTACTGTGGGTGAAAAACTTGGCGTTACGAAGCTATAACGGCTGACATATACTTCGTAAGAAGAGTATTTTATACAAACAATAAAGCGTTCCTTTCTGTTATTGACTTCAAAGATAACAGGAAGGTTCGTGTTTTATAAGAATTTATCACGAATCTAATATTATAACAGGAAAGACATGGAAAAACTCAAAATCGGAAACATGAATGTTTCGTTTCTAAGTGCTACGCGGTATCACATTAATGGGGGAATTCTATTGATGGTTATCGTTCTTCTGGCGATGATTATAGCTAATTCTCCCTGGGGAGACGCTTATGCAGCTTTTTGGAATAAAGAAGTACATCTTCAGATAGGGGAATTTAATTTGTTCAGTCATAATGGGAATCACATGACCTTGATGAATTTTATCAATGATGCTTTGATGACTATTTTCTTCTTTAGTGTGGGACTGGAAATTAAGCGTGAAACATTGGTGGGTGAGTTGTCCAGTTTTCGACAGGCTTTGTTGCCGATAGTGGCGGCTTGCGGGGGGATGATTGTTCCGGTTATTATCTATTATTGTATGACGTCGGGTACGGATGCCGAGAGTGGTCTGGCTATTCCGATGGCAACGGATATTGCTTTCTCCCTGGGGGTGCTAAGCTTATTCGGCAACCGTGTACCTATCAGTCTGAAAATATTTCTGACGGCTTTTGCTGTGGTGGATGATATTGGTGGTATTCTGGTAATCGCTTTATTTTATTCCTCCCATCTGGATGTGAATTTCTTGTTGTATTCTTTTGGAGTGCTTTTTTTGCTTTGTGCCGGTAATCATTTGCATATACACAATCGTTGGTTTTATCTTTTACTGGGACTGGTGATGTGGTATCTGTTTTTACAAAGTGGTATTCATGCCACTATTGCAGGGGTGATAGTAGCGTTTACGATTCCGGCTACACCACATTATAAGATAGGTAAGTATATTAACCGTATTAAGGAGAACATAGAAATATTTCCGAGTACAGACAAAGAAGGTATAATTTTGAGCAAATTGCAGATTAATGTGTTGAAAAGTATCGAATCGGCTTCCGATAGAGTGATTTCTCCTTTACAGTCATTGGAAGATAGTCTGCATGGATTAGTGAATTATGTGATTATTCCTTTGTTTGCTTTTGCTAATGCTGGTGTGGTGCTGACAGCCGGTCACGGAGGCATTGAAGTGGGAACACCTACATGGGCGGTCATGGTGGGATTGGTAGTCGGAAAATTTGTAGGTATTTACTTTTTTACATGGCTTATTGTCAAAAGTGGGTTGGCTGGCATGGCCGGGGGTATGAACTGGGTGAACCTGACAGGTATCTGCTTGTTGGGAGGTATCGGTTTTACCGTTTCCCTGTTTATAGCTAATTTATCATTCGAAGCTTCTCCGGTTCTTTTAAGTCAGGCAAAATTGGGTGTTTTGAGCGGTACGGTGATAGCCGGGATGTTGGGCTATATTGTTTTACATTTTACACTACCGAAAAGAATATTGTCTTAAAATGGAAGAATACTAAAACAACTCAATTACAGGCAGGGCAGTACGACAGTAAAACGGCTGCCCTTGTTTATTTCGGAAGTAACCTCGATACGTCCCTGCATTTTTTCAACAATCACTTTACAGATAGACAGGCCAAGTCCTACTCCTTGTGCAAACTCATTATGTTTATAGAATCGGTCGAATA
>ENA-ORSM01002806-ORSM01002806.1-human-gut-metagenome-genome-assembly--contig:-NODE-2806-length-11816-cov-6.220219_pt1 | contig 11816 bp, 9 predicted proteins | sample MGYA00241903_ERZ509170 | MGnify/ENA primary metagenome ERZ509170 (study PRJEB26280, sample SAMEA2338784) | human gut metagenome | biome: human gut; feature: human-associated habitat; material: faeces...
GTTCGAATCCATCGGCGGCCACCACTGGATGGCCCGCCGCGTGCCGGATGATTCCTACGTGGTCATGCCCAACCAGCTGGGCATCGACAGTTTTGACCTGGACGATGCCTATGGTGACAAAAAAGACTACATGTGCTCGGCGGACCTGCGGGAGTTCCTCGCGGCCAATCATCTCGACCTGTCGCTGGACGGAAGCCTGAACCCGCGGGACGCTTTTGGCAGCCACGACGACGCCGACCACGTTTACAACACGCCCCGTGCCTGGTACATGCTCCGCACTCTCAATCCCAACACCTGGGTCTGGGACGGCCCGGACGCCGACTACACCCCGCGCTCCGATGATCTGCCCTGGTGCATGGTGCCCGAGAAGAAGCTGACCCCGGAGGATGTCAAATATGTGCTGTCCTCCCACTACCAGGGCACGCCCTATGACCCCTACGCCAGCTACGGCGACAAGAGCCAGCGCGGCATGTACCGCTCCATCGGCATCAACCGCAACGACTTTATGGCTCTCATCCAGATCCGTCCGGACGTCCCAGCGGAGCAGAGCGCCATTGAGTGGGTGGCTTATGCCTCCAACGCGTTCAACACCATGGTGCCGTTCTACGCCAATGTGACCACCACGCCGGAGTACCTGTCCTGCACCACCAAAGAGGTGTCCACCGACAGCTTCTACTGGGTCAGCCGGATGATCGCCGCCATGACGGATGCCTCTTATTCCAAGAGCCTCATCCACGCCGAGCGGTATGAGCTGGGCGTCCTTTCGGCCAGCCGGGCCCTCATCCACCAGTACGACGCAAAGCTCATTGCGGAGCCGGATGCCGGCCAGCGCGCCGCTCTCCGGGTAGAGGCCAACGAGGCCATTGCCAAGGCCCTCAAGGCCCGTGCCGCCGATACGCTGGATAAGGTGCTGTTTGAGCTGAGCAGCGGTATGAAGAACGCCTTTGCCCGCTCCGACGCCTAAGCGCTGATTCCGTTAAACCAATCAAAAAACGTCAAAAGCAGCCAACTACTGGGCGCGGATGCCCGGTCGGTTGGCTGCTTTTTGTTCGTTGTATCCCAGCGTTTGTGCAGGATGCCTGAATTTTGAGGAAATAATTTGTGCGCAAAACTGACCGGAAGTGATTGATTTTGACGGAAAGATTGCTATAATAAAATTACAGACGCCAAAAACACGCGAAAAGCTTCAAAACCAATCAAACAGGAGGAATGCCCGATGTTGGCAGAAGAACGGTTTGCCCAGATCCTGGCGCTGATGGCGGAAAAACGCACCGCCACCGTGCAGGAGCTGTGCGAGGCCCTGAATGCCAGCGAGTCCACCATCCGCAGGGATCTGAACGAGCTGGACCGTCTGGGCAAAGTCAATAAAGTCCACGGCGGGGCCACCCTGCCGGACAGCCAGTTCCGGGCCGATGAGCCCACCATGGCTGCCAAGGAGAGCCTGGCCGTGGCCGAAAAGCGGGCCATCGCCAATGCGGCGGCGGCCCTCATCACGGCAGAGGATTTCGTCTATCTGGACGCAGGCTCCACCACGCTGGCGCTGGCCCGGGCCGTCAGCGGCCCGGCACTGGATGCCGCTTATGTGACCAACGGCGTGGCCCACGCCCGTCTGCTGGCCCAGAAAGGCTGCCGGGTGTGCCTGCCCGGCGGGCTGCTCCGGCCCCAGACAGAGGCCATCATCGGGGCGGCAGCGCTGCAGAGCCTGCAGCAGTACAACTTCACCAAGGCCTTTATGGGAGCCAACGGCGTGGCGCTGGACGCAGGCTTCACCACGCCGGACCCCGAGGAAGCGGCAGTCAAGGCTGCGGCCGTCCGGCGGGCGCGGGAAGCCTGGTTCCTCGTGGATGACTCCAAGTTCGCCCGCGTCTACCCGGCGGTCATCACCGAGCTGCACGGCGGGGCGATCCTGACGAACCGCTGCCCCAACCCCAAATACAAACAATATACGCTGGTAAAGGAGATGGAAGAATGATCTACACGGTAACATTCAACCCGGCCATTGATTATGTGGTGCGGCTGGACTCCCCGCTGGAAGTGGGCGAGGTAAACCGCGCCCGGGGCGAAGACTGTGTGCTGGGCGGCAAGGGCATCAACGTATCCGGTGTGCTGGCCGAGCTGGGCTGCAAAAGCGTCGCCCTGGGCTTTGTGGCCGGGGAGACGGGTGCCTGGCTGGAGCGGGGCCTGGCCGCCCAGGGCATCCAGACCGATTTCATCCACCTGGCCCAGGGGATGACCCGCATCAACGTCAAGATCAAGGCAGGGCAGGAGACCGAGTTGAACGGCGCGGGCCCCAACATCCCGGAGAGCGCCATGCAGGCGCTGGAAGCCAAGCTGGACGCCCTGCAGAACGGAGACATCCTGATTCTGGCGGGCAGCATCCCGGCCAGCCTGGCACAGACCACCTACGAGCGGCTGCTGGCCCGGCTGGAGGGCCGCGGCGTGCGGGCCGTGGTGGACGCTACCCGGGACCTGTTGGTCAATGTGCTGCCTTTCCACCCCTTCCTCATCAAGCCCAACAACCATGAGCTGGGCGAGATCGTGGGCCGTGTTCTGAACACGGAGGATGAAATCGTGGCAGCAGCCAGGACCCTGCAGGAAAAAGGCGCCCGCAACGTGCTGGTGAGCATGGCAGGGGATGGCGCTCTGCTGCTGGATGAGCAGGGCCAGACCCACCGCATCGGCTGCCCGAAAGGCAAAGTGGTCAACAGCGTCGGCGCGGGTGACAGCATGGTGGCAGGCTTTGTGGCAGGCTACCTGCAGAGCGGTGATTACACCACCGCCCTCCGCCTGGGCACCGCCTGCGGCAGCGCCACGGCGTTCAGCCTGGGGCTGGCGAAGAGAGAAGAGATCGAGAAGTTATTGCTGACGATTTAACGAGGAGAGGAGAATACCCCATGCGTATCACGGAATTGTTTACCGCAAAGTCCATCGCGCTGGATGTGGCCGCGCCGGATCAGGCCGCCATCATTGACCGTCTGGTGGAGCTGCAGGCCACCCACGGCAACATTACCGACAAAGAGGCCTACAAAAAGGCCCTCTACGCCCGCGAGGCAGAGGGCTCCACCTATGTGGACAACGGCATCACCGTGCCCCACGCCAAAACGGCCTGCGTCACCCGCCCCAGTCTGGCGGCTCTCCGCCTGAGCGCCCCGGTGCAGTACAATGCCGAGGACGACGGTACCACCGACCTGCTGTTTGCCATTGCCGCCCCGGAGGACGGCGGCCTGCATGTGGATATGCTGGCCCGCATGATGCAGATGCTGATGAACGAGGACTTCGTGGAGAAGCTCCGCGCCGCCAAGACCCCGGCGGAGTTCCTGGACGCCATCGACGCACAGGAAGAGGCTCAGTTCGGGGATGAGAGCTTCACCCAGCAGCAGATCCCCCAGAACGGCTACCGGGTGCTGGCCGTCACCGCCTGCCCCAACGGCATCGCCCATACTTACATGGCCGCCGAAGCCCTCGTCAAGGCCGGTGACAAGCTGGGTCTGCCCGTGAAAGTGGAGACCAACGGCTCCGACGGCACCAAGAACGCCCTGACCCGGAAAGAGATCGAGGCGTGCGACGGCATCATCGTGGCAGCGGACAAGAACGTGGAAACGGCCCGCTTTGACGGAAAGCCCGTCCTGTTTACCCGGGTGGACGACGGCATCCACAAACCCGAGGAGCTCATCAAGAAAGTGGCCCACGGTGAGGTGCCGGTCTTCCACGCCAAGGGCGGCGCGCAGGCGGCCGCGGAGGAGGACACCGCAGGCGAGAGCCTGGGCCGCAGCCTCTACAAACACCTGATGAACGGTGTCTCCCACATGCTGCCGTTCGTGGTGGGCGGCGGCATCATGATCGCCCTGGCATTCCTGCTGGACGACTACACCATTGATCCCTCCAACTTCGGGATGAACACCCCTGTGGCGGCGTTCTTCAAGACGGTGGGCGGCGCGGCATTCGGCTACATGCTGCCCATCCTGGCCGGTTTCATCGCCATGTCCATTGCGGATCGTCCGGGTCTGGCCGTCGGCTTTGCAGGCGGCGTCCTGGCCATGAACGGCACCAACTTTGCAGACCTTGCCAATGGCGAGACCACCGGGATCTCCGGCGGCTTCCTGGCGGCTCTGCTGGCTGGTTTCGTGGCAGGCTATGTGGTCCAGTTCCTCAAGAAGATCACCGAAAAGCTCCCCGCCAGCCTCAACGGCATCCGGCCCATGCTGATCTATCCGCTGGGCGGCATCCTCGTGGTGGGCGCTATCATGTGCGGCATCAACCCCATCATGGGCATGATCAACACTGCCATGACCGATTGGCTCAACGCCATGGGCGGCACTTCCAAGGTTCTGCTGGGTGCCATCGTGGCCGGTATGATGAGCATTGATATGGGCGGCCCGTTCAACAAGGCAGCTTACGTCTTTGGCACCGCGGCGCTGGCCTCCGGCAACTACGAGGTCATGGCCGCTGTCATGGTGGGCGGCATGGTGCCTCCCATCGCCATCGCCCTCTCCACCACGTTCTGCCCTAAAAAGTGGACCCCGGATGAGCGCCGCAACGGCATCGTCAACTATGTCATGGGCCTCTGCTTTGTCACCGAGGGCGCCATCCCCTACGCGGCGGCCGACCCGCTCCGCGTGCTGCCCAGCTGTGTCATTGGCGCGGCCCTGTCCGGTGCCCTCTCCATGACCTTTGGCTGCGCCCTGCGGGCACCTCACGGCGGCATCTTCGTCTTCCCCGTGGTCGATCATACTCTGCTCTACTGCGTGGCGCTGGCCGTGGGCAGCGTGGCAGGCGCTGTGATCCTCAGCCTGCTCAAGAAGACCCGCGCCGAGGCATAATGTACAAAGCCATTCTCCAAACTTCATCATAAGCAAAAGACCCCCGCTGTGCACTGGCAGACCAGACACGGCGGGGGCCGCTTTTGTTGAGAGGACGACTCCATACAAACACAAAAACCCGCCTGGCAGCGGGTTTTTGTGTATAGAGGGGTGGGAAAGTATATAAAGTGGTGAATCGCAATTTCAGGCAGGGAAGCTGTTTCAGGCGTTTTGCACAGCCTGTGGACGCGGAAGCCCCGCATCCGTACCCTGCGATATGTATTATACCAGCTCTTTCTTTTTTGTCAAATAGAAATTTCTTGAAATGCTTAAATTTGCACTTTACTTTTAAAGCAAAACTTTATATAATTAACACAAGCGAAATGAAATCCAACTTTTGCTAGGTTTATAAGTTTTTACAACAATAAAACTTTACTTTCGAAAATTTTTGTGGATTTCAACAGAATATCAAAGGAGACATTGTCCCATGGATGATTTGGACCGTAAAATCCTGGCCCTGTTGGCCAAAAACGCCCGGATGCCTGTCAAGGAGATCGCGGAGCAGGTAGCTCTGACCAGCCCTGCCGTTTCCAGCCGCATCCACAAGCTGGAGACCGATGGCATCATCGGCGGCTATACCGTCACCCTCAACCGCCCGGCAGACCGCGTGTATGTGGATGCCCTCATCAGCCTTTCGGTGGCCCCCTCCAAGCACGAGGCGTTCCTGCACCTGATCCAGAACAGCAAGGAAGTGCTGCAGTGCTACCACGTCACGGGCGATTATACATTCCTCATCAAGGTCAGCTGCGGCAGTATGCCCCAGCTGGAGCATCTGATCCTCCAGTTCCAGAAGCTGGGTACCACCAGCACCCAGATCATCCTTTCCACCCCCGTCAACCACGGCGATCTGGAAGCCCTGATGCTGTAAAGAAGCTGAAAAACGTCTGTTCATAAAAGTGTTACAGGCAGCGGCGCAATTTTCGCCCGCGGTGGCTCGTATTCTGGATAGCAGCACAAAAAAGTGGAATACTATGGCTGCACTCTTCCAAATGACGCCTCACGAACGAAAGGAATATCCACTATGAAACTGAAACGCATCTTTGCGGCGCTGCTGGCAGGCGCTGCCCTGCTGGCTCTGGTGGGCTGCGGCACATCCGGCAGCACGGGCAAGCCCGCTTCCTCCGCTGCAAGTACCCCCAAAGACTACACCCAGATCCTCCACGATGCCCGCAGCGCCGAGGACAACGAGTATTATATGATCTTCACCAAAGGCGCGGACGGGAAATACACCGCTCAGTACGGCTACAGCAAGGACTATGAGGCCGACCAGCTCAATGATGAGATCGCCAACATGATGATGCCCATGCTCAACTTGGAGGATGGCATGGCGGAGGATTTTGCCGCCTCCCTTTCCACAATGATGGTGCAGAGCTATGGCCTTGCCATCGTCAAGCCTGCCGAGGGCAGAACGCAGGACGTGGTAGACGCCCTGAATGCCTATGTGGAGAGCGAGCAGCAGTCCATGGAGCATTATCTCGAGGACCAGTATCAGATCGCCAAGAACGCGAAAGTGGAGACTCTTCCCTCCGGCGAGGTGGTCCTTGTCTGCTGTGAGGACAGCGATACCGTCCTTGTCAACCTGAAAAAAGCGCTGGCCGCTTAAAAACGAATCCCACGCAAAAAAGAACGCCTGCTTCCAGTTGGAAGCGGGCGTTCTTTGCAGGATGGGCAGTACAGAAATTATTCAGCTTTCACGTCGATGGCGTTGACGATCTTGTTGGCGATGTACTCGTGGCCCTGAATGGTGGGGTGGACATCCAGGTCGGTCTTTGCCTTGGGGATGGCCACATAAGTCAGGTCATAGGTCTCGGCCAGCTGCTTCTCAAACTTGTTGAGCTTGCGGAAGTAGTTGTGCCAGCAGGGGATAAACGGCACCGGGTCGGTGTAGCCCATCAGCAGGATCTGCACGTCCGGGTTCAGCTTGCGGATCTCTTGCACGACGGAGATGAGGGCGGAGGTGGTCTGCGGATAGATGCGGTCGCAGATCTTGGCCATATCGGAGGTGATGAGCTTCCAGGAGGCGTTCTTTTCCTCTTTGGTCAGCTCCATGTCCTTGATGCCCTTGAGGATGGTGGAAACGGCAGAGCCGGAGGTGCGCAGGTTGCCGGAGAGGATGATGGAAGCCAGAGCGTCGCTCTTGTGGTTGGTGGCGTTCCACAGGCCGGCCACGCAGGGCACGAACGCGTCATTGGAGCCGATCTGGATGGAGATGACGTCTGCCTTGCGGATGTAATCCTGGAACTCCGGGTAGACGTAGTAGCAGCCGGACTCCATGTTCATCTGGGGCATCTTGCCGTCCCGGATCATGTCCACCAGGTCGGGGGCCGTCAGGGCGGGCAGGCCCAGATCAATGGCGTGGTTGCGGTCCAGGCCCAGCTTGGAAGCTACCTTACCGACATAGCAGTCCGGGGAGTAGCCCTTGAAATTGGGGCTCATGTCCACGCCGTAAGTGGAAGTGCCGTTGGCGCTGTACTGGACATCGGCCAGGCCCACGCCTGCCACGATGCTGTCGCCCAGGGCAACGTAGGTGATCTGCTTCTGCTCCGTGCTCTCCGTGTCGGCAGCAGTTTCTTTCGTGCTGTCCGCCGCGGGGGCAGTCGTTTTGGTGTCGGCGGCGGGAGCCTGTTCGGTGGTGGTAGCCGTCACGGTATCGCCCAGGGTAACGACCACTTCGTTGGTCTCATCCTCAGGGGCCATTTCCGGCTCTGCTTCGGCCACCGCGGCCTCGGGTTCCGCGGGCAGTGCCTCGGCACCCTCAGCAAAGGCGGGGACGCCCAGCGAGAACACCAGAGCGGCTGCCAGCAGCAGGCTGACAAATTTCTTTTTCATGGTGTGGTTCCTTCTTTTCCATCAAAAATCTCAGTAATCGCGGGGAGTGATCTCCTCTTCCAGCTTGCGATAGTCTACCTTGCCCACCGGGGTCATGGGGAGCTCCGGCACAAACTTGTAGGCCACAGGCTGGACGTATTCGGGCAGCTCCTCCTCGCACATCTGGCTCAGCTCTTGGATCAGCTGTTTTTTCTTGACACCAGCAGCGGCGGGGGTAAGCACGATGTACACGAATGGCAGGCGGCCCTGCACATGGTCCTTATCGGCACAGCCCACAACGGAGCACTGGTGCACGGCGGGGTGCTGGCTGACCACGTTTTCGATCATGGAGGGGAAGACTTTGAAGCCGTCGTGCCGGATGATGAGCCGCTTGATGCGGGAATCCAGGTAGACGAAGCCGTCCTCGTCGATATAGCCGATATCGCCGGTGTGAACCCAGACGCGGCCATCCGGGTGCTTGTGCAGGATCATGGCCGTTTCGTCGGGTTTGTTGTAGTAGCCTTTCATGGTGGCGGGGCCGCTGATGCACAGCTCGCCGCGCTGACCAATGGGCAGCTCTTTGTCCGTGCCTGGCTCAAACGCCGAGACGAGGGTGTTGACCATGGGAATGCCCACACTGCCGGGCTTGTTGTTCTTACCGGCGGCCACAGTGGCGGCCGAGGCAACTTCCGTCATGCCATAGCCCTTGGCCATGGGGTACTCCACGTTGTGGGAGGCCAGGAATTCGTTGACCGTCTTCTCCGCGCCCAGCGAAATGGCGTCGCCGCCAGCCGCGTAGTTGTGAATGAACGAGAGGTCTTTTTTCTGAACTTTCGGGTCGGCGGCCAGCTGCTGGTAGTGGGCGGGCACACCGAACATGATCTCGGGCTTGTACTTGAGCACCAGGCTGCCCAGCTTGGCAGGGTCCAGGTTGGGGATGATGACCACCGTCAGGCCCAGCACCAGCGGCAGGTGCACGCCGCAGGCATAGCCGTAGGCGATGAACGGGGGCATAATGTTCATCAGCTTCTGCCCTTTCTGGAACAGGGTGTCATAGGCAGAGAACTGCTGTGCAATGGCGTTGAAGCTGTTGTCTGTCAGCATGACGCCCTTGGGCGAGCCCGTGGTGCCGCCGGTGTGGACCACCACGCAGGCGTGGCCGGGGTCGTAGGGCTCCGCGGCGGTGCTCTGGCCCTCGCCGCCCTCCAGGAACTGCTTCCAGTGCAGAACGTTGGATTTGTACTTGTTCTTATCGGGGCTGGTCATCTTGTAGCCGACGCTGAGCGGGAACGGCAGGGAGTCGGCCGGGGAGAGGACGATCACACGCTCCACATGGGTGCGCTTGGCGGCCTGACGGCAGCGCTCGTACACCACGTTCAGGCAGATGAGCAGGTGGGAGTCCACTTCCTCAATGTAATCGTGGATGCCCTCGACGCTGTAGCGGGGATCCACCAGGTTCAGGGTGGCACCAATGAGGTCGGCAGCGTAGAACGCGTAGATGACCTCCGGGGTCATCACGCTGACCACGGTGATGATATCGCCCTTTTTGACGCCGACACCGCGGAGCGCGGCTGCCGTCTTTTTCACATTGACGATGAAGTCCGCATAGGTGAACTTGCGGCCGTAATAATTCAGGGCCGCCTCGCCCAGGCGGTTCTTGTTCTGCTGGCAGACGTAATCAAATGCCGAGCAGGTGGGCAGGGTCTGGTCAATATACTTCTGTGCGTAATATTTCAGCCAGGGACGCGCCGTAGACGCGTAGAGAACATTTTCCGGTGTAGTCATTTGAAAATCCATTTCCTTTTATGTTTTCTCACCCTCACACGGGGTGGTGGAACCGGCTTGGAATCCATCCTGACTATTGTAGTTGAGCAGCCCGGAAAAGTCAATAAACAGAGCATGTGAAATGTAGCAAAGAAAGCGCGGGACGTTTACATTTCACTCAGCCACTGCTTGGCTTCGGCTTCGCTGCAGAGCACAAAGTGGTTGGGGCGCAGCTCCCGCCACTGAGGCGCTTCCTTGCTGTAATCGTGCATGGAGGGGTCGTACACCAGCAGATGCTTGTTCCGCTCCCGGCGGGGGCTGGGCATGGGGATGGCGGAGAGCAGGCTGCGGGTGTAGGGGTGGATGGCGTGGGTCACCAGCTCCTCCGCATCGGCCAGCTCCACGATGTCGCCCTTGTGGATGACGGCGATGCGGTCCGAGATGTACCGCATCACGGACAGGTCGTGCGCGATGAAGAGGTAGGTGATGTTCCGCTCTTTCTGGATATGGCGCAGCAGGTTGAGCACCTGAGCGCGGATGGACATGTCCAGCGCGGAGATGGGCTCATCGGCAATGATGAACTCCGGCTCCACGATGAGGGCGCGGGCAATGCCGATGCGCTGGCGCTGGCCGCCCGAGAACTCATGGGGGAAACGGGAGGCAAACTCCGGCAGCAGGCCCACGTCCAGCAGAGCCTGACGCACTTTGGCTTCCCGCTCGGCAGCGGAGAGGTCGGGCCGGACGTTCATCAGGCCCTCGCCCACGATGTAGCTGACCTTTGCGCGCTCGTTCAGGGAGGACTGGGGATCCTGGAAGATCATCTGAATCTCCTTGATGATCTGTTTGTCCAGCGCGTGGGAGATCTTGCCGTTGATCTTCTGGCCCTTGTAGAGGATCTCGCCGCCCGAGGTGGGCAGGATGCGCATGATGGCGCGGCCAATGGTCGTCTTGCCGGAACCGGACTCGCCCACCAGGCCAAAGGTCTCGCCTTTATAAATGGTGAAGTTGGCGTTGCTCACGGCCTTGTAAGCTTTGCGGCCGGAGCCATAAGTCACCTCAAGGTTCTTGACCTCCACCAGAACTTCGCGCTTTTGTTCTTCTGCCATATCACATGCCCTCCTCTTTCAGCATCTGCACAGCCGCCGGCGGGTCGATCTTGGGGGCCCGGGGGTCCAGCAGCCAGGTCTTGGCCTTGTGGGTGAGGCTGACATTGAAATACGGCGGACGCTTGACGAAGTCGATCTTGAGCGCCTGCGGGTTGCGGGGCGCGAAAGCGTCGCCGTGAATTTCGGTAAACAGGTTGGGGGGCGTGCCCTGAATGTTGAACAAGTCTTCGCCCTTAATGCCCATCTGGGGCATACTGGACAGCAAAGCCCAGGTGTAGGGGTGGCGGGGGTCGTAGTAAATTTCGTCCGAGGTGCCGATCTCCACGATGTCGCCGGCATACATGACGGCCACCCGGTCCGCGATATTGGCCACAACGCCCAGGTCGTGGGTGATGAGGATGATGGTCAGGTTGTACTTTACCCGCATCTCTTTCAGCAGCTCGAGGATCTGTGCCTGAATGGTCACGTCCAGTGCCGTGGTGGGCTCGTCGCAGATCAGGATCTGCGGGTTGCAGGCTACCGCGATGGCAATGACCACGCGCTGGCGCATACCGCCGGAGAACTCATGCGGGTACTGGTCAAAACGCTTCTCGGCGTCGGTGATGCCCACATCCCGCAGGTATTCCAACGTCTTCTCTTTGGCGGCCTTGCCCTTGAGGCCCTGATGCAGCTCCACGGCCTCCATGATCTGGTCGCCGATGGTCTTCAGGGGGTTGAGGCTGGTCATGGGGTCCTGCATGATCATGGCGATCTCGTGGCCGCGCACCTTGAGCCAGTCTTTTTCTTTGGTCAGCTCGGAGAGGCGGATGGGCTTGCCGTCGTCGGCACCGTAGTAATCAATGGTGCCGCTGGAAATGGAGCCGTTGGCGTCCAGCAGGCCCATGAACGATTTGGTGAACACGCTCTTGCCGGAGCCGGACTCGCCCACGATGGCGAGGACTTCGCCGTGGTAGACGTCCAGGTCGATGCCGCGGATGGCATGGAGGACTTTTCCACGGAGGTTGAATTTGATGTTGAGATCTTTGACCGAGAGGATCAGCTGATTTTTCTGCATCGTCTGTCCCTCCTTTTTATTGCAGGTGGTTCTTCGGGTCGGCAGCGTCCGAGAAGGCGTTGCCGATCAGATAGAACGCGATGGTGACGAAGCTGAGGATGATGGTGGGGTAGAGCAGCTGGTAGCGCAGGCCTGCCTGCATCATCACCTTGCGGCCATCGTTGATGAGGTTGCCCAGCGAGGGCGTCTCCACCGAGAGGCCCAGGCCGATGTAGGTGATGAACA
>ENA-ORSM01002813-ORSM01002813.1-human-gut-metagenome-genome-assembly--contig:-NODE-2813-length-11787-cov-4.706700_pt1 | contig 11787 bp, 10 predicted proteins | sample MGYA00241903_ERZ509170 | MGnify/ENA primary metagenome ERZ509170 (study PRJEB26280, sample SAMEA2338784) | human gut metagenome | biome: human gut; feature: human-associated habitat; material: faeces...
CCCGCCGTAATCCTTACCGATGCCGTGGCGCGCATGCTGCCCGGCGTGCTTTCCGAAGACGTGTGCTTTGAGGAAGAAAGCCATTATGACGGGCTTTTGGAATATCCGCAGTATACCCGTCCCTCTGCTTGGCGCGGCAGAGAGGTGCCGCAGGTGCTTTTAAACGGCCACCACGAAAAAATCAAAAAATGGCGGCGCGAACAATCTTTGAAGGTCACGCAGAAAGCCCGCCCGGACCTCTTTGAAAAAGCTGAGCTGACTGCGGAAGAAAAACGCGCTTTCGGCAGAAAATAAGCGGATTTTAGGAATGTTTAACCCTCTGTGGCGAACTGATTTTACGAAATGTTTTCAACAAGCAGAGCAAAATGCACAAACACGGATCGTTTCATAGCGATATGCCACGGGCATATATCCAAAAATGGGGTACCCCGCTTGACGGGGGGACAAATTATGCTATAATAACTTATATTGAAGCATTTTGAGCTTTAGAATCATGTTTGACATTCAGAGTATGTAATGTATTACTTACAGGAGAGTGAATCGCAATGTGTGTTAAGAAGGACGTTTTGGTTCAGAATCAGGTTGGTCTCCATGCAAGACCGGCAACTTTCTTCATCCAGAAGGCAAACGAGTTTAAGTCTTCCATCTGGGTTGAGAAGGATGAGCGCCGCGTAAACGCAAAGAGCCTGCTGGGCGTTCTGTCTCTGGGCATCGTCGGCGGTACGTCGATCGACATCATCGCTGATGGTTCCGACGAGCAGGAAGCTGTTGACAGCCTCGTGGCTCTTGTTGAATCCGGCTTTGCCGAATAATTTCAGCTTGTCAAAACGGCGCCTATCGGAGCATTTCCGGTAGGCGTTTCTTCTTTCTCAGTCGCTTAGTGACTGAGCCGCATGGAGGTGCGCATGGTACAGCTTACGGAAGAAAAAATGGCGCATATCAAAGAGCTGCGCAAAAAGGCGATGAAGCTGCCGCTTCACCCGGGCGTGTACATCATGCACAGCCGCGATGATACCATCATCTACATCGGCAAGGCGAAAGCGCTTAAAAACCGTGTCAGCCAGTATTTCGGCTCGGATAAAAACCATAATGAAAAGGTGCGCCGCATGGTCTCGAATGTCGAGTATTTCGAGTATATTCTGACGGACAGCGAGTTTGAAGCGCTCATTTTGGAAAGCAGTTTAATCAAACAGCACCAGCCGAAGTACAACATTCTCTTAAAGGACGATAAGGGGTACAGTTATATTAAGGTGACAGCGGGCGACTGGCCGCGCATTTCGGAGACGAAGCAGGTTCTGAATGACGGCGCAAAGTATATCGGCCCATACCTTTCCGCGTGGACAATCAAGGACACCGTGGAGGAGGCGCGGAAGATTTTCCGTCTGCCGTCCTGCACGCGCAAATTCCCGCAGGAGATCGGCCGCGGCCGTCCGTGCCTCAACTACTACATCAAGCAGTGCTGTGCTCCATGCCGCGGGCACGTGAGCCAAAAGGAATACAACGAGGCCGTGCAGGAGGCGCTTGATTTCATCCGCGGCGGCACAAGCGATTCCGTGCGCACGCTGACGGAGAAAATGAACGAGGCGGCTGAAAATCTCGATTTTGAGCTTGCCGCGCGCATCCGTGACCGCATTACGGCCATCAACAAGCTGAAAGAGCGCCAAAAGGTTGTCGCAAGCCGCGTGCCGGAACAGGACGTCATCGCGCTCGTGCTCGGCGGCGAAAAGGTGAGCATTCAGGTGTTCCGCTTTGCGGGCGGCAGACTGTATGACCGCGAATCATTTTTATTAAACGCCGACGATGAGCCGGAGCAGATCCGCAGCGAATTTGTCATGCAATATTATTCGATGCGTGATAAGATCCCGCCCGTCATCACGATAGACGGCCCCGTCAACGACGACGGCGTCCTTGAAGAGTGGCTGACGAAAAAGGCGGAGCGCCGCGTGAAGTTCCACATTCCGCAAAAGGGCGAACAGAAGCAGCTTGTGGAAATGTGCCGCACGAACGCCGCGGAAGCGCTTGCGCAGGCTATGGGCCGCGCCACGGGCCGTGAGACCTCCGCGCTCGATGAACTGCGCCAGCTCTTAAACCTGCCCAAAACGCCGGAATATATTGAATCCTACGATATTTCAAACCTTGCGGGCGGCGAGAACGTTGCGGGTATGATCGTGTTTGAAAACGGCCGCCCGCTGAAAAGCGCGTATCGCAAGTTTAAAATCAAGACTGTCGTCGGTCAGGACGACTACGGCAGCATGCGCGAGGTCATCCGCCGCCGTTTTGAAGAATACCGTGCCGCCGATAAGCCCGAGGGCTTCGGCAGACTGCCCGACCTCATTCTGCTCGACGGCGGCAAAGGGCACGTGGGCGCCATACGTCCGCTTCTGCGCGAAATGGGCATCGACGTGCCGGTATACGGCATGGTAAAGGACGATAAGCACCGCACGCGCGCCATCACGGAGGACGGCGGCGAAATCGCCATTCAGTCTACGCGCGCGGTGTTCACGCTGGTGTCGAGCATTCAGGACGAGGTGCACCGCTTTGCCATCGGCTACCACCGCCAGCAACGCAAAAAGGCGACCATCTCCACCACGCTCACGTCCATTCCGGGCATCGGCGAAACGCGCGCCAAAGCACTGATGAAGCACTTTACAACCATACGCGCCGTCAGCGAGGCGACGGAGGAAATGCTGGAGGAAACGCCCGGCATGAACGCCCCTGCCGCCCGCGCCGTCTACCGTTATTTCCACAGCGAAGAAAACGATGGGGAATAACGTTGTTCCTGCGTATTTTTCGACGTTTCTCTGCAAAAACTGCGCAAAAACGGTTGACATATTTCTATTCAAATGAGATAATAACTTGAAGTGTGTCCGTACATGTTTTTTAGATTTCGGACACGGACTTCCAAAAGAGAAAGGAGTGTTCGGCTGTGCGTATCATAACCGGTTCCCGCCGAGGCAGAAAATTGAAAACGCTCCCGGGCGATGCTGTGCGTCCCACGCCGGACCGCGTAAAAGAGGCGCTTTTCAACATTTTGCAGTTTGATCTGGAGGGCCGCGTGTTTCTCGACCTGTTTGCGGGCTCCGGCCAGATCGGTCTCGAGGCGCTCAGCCGCGGCGCAAAGCGCGCTGTGTTCGTAGACAGCGCCAAGGCATCCTGCGGCGTCGTGCTGGAGAACGTCCACACCACAGGGTTTGAAAACGAAGCGCAGGTGATGAACGCGGAGTATGCTTCGTACCTGCTGCGCTGCACCGAGACCTTCGACATCGCGTTTCTCGACCCGCCGTACCGCACGGGCACGCTCGCAAAGGCGCTCCTTGCGGTCACGCCGCACATGAACCGCGGCGGTATCGTGATCTGCGAGCACCCCACGGACGAAGAGCTGCCGGAGACGGCAGGGGAATTCGTGCGCGTGCGCGACTACCGTTACGGAAAAATCTTGCTGACCGCGTATCGCCATCAAAGCATGGTGTAAGCGCAAAAAAAGGCGGTATATCAATGAGAATAGGGATCTGTCCGGGCAGCTTTGACCCGGTCACGCTGGGACACATGGACATCATCTCCCGTGCGTGCAAAATTTTCGACAAAGTCATCGTCGCGGTACCGGTAAACCCGGATAAGCGCGCGAGCTTTACGGTGGAGGAGCGCATGGAAATGCTGCGCACCGTCACGGCTGATATGGAAAATGTAGAGGTAGACTGCGTGCGCGGTCTTTTGGCGGATTACGCAAGCGAAAAGCATGCGGCTGCCATTGTGAAGGGTCTGCGCGCAATCTCCGACTTTGAATATGAATTTCAGATGGCGCTCACCAATAAAAAGCTGAACCCGGAGTTTGAAACGCTGTTCCTGCCGACCAGCATCGAGCACATGTTCCTCAGCTCCAGCATGGTCAAGCAGATTGCGGGCTTCGGCGGCGATATTTCCCATTTTGTGCCCGAGTGCCTTTTAGAGAAAATAAATCAGAGACTTTGCCGCACGGCAGACTGAATGCGGCTAAAAATACGAAAGGAATGGATTTTTTATGAGCAACACGCAGGCAACCGTAGAAGATTTGATCGATGAATTGACCGACGTACTGGAGAAAGGCTGGCACCTTCCCTTTGCAGGCGGCAAATCGTTTATAGATAGCGAAGACGCAAAGCAGATCCTTGATGAGATTCGCGAGGCGATCCCGTCCGAAGTGCGCAAGGCGAAGGCCATCGTCGCAGACCGCGCCCAGATCATCAGCGAGGCACAGCGCGAAGCCGAGACCATCGTGCGCGTCGCAGAGGAGAAGGCAAAAGCACTCGTCAACCAGGAAGAGATCGTGCGCCAGGCACAGGCAAAGGCAAACGACATCATGGCACAGACGCAGGAGAAGTTCCGCAGCATGCAGAAGGCTTCCAACGACTATGTGGAAGATCTGCTCCGCCGCACAGACGACGCGATGAGCGCCAACCTTGCAGAGCTGAGAAAGACCCGCCAGTCCATCCACGGCACGAGCGCACAGCAGTAATTTAAGAGCTTTAAACGGCAGTTCGCGGCAGTTGGGCGAGCTGCCGTTTTTGTTAAAATGAGCGAACGGAAACGGCGGTTTAAAGTCTTTAGTCAAGTTTTCCTCGAGAAAACTTGCGGATTCTTAGGGTAGCGCCCTAAGTCGCCATTCGCAATGGCGAAATCCTTTTGCCTACCCAAAAACTAAGAAGGTAACCTAGTTGCATGGGTTCCCTGAAAGGGCGGCAGTGCCGCCCTTTTTATAAATGACCTACGTTTTCCACAAAAAGCGTGTAAACGGAGCCGCTTCCGAAAACCGGGAATGTGAACAAACTGCAAAAGTTTTTTTGCATGAGAATACACAGAATTTTCAACATAGCGCTATTTTGCCGAAAATCGGAAAATACACGAATAAAACCCAAGAAAAATATCGGAAATCCGCGCTTTTTCATCGAACATGGTAAACATAAATTTTTTTGCCGCGGGTTGATTTTCTATGTGGGATAAGGTATAATGGACGTGCAAGCAGCGAAACCCCTGCGGAAAACCGTATGGGCTTTGGATTTTCATTGCCTTTTCGCCCCGCTTGGCGCTCATCAGCCCGGCTTTTTTCGGGTAAAGTTCAATGAGGAGTGTCTGCCGGAACGCATCCGTTCTGTCGGACAAATATATCATGAGTGAAATTCATTTTGAGCATAAACCGGTGCTGTTCAAAGAGACCATCGAGTCCTTGAACATCGACCCGGAAGGCATCTATATAGACGGCACCGCGGGCGGCGGCGGCCACTCCGGCGCGATTTTACAGCGCCTGACAACGGGCACGTTGCTTTCCATCGACCGCGACCCGGACGCCATTGCCGTTGTGAAAGAGCGGCTCGGTAAATATCCCGGCTCCGTCGTTGCCATGGGCAACTTCTGCGATATGGACAAGATCGCGTTAGAGCACGGCATCGTTAATGTCGACGGCGTGCTGCTCGATATCGGCGTTTCGTCCTATCAGCTCGATACCGCAGAGCGCGGCTTTTCCTACCACGCCGACGCCCCGCTCGATATGCGCATGAGCCAAAGCGGCACCTCGGCCGCAGATCTTATAAACACACTCTCTTGGCAGGAATTGGCCGAGATCATCAGCCGTTACGGCGAAGATAAAAGCGCGGTGCGCATTGCAAAGGGCATTGCGAAAGCGCGCGAAGAAAAACCGATTGAAACTACCTTAGAACTTGCGGAGATCATCCGCGAAAGCGTGCCGGCAGCGGTGCGCCGCGCGGAGGGACATCCGGCCAGAAGAACGTTTCAGGCGCTGCGCATTGCGGTAAACGGCGAGCTGGACGCGCTCAAGAAGGGGCTTACGGCGGCGTTCGGGCTGTTAAAGCCCGGCGGCAGGCTTTCCGTCATCACGTTCCATTCGCTTGAAGACCGCATCGTCAAGCAGCAGATGAACAAGTGGTGCGAGGGCTGCACCTGCCCGAAGGATTTCCCCGTGTGCGTGTGCGGCAACAAGCCGAAGGGCAAGCTCATCTACAAAAAGGGTCTTGCGCCGAGTGAGGAAGAGCTTCGCGAAAATCCGCGCGCCCGCAGCGCAAGGCTGCGCGTTATTGAAAAACTGTGAGATTTTGAAAAATTAGGGTATCCCTGAGAGAATACAGCTGAATTTGTTGGGATAAGTTTCCGAAAGGAGGAAACAATATGGCATCTACATCAAACGCATACGATTTTGATCTTTTCGACAGCAGAGATCACGGCAGCGCGGCACCGAAGCTTCCGGAGCCGAAAGCGCCCCAAAAACAAAAACAGAAAAACAATGTGGTGAAGCTGGATGAAAAACAGCTGCGCCGCAGTCACAGACACAGTGCAAATACGGTCAAAATGCTCATGAATCTTGCGGTGGTGCTGGTCATCGTCGGCGCCATCGGTGCGGTGGTGTTCAGTCAGGTGCAGCTCACGGAGCTCACCGATGAGATCAACACGGCGAACGAGAGCCTTTCGCAGGAGAAAAGCATTGCCATTCAGCTCGAAATGCAGGCGGCCTCCAAGCTCAATACGGAGGAGATCGAGCAGATCGCGCGCGAAAAGCTCGGCATGGAAAAGGTAGCGGACGGGCAGACCTCCTACATCAGCCTCACGCAGGATGATGAGGGCACCGTAGTGCAGGCCGAAAAGACACCGAACCTGTTGGACCGTATCTGGCAGGTCTTGCAGTCGCTCTTTTCCTGATTTAGCCTTTATACATACGAATTTTTTGCGGATACGCTGCTATTTTACGGCATGAAAGAATACAAATGGGTTATGCGGCCCCCGGCAGAGGGGAATTTGAGAGGAGAGTTGAGAGTTTATTCTTAACTCTCATTTTTCGGTATACGGCAACTTTTGGCTGCGAATGAAGGGCGCAGCAGAAAGGACGGCATTTTTTACATGGCAAAATCAAATCGTTCCGGCGTCTGGCAGCGCACAATGGTCATCGTGGGCTTTGTGCTGGTGCTCGGGTTTGGCGCCGTTATCACAAACCTTGTCCGCCTGCAGCTTGTCAACGGCGAAACCTTAAAGACCGATGCGGTTGACCAGAGTTTGCAATCCACGCAGCTTACGCCCTCGCGCGGCACCATTTACGACGCCACGGGCACAAAGGTCTTGGCGCAGAGCGCCAGCGTGTGGACGGTCGCCTTGGAGCCGAACTACATCGACGAAGGCGACGACGTGAAGATTGCAAAGGGCCTTTCTGAAATTTTAGGGCTCGATTACGACGCCGTCCTGAAAAAAGCGCAGCAGAACAGCTACTTTGTCTATGTCAAGCGCAAGGTGGAGACCGAGGTGCGCGATGAGATCGTGCAGTATATCAAGGACGAAAAGATCGGCCGCGGCATCACGCTGATGGAAGACTACAAGCGCTATTATCCCTACGGCACCACGGCTTCTACGGTGCTCGGCTTCACGGGCACGGATAATCAGGGCCTTGCGGGCGTTGAAACGGAATACGACAGCGAGCTTTCCGGCACGGCGGGCCGCCTTGTCAGCGCGAAGAACGCACAGGGCGATGACATGCCGTTCCAATACGACCAATACGTGCAGGCACAGGATGGCTACGACCTTGTGCTCACGATCGACGAGACCGCACAGAGCATCGTAGAAAAGCATCTGCAGGCGGGCCTTGAGGCCTGCGGCGCGCTGGAGGGCGGCACGGCCGTTTTGATGAATGTCAAGACCGGCGCGATTTTGGCGCTTTCCACAAAGGGCGACTACGACCCGAACGACCCATTCACCATTTCGCAGGAGGCCGAGGACGCCATCCCGGAAAAGGTGGAAGACGCGCTGAAAAAAGCGCAGGAAAAGGAGCAGCAGGAATTAAACACCTTACAGCTTGCCATCGATAACGCCGAGACCGACGAGGCGCGCGCGGAAGCGAAAAAAGCCCTTGCGGATTACGAGCGTATCGACGTCACCACACTGCGCGACGAGCTCACCGACCAAATGTGGGGAGAGGCGCAGAACAAGCAGTGGCGAAACAAAGCTGTCAGTGATACCTACTACCCCGGTTCCGTTTTCAAAATGGTCACGGGCTCCATGGCGATGGAATCCGGCGTGGCCTCCGAAGACTCCACGTACACCTGCACCGGCCAGTGGGTGTTTGATGATTCCACCATTGATCCCATCTACTGTTGGTACCACGCCGGTCACGGCACGGAAACGTTTGTGGACGGCATTTGCAATTCCTGCAACCCGTACATGATCTGGCTGGGTCAGAAAATGGGCCGCCACACGTTCTTCAATTTCTTTGAAGCCTTCGGCTTTACGCAGCGCACGGGCATCGACCTGCCCGGCGAAGCAGACAGCCTTTATTTTAGCGAAGACGAGCTCAATATCGTCGAGCTTGCAACGTCTTCGTTCGGCCAGAACTTCTCCATCACACCGATTCAGATGATCACGGCCGTTGCTGCCGTGGCAAACGGCGGTTACCTTGTGCAGCCGCACGTCGTAGACCGCATGCTGGACAGCGACGGCAACATTGTCAAAACGACCGATACAAGCTACAAGCGTCAGGTCATCTCCGAAGATGTCTCCAAGCGCATGACGGCCATTCTCCAGAAAAACGCCACAAGCGAAAGCGGCAAAAACGGCTATGTCGCCGGTTACCGCATGGCGGGCAAGACCGGTACGTCCGAAAAAGTCGCACTGTATTATCAGGATCTGGCAGAGGGCAACGACCGCGGCATGCAGTACGTCGTTTCCTACGGCGGCTACGCCCCGGCGGATGACCCGCAGTACGCCTTGCTCGTTTTCTACGATGAGCCGCAGATCGGCGGCGCGTCCGGCGGCACGCAGGCCGGCCCGATCTTCGCTGCCATCATGGAAGAGGTGCTCCCGTACCTCGGCGTAGACCCGCAGTATACGGAAGCGGAATATGAAAATCTCTCCGCTACCGCGCCAAACGTCATTGGCATGACCATGGCAGAAGCGAAAAGCCATCTGGAAGAGCAGGGCTTCAGCGGCACGGTCGTCGGCGACGCCGAAGACGACGCGCTCGTCACGGTGCAGGTGCCGTCTCCGGGCGCATCTATTCCGAAGGAAGGCATGGTCGCGCTTTACACCGAAGAGCCGGATCCCGAAACGTATGTGGAGGTACCGAGTTTCATCGGCTATGACATCGATACTTGCCGCTACTTGGCGGGCCTTGCCGATGTGCAGGTGCTCGTTGTGGGCGACGGCGATTCCGGCTACGCACAAAGTCAGGATATCGCAGAGGGCACCAAGGTCAAGCGCGGCTCCGTCATTCGCATTTCGTTTGTCAGCTCCGGCGGCGTCGAAGCGGCGGGCAACACCTCAACGAACAGCGAAGAGTAAAAACATACATTGAGAGGGTAGGAAAGGAAGTTCATAACGTATGGATATTGTACTGTATTGCCTTGCAATCGTCATTGCGGCGGTCATCACAGGGCTGCTCGGTTACTTCATGGTGCCGTTTCTGCACAAGATCAAATTTGGCCAGACCATTCGAGAGGTCGGCCCCAGCTGGCATAAAAATAAACAAGGCACACCCACCATGGGCGGCATCATGTTCATCATCGGCAGCTCCGTCGCGGCGGTCATCTGCATCGCATTTTTGTGGCTGAACGGCGGCGCGGAAACGCAGCTCATGTTCGTCAAGGTCGTGGCGGGTGCGCTCATGGCGGTGGGCTTTGGTATCGTCGGTTTTTTAGATGATTACATCAGCATCAAAAAGCATCGCAACCTCGGTCTCACCGAGATTCAAAAGCTCATTTTGCAGTTCATCATCGTCGGCGCCTACCTGCTTTCCGTCGCACTTGCGGGCGGCACCACCGAAACGGTTATCCCGTTCCTTGGCTCCGTTGACCTCGGCTTCTTCTACTACATTCTGGCGGCCGTCTTCATCGTCGGCATGGTCAACGCCGTGAACTTCACAGACGGCATCGACGGCCTCAATACGTCCGTCACGCTCGTCGTCGCACTCGTCTTCTCTGTTATCGCGATGCTTTTAAACCGCGTGGGGCTTTCACTTTACGCGGCGGCCATCGTCGGTGCGATGATCGGCTTCCTGTTCTGGAACGCCAACCCGGCTAAGGTCTTCATGGGCGATACAGGCTCGCTGTTCCTCGGCGGCGCAGTGTGCGCGCTGGCGTTCGGCGTGAATATGCCGATTCTGCTCATCCTCATCGGTATTATCTATATTGTAGAGATTCTCTCTGTTGTCTTACAGGTTACATACTTTAAAATTTCGCACGGCAAACGCATTTTCAAAATGGCGCCGATCCACCACCACTTTGAAATGTGCGGCTGGAACGAGAATAAGATTTGCTTCGTGTTCAGCGGCGTTACACTTTTTGCCGGTATCATCGGCGTACTTTTGGCGGTGTTTGGCTGCTAAACGTCTGAAAATGGGATAAAATAGAAATCAACTGAAAAAAGGAGGTTTGCAGCAATGGCGCAGACAAGACGCTCTACGGCGCGCGGGCTTGAACAGGTCCCAAGTCGCCGGTTATCCGCCGTGCCCGCAGAAGAGGCGGCATCCGAAGCCGCAAGGCGCGGCAAACGGCGCGGGCGCATCAAATATAGAATTTTCACTTTGGGTCTCGGCCTTGACATGACCATGCTGTTTTTGATCCTTGTGCTGCTTGCCGTGGGACTTGTCATGATGTTCTCCGCAAGCTATGCCTACGCGTATTACTACTACGGAAACAGCTATTACTTCATTCTCCGTCAGGGGATGTTCGCCTTGGTCGGTGTTGTGCTGATGCTTGCCATCTCTACGTTCGATTATCACCAGCTGCATAAACTGAACCTGCCCGTTTTCGCCGTCTCCGTTCTTTTGCTTTTGATGGTGCTCGTCTTTAAGGGCACAAAATTAGCGCCGAACAAAGGCGGCGCGGTGCGCTGGCTGAACCTCGGCTTCGTCGAATTCCAGCCGTCCGAGATCGCAAAGTTCGCGCTCATCTTGATGTTTGCGCACCTCATCGCGCTGTACGGCGAAAGGATGAAAACCTTCCGCTACGGCTTTTTGCCGTTCTTCGGTATTTTGGGCCTCATCTGCGTGCTCGTCATCGCGGAAAAACACGTTTCCGCCACCATCATCATCTGCCTCATCGCGTTTATCATGATGTTCGTCGGCGGCACAAAGTTCCGCTATTTCGCCGTCATCGGCGCGCTCGTGCTGTTTTCCTCAAAATTTGCCTACGCCATGGACCGTGTCCACGGCTGGCTTGATCCGTTCAACCCGCCGGAGGGCGTCGATACATGGCAGACGGTGCAGTCACTCTACGCCATCGGCTCCGGGCAGTTGCTCGGCGTCGGTATCGGACAGTCGAGACAAAAGTATCTCTACATCCCGGAGCCGCAAAACGACTTCGTTTTTGCCGTAGTGTGCGAGGAGCTCGGCTTCATCGGCGCGCTTATTGTCATTATCCTGTTTGCGCTTTTCATCTGGCGCGGCGTATATATCGCGCTGCATGCGCGTGACCGCTTCGGCACCATGCTGGCGCTTGGCATCACGTTCCAGTTCGGCATTCAGGCTATCCTCAACATCTGCGTTGTCACAAACACCATCCCGAACACCGGCATCAGCCTGCCGTTCTTCAGCTTCGGCGGCACGGCGCTCATCATGCTTCTTGCGGAAATGGGCGTGCTGCTGTCGGTCTCACGGCATTCCAATACAGAAAAAATGTAAAAGGGGTATTCAATTATGCGTGTGTTATTTGCAGGCGGCGGCACCGCCGGCCACATCAATCCGGCGCTTGCGGCGGCCGGTTATCTGCGCTCCAAGCAGCCGGATGCCGAAATCCTGTACGTCGGCAACAAGGGCGGCATGGA
>ENA-ORSM01002815-ORSM01002815.1-human-gut-metagenome-genome-assembly--contig:-NODE-2815-length-11780-cov-2.120938_pt1 | contig 11780 bp, 13 predicted proteins | sample MGYA00241903_ERZ509170 | MGnify/ENA primary metagenome ERZ509170 (study PRJEB26280, sample SAMEA2338784) | human gut metagenome | biome: human gut; feature: human-associated habitat; material: faeces...
AATCCATAATTTTAACATATCTGCTTCCTCCTCATCTGCCGGGACCGGCTGACGCCAGTCTCTCTGCTTTCCTTTTAATATAGCTAGTATACACAAAAAAACCGTCAGTTTCAATTCTTAACCAACGGTCTCAAATCTACTCCTCTATGGTATTTTTTTCCACACATCGGTAATGTCAGCGTTTTTACTGACCTCCTGCACCACTTTTGTGCTGCTTATATGTAGAATATCTTTCCCTTCATTCTGCATAAATACAAACACCGCAAACAGAATCATACAAATAAATGTACGAATTCCCAGGCTTCCCTGTTCTGCCTCTTCCTCACCATACAGTTCACTATAAGATGCCCTGTATCTGGGATGTATTGCCGGTATCCCGGATTCCTGATAGCTGTAACGTGTCTGTTCCAGAAGTTCTCTTCTTCGCTTTTCCGCTTCATTCACATGCGCTCACCTCTGAAACAATATATGAGATATCTGTTTCTCTCATGTGCAAAACTTACTGCATACAGGCTCTTTTTCATGTTTTCTAAGAGTTTCTGTTTAACGATCTGCCAATTCTTTTACGATGTCTTCCCATGTCAGACCTTTTTCTACCATCAGAACCATTGCATGATACAGGAAATCCGCGATCTCATATTTGACTTCTTCCGGATTCGGATTCTTTGCTGCGATCACAACTTCCGTTGCTTCTTCTCCAATTTTTTTCAGGATCTTATCAATTCCCTTATCAAACAGATAATTCGTGTAAGACCCCTCCTTTGGATTCTCTTTACGGTCTGCGATCGTGTCATATACCGATTCAAAGATCCGAAGCGGATTCGTCTCATCATAGTCAATTCCTACAAGCGGCTGGAAGAAGCAGGTCGGATTACCGGTATGGCATGCTGCTCCGATCTGATCTACTTTTGCAAGCAATGTATCCAGATCACAGTCAATCGTCAGGGATTTTACATACTGGAAATGACCGCTCGTCTCCCCCTTTACCCAGAGTTTCTGCCGGCTTCTGCTAAAATACGTCATCTTTCCTGTCTTGATCGTCTCATAGAAAGATTCCTCATTCATATATGCCAGCATCAGGATCTCCTGTGTCTTATAATGCTGGACGATGACAGGGATCAGGCCCTGATCATTGGTCTTAAACTGTGAGAACTCCATCATACTCTCAAAAGATGTCATCTTAATTCCTTCTTCCGTACACTTATCTTTGAATGCCACACAATCAATATCTGTACGGCTTACATATCTTCCCGAAAGCCCCCGGACACCCGGGCATTTCAAAATTTTAAATAACTCTGACTCTTCTTCCGTATCCGTAATGATCACACACGGTACATCTGTTACATTCATAATGGAATTCAGATCCAGTCTGTGCATAAAGACAATTTCACTGCTGTAATCCTGGATCAGATGCTGATGTTTGAACAATGCATCAAAATCATTTAATGATACCGCAAGCTTCTCTTTTCCGAATCTTTTTGCCGCATCCTCAATCAATTTGACACTATCCGGCTTAGAGAAATTCAGCATTGCCCGTTTTGCACCTGTATACAGAATCTTCTTAATATCTTCCTGGCGTCTGATATTGCCGCCTGCGATCATCGGGATCCTGATCACACGATTGATCCGTTTCATCAATGTGATCGTTTCATCATGTTCTTCATCCGAATCTGAGAGATCCAGCACGATCAGTTCATCTGCACCGTGATCACTGTAATATTTTGCAAGTTCAATTACGTCTTTGGATACAACAGTCGGATCATCAATCCATCTGACCGCTTTCCCGTCTTTTATAAAAATGCAAGGTATTAATCTTTTATAACTCATGTCTGTCCGTCTCCTTTTAGAGGCTTCCCTTTGTGGTCCATGCCTCTTTTATCCTTGGCTCTTCCATTGTCGCCATATCAAGTGCTTTTCCGAACGCTTTAAACAGCGCCTCCGCCTTGTGATGATCGTTGATACCATCCAGAATCTTCAGGTGGATATTCATCATTGCGCTGTAAGAAACTGCGTAAAAGAATTCCCTTACCATCTCAGTATCCATCTCACCCATCTTATCTGACACAAACTCTGCATTATAATTCAGATATGGTCTTCCGGAGAGATCCACCGCACAAAGTGCGAGTGTCTCATCCATTGGAAGCATAAAGTGGCCATAACGTTTGATTCCGGCTTTATCTCCTATTGCTTCCAGAATAGCCTGTCCAAGTACGATTCCAGTATCTTCGATGGTATGATGACTGTCCACTTCCAGATCCCCTTTCGCATGTACCGTCAGATCGAACAATCCGTGTCTTGCAAATCCATTCAACATATGATCAAAAAAACCGATTCCTGTATCAATCTCCGTCTTTCCGGTTCCATCCAGGTTCAGAGTTACCGTAATATCCGTCTCCTTTGTCGTTCTTGTCCTGGTGACTGTTCTGTTCATAGCTCCTCGCCTCCTTATTTTTCTGCTGTCTTCTACTCTTCGCCCTCAAAACGGACTTTGATAGAATTGGCATGTGCCGTCAGCTGCTCTGCCTCGGCAAATGCTTCAATATCTTTATGTATATCGCGTAATGCTTCTTCCGAATATCCGATGATACTTGATTTTTTAATGAAATCATCCACAGAAAGCGGTGAGAAAAATTTTGCTGTACCATTGGTTGGAAGAACATGGTTCGGTCCTGCAAAATAATCTCCCAATGGTTCACTTGCGTATTCCCCGATAAAGATGGCACCGGCATTCCTTACTTTTGTCATCACATCATATGGATTCTTTGTCTGGATCTCCAGATGTTCGGATGCGATCTCATTTGCAATATCAATCACATCATCCATCGTATCTGCGACCAGGATATAACCGTAGTTGTCCAGTGATTTCCGGATGATCTCACTTCTGGAAAGTTCTTTTAAGAAACCATCCACTTCATCCGATACTTTCCGGGCAAGTTCTTCAGATGTTGTGACCAGAATTGCAGATGCAAGTTCATCATGCTCTGCCTGTGAAAGAAGATCTGCTGCCACAAATCTTGGATTTGCCGTCTCATCTGCAATAACAAGAATCTCGCTTGGTCCGGCAATTGCATCAATGCTTACATAACCATAAACTGCTTTTTTCGCCAGAGCAACATATATATTTCCAGGTCCTACGATCTTGTCGACTTTTGGAATACTCTCTGTTCCGTATGCCAGAGCAGCAATCGCCTGTGCCCCGCCGACTTTATAGATGACATCCGCACCGGCTTCATGTGCTGCAACCAGTGTGTTTGGTGTCACTTTTCCATCTTTTCCGGGCGGTGTGACCATCACGATCTCATCAACTCCTGCTACCTTTGCAGGTACAATGTTCATCAATACAGAAGATGGATATACCGCTTTCCCGCCCGGCACATATACACCGACTCTGTGAAGTGGTGTAACTTTCTGTCCCAGGATTGTTCCGTCCGGTTTGCTGTCGAACCAGCTGTACTGTCTCTGTTTTTCATGATACGTACGGATGTTCAGAAGAGCTTTGCGGATGATCTCCACCAGTTTTGGATCTACTTCTTTATATGCCTCTTCAATCTCCTCTTCTGTAACCTTAATATTGTCTGCAGTGATATCTGCATGATCAAATTTCTTCGTATATGCAAATACTGCCTGATCCTTTTCTTCTTTTACATGAGCGAGGATTTCCTGAACTCCCTGTTCATACTGACCGTAATTATTCGGGCTTCTCTTCAGAAGATCCTCCAGTAAGTTCTCTTTTGCATCTTTTGTCAAACGCTGTATTCTCATAGCCTTAACCGCCATCCTCTCATTTTATTTTCTTTCTGTCTGTACAGTATTATACCTGCTCCCGCAGTCTTGTCAGCAGGTCTTTGATCCTTGCGCTTTCCATACGCATACTGACCGGGTTCACGATCATCCTAGCAGACAACGGACATACTTCCTCCAACACTTCCAGACCATTTTCACGGAGGGTTGACCCCGTCTCTACAATATCCACGATCACTTCGGACAGTCCGACGATCGGTGCCAGTTCGATGGAGCCGTTTAACTTAATGATCTCTACGGTCTGATGTTTTTTATTGTAAAAATAGTCTTTTGCAATGTGTGGGTACTTGGTTGCCACACGGATCAGTTCGTGTTATAGAAATAATCTTTTGCAATATTCGGATATTTTGTTGCTACCCGGATCAGTTCATGATGCTGCAGAAGTGGTGCGGCATCTTTGTATCCGCATACACACATCTTACATTTTCCATATCCAAGATCCAGTACTTCATGTACCTTACGTCCTTCTTCCAGGATTGTATCTTTTCCAACGACTCCGATATCCGCTGCGCCATATTCTACATATGTCGGAACATCCGGTCCTTTTGCAAGAAAGAAACGGAGTTTCAATTCTTCATTGGTGAAAATCAGTTTCCTGGAATCTTTATCTTTCATCTCTTCACAGGTAATCCCGATTTTCTCAAATAATTCTAATGTCTGTTTTGCCAGACGTCCTTTTCCCAGGGCAAATGTCAGGTATCTCATAATGTCTAACTCCTATCTGTACTATTCACGATCTTCTGCTCTCCGGTAACGAGATTGACCATCGTTACTTCTCCGGTCTCCTCGATATATACCAGACTTCCGGCATAATAATCATTTCCGTAACGGATATAATCTTCCAATCCACTGTTTTCATCCTTCTTCAGAAGTTCTGCATTCTTGGCTTTTCTACGGAAATCCTTCGCAAGGCGGATTGCTTCAAGCTGTCTTCCTTCCGCATATATGATGATCGTATTCTTTCTTGGATATACGATGCGGATCTTCTGACGGGTCAGTGCACTCACCAGTTCATCAATTACAATCGCAAAACCGATAGATGGTGATTTCTTACCGAACTTTTCGATCAGATGATCATAACGTCCGCCCTTTACAACTGCATCCCCGGTTCCGTAAGTATAACCACGGAACACGATTCCTGCATAGTATCCATAGGTTCCTGTCATGCTCAGGTCAAAAGTGACAAATTTTTCCACTCCGTAATAGCGCAGGATGTGGTATATCTTCTCCAGGCGTCTGATTGCCATCACACCTTTGGAATTCGGCGCAAGGTTTTCCGCTTTTTCCAGGATATCAATTCCTCCGATCAGTTCATTCAATGCTGAAAATGCTTCTTTGGAGCTTCTCTTTGCCTGAATACTGTCCAGAAATTCTTCTACACCGAAGTAATTGCGGTTACCGATCAGTTCTCTTACTCTTTCTTCCGCCTCTTCATCCAGACTTGCGTCTTCGATCAGACTCTGGAAGAAATCAACATTACCGACACAGAGCTGGAATTCTTTCAGCCCGATCGTCAACATAGATTCAATCACCAGGGCAAGCATCTCTGCATCTGCCTCCACGGAATCATCCCCAATCAGCTCAGCTCCCATCTGGGTCACTTCTCTTAATCGTCCCTGATTGTTGGAATGGTTAATAAATGTATTACCTGTGTAACAAAGCCGTATCGGGAGATCTTCCTCTCCAAATAATGTAGCAGCCACACGTGCGATGGACGGTGTGATATCTGGTCGCAAAACCAACGTGTTGCCTTCTTTATCAAAAAATTTGTACAGATCTTTGGACGGTATTGTTCCGATTTCCTTCCGGAACACATCAAAATATTCAAAGGTCGGAGTCTGAATATCATGATATCCAAATAAATGCAGTGTTTTTTTTAGTCGATTTTCCAGTGCCAGCTTCTTTCCGCACTCAACATTATAAATATCCCGGACTCCCTCCGGCGTATGAAGTAGTTTTTCCATAGATCATTCCTCCCGCACTTTAGCGTGCTACCATATTAAAACCTTATTGCATTATACGCATTTCCAGGCACTTTGTCAAGCTTCCTCACGGAGTTCCAAATCCAGATTTATGAAGTCCAGATAAGGAATATAATACCCGTTTTTTGGTTTCATAAAAAATCGTGGATCTAATTCCTCGTAGCGGATACTTTTACGCCCGCCATCACATGCTCTGTTCCAGAAACGAATCATTTCTTCAAATCGCATATAATAAAGTTCGTTCCGTTCAGAATAATAAATCAGGATAAATGCAATTCCATCTTGATGCTCGAACTGAGTCATAAATGTAATCTGATGCTCATGGATATTATGTAATGGGAATGTATCAGCTACACATTCTTTTGCATCAAAGCACACTGGAATTCCCTGGACTGCTCCAATGTAATCTACCGTACTTCGTTTTTCAAAATACGCCAGTGTGATCTGTTTGTGATCTGCGTCCATGCGCACCGGTGTAATGGGGGTCGGTATCTTCTGAATCAGGGCAAGTCCCTTTTCCAGATAATGGTCGTTGGTCCAATTGACCATCTCTTCTAATGTAGAACCTCTAAGGCCTCTTGAGTTCCATGTTCCCATGCTGTCTCCTTAATAAGTCGATAAAATTTGCCCGGAACACGCGCCTGAAATACATTTTTCGAAAGATTTTCCAAAGGTTTTGGCATCTGCGGAAAATGTAGCTCATAAGAATGTAGCATTTGTGTCTTTACACCATATGTCTCATACTGGTGGTTCCAGGATATATTTCCATATTTGTAGTCCCCCATTAACGGGTGTCCGATACTTGCCAGATGTGCACGGATCTGGTGCGTCCGACCGGTAATCAGATGAACCTTTAACAGCGTAAGCTCTTTTTGATAAGCCACTGGCTCATATTCTGTCTCAATGGCTGCTGCCCCTTCCGACATTTTCCGGCTAATCATAACTTTATTCGTTTTCTCATCTTTTTTCAGATATCCACGAATATGTGAAGTTTCTTTAATACAGCCTTTGACCAGACAAAGGTAATATTTTGCAAGGGTTCTTTCTTTAAAAGCTTCCCCCATAATCTGAAGCCCGGCCAGGCTTTTCCCTGCCACGACCATACCGCTTGTGTTTCGGTCCAGCCGGTTGCAGATTCCAGGGTGAAATGTCAGAAGTTCTTCTTTTGTAACAGAACCATTTGACAGAAGATATCCAATCACATATTCCACCAGTGACACATCTTCTTTCTTCGCTTTCTGAGATAACATGCCTGCCGGTTTATTTATAAGCAGGATATTATCGTCTTCATAAATAATCTCCAAATCCTTTTTTACCGGATAAGACTCACTTGCTGCTGCATTGCCTGTAAATTTATCGATTGTCTCCTCTGCAAGAAAAAACTTTATCGAATCTCCGGTATTAAGTTTCTCCTGTCCTGCTGCCTTTTTCCCATTTAATGTAATATTCTTCTTTCTGAGCATTTTATAAATGAAACTCCCAGGCGCTTGGGGAAGATATTTTTTCAAATATTTGTCCAGCCTCTGACCAGACTCATTTTCTTTGATAATCGTCTCTTTCATAATTCTACATACAAGTGGACAAAATCAGTTTCCGGACTGCACGGTCCTCCCGTCCGTTCTCTGTATGTCCCACCTCAACAATATTATTCATGCCCTCCACGCGGCTTAAAAATGCTTTGTAATCGTGGAATATCTTGACCGTCATTTTCTCGTGATGATTTGCATTGAGCATGTCCTTCAAATATCTGGCACATGTTACCTCGTCTGTCTTTGTATTCGACGCATAACCGATGACTGTATGCCCGGAAATCACAATAGCGTCAACCGGCATCACTTTCTCCGGACTTGTAATGACAAGATCATAAACTCTTTTTAAAAGTGACGCTTTCGCCTCGATTTCCTGATAAATATCTTTTTCTATACTCTGATGTGGTGCAATGGTAATAAATTCGACCAGCATCTTTGATGCCGGAAGACACCCGACGACTGCAACTACCGTGAGCAGATTCAGCTTGGTCTTCGTCTGCACATAACCAAGCACGACAAGTGCTATGACAACTGCAAACTCCGCAATCGTTCCGATCAGGTATTTTTCTTTTCTCCATTTAATATAACCAGGCTGTCCCTTTTCTTTTTTCTTCATGCGAACCTCCTATTCTGCAATTTTCTCCATCACTGCCACGATCACACTGTCCGGCACAATTTTTGATGCCACCCAGGCAGCTTTCATGGATAGACCATACACGGAAATCTTTTTGCCTCTCGCGCTGTCGATCAGAGCTTTTCTGACCACATCTTTCGCATCGGCACGAAATTTCTTTTTCACACTTGCGACTTCTTTTCCGGTATGGTCAAAGAATTCTGTATCCACCGGTCCCGGACACACGGCAGTCACATAAATACCGCTTCCTTTGAGTTCTCTGCCAAGTGCCATGGACAGGCTGTAAACGTAAGATTTTGTCGCTGCATACACTGCAAATCCAGGCTGTGGCCCAAATGCTGCAGCTGATGAAAGGTTCACAATTCTGCTGCGGAAGGAACGGCATATACGGAAGACAAAGTGCTGTCATTCTTGTCAGTGACCGGCAGTTGAGATCTACCATGCCGGTTTCTTCCTTCCAGCCATACTCGCAGAATGTTCCAATCTTTCCATAACCCGCCGCATTTACGAGCATCCGTACATTGGCGTGGGATTTTCCCAGTGCTATTCCCAGTTTTTTATAAATATAATCCTGGTTCAGATCTCCGTCAAAAATACGCACCGGAACTTTTAATTCCATTTCCAGTTCGTTCAGACGTTCTGCCCGTCTTGCGACGACCCAGATTTCATCCAGATTCTGATAAAGCTTTGGAATCTGCCTTGCAAATTCTCTTCCAAGTCCGGAAGATGCCCCTGTAATCAATGCTATCTTCATCATACTCCTATCACCTCTTGCAGTGTTTACAATTATCACTTTCGCTGTTATTATCTGCTCTTTCGGCGTTTATTGTTTCCGCCTCTGTTATTTTTTACATTTTTTGAATTCTTGCAGTTCTGCTTTCTTTTTACTCCAGACATGTCTGACTTGATTTTCCTTGGCTTAATCAAGCATTTCTGGTCAAATCCCACCAGATCCATGCGCCCGGATTTTCTAAGCGCCTCCATGACCAGATCATAATTCTTCGGATCCCGGTACTGGATCAATGCTCTCTGCATTGCTTTTTCATGCGGGTTCTTCGGTACATAAACTGGTTTCATATTTCTTGGGTCTACGCCTGTGTAATACATACAGGTAGATATGGTGGACGGTGTCGGATAGAAGTCCTGTACTTGCTCCGGCATATATCCAAGATCCCGTAAATGTTCTGCAAGCTCGACTGCTTCCTTTAACGTTGACCCCGGGTGAGAAGACATTAGATACGGCACAAGATATTGATCCATACCAAGACGCTCGTTCATTTTTTTATACCGTTTTACAAACCCCTTATAGACAGAATTCTCCGGTTTTCCCATTTTCTCCAGGACTGCGTCTGATACATGCTCCGGTGCAACCTTAAGCTGCCCGCTTATATGATACTGGCACAGTTCCTTTAAAAATGTATCATCCTTATCTGCCATAACGTAATCGAACCGGATTCCGGAACGGATAAAAACTTTCTTGACTCCAGGTATTTTACGCAATTTTCTAAGAAGTGCCACGTAATCCTGGTGATCGACCTTCATATTTTTACACGGTTTCGGGAACAGACACTGCTTTTCCTTGCAGACGCCGTATTTTAACTGCTTTTCACAGGACGGTGCACGGAAGTTTGCCGTTGGGCCTCCAACGTCATGAATATATCCTTTAAAATCCTTGTCCTTCACCATTTCATTCGCTTCTTTTAATAAGGACTCATGACTTCTCGTCTGCACAATCCTTCCTTGATGAAAGGTCAGGGCACAGAAGCTGCACCCTCCAAAACAGCCACGGTTACTGATCAGACTGAACTTGATTTCTTTGATTGCCGGAACCCCTCCGTCTTTTTCATAACTCGGATGGTAAGTCCTCATATACGGAAGGCCATACACCAGATCCATCTCGTCCTGAGAAAGCGGTTTTGCAGGCGGATTCTGTACAACATAAAGATGATCGCTGTAAGGCTCTACGAGACATTTCCCCGAAAACGGATCTGTATTACAATACTGCACATAAAAACTTCTTGCATAATTGAGCTTGTCCTCTTTCAATTGCTCATAGGATGGGAGAATTGTCGGTTCATAGACACTGTCCAGACTCTTGACCTTACACACAGTTCCCGGAATGTAAGTAATATCTTGAATACTAAGTCCACTATCTAACGCCTCTGCAATTTCAATGATCGAATGCTCACCCATTCCATATGAAATAATATCCGCCCCGGAATCCAATAGCACGGAACGTTTTAATTTATTGGACCAATAATCGTAATGTGCCAGTCTTCGAAGACTCGCCTCGATTCCTCCGAGAATGATTGGTGTCTTTTTATAAACCTGGCGGATCAGGTTGCCATAGACTGTCACCGCATAATCCGGACGTTTTCCCATAACACCGCCTGGAGTATAGGCATCTGTACTTCTACGCCTTTTTGATACAGAGTAATGATTTACCATAGAATCCATATTACCTGCCGATACAAGAAAAGCAAGTCTTGGCTCGCCAAGAACGGTGATGCTGTTCTTATCTTTCCAATCCGGCTGTGCGATGATTCCGACCTTGTATCCATAATCTTCCAGAAGCCTTGTAATAACTGCCGGTCCAAATGATGGATGGTCTACATAAGCGTCCCCTGAAATGTACACAAAGTCCAACTGTTCCCAGCCCCGTTCTTCCATATCCTTTTTACATATTGGTAAAAATCCCTGTGACATCTATAATACCTCACTTGTAGCGTTCAAAATAATAAATTCTTTAATTCTTCTTCGGTCAGCATGCGGTATTCGCCCTCTGCCAGATTATCATCCAGAATCAAGCTGCCCATACGTTCCCGTTTCAGATAAACAACCTCTTTTCCCACTGCCTGGAACATGCGTTTTACTTGATGAAACTTTCCTTCCTGGATGGTCAGACGTATTTCGGATAAATCATCACTTTTTATAATGTCGAGTTTTCCCGGCATCGTGATCTCCGGTTCATCTTCTGTGCCAATATTTACACCTTCTGCAAATTTTTCCGCATCGTCTTTTGTAACGTTCCCCTGCACTTTTGCAAAATAGCATTTATCCACATGATGTTTCGGAGAAAGTAACCGGTGTGCCAGATTTCCATCATTTGTAATTAAAAGAAGTCCCACCGTATCCTTATCCAGACGACCCACCGGGAACAGATCTTTCCGCTTCTGTCCCTTGATCAGATCGATCACGGTCTTCTCGCGTTTATCTTCTGTTGCAGACACCACCCCCGACGGTTTATTCAACATATAGTATACATAAGAGGCATATCCGATTCGTTCACCGTCCAGTGTAACATTTGCTTTTGTCTCGTCCACTTTAAGTTCCGGGCGCTTTGCAATCTCGCCATCTACCTCTACTTTGCCTTTTCGAATATACTGCTTCACTTCCTGCCTGGTTCCTACGCCCATCTCAGACAGGAACTTGTCTAACCGGATCATGAATTCAACCTCCATCCCGGCAGATATTTATTCTTCAAAGTTCCATTAGCAAGCTTTCCCCATCCCAGTGGATAGCCATCCACGCAGACCAGATACCAGCCTTTTGCTTTCGTCTCTACCAAATCATCAACATCCAGTGTTTCCCCTTTCAGATAACGGCTCACACGATCATCTTCTAGTGGCAGATCAACAATCTTCTCATAATCATCTTTTTTGAGGGTCATGGCAAAGGCCTGGCTTGGCTCAAACCGTTTTTTCTTAAGTTCTCCAAGTAAAAGTCCGGTACGCAGGAACCGAAGTCCCTTAAGATTTGGAAGCCCTGCCGGCATTACATAGACACGCTCGCCGTGAATATCCAGAAGATCCGTACGGATTTCTTTCTTTACAT
>ENA-ORSM01002824-ORSM01002824.1-human-gut-metagenome-genome-assembly--contig:-NODE-2824-length-11750-cov-2.399914_pt1 | contig 11750 bp, 8 predicted proteins | sample MGYA00241903_ERZ509170 | MGnify/ENA primary metagenome ERZ509170 (study PRJEB26280, sample SAMEA2338784) | human gut metagenome | biome: human gut; feature: human-associated habitat; material: faeces...
AATCAGGCTGTAGCTGCCGCGCGTATGGGCGCGTGCACGCACATGATCGGCGCGGTCGGTCGCGACGCGTTCGGCGCGTCGCTCGTGGTGGGGCTCCAAGACGCCGGCGTGGACTGTGACTTTGTAGTGCATCGCGATGACGTGGAGACGGGAACGGCGACCATCATTCGCTGCGAGGGCGACAACCGCATCATACTGTCACCGGGCGCCAACCATGCGCTTGCGGGCGCGGACGTTGCCTGCGCGTTGAGGCGTCTGGTGGCCCATGAGCTCGACGACGACGCCAGCGAGATTGCCCCGGCTGCCGGAAGCGTCTTTATCGCCCAGGGTGAATGTGACCTTGCGGCGACGGCCGAGGCGCTTGTTTGTGCTCACGAGCTGGGGTTCTATACGGTCTTTAATCCAGCGCCTGCCTGCGAGCTGCCTGCGGAGGTCTGGCCTGCGGTCGACCTGGTCTGCCCCAACGAGACCGAGTGCCAGGTTCTGACGGGCATTCTGCCCACGGATGATGCAAGCTGCGTCGCGGCGCTCAATGCGCTGCTCGACAAGGGTGCCGGGGCTGCGGTCATCACGTTGGGCGGTGCCGGCTCGGTTACGCTCGGCGATGGCGGTGAGCTGCTGCGCATGCCGGCACTTTCGAGTACGGTAGTCGATACCACGGCCGCCGGCGATACGTTTATCGGCGCGTTGGCGGCGGCTCGCCTAGAGGGCTTGCCGCTCTTTGAGTGCATGGCCGCGGGTGCTCGCGCCTCGGCAGTGACGGTGTCGCGCCTGGGCGCTCAGCAATCGATTCCCACGCGCGCCGAAGTTGAACATTGGTTTGGTTAAACGATAAAGACGGAGAAGCGGAGTAGAACAATGGCAATCAAGAAGCTGATCCTTGATCTGGATATGGGTGTGGACGATGCGATGGCGCTGGCCTATGCCATCGCGAGCCCCGAGGTGGAGCTCGTCGGCATCACCACGTGCTTTGGCAACGTGCGCGTCGAGCAGTCGGCGCACAATTGCCTGGCGGTGCTCGATCTGCTGGGTCGCCCCGAGGTTCCGGTGTACCTGGGTGCCGACCGTCCTCTGCAGGCGACTGAGCCCTATACGCCGCCGGCGTCCACCGCGCTCATTCACGGCAAGAACGGCATCGGCGGCGCGAGCGTGCCCGCGTCGCCCTACGAGCCGGTGGGGGCGACCTCGGCCGACGGCAACGCTGCGGTCGATTATCTGATCGATGCTGCGCGCACCTATGGTCCCGATCTGGTCTACGTAGCGACTGGCCCGCTCTCCAACCTGGCGCTCGCCCTGGAGCGCGATGCGGCGGCGATGATGTCCATCGGCCGCGTGGTCGTGATGGGCGGCGCCCTTACCGTGCCCGGTAACGTGAGCGCGGGCGCCGAGGCCAATATGGCGAGCGCCCCCGAGGCAGCCGACGCGGTGCTGCGCTCGGGCCGTAAGCTCACCATGGTGGGTCTGGACGTGACGCATCGCGTGGTGCTCACACGCCGCGACATTGCCGGCTGGACGGGCTCGGGCACCATGGCGGGCTGCGCATTTGCGAGCATGGTCGAGCACTACATTGGCTCGTACGAGATGAACGCACCCTACCTGGGCGGCTGCGCGCTGCATGATCCGCTGGCGGTTGCCGTGGCGATCGACCCCACGCTCGTAGGTGCGCTCGGCTGCAACCTGCGTGTTGATCTGCTGGGCGAGTACCGCGGCCGCACCATCTGCGATGAGCGCCGCCTGTCCGATCCGGACAAGAGCGCGCTTGTGGCGCTGACCGTGGATGCTCCGCGCTTTCTGTCCGAGTTCAAGACGCGTATGGCCCGCGTCCTGGGCTAAGTTGTCTTTTTGGGACGGGGCTTTTTTGACTGGTATGATTGGTGCGACCATTCGAACCAGCTAAAAGAGCCCCGTCCCAATTTGACTATCGAGAGGATCTGCCATGGAGCGCATCGCGAGTTTTTCCGTTGACCATCTGCTGCTTGAGCCCGGCGTGTATGTGAGCCGCATCGACCGCGATCCGGCGACCGGGGCCGCCGTCACCACCTTTGACCTGCGCCTGACCACGCCCAACAAGGAGCCGGTCATGAACACGGCCGAGTGCCACACCATCGAGCACCTGGGCGCGACGTTCCTCCGCAATCATGCCGAGTGGTCGAGCCGTATTGTCTACTTTGGCCCCATGGGCTGCCGCACGGGCTTTTACCTGGTTGTGTTTGGCGAGGTGACGAGCGAGGAGATCCTGCCGCTCGTGCGTGAGCTGTTCGAGTTTGTCGCCGGCTTTGAGGGCGATGTCCCCGGTGCCGCTCCCGAGGAGTGCGGTAACTACCTGGACCAGAACCTCCCCATGGCAAACTGGCTCGCACGCCGCTATCTCGACCGTGACCTGGCCGATATCGACGAGAAGCACCTTCACTATCAGCAGGCGTAAGGCCCTCGCAGGAATAGCGTTTGTACTAGAAGCGCTCCCACCCGTTTCGGAGCGCTTTTTTATACCGAGTGCTCAAAACAGAACAAGATTGTTCTAGAATGTTCATACTGCACACAAACGAACAGGAGCGAACATGCATATCTACTCTGTCTCTGATCCCGAGTTCAAGTCCTATGGCAACGTTTGGGATAACGTTCCGTCCGAGCTCACGTCGCCCGTGCTCGAGGCGCTTTCTGCCACGCCCATTCCCGAGGGCAGCAAGTACGTTGCAAGTGCGCCGGAGCTCGAGGACGTCAAGGATGCCGACAAGCTTGGCTTTCTCATGTTTGGTGGCCGTCCCTTCCAGCTCGGCTGGTGCAACGGCCACAACACGCGTCTCAACTGCCTGGAGTACCACCGGGACAGCGAGCTCAACTGCGGCACGGAGGATTTCATTCTCCTGCTGGCCCGGATGGATGACATCGCGCCCGACGGCACGCTGGATACCGGCCTCGTCAAGGCCTTCCGGGTGCCCGCCGGCGTGCTGGTGGAAGTCTATGCCACCACACTGCACTATGCCCCCTGCTCCGCCGCCAAGGGCGCGGGCTTCCGGGTGCTGGTGGCGCTCCCCAAGGGAACCAACGGTCCCCGTCCGGACATTCAGGTCCTCAACCGGGAGGACTCCATGCTTTGGGCCTGCAACAAGTGGCTCCTGGCCCATCCCGAAAGCAGCGAAGCCGCCCAGGGCGCGCCCGCTGTGCTGCGGGGCGAAAATATTGATATTGCCGCCGATCTGTAAGGCGAATATTCAGAAAGAGGTGCGTTCATCATGCTGACCAACATTCCGGAAGTCAAACTGGGTATCATTGCGGTGTCCCGGGACTGCTTCATCATTTCTCTCTCCGAGCGCCGCCGGGCTGCCATCGTGGCCGCCTGCCAGAACAAGGGTCTGGATCTGTACGAGTGCAAGACCACGGTGGAAAACGAGAAGGATATGCTCAAAGCCGTGGATGAAGTAAAGAGCGCGGGCTGCAACGCCCTGGTGGTGTTCCTGGGCAACTTCGGTCCCGAGACGCCTGAGACCCTCATCGCCCAGCGGTTTGACGGCCCTGTCATGTATGTGGCCGCCGCCGAGGAAAGCGGCAAGGACCTCATCGACGGCCGCGGCGACGCCTACTGCGGCATGCTCAACTGCTCTTACAACCTGGGCATGCGCCATCTCAAGGCCTACATCCCCTCCTATCCCGTGGGCACCGCGGAGGATATCGCCTCCATGATCGCGGACTTCAAGCCCATTGCCTGTGCCCTGATCGGCCTCTCCGGCCTCAAGATCATCACCTTCGGCCCCCGTCCCCAGGACTTCTTCGCCTGCAACGCCCCCATCAACGGCCTGTACCAGCTGGGTGTGGAGATTGAGGAAAACTCCGAGCTGGACCTGCTGGTCTCCTACAAGGAGCACGCCGGCGACGCCCGCATCCCCGATGTGTGCGCCGACATGGCCAAGGAAATGGGCGAGGGCAAGTATTACCCCGACATGCTGGAGCGCATGGCCCAGTTTGAGCTGACTCTGCTGGATTGGGCTGAGAACCACAAGGGCAGCCGCCAGTATGTGGCTTTCGCCGACAAATGTTGGCCTGCCTTCCCCAGCCAGTTCGGCTTTGAGCCCTGCTATGTCAACTCCCGCCTGGCCACCCGCGGCATCCCCGTGGCCTGCGAAGTGGACATCTACGGCGCCCTCTCCGAGTACATCGGCATGTGCATCTCCGGCGACACCGTCACTCTGCTGGACATCAACAACTCCGTGCCCGCCTCCATGTACGAGGCCCAGATTAAGGGCAAGTTCGATTACGACTACAAGCTCAACGACACCTTCATGGGCTTCCACTGCGGCAACACCCCCAGCTGCAAGCTGTGCGCCGACCGCGCTGTGAAGTACCAGCTCATCCAGCACCGCCTGCTGGAGCCCGCTGGCAGCGACCCCGATTTCACCCGCGGCACCCTGGAAGGCGACATCGCCCCCGGCGAAATCACCTTCTACCGCCTGCAGAGCACTGCTGACGGCCAGCTCCGCTGCTACGTGGCAGAGGGCGAGGTCCTGCCTGTGCCCACCTGCTCCTTCGGCGGCATCGGCGTGTTCGCCATCCCCGAGATGGGCCGTTTCTACCGCCACGTGCTGGTGGAGAAGCGCTATCCCCACCACGGCGCCGTGGCCTTTGGCCATCACGGCAAGGCCCTCTTCGAGCTGTTCAAGCTGCTGGGCATCCAGGACATCGGCTTCAACCAGCCCAAGGGCATGCTCTACAAGACCGAGAACCCCTTCGCCTAAGAAGGAAAACGCCATACAAAAAGGAGGCACCCCTGGCGGGATGCCTCTTTTTTTTGTTGCCTTTGGGGCTCTTGCCCCCGCAAAAGGAAAGCGGCCTGGCCAAAGCCAAGCCGCTTTTTTTAGCAAGATTTCGCCTGGATTTACTCCGTCCGCAAGGCCACCACAGGGTCTTTCTTGGCGGCGCTGCGGGAGGGGATGATGCCCGAGAACAAAGTCAGGGCGGTGCTGATGAGCACCAGCACCAAGGCCGTGGGCAGGGGCAGGAAGGCGCTTAAGGTCTGGATGCCGGTGAGGTGGTGCAGGATGGCGTTGATGGGGATGCACAGCACCCAGGTGATAAGCACGCCCAGCGCACCGGAGGTAAAGCCGATGATGACCGTCTCCGCGTTGAACATGGAGGACACGTTCCGCTTGGAGGCGCCAATGGCCCGCAAAATGCCGATTTCCTTGGTGCGCTCCTGGACGGAAATCAAGGTGATGACGCCAATCATAATGGAGGAGACCACCAGGGACACGGCCACAAAGGCGATGAGCACATAGGTGATGGCGTTGATGATGGTGGTGATGGAGGAAAGCATCAGGCCGATGTAGTCGGTGTACTGGATTTGCTCCAAATCGTCCTTGGTTTCGTTGTAGTCGGCGATGGCCTGCTCGATGACGTCCTTGTCCTCAAAGGAGGCGGCGTACAGGCTGATGGAGGCCGGGTCGTCCAAATCGATGTAGCCCAGCTGCACCAGGTTTTCCTCGTAGGTGGAGTCGGAGAAGGTGAGCACCTCGTCGTAGTACTGGGCGCACTGCTGGGTGGTGTAGGTGTCCATGGCGGCGTCCAGGGCGGCGGCCATCTGGGCGGGCTCCATGGCGGCCAGCTGCTGCTGGACCTGGGCGGCGTACTGGGCCTTAAACTGCTCCTCGGCCATCTGGGTGAACAAGTCGGAAAGCTCCTCGTCGCTCATGGCGGCGATGTAGTCCTCCACCTGGCTCTCGTCCAGGCTGGCCTGGCTGGTGAGGGCCTCCTGCAAGGTGGACTCCATCTCCTCCCGGCTCATGGAGCCGGTGGACTGCCCCACCGCCTGGTCGATCTGCTCCTGGGTGGGCAGGCTCTGGATAGCCAGGTACGTCTCCGCCTTGCCCTGCTCCTCCAGGCCGGACACGTAGCTGCGGAAGGCGCTCTCCTTCTCCTCGTCGGTGAGGTTGCCGGTGCTCTCCTGGAAGGGCAGGCCGGTAAAGATGTCCCGGTTGGGGCTGTCCATCTGGGCCTGGATGGCGGCGGAATCCTGGGAGGCCTGGGCCAGGTGCTCGGTGAGGGCGCTGGTGTAGCCGATGGAGCCGGAAAGCATGTGGGCGCTGGCGTCCTCATTGGGCCGGATGATGCCGGACACCTGCAAGGTGATGCCGTTGTCATAGAGGTAGCGCAGGCCGGCGTCGGTGTCCCGCAGGTCCACGTAAAGGCCGCTGGCCTCGTCATAGGCGTAGCAGTCGGCGTTCAGCACGGTCTTGTACTCCCGGGAGCAAATCTCCTCGTAGGACCAGCTCTGGTCCTCCAGCTCCACCTCGGTCTGGTCCACGGCGGCCTGCATAATGGCGTCCATCTCCTCCTGGGGCTTCAGTCCCAGGGCGTACAGGGCCATGTCGTCCAGCTCGTTGTTCTCGTCCAGGACCAGCACCACCTCGTTGTAGTCGTTGGGCCAAGAGCCGTACACCAGGTCGTACTGGTCCTCCAGCATGGGGCTGATAAGGGCGCCGTCGTCGCCGGGGAGCATCTCCTGCCACAGCACCATGCTCCCGCCGCCCATGGAGCTGGCCAGGGAGTCCATGCCATAGCTGCTGCGCAGGTCGCTCATGGCGGCCATGTCAATGCTGAAATACTCCTGGAGCAGGTCCTCCATCAGCTCTTGGGAGTCGGAGAGGAGGATGTCCCCGTCCACATTTTCCGTGTACACCAGCAGCTGGGGGTCGTAGGTGTACTGCACCCCGCTGACGGCGTTGTAGAGGGGGTCCTCCGGGTCCTTTAGGCGCTGCTCCAAATAGGTCTTAAAGGAGGCCAGGTCGTTCTCAATGGTCTCCGAGGAGCTCAGGGCGTTGACCATGTCGTAAATCATGGGCTTTTGGTAGACGCCGTCCAGCTGGTGCTCGTCGGTGGACTGGGCCGCGTCGATAAACTCCTCCATCAGCGAGCCCAGGTCCATCTCCTGGGACTGGAGCGTCAGGGGGTAGGAGGAAAGGGTGTCCTCCTGCACGGCGTCGATGTAGGCGGTGGTGCCCTGGCTGACGGCGTAAATCAGCGCGATGCCGATGATGCCGATGCTCCCGGCAAAGGAGGTCAGGGCGGTGCGGCCCTTTTTGGTAAACAGGTTTTTCAAGGAGAGGCCAAAGGAGGTCCACAGGGACATAGAGGGCCGCTTGGCCTTGCGGGCGGCCTCGTCCTTTTTCACCGAGGCGGCCCGCTCTTTCTGGGCCTCCTCCGGGGTGAGGGGGGCGGTGTCCCCGGTGACCTGGCCGTCCAGCATGCGGACGATGCGGGTGGAGTAGCGCTGGGCCAGCTCCGGGTTGTGGGTGACCATGACAATGAGCCTGTCCTTGGAAATCTCCTTGAGGATTTCCATCACCTGCACGCTGGTTTCCGTGTCCAGGGCGCCGGTGGGCTCATCGGCCAACACGATGTCCGGGTCGTTGACAATGGCCCGGGCAATGGCCACACGCTGCATCTGGCCGCCGGACATCTCGCTGGGGCGCTTTTTCAGCTGGCTGCCCAAGCCCACCCGCTCCAGGGCCTCCTTGGCGCGGCGGCGGCGCTCCGCCTTGGACACGCCCGAGAGGGTCAGGGCCAGCTCCACATTTTGCAGCACCGTCTGGTGGGGGATGAGGTTGTAGCTTTGGAACACAAAGCCCACCGAGTGGTTGCGGTAGGCGTCCCAGTCCCGGTCCTTGTAGTCCTTGGTGGAGCGGCCGTTGATGACTAAGTCGCCGCTGGTGTACTGGTCTAGGCCGCCGATGATGTTCAGCAGGGTGGTCTTCCCGCAGCCGGAGGGCCCCAGGATGGAGACGAACTCGCTCTCCCGAAACTGCAGGCTGACGCCCTTTAGGGCCTCTACCGGCTGGCCGCCGGCGGGGTATTCCTTTACAATATTCTTCAATTCCAGCATGGGCTTGGACGAAACCTTCTTTCCAAGAAATTGATTTTGTTCATTATATCATCTATTTTTTTGAGGTTTGTTACAAAACCGTGAACCTTATCTTTGGGCAGGAAGCACAGCCCATGCAAAGGAAAAGACCCGCGCCCTCCGCCGAGTGCGAAGGACCGGGTCCCGTAAGTACTCCCCAAATGCAGCGGAAGGCCACACAGCCAGCCTGTCGGCCTCCCCCTGTTTTTTATAGCCTGGGCCTCTTAGATGCCCAGCACGTCCCGCAGGTAGATGCGGGAGACTTCAGCAGAATGGAAATTGCACACCTCGGGGCGGTCCAGCTCCACGCAGAGGACGCCGTCGAAGCCCACTTCCTCCAGGGCGGCTTTCACCGCGGGGAAGTTCACCGTGCCGTGGCCCAGGGCCCGGAAGGTGCCCATCTTGTCGCGGCCCTCGGCCTTGGACAGGGCGTAGGTGTCCACGTCCTTTAGGTGCATGTAGGCCACCCGGCTGCCGTACTGGCGAATCAGCGCGGCGGGGTCCATGCCGGCCAAGGTGGTGTGGGCGGTGTCAAAGCAGAAGGAGACGTAGTCGGGATTGGTGTGCTCGGCGAAGTAATCGATGTCGCTCTGCCAGAACACGCAGGTGCCGTAGTGGGGGTGGAAGCACAGGGTGACGCCCTTCTCCTTGGCGTAGGCGCCCACGGTGTTGGCCACATAGCACATCTTGTCCAGCATCTCGGGGTTGATGGGCCGCTCGGAGGGGCCGTCGTCGCCAAAGCCGGCGTTCTGGCAGTTGTACCACTTTACGCCCACGGCGGCGCAGAAGTCAATCTGCTCCTTGGCGATGCGGATGGCCTCTTCCACGTCGAAGGTGAAGTGGCCGTACAGGTTTACCAGGTCCACGCCGCACTCCTTGGTCAGGTCCACCAGGGCCTGGGGGTCGTCGGCGTAGTAATCGCGGATAAAGGCGAAGTTCTCCACGGTGTCATAGCCCAGGAACTTGCACTCCTGGAAGGCCTGCTTCAGCTGGTTCTTGGCGGCTTCGGGCTCGCGGTTGGTAATCCAGGTCCAACCGGTATAGGCTGCTTTCATGGGTATTCCTCCTAAAGTTTAGAGTTTAGATTCTGTATGGACACACGGCTCAGTCGTCCAGCACGCCGTGCATGGGGTTGTTCTTCATGGGGGCGGTGCGGGTGTAGCCCGACTCCAAGGCGATGTACTCGCCCTGCTGGCAGGACTTGGAGAAGCTGGTCATAATCTCCAGCACGTGGCGCTGCTGCTGGTAGTTGGCGCGGTGGTCGCGGCCGGTGCGCAGGGCCTTGCACATGTCCGCCAGGCCCAGGGCCCGGCTGTTTTCGTTGTAGTCGAACAGCAGGGGGATCTCCTTGTACCCGTCGTAGAAGGAGGGCACCTTTTTGCGCTCCAGGGCGGGGTCGGTGGCGGGGGCGGCTGCCTGGTCCTCGGGGCGCAGCAGCAGCACGGGGCCGCCAAAGGTGTTGGGGTCGGGCACCACCAGTGTGCCCTGGGTGCCGTACACCTCAAAGCGGGCCTGGGCGCCACGGCCGTAGTACACGTCGAAGGTGGTGAAAATCTGGGCGATGGCGCCGTTCTCAAAGAGGATGTTCCCCGAGAGGTAGGTGTCCACGTCCACAGAGATGTCCTCGCCATAGTGGGGCTGGGAGGTGATGGTGCGGTGGGGGAAGGTGCGCTTGGTCATGCCCATTACGCCCTTGGCCGGGCCCAGCAGCTGTACCAGCGCGGTGACGTAATAGGGGCCCATGTCCATCATGGGGCCGCCGCCCCGCTTGTAGTAGAACTCCGGGTCGGGATGCCAAGTCTCGTGGCCGTGGCACACCATGGCGCAGGAGGCGCCCACCACGTCGCCGATGAGGCCCTGGTCAATCACCCGCCGGGCGGTCTGGATGCCGGCGCCCATAAAGGTGTCCGGCGCGCCGCCCAGGCGCAGGCCCTTCTCCTCGGCCAGAGCCACCAGCTCCTTGGCCTCGTCCATGTCCACGGCCAGGGGCTTCTCCGAGTAGACGTGCTTGCCGTGGAGCAAGCCTTGCTTTGTCACCTCGTAGTGCTCGTGGGGGCGGGTCAGGTTCAGGATGACCTCCACCTCCGGGTCGTTGAAAGCCTCGTACATATCTTTATAGATTTTGGGCTGACGGACCGCGGCGCCCTCTTTGATTTGCTCCTCCACGTAGCCGGCGCCCTTCTGGGCCCGCTCGGGGATGAGGTCGCACACGCCCACCAGGTCCACTTCACGGAAAACCTTGGTGATGTTTTGCAGGTAAATGCCGCTGATGGCGCCCACGCCAATCATGGCAATGCGTACCTTTTCCATGGCAGCTCCTCCTTTTTGTCATTTCTCATGACTTTTGGTTGCATTATAGCACCCTTTCTGGTAAAATACGTGCCAAGAGATGATATTTTACTGCCAATAATTGCGGGTTTTCCCTTTTTGGGCCCGCCACGCTACGAGGTGAATCCCACATGCACGCCTTTGTCGAAGCCCGGCACGAGCCGCTGTCCATCCATCTTTCCACCGGGCTCACCTTCCCTTTGCACCTGCACCCCCAGCTGGAGCTGTTTTTGGTGCTTACCGGCAGCTCCTCGGTGACAGTGCGGGGCCAGACCCAGGTGCTGGGGCCCGGGGCCCTGGCGCTGATTTTCCCCAACCAGGTGCACAGCTACACCGCCCTGGAGCCCGGCACCGGGGCGGTGCTGGTGGTGTGCGACCTCTCCTACACCGGGGGCTACGCCGACACTTTGCTGCGCAGCCACCCGGAGGACCCCTTCCTTTCCGGGGAGAAGCTGCACCCCAACGTGCCCTACGCCATCCAGGAGCTGGAGCGGGAGGCGCGCCTCCAGCGGGAGAGCCCTGTGTTCGGCCCGCTGATTCAGCTGGTGCTGGCCCGGGCCCTGCCCCAGCTGCGCCTGGCGAAGAACTCCGCCGCCGACCGCCGGGAGCTGACCTATCAAATCTCCCAGTACGTGGGGGAGCACTTCCGGGAGCCCCTCACCTTGGGCACCTTGGCCCGGGAGCTGGGCATGAACAAGTACCACCTGTCCCACGTGTTCTCCGAGAAGATGGGACAGAGCTTCCCGGCCTACCTGTCCCGCATCCGCATCTCCTGCGCCTGCTCGGCTTTGGCGGAGACAGACCGCTCCGTCACCCAAATCGCCGAGGAATGCGGCTTTGAAAGCCAGCGTTCCTTCTTCCGGGTGTTCCAGCAGCAGCTGGGCACCACCCCCCTGCAATACCGCAAGAACGCCCGCTCGCCGGAGGCGTCCCCGGGGAGGGGGGAAGGGTAGCGCCGGGGAGATTCTTCCTCACTAACGGGTAAATCTTCCCCATCCTGAGGCACGGGCTTGAGTGGGTCTACTGCATCCAGGACGGCGCGGGTTGGCTCTAAGGTCAAAGAATTGCCCGCCGGGGAGGTGAAGGGCTTGGTGGGCCACTCCCAGAGCATGGACACCTTCGGCATTTACGGCCACGCCCTCCAAGGGGAGGACGCCGCCACCTCCGGGAAGCTGGGCGCCCTGTTTGAGAGCCTGGCAGCCCCAGCCCAGGAGCAGGGGGAAGGGGAGGCATACAAAAAGACCCGCCAAGCGCACCGCCCAGCAGGTCGGAAACATAAAAAAGTGGCCCCGAAATGCCGCAGAAAACCGAAAGTGTGTAGAACGCGCGGACGCGCCTCCCGAGAGAACCGCTTGCAGTTTGAAAAACTGCATTTTTTCTTCGCAAAAACCGCGTTTCTCTGTTTCAAAATATGGGAAGTGTGTTAAAAAGTGTGTTACAGGCAAAAAGAAAAACCGCCTAAACCCAGTGTTTAAGCGGCTTTTTGTGGTGGGCGCTAACGGACTTGAACCGCTGACCCCCTGCACGTCAA
>ENA-ORSM01002833-ORSM01002833.1-human-gut-metagenome-genome-assembly--contig:-NODE-2833-length-11733-cov-2.984415_pt1 | contig 11733 bp, 7 predicted proteins | sample MGYA00241903_ERZ509170 | MGnify/ENA primary metagenome ERZ509170 (study PRJEB26280, sample SAMEA2338784) | human gut metagenome | biome: human gut; feature: human-associated habitat; material: faeces...
AAAAAAGCGAGCCTCTATCACGATATAGGTAAGTATGCTATTAACTTTCAGAAACGGCTTGATGATGACAAAGTAAAATTCAGCCACGCTGCCTGCGGAGCGATAGAGTATAAAAATCTTGCAGATAAAAACGATTGTTTCGCACCCCTTATGGAGTATTGCATCGCAGGACACCACACAGGACTTATGGACGGCGGCACACGCGCAGACAATTCCGACAGCCCGACTCTCAGCGGCACTTTAAAAAGAGAAAATGAATACACGGGCGATAATGACTACAGTGCATACACCACTGAGATAGACTTTGCCACACTGACTCAGGAAGAAAGAACGCCGCTGCGTAATGAACTGCTTTCTACAAAAGACCCCACCGAGCTTATCGAGCGTTACGCCTTTTTCACCAAGTACGTGTTCTCTTGCCTGACAGACGCAGATTTTCTCGATACCGAAATATTTTGCAATAAAAATGTTGAACGTGGCATGAGCGGTGATTTTGAAAAGGCACTTTCCATTCTTAATGAGCGCATGAAAAATATGCGTTCTGAAACCAAATTACAGCAGGCACGAAGCAGTATACAAAAGCAAGCTATAGACCATTGTACAAAAGACAGCCACATATCCGTCCTTGATATGCCAACAGGCAGTGGCAAGACCCTTTGCAGTCTTAAAATAGCCCTTGAAAAAGCCGTTGAAAGCGGCAAAAAGCATATCATATACGTTATCCCATACACAAGCATTATAGAACAAACAGCCAAAGATTTCGAGGAGATGTTTCGCGACGTTCTCCCTGTCCTACAGCATCATTCAAACTATTCCTATGACGGAACCACAGAGGAAGAAAAGAAAACCGCAGAGAAGCTCAAAAGGACCTGCGAAAATTGGGACGCACCACTTATAATCACCACAAGCGTGCAATTTTTCCAATCCATATACCATTATAAAGGTTCAGCACTGCGAAAGCTCCACAATCTCCGTGACAGCGTGATAGTTTTTGATGAAATACACCTTATTCCAACAGAACTTCTTCGCCCCTGCCTTAAAGCTGTGGGCTATATAACAAAGTATCTTAACAGCGAAGCCCTTTTTCTCTCCGCCACAATGCCCGATTATTCTAAGCTTTTTGATAAGTTCCTGCCTGATGTGAACTATAATAAGCTTGTTACCGACCGAACCAATTTTAAGTATTTCAAGAAATGCGAATATAAAGACATGGGCAAAACCACTCTTGAAACCATTGCAGAAAATGCCTCTCGGTGTAAAAATGCCCTGATCGTTGTGAATACCAAGAAAACAGCGGCAGAGCTTTACAATCTTGTTCAAGGTGAAAAATATCACCTTTCCGCCAATATGACCCCAGCCCACAGAAGTCGTGTCATAGAAGTAGTAAGAAATAAGCTTGAAAATGGCGAGCATATCACAGTAGTTTCAACTTCACTTGTAGAAGCAGGCGTTGACCTTGACTTTAACACAGTCTTCCGCCAGCTTTCAGGTTTAGACAGTATTTTGCAGGCAGGGGGCAGATGTAATCGTGAGGGTAGAGATGACAAGGGCTATGTGTACGTTTTTGACATTGACGAAACATACCGCAAGGGAAGCGACCTTGCCATGCGAATTAACAAGACTAAAGGTTTGCTGGAAAAGTACCAAGACATAACTTCCTATGATTGTATTAAAGAATACTACGACGGCATTTTCGACTTCAATCAAAGTCGTATAGCTGAAAACTCTATTGCAAAATATAACGAACAAAGCAACTCATTCGACCGCCAAGGCTTAATGTCACCATACAGCATACCATTCCGAAGCTATGCAATGCAGTTTGAATACATCTCCGCCGACACTATCTCTATCGTTATCGACGATCCTAACGACCAGACTTGCCATGAACTTGTTGAAACCTTGCGTAATGGTGATATGTCAGTAAGAAGAGCATTACAGAAATATTCAGTGTCTGTCTATATGAACGTTTTCAAGGATCTTTATTCTCAGGGCGTTCTCAAAGATCACGGCACAGGCATATTCATTCTTGAAAATCAAAGCTATTATAATAATGAAACAGGTTTGAACACCCAAGCTGCAATGCAGGATTATTTTATCTAAAACAAATGGCAGGCTGCCACCAAGACAGTCTGCCACTTGCTGCATTCCATATCGTATCGAATACGAATATTTTTCAACTCACATATGCGTAAAGCATAAACAAATATATTATACAAACATTATTTTAAAAAGTCAACGTTTTTATACCACAAACCACTGAACAAAGAATTGTGAAATATGCCGAAAATCCGACACTTTTTTATACATGAAGACTATTGACATTTTATTCATAATGGAGTATCATATATGTAGAGCAAAAACAATGTACCTAATACTAATATAAGCTAATAAAAGGAGTGATGTAAAAATGAGCTATGGTTTTAAGATCATCGTGACAGGTGACTATGCTTGCTTTTCGAGACCTGAAATGAAAGTTGAGAGGGTAAGTTATGACGTACCTACCCCAAGCGCACTGGAGGGACTTATCAAATCAGTATATTGGAAGCCTGCCGTGCGCTATCAGATAAACAAAATAGTGGTGTTCAACCCTATCGAGTTTACCAATATCCGACGAAACGAGGTCAAAGATAAGCTGCTGTTATCATCAGTGAAACAGCAAATGAAAGGCGGAGGCTCGGCGGAGATGTACACCTCGGAAATACGAAGTCAGCGTGCGGCAATGGTGTTGAAAAATGTGAAATACGGTATCGAGTTCACGTTTGAGCGCACTTATCTTAAATCAGACCACCCAGACGAATCTGATGAGAAGCATTATAACATAATGCTCAGACGTCTCAGAAATGGCCAGCATTTCAGACAGCCATGCCTTGGCTGCCGTGAATTTGCAATAAAGAGTATTGAACTTGTTGACGACTTTGACCTTACACAGATAGCACCGCAAAATATGGGTGATAAAGACCTTGGCTTTATGCTTTACGGCATGAAGTTTGAGGACGGAGGCAAGCCTGTCAATAATGATTGGAATGACCCTAAGTTTTCTGACAAGGCCGACGCAGTTTTCTACCGTCCGCATATGATAGACGGTGTTATCGATGTTGCAAAATACAGGGAGGAGATTAAATGCTGATAAAAGCCTTGTGCGATTACAGTGCTTTGCAGGAGAATAAAACTCCTGCAGGCTATTGTAAGCAAGCCATACACTTTGAAATTCTTCTTACCCCCGAGGGCAAGATAGCCGCAATAAACGATTTGAGAGTACCCCGAATTATCCCTCTGAAAAATAAAAAGACAAAAACAGTCTATGATCCAGTAATGGAACAGCTTCCTGTAAGAACGCAGAAGCCGGGCATAGACAAAAACACGATCGAACACAGACCACTCTACATATTCGGTCTGAACTATGATAAAGGAACTTTGACCCCTACAGACGCTACCAACAAAGCAGTAAAATCCCACAAATGCTTTTGCGAATGGAATGAGAAGTTCTTTGAGAATATCGACTCTCCTATTTGTAAAGCCTATCTTAATTTTATCCGTACATGGGAACCTGAGCAGGAAACCCAAAATCCACACCTCCTTGACCTAGGCAAGGAGTATTCAAGCTCCTACTATGAGTTTGGACTTGACGGCTCTCCTGAAACTAAGCTTCACAACGACAGCAAATTCAAAGCTGCCTATGAGGATTACCTCGCCCAGCTTAACGCCGACAGCGACAGTGACGATACCGAACTATCCACCTGCTCCATTCTTGGTGAGAAGCTCCCGCAAGCCCGTATCCATGATAAAATAAAGGGTATCAAAGGTGGAATGTCCTCAGGCTGTGTCCTCATTGGCATGAAAGAATCTGCCTTTGAATCCTATGGCAAGAAGCAGTCCTACAACAGCAATGTTTCTGAGAAAGCCATGAAAATGTATACCTCTGCGCTTAATTCTCTGCTTGCTGACAGAAGCCATTACAAGACTTTTGACGATATGACAATAGTTTATTTCGCAATGAAGAAGAACGATGCAGAAGAATGCAATATGTTTGCCGGTATGTTCAGCGGATTTGAGGACGAATTAAATAAAACCGTTGTGACCGAAGCCGACCGAAACATAAACACTGTCATGACCCAGCTTAAACAGGGCAGGACAGCCGATATGCCATATGACCCTAACGTAGAATTTTACGTTGCAGGCTTTACCCCAAACAGTTCAAGAATATCCCAGAAGTTCATCTTCCACGATAAGTTCGGCAGGATATTTGACAATGTACTCAAACATCAGCAGGATATCTCGTTTACTGAGGGTCAGCATCAAGTAAGCATTGAACGAATCAAGCGTGAGCTTATCTCACCAAAATCGTCCAAAGAAAAAGTTCCGTCACCTCTCACCGCCGCACTTTTTGAAGCAATACTCAAAGGCACAAGATACCCTGACGAACTGCTTTCCACAGTAATAACAAGGGTCAAGACCGACAGTGACGAGGAGAACAACCATTTTATAAAACTCAATGATACAAGGGCAGGCTTGATAAAAGGCTGCATAAACCGTAAACAAAATAAGGAGGAGATCAAAATGTCATTAGACCTTGAAAACAAAAATCAGGCTTATCTCTGCGGAAGACTTTTCGCAGTGCTTGAAAAGATCCAGCAGGATTCTTCAAAGGCAACAATTAACACAACTATCAAAGATACTTATTTCTCATCAGCTTGTTCAAGACCTGCAACTGTATTTCCTAAACTCTATTCGCTTTCACAAAATCATTTGAAAAAGTTTGAGAGTTCGAAACTTCGTAATTACTACAATGATAAGTGCCTTGAGATAATTGATGATCTGAATGGTGAGTTTCCTCAGACTCTTTCAAATGACGATCAGGGCAGATTTATTGTAGGCTATGCACAGCAGTACAGGGATCTTTATACAAAAAAGTCAAAAGATAAGCCGGAAGAAAACTCTGAAGTTAAATCAGAAGAATAAAGAAAGGACGAAATATTATGGAAAACGCAATCAAGAACAGATATGAATTTGTAATGCTTTTTGACGTTGAGAACGGAAACCCAAACGGCGACCCTGACGCAGGCAATATGCCTAGAACAGACCCTGAAACAAGCCTCGGTATCGTTTCAGACGTGTGCCTTAAAAGAAAGATAAGAAACTTTGTGGAGCTTACCAAAGAGGGCGAAGCAGGCTATAATATCCTTATCAAGGCAGATAGGGCACTCAACACAAAGTTCACAGAAGCATATAACGAGTTAGGCTTAAAGGGAAGCGGAAAGGAAACTCCTGCTGACGTACAGCGTCAGGCTCGTGATTACATCTGTCAGAACTACTTTGACGTAAGAACATTCGGCGCAGTAATGAGTACAGGCGACGATCCATGCGGCATTGTAAGAGGACCTGTCCAGCTCAACTTTGCAAGAAGTATCGACCCTGTTTTTGCACAAAATATTTCTATCACAAGGCAAGCGAAAACAACAGAAGAAAGAAAAAAGGTCGGAGATACCGAAATGGGCAAAAAGAGCATAATCCCATACGCTCTCTATCGTGGCGAGGGCTATGTTTCCGCAATGCTCGCTCAGAAGATAACAGGCTTTAGTGAGGACGACCTTGAGCTTCTTTGGACATCTATCATCAATATGTTCGAGCATGACAGAAGCGCCGCAAGAGGAAAGCTTTGTATGCGTAAGCTTATCGTGTTCAAGCATGACTCCGCCCTGGGCAATGCCCCTGCACATATCCTCTTTGACAAGGTGTCAGTTAAGCTCAAAGACGGCGTGACAACTCCAAGACATTACTCAGACTATGATATCTCCATAGATAAGGATATGCCTGAGGGCGTTACCCTAATTGAAAAGCTCTGATGAGCGAAGATGTAACTATCAATATCCGTGACATACAGCATTATATGTATTGTCCACGCAGGTTTGCTCTTTTAGAAGTTAATGACGACTGGGCTGAAAACGCCTTTGTCGTCAAAGCAAACCTACTCCATGAGAACGTCCACAGCGGCGAGCGCAACTTTGAAAATAAGCGTAAGATCGTCCGAAGTGACGTGTCAGTGTATAACGATGACCCTAAGTACAATATTTTCGGAGTTGTAGATTGTATCGAGTTCGTCCGTGACAAATGCGGCGACTATATAGATACCCTGGACGGCACATTCCGTGTGGAAATTGTGGAGTATAAACCCACCAGGCCCAAAGCAGGGGAGTTCAATCAGACCGACGCTATACAAGTCTATGCGCAGAAGCTTTGCGTGGATAACGTATTTCATTGCAATAGCCGATGTTTTCTGTACTATGCAGATGTGCGCAGACGATCAGAATTGCCCTTTGATACTCAGGTCGCAGAGTATGATAAAATGCTTTGCGACTATCTTGGAAAAATGCGTGAGATACTTGCAGCGGATATTATTCCAAAGCGTGTAAAAGGTCAGAAATGTTCAGGCTGTTCACTGTCGGATATGTGCTTTCCAAAAGTGAAGAAATATAGCGTGAAAAATACGATTTTCTCCATGAACGGAGGCGAAAACAATGCGTAAACTGCTCAATTCACTTTATATTCTCGAAGAAACTGCCTACCTCACACTTGACGGCGAAAACATAGTGTGCAGGGCAGAGGACAGCGAGAAGTTCCGTGTGCCTTTTACTAATATCGAGGATATCTATATTTTCAGCTATTCTGGCTGTTCACCTGCGCTTATGGGCAAGTGTGCAGAATATGGCATAGCCGTTAATTTTATTTCTCCTCAAGGTAAATTTCTCGCAAGAGTTCAGGGCAAAACAAAGGGCAACGTCTATCTGCGAAAAGAGCAGTTTGAGCTTTTTTCTACCCCTCAGCTCGACCTTATCAGGAATACTGTCGCCGCAAAGCTTTCAAATACACGTTATCTTATCAGACGTTCGCTCCACGATAACCCGGATATAAACAGTGACGGAGCGCTTACAGATTGTATAAAATATCTTGAAAACGGCATAAAGACCGTCTATGAAACTTCCGATAAAGATATCATCATGGGTATAGAGGGAAGCTGTGCAAAGGCATATTTTGATATATTTGACCGACTGATACTCCGCCAAAAAGAAGACTTTTACCTTGCCAACCGCACCAAACGCCCACCCCTCGACAGAGTAAACGCCATGCTCTCGTTTCTGTATACTATCGCAATTTCATCATATACATCAGCCCTTGAAAGCGTAGGACTTGATAGCTGCCTCGGCTTTTACCACGCCCTGCGTTCAGGCAGAAGCAGCCTGTCCTGCGACCTTGTAGAGGAATTTCGTTGCGTGGTGGAGCGACTTGTGCTTACCATGATAAACTTGAAAATGATAAAGCCCGAGGACTTTGAAACTCAGGTCAGTGGCGCAGTATACCTCTCCAAAGAGGGCAAGAAAAAAGTCCTCACCGCATGGCAGGAGCGTAAGCGCACAAGCATAGTCCACCCATATCTGGGCGAAAAGATACAGCAAGGGCTACTCCCATATGTGCAAAGCTCGCTTCTCGCAAAATATATCCGTGGCGAGCTAGATGAGTACCCGAACTATTTGCTGAAATAGAGGTGATATAAATGATGACCTTAGTAAGCTATGACGTGTCTACCACGGATAATAAGGGCAAAACAAGACTTAGAAAAGTGTCGAAAGAGAGTCAAAATTATGGTCAGCGAGTGCAGAACAGCGTGTTTGAAATAGACGTAGACTATGGCACTTTTCTGAAAGTGAAAGATAAACTTCTGAAAATAATAGACCCAAAGCATGATAGTCTGCGGATATATTACTTAGGCAACAATTGGAATCATAGAGTAGAACACTACGGCACCAAAGAGACCTATGACCCTGAAGGCGTCCTAATATTTTGACCAGCGTACCCCAAGTGATCCACAAATCCCTAGTAAGTTCGCATGAAAATGCCATGCTATTTGTGAACGCACAGTGAACAAAATCAAACCGATACCCATTAAATAAAAAAATAAGTCCGCATCACGTTGAGCAAGCACCAGATATACACAACATCAAGTGTCACGCTCCACGTGAGCGTGTGAGTTGAAATTACAAGAATGGTAAATGTAGAGGATAACAAGAAGTCACGCTCCACGTGAGCGTGTGAGTTGAAATAATAATGAATTTGTCACATTTACTAACCTTTTGGTCACGCTCCACGTGAGCGTGTGAGTTGAAATATGCTAATAGCGTGCTTGCTTTGTGCGTTTATCCAGGTCACGCTCCACGTGAGCGTGTGAGTTGAAATTGACGTTACAACAAAACACACTGAGTATTAATTAGTCACGCTCCACGTGAGCGTGTGAGTTGAAATAATTGATTTAGGTGAATGTACATTTTTTACTAAGTCACGCTCCACGTGAGCGTGTGAGTTGAAATTTGTGCCTGTTTTAAAAAAGTTCTTTTTAGTCGGTCACGCTCCACGTGAGCGTGTGAGTTGAAATGCAAGAGCAGTTGTGTTAAAAGTAGTAGTAGATAGTCACGCTCCACGTGAGCGTGTGAGTTGAAATGTATGTTACCTTGCTATCATAAAATTTTGACTGAGTCACGCTCCACGTGAGCGTGTGAGTTGAAATGCATTGGTACAAACTCAGGAGTATTTGAAATTTGTCACGCTCCACGTGAGCGTGTGAGTTGAAATGGAACATATTACACGTTTTCGGCAAATTTAGCAGTCACGCTCCACGTGAGCGTGTGAGTTGAAATGAAAACGTTGTCGACATGGGCAAACAGATACTTGGTCACGCTCCACGTGAGCGTGTGAGTTGAAATAACAAACAAAAATTTTAAAAGTTGCAACGTTGCAGTCACGCTCCACGTGAGCGTGTGAGTTGAAATACGACATATAGCACGCATGAACCACTAACCACAAGTCACGCTCCACGTGAGCGTGTGAGTTGAAATACGCTTGGCGCTGAGATGAAACGGACAATAGCGTCACGCTCCACGTGAGCGTGTGAGTTGAAATTTATTTTTCCACGCCGAAATCTCAGCCGACACAGTCACGCTCCACGTGAGCGTGTGAGTTGAAATGTTTGCGGTCTGAGCTGTCAGCTCTTGCAGTATGTCACGCTCCACGTGAGCGTGTGAGTTGAAATTCTCTTTACAGCCGCAACTATCTTATTCATAACCGTCACGCTCCACGTGAGCGTGTGAGTTGAAATAGTTTTCAAAAAATGGTAAAGTCTAATGTGGAGGTCACGCTCCACGTGAGCGTGTGAGTTGAAATTTGACAAATCTGATAGTTTTATCAATGATACAAGTCACGCTCCACGTGAGCGTGTGAGTTGAAATCCAGCTATCTGTCAAAATGTCGGGAGCTGTCGAACGTCACGCTCCACGTGAGCGTGTGAGTTGAAATGTTACCACTAGCAGTTGTAACATCGATTTTTGAGTCACGCTCCACGTGAGCGTGTGAGTTGAAATGACGATTATCCAAACGAGTTTCTGACAGGATATAGTCACGCTCCACGTGAGCGTGTGAGTTGAAATCATCAGCCGTCAACCATGTTTCCTTGTCCATGAGTCACGCTCCACGTGAGCGTGTGAGTTGAAATTTCTTCGGTGATGATTGTCTTCTGGTGCGTGCCGGTCACGCTCCACGTGAGCGTGTGAGTTGAAATGCACGTCTTGTGTGCATTGATACGTTGTTATAATGTCACGCTCCACGTGAGCGTGTGAGTTGAAATACCAATAAAAATGGCAGATAATACAAGTGTTGCGTCACGCTCCACGTGAGCGTGTGAGTTGAAATGCTGTCGGTCTGCTTTGCACCCAACGGATATAGGTCACGCTCCACGTGAGCGTGTGAGTTGAAATTCTCCGTTGACCTCAGCAGCGTTGAACCCTTTGGTCACGCTCCACGTGAGCGTGTGAGTTGAAATTTCAAGCTTTGCCTTCTGTTTGTCGGTAGCAGGGTCACGCTCCACGTGAGCGTGTGAGTTGAAATCCCTGACTACTCAGCAGGCTTGCGAAATCATCAGTCACGCTCCACGTGAGCGTGTGAGTTGAAATATAATTCAAAATATAAGCATACAATATATTGTGTAGTCACGCTCCACGTGAGCGTGTGAGTTGAAATGCTAACAGTTTACCTAAACTTTTAGCGGTTATTGTCACGCTCCACGTGAGCGTGTGAGTTGAAATTACCTGATACAAGTAAGTTTACCGCTAGCACTAAAGTCACGCTCCACGTGAGCGTGTGAGTTGAAATATAATATATAGCGCGCATAAACCATTAACCACAAGTCACGCTCCACGTGAGCGTGTGAGTTGAAATACTGTAATTATATTATAACACATAGTACTATGTTTTAGTCACGCTCCACGTGAGCGTGTGAGTTGAAATTTGCAAGATCTCCGCTTGCAAGCTCATAATATAGTCACGCTCCACGTGAGCGTGTGAGTTGAAATCTTAAAAGTATGGTTTTATTCTATTCCAAATAACGTCACGCTCCACGTGAGCGTGTGAGTTGAAATAATAGGGTTTCCTATGTTTTCACACAAAGAAACTAGTCACGCTCCACGTGAGCGTGTGAGTTGAAATTCAGGGCAGGAGTACATACTGCTGAAAAAATCACGTCACGCTCCACGTGAGCGTGTGAGTTGAAATGACTGTCATGGCAAGATTTGTGTTGAGGATATAGTCACGCTCCACGTGAGCGTGTGAGTTGAAATATATAGTTAAGCCTCCTCATCGTTAAGACCATGTCACGCTCCACGTGAGCGTGTGAGTTGAAATGCTAGTAGTCTTATAGCTCAAAATATAAGCATACTGGTCACGCTCCACGTGAGCGTGTGAGTTGAAATTACTGTAATTATATTATAACACATGGTGTCATGTGTCACGCTCCACGTGAGCGTGTGAGTTGAAATGATGTCGCTTTGTCTGACGATGTTTGTTCGTGCTGTCACGCTCCACGTGAGCGTGTGAGTTGAAATGACAATGCCCTGATCTGTAGTTGTTACGATTTCTAGTCACGCTCCACGTGAGCGTGTGAGTTGAAATTGGGGCGAATGCAGGCACGCACCAAATCCGACCGGTCACGCTCCACGTGAGCGTGTGAGTTGAAATGAAAATTAAATATTTCACCGTGCGAACCGGCTAAGGTCACGCTCCACGTGAGCGTGTGAGTTGAAATGACAATGAAATTGTAATATCATTCGTTTCATAGTGTCACGCTCCACGTGAGCGTGTGAGTTGAAATAAATTGGATAAAGGAGAAGTTTGGCGAAATTCCGCGTCACGCTCCACGTGAGCGTGTGAGTTGAAATAAGATCTGAGGCAGTTCTATAGTGGCGATAGCCGCGTCACGCTCCACGTGAGCGTGTGAGTTGAAATTCCCACTTTAGCATGGTAAAGTGCTAAAGTGCTAGTCACGCTCCACGTGAGCGTGTGAGTTGAAATGCCTTTTTCACCATATTCGTATTACCTGTTGCAGTCACGCTCCACGTGAGCGTGTGAGTTGAAATAGCTTTTATCCTCTATTATGCGTGATAGAGATAAGTCACGCTCCACGTGAGCGTGTGAGTTGAAATAATTCAGATACAGTAAAATATGAGCGGCGGAAAGCGTCACGCTCCACGTGAGCGTGTGAGTTGAAATATGGGCGAAAATCCGATGAATGGTATTATTGACCGTCACGCTCCACGTGAGCGTGTGAGTTGAAATACTTTTCCAGTTTGCCCTCTACTGTCAGAATATTCCAGGTCGCGCTCCACGTGAGCGTGTGAGTTGAAATAAAATCTGATA
>ENA-ORSM01002846-ORSM01002846.1-human-gut-metagenome-genome-assembly--contig:-NODE-2846-length-11685-cov-3.042046_pt1 | contig 11685 bp, 10 predicted proteins | sample MGYA00241903_ERZ509170 | MGnify/ENA primary metagenome ERZ509170 (study PRJEB26280, sample SAMEA2338784) | human gut metagenome | biome: human gut; feature: human-associated habitat; material: faeces...
GCAGCGGTCTCCAAAACCGCGTGCCGAGGGTTCGAATCCTTCTACCCCTGCCAAAGTAAGCCGTACACCTTCGGGTGTGCGGCTCTTCTTGTTGGCTGTTCGGCGTGAGCTCCAGTGGCGCTGTAAAAGCATACAATTCAGCCGCTGCTTTGGGAGAATATATTTTTCTTTGCAGCCCACTTGATTTTTTGTTTTGTTATAGTATAATTAACTCCGCGCTTGAGCAAAACAGGGTGCCAACCACCCTCTTTTTTACTTTTGCGCGTTGTTTTGTGTGGAAAAATGATCTTGTTGAGGGAACGCATATGACCAAAGATTTAACGAGCGGAAATCCGTTCAAAATCATCCTGTTGTTCACCCTGCCGCTGATGCTGGGCAACCTGTTCCAGCAGTTTTACAGCCTGGCAGATACCATCATTGTGGGCCGTTTTGTCGGTGTCAATGCGCTGGCGGCAGTTGGCGCTACCGGCTCGGTCAACTATCTGATCCTGGGTTTTGTTATTGGCATGTGCAACGGCTTTGCTATCCCCATCGCACAGCTGTTTGGTGCCCATGATGACAGCGACCTGCGCCGCCATGTGGCCAATGCAACCTGGCTGTGCATTGCCTGGGGTGTTGTGCTTACCGTTGTCACGGTGGCGCTGACCCGCCCCATTATGGAGCTGATGCAGACCCCGGCGGACATTATTGATGGTGCTAGCACCTACATTGGCTGGATCTTTGCGGGAATTCCCTTTGTTTTTCTCTATAATATGGTTTCGGCCATCATGCGCGCTCTGGGCGACAGCAAAACCCCGCTTTACTTCCTGGTGCTGACCAGCGCTGTCAACATTGTGCTGGATCTGGTGCTCATCATCAACTTTAATATGGGTGTTTTGGGTGCCGCTGTGGCAACCGATGTTTCGCAGGCAATCTCCGGCGTGATCAGCCTGATCTATTTGATCAAAAAGTTCAAGATTCTGCATATGACGCGGGATGAATGGAAATACAGCCGCTCTACCTGCCGCCGCCTGTCTGCTATGGGCCTGCCCATGGGCCTGCAGTGTACCATCACGGCCGTGGGCGGCGTTATAATGCAGTGGGCCGTCAACGGGCTGGGCAGCTCTGTGGTTGCCGCCATTACGGCTGCGGGCAAAACCCAAAACCTGCTCTCCTGTGCGTTGGAAAGCATCGGCACCGCTATGGCAACCTATGCGGGCCAGAACCTTGGCGCGGCCCGGCTGGACCGTGTGCGCAGCGGTGTAAAAAGCTCCTACATTATGGTGGTTGCTTATTCCGTCCTTGCTTTTATTGCCCTGCACTTTGGCGATGTCGTGATCATCGGCCTCTTCCTGGATACCAAGACCGAGGTTGAGATCGTGGCGATGGCGCGAGATTATATGTTCTGGAACAGTCTGTTCTTTATCCCGCTCGGCGCGCTCATCGTATGGCGCTATACCATTCAGGGGCTGGGCTATTCCACACTTGCCATGATGGCCGGTGTGGCCGAAATGGTGGCGCGTACCGTTATCGCCCTGGTGCTGATTCCGGTGCTGGGCTATTTTGGCGCAGAGCTGTCCAACCCGGTAGCCTGGGTGGCGGCCTGCCTGTTCCTGTACCCGGCTTACCTGTGGACGGTCAAACACCTGGAAAACCGCCTGCTTGCCGGCCACCTTGCCATGCGGCACAGCGCGGTAGGGGATTGACCCCCTGAATTTTTATCACGATCCATGCTTTTGCCCTGCATGCCCTGCGGTATGCGGGGCATTTTTGCACCATTCCGGCATTTTTTCAAAAAGCTCTTGCCCTGCGGCGGCAAAAGCAATATAATAACTGTATATTTATTCATAGAGGGTCAGAGCGTATCGAATAAGCAAACAAGCGGGTGGAATATTTTCACCACGTTTGCTTTACGGTACGCCCCAGCGGGCCGCATACGCCCTGTATGTGCAAAAAAAGGGCAGGGGAAGTGCCGCGCCGCACAACAAGAGAGAAGGAAGTATTATTATGCCGGAAAAGAAACCGTTCATCACCCTTGAGCAGGCACAGGAAATTATTGCCGATGTGCCTACCCCGTTCCATCTTTATGACGAAAAAGGCATCCGCGCCAATGCACGCCTTGTCAATAAAGCTTTTGCATGGAACAAAGGTTTTAAGGAGTATTTTGCCGTTAAGGCGACCCCCAACCCGTACCTGCTGCGCATCCTGAAAGAGGAAGGCTGCGGCGTGGACTGCTCCAGCTACACCGAACTGCTGCTGAGCGAAGCCTGTGGCTTCAGCGGCAGCGATATCATGTTCTCCTCCAACGAAACGCCGGTGCAGGACATGAAGAAGGCGTATGACCTGGGCGCTTACATTAACCTGGACGACCTGACCCATGTGGATTTCCTCAAGAATGTGGCAGGTATCCCCGAAACGATCTGCTGCCGCTTTAACCCCGGCGGAACCTTTGACCTGGGCAACGGCATCATGGATAACCCCGGCGATTCCAAGTACGGCATGTCCGAAGAGCAGATGACCGAAGCTTATACCCGCCTGATGGCACTGGGTGCAAAGAACTTCGGCATCCATGCTTTCCTGGCCAGCAATACCGTTACCGATGATTATTACCCGGAACTGGCCGGTATCCTGTTCAACCTGGCTGTGCGTCTGCACCAAAAGACCGGTGCAAACATCAAGTTCATCAACCTGTCCGGCGGCGTCGGCGTTGCCTACAAGCCGGAGCAGCGCTCCAATGATATCCTGGCCATTGGCGAGGGTGTCCGCAAAAAGTTTGAGGAGATCCTGGTGCCCGCCGGTATGGGCGACGTTGCCATCTTTACCGAGATGGGGCGCTTTATGCTGGCTCCGTATGGCTGCCTGGTTGCCACAGCCATCCACGAAAAGCACATTTATAAAGAGTATATCGGCCTGGATGCCTGCGCTGCCAACCTGATGCGCCCGGCCATGTACGGTTCCTACCACCACATCACCGTGCTGGGCAAAGAGAACGCCCCCTGCGACCATAAATACGATGTGGTCGGCGGTCTGTGCGAGAACAATGATAAGTTTGCCATTGACCGTATGCTGCCCAAGATCGATATGGGCGATGTGCTGGTCATCCACGATACCGGTGCCCATGGCTTCTCGATGGGATATAATTACAACGGCAAGCTGCGCAGCGCCGAAGTGCTGCTGTGCGAGGATGGCTCCCACCAACTGATCCGCCGCGCCGAGACCCCGGCAGACTATTTTGCCACCTTTGATTTTACCCCATTCTACAAAAAAATGGGCCTGTAATATACAGCCCAAAGTGAGGAGACGCTATGTTCCAGTTTATGCTTGTTGTCGGCCTTGTGCTGGCGTATTACGGCTATGCCGTTACCAAAAATCCCCGCATCTGGGGGGACCAGGGGCGGGACGCCATAAAAGAAGAAAACTGGAACCGCTATGTCCGCTATAATGGGCAGTTCGCCATGTATACCGGCTTTTTGATGGCGGCCCTTGGCGCGCTGGATATGGCAGTTAATCTGTCCACCGCCATCTACCTGCTGATTCTGCTGGGCGGCTTGGCCATCCTTTTGTATCCCTTCGCCCACTGGATGCACGAAAACGAGGGCACCTGGAACCCCTGGCCCCGCGTGGAAACCGAAAAGCAGAAGCGCAAGCGCCTGATCAAAGAGCAGGAGCGCCAGGAAAAGAAAAACAAAAAGAAATAAGACGGCTTTGGGTCACTTGATTTCCGTTGCTTTTCTCAGACGCTCATCTCATAAAGAACAGAGAACAAAAGAACAGTAAAACAAAAAGGCATGTGCTATTATTCAAGCACATGCCTTTTTCATAATCTCTGAACCATTGGAATCCGCAGCTCTGCATTTCAATCCAAACATCTGCGTTCGTTTGCGGCAATTTATTCCGCGCAGCCGATATCCTGCGCAATTTCCTGCACGGATTCCTTGTCGAATTCACCCAGCGGCAGGATCAGCCGTGCCAGAATTTCCTGTGGCAGAACTTCCAGCAGGGCGGTCTGGTCGCACTCTGCGTGCTCTGGGGCGCACAGGCGGCACTCATCGGCGTCCTGCTCCACGCGGGCATAATGGCCGGTGGAGATAAAACGGCAGTCGAGCTTATCAGCCGTCTGCATCAGCAGCTGGAACTTCAGCAGTTCGTCCGCGGCAGTGTCCGCTGCTTCAATCACGTGCAGGGTTACATCCAGCGCCTTGGCGGCGTTCTGCGCGGTCTCCACGGCATCGTCGGCCATCCCGGCAAAATGCACCAGTGCGGCCTGTACGGCAAAGCCCTGCTCCTGCAAAATGCGCACAGTAACGGTAGCGTCCATGCCGCCGTTCAGCCCAACTAGAACCTTATCCTGCTTTTCAAATGTATTAAAACCCAGTGCTCCGTCCATAATATCCTCCTGTATCAGCGGTGCGCAGTGCGTCAGGCTTGCTTTCCGCCGTATTTTTTGCTTTGCTCCACGGCCAAGCGGTCGCAACGCTCGTTTTCGGGGTGGCCTGCGTGGCCTTTCAGCCAGTGGTAGTGGATCACATGCTTCTCGCTTTCTTCCAGCAGCGGTGCCCAAAGGTCGGGGTTCAAGGCGGGGGATTTGTCTGCCTTTTTCCAGCCGCGCTTGCGCCAGCCCTTGGCCCAGCCCTTTTCCAGCCCGTTGACCACATACTGGCTGTCGCTGTACAGGTCAATGTCACAGGGCTCTTTCAGCTGGCGCAGGGCTTCCAGCAGGCCGGTCAGCTCCATGCGGTTGTTGGTGGTTCCGGCCTCGCCGCCGGAAATCTCTTTCTCATACACCTTTTCTCCGGTACGGAAGCGCAGGATCGCGCCCCAACCGCCGGGGCCGGGGTTGCCGCTGCAGGCACCGTCGGTATAAATTTCGATGTGTTTCATGTTACCCTCGTTTTGCTGCGGCAATACTGGAATCAGGGCGTGCCGGAAAATGGCATCCTTTTCTTTGCTTTTCGCTGTACCTTATCGGCCAGCCGCAATGCCCGGAACCCTGCCGCTTTACTATAAAAATAATTATACGCGATTTTGCCCAGCCCTGCAAGCTTTTGTGTAATTTGTCCATAAATGCGTCCGGCATACTATTTGACAATGCCCCCGCTGCGCCTTATAATAGATTTAATTGCAATGTCGTAGTTTGATTCAGGACCCGGTTGCAGCCTTTCGGCTGAACTCTTCGCGTCCAAACCGTGATTCAGTAAATCGGCACAGTGCCGTACAAATTTTACATGCGACAAAACATCACGTCCGGGGTACGGTGCTTACCGTGTGTGTAACCACCAACCCTGGCCGAATACAATATGGAGGTTATGCAATGGAAGATCACAACAACGAAAAACGCCCCCGCCAGCAGGGCCGCAGCAATTACACCCGCCGTGCCCCGCGCGCAAATAATAATAACCAGAACCGCAAACCCGGTGCGCCTGCCCCCGCGGCCAGCGCCCCGCAGGCAGCGGAGGAAAAACCACAGCCCCAGCACCGCAAGCCGCAGCGCCGCCGTGCCCCGCAGCCCCAGCAGGCTGCAGCGAGCAATACGGTGAATGCAGCAGCTCCGGCCCCGGTGCAGCGCCCCCGCAGCCCGCAGCGCCGCAGCTATAAGCAGCATTATTATGATGCTTCCACCCCGGCTGTTCCCATGCACATCTGCCCGCTGGGCGGCCTGGGCGAAGTTGGCAAAAACATCACCCTGTATGAATGCCAGGGCGATATGATCCTGGTGGACTGCGGCCTGGTGTTCCCGGATTCCGATATGTTCGGCGTGGACCTTGTTATTCCGGATTTCACCTATGTATTGGAAAATAAGGACCGCATCAAGGGCCTGTTCATTACCCATGGCCACGAAGACCATATCGGCAGCCTGCCGTATCTGCTCAAAAAGTTCAATGTGCCCATTTACACTGCACGTTTGACCATTGGCCTGATCAAAAACAAGCTGGAGGAGCACGGTCTTGCCTCCAGTGCAGAGTTCCATGAGATCCGTCCCCGCCAGAAAGTGCGCCTTGGCTGCTTTACGGTGGAGCCCATCCATGTCAACCACTCCATCCCGGATTCTCTGGCGTTTGCCATTGACTGCCCGGCAGGCATCGTGCTGCATACCGGCGACTTCAAGATCGACTACACGCCGCTTTCCGGCGATGCCGTTACCGACCTTTCCACCATTGCGGAGTATGGCCGCCGCGGCGTGCTGGCTTTGCTGGCGGATTCTACCAACGCGGAGCGCCCCGGCTTTACGGCAACCGAGCAGACTGTGGCCGAAGGGGTGCGCAGCCTGTTTGCCCGCGCCAAAAACCGCCGCATTATCGTGGCAACCTTTGCTTCTAACATCTACCGCATCCAGCAGATCATTGACCTGGCCATTGAGTATGGCCGCAAGGTGGCCGTCAATGGCCGCAGCATGGTTTCCAACACCGAAATGGCGCGGGAGCTGGGGTATCTGCATGCGCCGGATAATGTGCTGATCGATATCGAGGAGATCAACAAATACCCGCCGGAAAAGGTTGTCCTTATCACCACCGGCAGCCAGGGCGAACCGCTGTCCGCTCTGTCCCGTATGGCGCAGGCCAGCCACCGTACCGTCAAGGTCGGCCCCACTGACTTTATCATTATCTCGGCCCGCCCCATCCCCGGCAACGAAAAGACCGTGACCAAGGTGGTCAACGGCCTTCTGGCTCTGGGCGCAGAGGTCATTTACGAAAACATGTACGATACCCATGTTTCCGGCCACGCCTGCCAGGAAGAGCAGAAGCTGATGCTGACCCTTGCCCACCCGCAGTATTTCCTGCCGGTTCACGGCGAGTTCAAGCAGCTCAAGCGCCACGCCGAAACGGCGGAGCACCTGGGCTATATCCCCAAGCAGAATATTTATATTGCTGAAAATGGCCAGAACATCCGCCTTTCCCGCGATGGCATGGCAGTGGAGGGCACTGTGCCCGCCGGTGCCGTGATGGTGGATGGCTATGGCGTGGGCGATGTGGGCAATGTGGTCCTGCGTGACCGCCACCACCTGTCCGAGGATGGCATCATCATCGTGACGGCTGCTGTGGATGGTTCCACCGGCCAGGTGCTGTCCGGTCCGGATCTTGTCAGCCGCGGCTTCGTCTATGTCCGCGAGAGCGAGGAACTGATGGACGGTGCCCGCATGCAGGTAGAGATGGCCCTGGACCGCAGCCTGAGCGACAATATGCACGATTGGGCCAGTGTCAAGGCCCGTGTGCGCGAGGCACTTTCCAGCTATATCTACCGCAAGACCAAGCGCAGCCCGATGATTCTGCCTATCCTGCTGGAAGTGTAAGACCACCCCAAACTGATGTAAAAATGTGAGGGATTTGCCATGAAGCAAAAGCAAGGCCTGGATCTGGCAGCGGTCATCCTGCTGCTGCTCATTGCCTGCGCGGCTTTGGCCGTGCCGGTGGCGTTGCTGTCGCCCAAATGGCTTATTGCCCCGGCCGTGCTGGTCGTTGCAGCGCTGGGCGTACTGTGGTATCAGCGCCGCCGTCTGCGCGCCTTTGTGGCCAAAAACCTTTGCAGTACGGACTTTGAGAACAGCCGCATCCAGTACAGCCTGACCGGCCTGCCCATCCCCACGATGCTGATTGCAGACGGCCGCGTGCTGTGGTATAATACTATCTTCCGGGAGGAAGTGCTGAACGGCACCGATGCCGTGACCCGGCCTATCGACCGGCTTTTCCCGGAACTGGACCTTGCGGTCTGCAGCCGCCCCCACGGTCAGGACTTGAGCGGTTCACCGCCTATGCAGGCGCCGCCAAGGGCAGCCGCGGGACCAACATCGTCTACCTTGTGGACGATACCGTTTATAAACAAACGCTGGAGGAATACACCGCCAGCCGCCCAGCCTGCCTGATCATCGTGATCGACAGCTACGATGAACTGTTCGACGACATGAAGGACAGCGAGCAGGCCAAGGAGCTGGAAGCTATCAACAGTCTGCTGGAAGCGTACATCGCCAAAAGCACCGGTTTCCTGCGCAAGATCTCCAATAGCCGCTACATTGCGGTAGTGGAGGAACGCGACATCCACTGGATGCTGCAGGAACGGTTTGAAATTCTTGACCAGGTGCGCGCGCTGCATCCCGGCGGTTTTACCACGCTGTCCATCGGCGTAGGTCACGGCGGCAAGACTTTGCAGGAATGTCACCAGATGGCCCGTGAGAGCATCGATATTGCCCTAGGCCGAGGCGGCGACCAGGCGGCTGTCAAGACCGTAGACGGCTTTGAATTCTACGGAGGTATCTCCCACGGTGTCGAAAAGCGCAGTCATGTGCGCAGCCGTATCATCGCCAACGCCTTGTGCGACCTTATCAAAAAGAGTGACAGCGTCATCATTATGGGCCACCGCATGAGCGACCTGGATGCCATCGGCTCGGCCATCGGTGTGCTGCGCATCTGCAAGATCTGCGGCGTCCCGGCGGCCATCGCCGTCAACAGCGACGCCACTCTGGCAGGCCCGCTGCTGAAGACTTTCATCGATGCAGGCGAGGAACACAACTTCATCCTGCCGGACCAAACCCTGGATGTTATCACGCCCCGCACGCTGCTGATTGTGGTGGATACCTACCAGAAGCGCCTGCTGGAAAGCCAGAAAATCTACGAAAAGTGTAAGCGCGTTGTTGTCATCGATCACCACCGCATGGCGGTCGGCCATATCGACAACCCGCTGCTGCTCTACCACGAGCCTTACGCCTCCAGTGCCAGCGAACTGGTGTGTGAACTGCTGCAGTTCCTGCCCAAAGAGGATAACATCACCGCGCTGGAAGCCCAGGCTTTGCTGGCCGGCATCATGCTGGACACCCGCAGCTTTGCGCTGCATGTGGGCGTGCGCACCTTTGAGGCTGCCGCCTGGCTGCGCAGCCGCGGCGCCCAGACCGCCGATACCAAGCTGCTGTTCAACACCTCGAAAGAGGAGTACGAGGCCCGCGCCCACATTGTGGAAAGTGCCTACATTTACAAAGGCTGTGCCATCGCCCTCTCGGAGGAGCTGGATGCTGGCATGAACGTAGTGCTGCCCATGGCGGCCAACGATCTGCTGACCATCAACGGCGTGGACGCCAGCTTTGTGGCTGTCGCCAAAAACGGCGGCGTCAACATCTCTGCCCGCAGTATGGGCGCCTTGAACGTGCAGGTCATTCTGGAGCCCTTGGGCGGCGGCGGTCATTTGATGATGGCCGGTGCCCAGCTGCATGACTGTACCCTGCAGGATGCCGAAACGCGCATCCGTGAACAAATTGACATTTACCGCGCCGCCCAGGCTGCCCAGCAGGACGCGGCACGGTAAAAATAGAGACATACGGAGGGAATCTATATGAAGATCATTCTGAAACAGGATGTCAAGACCATCGGTAAAAAAGACGAGATCCATGAGGTTTCGGACGGTTACGCCCGCAACTTTCTGTTCCCCCGCGGCCTGGCTGCCCCCGCAGACGCCGCTGCCCTGAACCAGGCCCGCACCAAGAGCGAGGCCAAGGCCCACCATGAGGCAGAAGCCCGCACGGCTGCCGAGGAGCTGGCTGCCAAGATCAAGGGTCAGGTCGTCACCGCCAAAGTCAAGGGCGGTGCCTCCGGCAAGCTGTACGGCAAGGTCACCGGCAAAGAAGTCGCTGAACTGCTGACCCAGCTGACCGGCACCGAGATCGACAAGAAAAAAGTCGAGCTGCCGTCCGCTATCAAGGAGTTTGGCAGCTATGACGCCGCTGTGCGCCTGTATGCCGGCGTTGTCGCACCGTTCAAACTGAAAGTGGAAGAACTGTAAAGCCAACCAACTTCACAGGCAAAAGGAGGGGAGTCTGCCATGCCGAGAAATGAAGAATTGAGCCTGTCCAGTCTGGGCATCCAGATGCCCTACAACATGCAGGCCGAGCAGAGCGTGCTGGGCGCCGCCCTGATGGATGAAACGGTGCTGAACCGCCTCATCACCGATATGGAACCTGAAATGTTCTATTCGGATCAGAACCGCGCCGTCTACGAGACGATGCGCTCTCTTTACACCGAGAGCGAAGCCGTCGACCTCATCACGCTGGTCAACGCCCTGGGCAACAACGGCACCTTTGCCGGTGCAGACGATGCCAAGGTCTACGTTACCCACCTGGCCGAGACGGTCCCGGCTATCTCCAACGTCGATTCCTACTTAAAGATCGTCCGGGAAAAGTATCAGGCCCGCCGCCTGATCGAAGCCGCCCGCAGCATTTTGAGCGAGACATCCTCCGGCGAGGATGCCGACATGCTGCTGGAAAGCGCCGAACAGAAGATTTATGACATCCGCAGCGGCCGCGATAAATCCGGCGTCAAGACCATCCGGGAATCCATCCTGGAAGTTATCGACACCATGCAGAAGCTGAGCGGTGCCGACCGCGACAAGTTCGCCGGCATCCCCACGGGCTTCAACTACCTGGACACCGTGCTTACCGGCCTGGGCCGTTCGGACCTTATCATTCTGGCCGCCCGCCCCGGTATGGGCAAGACCTCCTTTGCGCTGAACATCGCCACCAACGTGGCGCGTCAGCAGAAGGTTCCAACTATCATTTTCAGCTTGGAAATGACCTGCGAACAGCTGACCGACCGTATCCTTTCCAGCACTGCCAACATCGACAGCCAGGCATTCCGTACCGGCCGTCTGAACAACTCCGACTGGAACGATTTTGCCCAGGCTACGTCGCTTTTGTATAACGCACCCATCTATATGGACGATTCCTCCGGCATTTCGGTGCCGGAGATCAAGGCGAAGATCCGCACCATCAACCAGGATCCCAAAAAGGAAAAGATCGGCCTTGTCATCATCGACTACCTGCAATTGATGCAGAGTGCCAAGCGCACTGAGAGCCGCGTGCAGGAAATCAGTGATATTACCCGAAACCTGAAGATCATGGCCAAGGAACTGAACGTCCCGGTCATCGCTCTGTCGCAGCTTTCCCGTGCAGCGGAAAAGACTACCGGCCGTTCGGACCACCGCCCCCAGCTTTCAGACCTGCGTGATTCCGGCTCTATCGAGCAGGACGCCGATGTCGTGTTGTTCCTCTACCGTGCGGCCTACTACAACTCCCAAAACGGCGAGGACAGCCAGGCCAACGAGAACGAGGCCGAGTGCATCGTGGCAAAGAACCGTCACGGTGAGACCAGCGTTGTGCGCCTGGGCTGGGACGGCGCGCATACCCGCTTCAGCAACCTGGATGTGAGCCATGAGTACTGACGCGGAAAAAACTGTACAGTGTATCGAGGAGACTCTGTTGGCCTACTGCCGCCAGCAGGGTCTGTTCAAGTCTGGCGACAGAGTCATTGCAGCCTACTCCGGTGGAGCAGACTCTATGGCTTTGTTGCTTTTTTTGCTTCGGCGGCGCAAAGACTTGGCTATCGAAGTGCTGGCCACCCACGTCAACCACGGTATCCGCGGTGCGTCGGCCCGGGCTGACGCCAACTTTGTCACGGCGTTCTGCCGCCGGAACGGGGTAGAACTGTTCCTGTATGATGCCGAGAAAGAGGGTGTGCCCATCCCGCCCCAGCCCAGTGAGGAATGGGCGCGGGAGCTGCGCTATACCTGGTTCGACCAGCTGGCCGCGCGGGAGGAAGCTCTGATTGCCACGGCCCACACCTGCTCTGACCAGGCGGAGACGCTCTTGTTCCGCATGGCGCGGGGGACAGGCCTGCACGGGCTGGCAGGTATCCCGCCCTGCCGCGGCATCTACCGCCGCCCCTGCCTGTG
>ENA-ORSM01002853-ORSM01002853.1-human-gut-metagenome-genome-assembly--contig:-NODE-2853-length-11654-cov-8.683249_pt1 | contig 11654 bp, 8 predicted proteins | sample MGYA00241903_ERZ509170 | MGnify/ENA primary metagenome ERZ509170 (study PRJEB26280, sample SAMEA2338784) | human gut metagenome | biome: human gut; feature: human-associated habitat; material: faeces...
CGGCAAGGATGGCGGCGAGTATGCAAAGCCCGATGATGATGTACTGCTTGGCGCTCAGGGAATCGTCCTTCTCCTGGATAGTAGCCAGGCTTTCATCGTATTTCTTCTTTAGGGCGTTCAGTTCCTCTTGGGAGGTAAGCGCTTTTACAGAGTCGGCCCAAATGATATACTTGTCGTATGTGCGTGCCACCAGTCCGGCATTGTTTGCCTTGCGGGCAATGCTGATGAGAGTCTTGTAGTATTCGTCTACTTTGGCGTAGTTCTTTTGTTCCTTATATTGCCCTATCAGGCGGTTGCTAGCCACATCACCTTGTGTGGTCATACCGAAGGTGTAGTAATAATTGGCTTGTGTATAAAGCAGGTCGTTACTCAGAGAGTCGTTGTGAGAAGCTTTGGCGGTCTCTTCCAGTTTGGCCAGCTGTTCCTTGGCGCGTGTGGGATTCTTCAAGTTGATATACATTTGTAGGCGCTCCTTGTTGATGCGGAAGCGCAGGTTGGGCATGGCCTTTCCTGTTTTCTGTTCGCCGGTTGCCACTACTTGCTCGGCACCGCGCAACAGCTCAAAAGCTTCTTTATAGTAATTTTCCCGGTGGTAGAGGGCGCTGGCATTGACGCCGCATTCCACTGCCTGGGCATATTTGTCTTGCGTGGCAAAGGCATTGTAGGCTTGCAAAAAAAGATAGCGGGCTTTGATGTATTCCCTTTTCGTAAGATTTTCTTGCGCTTGTTTCATCAATTCGTCCGCGCGGTTTTGCGCATGGAGTTGAGTAAAGATGCAGAAAGTCGCTAAGAGAAGTATCGAAATAATTTTTTTCATATGTACGTTTGTTTTATTTACTCACAAAGTTAGAATAAAAACTTAGTATTTGAAGCTACTGCCTCCTAAAAATTCTCTCAATAAGGATGTCGGTGGAATTTCTTTGTCCTGCACGGGGGTGAAATATTTGATGAATTTCAGCAACCGGTAGGCTTCTGCGTATTCCGGACAGTTCCGTGGAACACTGGTAAGGATGGGCTCTGCGTGGCAGCGGAGCACGGCGAATTCGAACAAGAGGGCGGAGTTGAACATAACGTCGGCATTTTCCTGGTAGGGGAATATCCATTTGTCCTCGCCGGCACGTACACTGGGCCAGCGTGAAATGGTCTCTTGTGCCGAGTAGCCGCGGTAGTTGAAGTCGCGGATGATGCGGCGCAGCAGGCGGTTGTCCGTGGTGGGAATCCAGTTGTGGTCGTCCAGCGAGATGGTGGTCAGGGCGGATACATAAATCTTGTATTTGCTGGCGGCGGGAATCTGTGGTGTCAGTTCAGGGTTCAGGGCATGAATTCCTTCCAGGATGAGGATGGTATGCTCGTCGATGCGTAGTTTGTCGCCCTTGTACTCTTTCTTCCCGAGGTTGAAGTTGAAACGGGGCAGCTCCACTTCTTCGCCACGGAGCAATGCCTGCAGCTGGGTGTTGAAGAGTTCGAGGTCGAGGGCATAGAGTGATTCGTAGTCGTAGTTTCCGTTTTCGTCGCGTGGGGTGTCTTCACGGTCTACGAAGTAGTTGTCCAGCGAGATGGGATAGGGACGCAGGCCGTTGGTCATCAACTGCACGCTGAGCCGCTTGCTGAAAGTCGTCTTTCCGGAGGACGATGGACCGGAGATGAGTACGAGCTTCACCCGGTTTCCGTTTTCGCCGCGGTGGTAGATGTCGTCAGCTATTTGGGCTATCTTTTTCTCCTGCAGGGCTTCGGCTACGTTGATGAGGTCGGTGGCATGGCCTGTCTCGCAAGCCAGGTTGAAGTCGCCCACGTTACTCAGCCCCATGATGTAGTTCCAGCGCAGGTGTTCCTTGAATACGTCGAGCATCTTCTCCTGTTTCACCACTTCTTCCAGTACATTCGGGTTCTCCTTGTTGGGGATACGCAGCAGCAGGCCGTCGTAATACTTCACGATGTCGAACAGCCAGATGAACCCGGTACTGGGCAGCAGGTTGCCGTAGTAGTAGTCTACGGTGTCGCCCAATGTGTAATAATAGGTATATAGCGAGCCGGAGGTTTCCAGCAGCTTAACCTTGTCGTTCATGCCCCGTTCGCTAAAGATACGCACAGCCTCGGTGGTGTGGCATTCTACACGATGGTAGGGGATGTTTTCGGCGATGATTTCCTGCATCCGTTTCTTGATGGCGGTCACATCTTCCAGCTCTATGGAACGGCCGATGCGCAAGTTACAGAAATAACCTTTGGATACCGGATGCTCTACGAACAGTTTTCCTTCCGGAAACAGCTCGCTGACAGCTTTGTAAAGAATGAAGCAGAGGGAACGGACATAGGTGCGCATGCCTGAGGAGTCACGTATGTCGAGAAACTCTACATCCTTATTGTTGTATACACGGAAATTCAGTCCTTCGGAACGGTTGTTGACTTTTGCACTGACTACCTGATAGGGGAAATTTAGATTAAAACCGTAATAAATATCCAAAAGTGAGCTCCCTATAGGGAATTCTTTAGAAATATTATTATTTTTGCAACAAATTTGTAACATGTGTTTCATGATGTCTCGTTTTTAGTGGGTTGACACGTTAAATATAGGACATTATAACACGTGAAGGAATGAAACACCTTAAATAATTAAAGATGGAATATTCTTTTTATGATTTTTTAAAGCTACTCGGCTCATTGGCACTGTTTCTTTACGGAATGAAGATTATGAGTGAGGGGCTTCAAAAATTTGCCGGTGACAGACTGCGGAAAATATTGACCGCAATGACAACCAACAGAGTGACCGGTGTGTTGACGGGCGTGCTGATTACAGCACTTGTACAATCTTCCTCTGCAACCACGGTGATGGTTGTAAGTTTTGTCAATGCGGGGTTGTTAACGCTTTCACAGTCCATAGGTGTCATAATGGGTGCTAATATCGGTACGACTGTTACGGCATGGATTATTTCAGCTTTAGGTTTCAAGGTGGACATTGCCGCCTTTGCTCTTCCTCTTCTTGCTTTCGGCATTCCTCTCCTCTTCTCTCAAAAAAGTAACCGCAAGTCTGTCGGTGAATTTATTTTCGGTTTCTCATTCTTGTTCATGGGGCTTTCCTATTTGAAAAACAATGCTCCTGACTTGAGCCAGAATCCTGATATGCTGTCATTTGTGCAGGACTATACCGACATGGGCTTTATCTCCATACTCCTTTTTGTGGGTATCGGTACGGTGTTGACCATGATTGTGCAGGCATCTGCGGCAACTATGGCCATTACGCTTATTATGTGCGCCAACGGCTGGATTAGTTTCGAATTGGGGGCAGCACTGGTTTTGGGAGAGAATATCGGTACAACCATCACGGCAAACCTTGCGGCGCTGACCGGTAATACGCAGGCGAGGAGGGCTGCTTTGGCTCATTTGGTATTCAATGTGTTTGGTGTGATATGGGTGTTGTGTCTTTTCACCCCCTTTACCGAGGCTGTGTCATGGTTCGTAGAGAACGTGATGGGTACTAAAGATCCGGCTGTGGCCGTATCCTTCAAGCTTTCGGCATTCCATACTTGCTTCAATATCTGCAACGTGCTGATATTGATATGGTTCGTGAAGTTTATCGAACGTACGGTCTGTGCCATTATTCCAATGAAGGAGCAGGACGAGGAATATCGCTTGCGTTTTATCTCGGGCGGTATGCTTTCTACGGCAGAGCTGTCCATCCTGCAGGCAAGCAAGGAAATACATCTCTTTGCCGAACGTACCCGCCGTATGTTCGGAATGGTGCAGGACTTGCTGCATACGGAGAAGGATGATGATTTCAACAAAGTGTTCAGCCGTGTGGAGAAGTACGAGAATATCAGTGACAGCATGGAGCTGGAGATTGCCAATTATCTGAATCAAGTGTCCGAAGGGCGCCTGAGTTCGGAAAGTAAGTTGCAGATACGTGCCATGCTGCGTGAAGTGACGGAGATAGAGAGCATCGGCGACAGCTGCTATAATCTGGCACGTACCATCAACCGCAAGCGCCAGACCAACCAGGATTTCACTGAGAAGCAGTACGAGCATATCCATTTCATGATGAAGCTGACGGATGATGCCTTGGAGCAGATGATTGTCGTGGTGGAACATCCGGAGCATGCGGGCGCGGATGTGAACAAGTCCTTTAATTTAGAGAACGAAATCAATAATTACCGCAATCAGCTGAAGAATCAGAATATCTTGGATGTGAATAACAAGGAATATGATTACCAGATGGGTGTTTACTATATGGACATCATTGCAGAATGTGAAAAGCTGGGCGACTATGTGGTGAATGTAGTGGAAGCCAGCAGCGATATAAAAGAAAAGAAAGCGTCTTAGGACGCTTTCTCAAATTCTTCTTTGCCTACTCCGCACAAGGGGCAAACCCAATCTTCGGGAAGGTCTTCGAAAGATCTTCCCGGTTCTATTCCATTTTCAGGGTCGCCTAATTCAGGGTCATAGACATAATCGCATACAGTGCAAATGTACTTTTCCATAAATTTCTTTTTTAGGTTTATTCTTCTATAATAACGTTTAAAAGCCCTTTTTGTTTTATTGTTGAACAAAATAGTCTATTTTTGTTTCTTATTAAAACAACATTTTATGAAAATGACCGACAAGCTGTTCAGGGCGATTATGCGGAATCTGCATGCCTACGTACTGCTGATAAACCGCGACTTCACTGTATTTTACACCAATTACTACGATATTACCGGAGTTGTAAAGCCTGCCGAAACCAGACGGGTGGGAGATATTCTGCGCTGTAACAATGCCTTGTCGGCAGCAGGAGGTTGCGGCACTCACGATTTGTGTGAGCACTGCCCCGTGCGGAATGCCATAGAGAATGCCTTTGTGGTGCAGAAGAACTTCACGGATTTGGCAGCTATTCTGAATCTTAGGGATAGCGAAGGCAGAACTACGGAATGCAATGCTTATGTTTCCGGCGAGTATATGGAGATTGAGGACCGCGACTGCATGGTGATTACCGTGCATGACATTACCCGACTGAAACAAGTGGAAGCTGAATTGAAACTGGCACGTGAGAAGGCAGAGAATGCCGACCGCTCCAAATCGGTGTTCCTGGCGAATATGAGCCATGAAATCCGTACCCCGCTGAACGCAATTGTCGGATTCTCGGAATTGCTGGCCTCTGCATCGACAGACGAGGAGAAGACACAGTTCCTGGAAATTGTGCAAAGTAACAATGAAATGCTGCAACAGCTGATTGCTGATATTCTGGACCTCTCGAAGATAGAAGCCGGAACATTGGAATTTGTGTTCTCGGATGTGGACATCAACCAGATGATGTTCGATTTGGAACAACAGTTCCGTATGCGGGTGGCCGAGTTGGGTAGTGGAGTGCAGATTGTCCGGGAGGCTTCTGAGAAGGAATATACCATGCATACAGACAGAAACCGGCTTGCACAAGTGGTATCCAATTTTATGACGAATGCCCTGAAGTTCACCCAGGAAGGCAGTATTACCCTCGGATTCAGACCCTATGAGGAAGGTCTCTATTTCTACGTAAAAGACACGGGAACCGGTATTCCTTAGGAGAAGTTGCCACATGTTTTTGAACGTTTCGTCAAGCTGAAGCAGGGAAAGGAAGGTACCGGACTGGGGCTCTCCATTTGCCAGACCATTGTCCGCAAATTGAGGGAGGCGAAATAGGCGTGGAATCGGAAGAAGGGGCAGGTTCGACTTTCTGGTTCACATTGCCGTGGGAGCCTGCAACCGGACCGAAACTGGTAAGGGAAAAAGAGAATCGATGACAGTCAATTAATCACTAATCATTATATAGGTATTGTTTTCCCGGATTATTATTGTATTTTTGCGTTCCAAAATTAAACCTAAAGACTTGCATGACTGCAATAAAGGATGATTATTATCATGTCGGGCTGACCGACGAACAAGTGCGGAAGAGCCGCGAGGAACATGGAGTAAATTTATTGACGCCTCCTAAACGGCCTTCTTTATGGAAATTGTATCTGGAGAAGTTTGAGGACCCCGTAGTAAGGGTATTGCTGGTTGCCGCTCTGTTTTCTTTGATTATTTCCATTGTAGAGAATGAATATGCCGAGACTATCGGCATTATAGTAGCCATTCTGCTGGCTACCGGTATCGGTTTCTTCTTTGAATATGATGCCGGAAAGAAGTTTGACCTGCTGAATGCAGTGAACGAAGAAACTTTGGTGAAAGTAATTCGTAACGGACATGTGCAGGAGATTCCCCGTAAAGATGTAGTGGTGGGTGATATCGTGGTGCTGGAAACCGGTGAAGAGGTTCCGGCGGACGGTGAATTGCTGGAAGCCATTTCCCTGCAAGTGAACGAATCGAATCTGACCGGTGAGCCGGTAGTGACGAAAACTACCGTAGAAGCCGACTTTGACGAAGAGGCTACGTATGCTTCCAACCGCATTTTACGCGGTACAACGGTGGTGGATGGACATGGCGCCATGCGTGTGGAGGCTGTGGGCGATGCTACGGAAATCGGTAAAGTGGCACGTCAAAGTACCGAACAGAATACGGAACCTACTCCACTGAATATTCAGTTGACCAAATTGGCCAATCTGATTGGAAAGATTGGCTTTTCCGTAGCGGGTCTGGCTTTTCTCATTTTCTTTTTAAAGGATGTGGTACTGGTCTATGACTTTTCTTCATTCCACACCTTCCGTGATTGGCTGCCGGCCTTGCAGGCTACTTTGCAATACTTTATGATGGCAGTTACCCTGATTGTGGTGGCTGTGCCCGAAGGATTGCCGATGAGCGTAACACTCAGTCTGGCGTTGAACATGCGCCGTATGCTCTCCACCAACAATCTGGTGCGCAAGATGCATGCATGCGAGACGATGGGAGCCATTACAGTGATTTGTACCGACAAGACCGGTACATTGACCCAAAATCTGATGCAGGTGCATGAACCCAATTTCTATGGTTTGAAGAATAACGGGCAGTTGGGGAATGATGACCTCAGCAAGCTGGTAATGGAAGGTATCAGTGCTAACTCCACTGCTTTCCTGGAAGAAGAGGTGCCTGGCGAGAAGCCGAAAGGGGTGGGTAACCCCACGGAGGTGGCACTGCTGCTTTGGCTGAACAGCCAAGGATGCGACTATCTGGCGCTGCGTGAGAAAGCTACGGTTATCGACCAGCTGACTTTCTCTACGGAAAGAAAATTCATGGCTACTCTGGTGCAATCTCCCTTGATTGGGAAGAAGGTGCTGTATGTGAAGGGAGCTCCCGAGATTGTTTTGGGTAAATGCAAGGAGGTCATGTTGGACGGCAAGCGTGTGGATGCGGTGGAATACCGTTCTACAGTGGAGGCTCAGTTGCTCAACTACCAGAATATGGCTATGCGTACACTTGGTTTTGCATTCAAGATTGTGGATGATGCGGAAGCGTCTGATTGTGTGTCATTGGTTGCTGAAAATGACTTGTCATTCCTGGGTGTGGTTGCCATCAGTGATCCTATCCGCCCGGATGTGCCTGCGGCCGTTGCCAAATGCCAGTCGGCAGGTATCGGAGTGAAGATTGTGACGGGAGATACACCGGGTACAGCTACCGAGATAGCACGCCAGATTGGTCTGTGGAAACCGGAGGATACGGAAAAGAACCGCATTACGGGAGCTGCATTTGCCGAATTGACGGATGAGGAGGCATTGGACCGTGTGATGGACCTGAAGATAATGTCGCGTGCACGCCCCACAGACAAACAGCGTTTGGTGCAATTGTTGCAGCAGAAAGGTGCGGTAGTGGCTGTGACGGGTGACGGCACGAATGATGCTCCTGCGTTGAACCATGCGCAAGTGGGACTTTCGATGGGTACCGGGACCTCCGTTGCCAAGGAGGCCAGCGACATCACGCTGCTGGATGACTCCTTCAACAGTATAGGTACGGCCGTGATGTGGGGACGTTCTTTATATAAGAATATACAGCGTTTCATTGTTTTTCAGCTGACTATCAATTTTGTGGCTTTGTTTATCGTTCTTCTGGGCTCACTGGTGGGTACGACGCTTCCTTTGACCGTCACGCAGATGTTGTGGGTGAACCTGATTATGGATACGTTTGCGGCCCTGGCCCTGGCGTCCATTCCACCCAGTGAGAGCGTGATGAAGGAAAAACCGCGTAAGAGTACGGATTTCATTATAACCAAGTCCATGAGGTATTACATTTTGGGAATGGGCTTTGCCTTTCTGGTATTACTTATGGGAATGCTCTTCTGGTTTAACAGTGAAGAGGGGGGGATGACTACCTATCGGTTGACTGTGTTCTTCACGTTCTTTGTTATGCTTCAGTTCTGGAACTTGTTCAATGCACGTGTGTTCGGCACTTCGGACTCGGCGTTCAAGGGCATTTCTAAATCTTATGGCATGGAGCTGATTATACTTGCCATTTTGGGAGGACAGATACTGATTGTACAGTTTGGTGGAGCTGTATTCCGCACAGTGCCGCTCGATTTTATGACTTGGATGGCGATTGTCGTTTCTACCTCGTTTGTTTTGTGGATAGGTGAACTGGTTCGCCTTATCCGGCGTTTAACACAGAAATAGTGATGAAAAGAAGAGGAATCAAGAACCTTATTATTGATTTTGGCGGAGTTCTGATTGATTTGGACCGTCAGCGCTGTTTAGAGAATTTCAGAAAGCTGGGATTGCCGGACGTGGAAGTCATGTTGGACCTCTATCACCAGCAGGATTTCTTCCAGAAATATGAAAAAGGGTTGATTACCAGTGCGGAGTTTCGGGAAGTGATTCGTGGAAAGATAGGGAAACCAGTGACTGATGCCCAGATAGATGACGCCTGGAACAGTTTCTTGGTGAGTATTCCTACCTTTAAATTGGATTTACTGTTGGAACTGCGCAAAAAATATGTGGTCTATCTGCTGAGCAACACCAATGAAATCCATTGGCAATGGTCGTGCCTGCACGCGTTTCGCTACAAGACTTTCCGTGCGGAGGACTTTTTTGAACATATCTATCTCTCTTATGAGATGAAGATGGCAAAACCGGATGCCGATATATTCCAGAAAGTACTGGATGAGACCGGTATTCTTCCCAACGAGACTCTTTTCATTGACGATTCTGAGGCCAATTGCCGGACAGCGGAGGCGTTGGGTATTTCTACCTATACGCCAAAGGCCCACGAGGATTGGAGACATGCAGTTGTTTTGTGAAACATCGGACATTGGTTCCCGTCCAAGTGTAGCCACTATCGGTTTCTTTGACGGAGTACATCGGGGACACCGCTACCTGATAGAGCAAGTGCGTGCGGTAGCTGCCGGGCGTGGGCTTGCTTCGTCGGTCGTGACTTTTTCGGTACATCCGCGTAAAGTGATGCAGGCCGATTATCATCCGAAGTTATTGACCACCTGTGATGAGAAAGTTTCCCTACTAGCCAAGACTGGGGTGGATTATTGCATGATGCTTGATTTCACTCCTGAAATAGCCCGGCTTTCGGCACGGGAATTCATGTTCATACTGAAGGAACGCTATCAGATACAAGCTTTGGTAGTGGGGTACGACCATCGTTTCGGGCATAACCGCAGCGAGGGTTTTGAGGACTATGTGCACTATGGTCGCGAATTGGGTATGGAGGTGCTTCTTGCGCGCGCGTATGCTTATAGTAAGGAAGCATCGGTAACGGAGGTTACTGTCAGCTCCTCGGCTATTCGCGGTCTGTTGCAGGAGGGAAACGTTTCGGAAGCTGCCGAGTATCTGGGATATGATTTCTTTTTGGACGGTACGGTTGTCGGCGGCTATCAGGTGGGGCGTAAGATAGGTTTTCCTACGGCTAATCTCCGTGTTTCCGATCCTAACAAGCTGATTCCCTGCGATGGTGTGTATGCCGTCCGTGTCTGTGTTGAAGGCAAGGAGTACGGCGGTATGTTAAGCATTGGCTACCGGCCTACGTTGGAGAACGGCCCCGATCGCAGTATTGAGGTCCATATATTCCGGTTTGATGCTGACATTTATCAGCAGCCGATGCGTCTTTCCTTTGTGCGCCGCACCCGTCCTGAACTGAAATTCGACAGTATAGAAGAACTTGTTGCCCAGCTTCACCGTGACGAGGTGGAGATTAAATCTATTCTTTCTTTATAAGCATAAGGCGATAAGGTCATTTATCCCCTTGCAGTTCTATGTATTTTCCCGTTTGAAGTGTTTGTTTTCTGTATATTTATCGTAAAACACGTTTTTTTATTGTTTTTCGATAAATATTTTCTGTTTTTCTTTGCCATATCAAAAAAAGGTCTTTTATTTGCATATCGAAAAACGATAAATGATTATCGAAAAACAAAATAAAGAATTAATAAAACAATAACGGTATGAAAACTTTAGTAATGACAACAATTTTTGTAGTGACAGTAGTGATAAATGCTTTTGGTGGTAATATCCAGGAAAACTTTGCCTATAATGAAGTGATGAACGGAAATCAGGTGGAGTCCCAGATTGTATATAAAGTAGAGAACGGTAAGTTTCTGCAGAACCATTTGAAATACAATTTCACCTATGATGCCCAAGGGCGTACGATACAGAAGGAAGCGTTGAAATGGAACGAGATTGAGCAGGCGTTTGAACGCTTCTATTGCTTGAACTACAATTATACGGAAGCCGGTACGGATGTGGAATATGCCTTGTGGGACAACAAGATGAATGCCTACTCCGATGTGAAAGAAAAAGCAGTTTATCTGCAGGCGGGAGATGACATCAACTACTTGAGTTACAAATGGAGCAAGAAGGACAACGACTGGAATCTGTTGGTGGAACATGCCACTGCAGAGGAAGACGTATTGCTTCTGGCAGTAAAATAAATGAAGAACAATATAGAATGAGGGAGGGGTTTAGGTTATGAGAAGAGCATTCATGAGTATTACACTATTGGTATTGTCACTTTCTACAGTGATGGTGCTGCTGATGGGACTTGTTGCCACAGCTTGACGGATTGACAGAGAAAATGTGTATCTTTGCGAACTTTTAGACGAATAGAACAATGAAAACGGCAATAAAACTAGTATTGATTTACTTTTTGATGCAGATTGTAGGAGCACTGTTTGCAGGACCTTTCTGTCTGCTGTATACGTATTTCGCTTATGGTGCTTTTGACGCGGGCAAGGCGGGAGAGATTGCTGTGGCACCTACCATGTTGCTGGGTTTCGTTTTCATGGGGTTGTACTTGTGGCGTAAGAACTACCTGACGGGAGACAAACATCTGTACTCTCCGGTGTCGGTCCCTTATCTGGCATGGAGCCTGCTCGCCGGAATGGCTTCCATGTATATAATAGCTGTTCTGATGTCCGAACTCACTTTCTTGCCCAATTTGTTGGACCAGACATTTGACATGCTACAATCCGGTTGGTTGGGTATTCTCTGTATTTCTGTTTTGGGGCCCGTGCTGGAAGAACTTCTTTTCCGTGGTGCCATTACCAAGGAGCTGCTTCGCAGATACAGTCCGGCAAAGGCTATCTTGTTTTCCGGATTGATATTCGGTATTTTCCATCTGAATCCGGCTCAGATAATAGGGGCTTGCCTCATCGGTTTCTTGCTTGCCTGGCTTTATTATAAGACACGGAGTCTGATGGCATGTATTCTGATACACATCATGAACAATGGCTTGTCTGTCTATCTGAGCTTGAAACATCCTGAAATGGAGGATGTGACACATCTGCTGAGTAACCCGTATGTACT